>Ga0105047_10019600_pt1 | contig 10428 bp, 9 predicted proteins | sample MAT04_FD_78384 | JGI IMG/M metagenome (GOLD analysis project Ga0105047, IMG submission 78384) | Freshwater microbial communities from Lake Fryxell liftoff mats and glacier meltwater in Antarctica - MAT-04 (megahit assembly) | ecosystem: Environmental > Aquatic > Freshwater > Ice > Liftoff... | reverse complement strand
GGCGGTTGGCCAATAACCACAAAATTTGAAATTCTTTCCGGGGCAATTCAACTGGCGTTCCTGCCCGAAAAACCATTACTTTTTGTTTATCAATGATTAAGTCATGGAGTTCCAATATTTCCAAATCTTCCGTGGAAGTGCGATCCGCCCTGCGCAATAAAGCATTGATGCGACTCACCAATATTCGGGGGCGTACCGGCTTTGTAATGTAATCGTCGCCGCCGACATCCAAAGCAGTAATTTGAGAATAATCTTCATCGCGTGCCGTAAGAAAAGCAATGGGCGTATCGTTGAATTCTTTTTTGCTGCGCAACAGGCGGCAGGTTTCCACCCCGTCAAGTTCCGGCATCATGATGTCTAACAAAATAAGGTTGGGTTTTTCCTTTTCTGCTACAACAATAGCCTGTTTGCCATCAGAGGCAGTTATCACCGTGTAACCTTCTTTTTGGAGATTATACCGAAGGAATTCTAAAATATCCGGCTCATCATCTACAATCAGGATTTTTTTGCTGGTTGAAATTTCTTTCATAATGCTTTGTGGTGTGTTTGGCTTTAGCCAAGGAGACGTTATAGCAAAAATGTGCATTAAATTTTATTCAAAGGAATGAGTAAATAATAATTTAACCAATTATCTGCGTTGCCTTTGTATAATTTTGCAAAGTTAAGCCGGGTATATGGACACTCCCGTGATTTATGGGTTAAGAAACTGTGAAGTTTTTTTAAGGAATTACAATCATTCGACTTGTTTTTTCCTTTTTTCCCGAAATGGATAGAATATGTGCACCATTACAATCTATCGGAAGAGGATAATCTGCGTCAGTCAAAGTAGCCTGCCATTCACGTACCAAACGCCCATGCAAATCAAAAAGCCGGATGACAGCGGGCAAATGGGTGTCAGGCAAACTCAAGTGCAAGTTTTCAGGCGGCTGTATGCCCCCTCTTGCCTGCGTATTTTCCATTGATGTTAAATGAGTGGACAAACAAGGTGGCGGTCCGGGTGCTGCTTCAAACTGAAACACCCCTTGATCAACCCACCAGTTTTCCCATTTCCCTCCAGCAGTGCTTTCCCACGTGTGCAAGTTCATTCCTGCATGGCCATCCGGCTTGCCGGGTATTTTCAAGGTGCGTACCGCCGATTTTTTCCTGAACCAATGCAAGGGTTTTTCTGCCACCAATATTTCAGGGCCTACGAGATCATTTTCACAATTTACACGAAGGAAATAAGCGTAATCCTGCTCCTTTGGGAACCTGCCGAACACGCGCGCATAACCAGAGGAATCAATACAAATGGCTGTATGTTCAGCACAGGCAATACCAATTGGAATTACTTTGTAATCTTTCATCACACGTGCCATGAACACCAAATGACGACCCTGACGGTTGCGCGCATCGTAATGGGTATCCGTGATGACATTGCGCAGCAAAGGGTGGTGCAGGAAATCACCGCCTCCCACCGTCACTTTTCTGTGAAATGGGTTGTCTAAGACTTCCCCGGAAGTAATGCCATCATTTAATGCCGAAAAATAAGCTGCTCCCTGAATGGCCATACCGGCACTGATTCCCCCCATTACAGCTTTTTTTTCTGAGATTAAGTACCGTAAGGCATCCCCAACCGGACTGTCTTTCCACCACCGTACATAATTAGCCTGATCCCCGCCAGCAATCCAAAGCCCCTCGGCATTTCTTATTTGCCGGGCGATGTAAGGGTCATTGGCGGAAGCCTGATTGGGTATGACAATGGTTTGTACCGAATGGACACCAACGCCTAAATCACTGAACAGATATTTATTGTAGCCATCGCCACCTGAGGCGCGCAGCACCACCACATTGCCCCCGTTGCATTGCTGCAAAAACCAGCGCATGGCATTGTCGTTTTCACCCGCACCACCCATGAGTACGATGCCGCCGGATACTGGAACATTTATATCGGTGGTATCACCGGAAAAAAAAGACTGGTAGGCAGTTTGGGCAGCAAGCGCACTAAAAAAGAGTGCAAATAGCCCCAAAAATAAAATTTTTTGTTGCATGGCAAGAGTAAGTAATGATTAACCCCGTAACTTAGGAGCGGTGTCAAAAAAGCATCAATCTTATCTGATTCCTTTTCACTCAAATTGCTCATCTTTTCACTTAAATTGCCACACTGTTAGCGTAGAGATAGTTATTTGAGCAAAAATTAATCTACCTAAGTTTAGTGCTTTATTCTGACACCGTTCCTTATTAAGTCAAATGACGGGCTGCATAAGTAGGTAAATAGAAATAATCGTAGTTTTTAATTTCATTAATTACCTTATTATCAAGGGTTTGTGAGACTGTGAACTGCCGACTATTGACTCTGGACTACTCATCAAACATTGCACTCCAAATTTTTATGTATAAAATATTTTATGCATTTTTTTCCCGTGCAACTAACCTCACCGCCACTTCTCCGGCCAAGCGTGCGTTGTTGCACATTAATTCAATATTGGTATCAAGGCTTCGGCCTTCCGTCAGGCGCTCTATCCGTGCTAATAAATAGGGGGTCAGGGCTTTTCCCTGCACCTGCTCCCGGTCGGCATCGGCTAAGGCTTGTAGTAATGCCTGTTCCATCAATGCAGCATCTGCTTCGTACTCCAACGGCACCGGATTGGCAATGAGTACGCCGCCGTCTAACCCCATTGTCCACTTAGCGTACAACAGTTCAGCAATGTCATTGGGTGTATCTAATCGAAAATCCACGCCAAATCCACTTTTTCTCGTAAAAAAAGCCGGAAAATCGTCAGTTTGGTACCCAATAACCGGTACCCCAAGTGTTTCTAAGTATTCTAAGGTCAGGCCGAGGTCAAGAATGCTTTTAGCGCCGGCACTGATCACTGCAACCGGCGTTTGAGCCAATTCGGGTAAGTCGGCAGAAATATCCATCGTAGTAGCTGCACCGCGATGTACTCCTCCAATACCGCCCGTAGCAAAAATGCGGATACCCGCCAGGTGCGCAATAATCATGGTAGAGGCAACGGTAGTAGCGCCATTTTTGCGCTGACTGACTAAATACGGCAGGTCGCGTCGACTGGCTTTGGGTATAGATGCCCCTTCCCTAGCCAGAAATTCCAATTCACTGTTGGTCAGCCCCGCTTTCAATTTGCCGCCAATGATGGCACATGTAGCCGGTATAGCACCTGCTTCGCGCACGATCTGTTCTACGCGGAGTGCCGTTTCTACATTTTTTGGAAACGGCATACCATGGGCTATAATAGTACTTTCCAACGCTACTATTGGTTGGCGATTTTCTATTGCAGTTTTTACAGAAGGAGATAGTTGAAGGTATTGCATATACGTTTTTGTTAAACTCATAGTCAACTCATAAACCTTACTCTACCCCATAATTATTTATATCTTCTTCTCACCAATTTAATAAAATCTTTAGCCGTTTCCACGCGTTTTTTCTCGCTCCATCCGTAGCGAATCACGCAATTATTAATCATATACGATTTAGCATCGGCAAACTGGCTATAGGCATTGAGTGCTGCCAGCGTAGTTTCAAAAGCCTGCCCGTCACTGGCAAACAATTCACGGGTTAACAAGAGGCGATCATTGAGTGCAATAGCCCTGCGCAAGTCGGGAATGGGCATTTCTGATAATTTTTCAGACAATTCTTTGGCCTGCTTTTCCTCAAACAATACTTCGAATTCTCCCTCCGCTGCTGCTACAGTTTTGGCGGGTGTGGGTTCCTGTTTTAGTGTTATCATGACCGGCGGCGCAATCGGCTCTGGTGGAGCAGGCGGTGGCGTTTCTACCATCATTGGTGGCAGTATTACTACTGGCGGTGGTGGTGGTGGCGGTGGCGGTGCCACAACTGCTGGCGGTGGTGGTGCTGGTGTGGCTATTGGTTCTTCGACTGGTGCCGGACGTAGTACCACACGACGTGCAGTATCCATTTTTGTGGCTGCGTTACCCTCCGAAAGAATGGCATCGTACAGTTCGCGTACATACGAGGCCATTATGTCCACGTCAATGCGGGGCACATTATCCGGGTCTTTGCCCATTCGTGTGTATTCCCGATTGAGTTTATCTAAGTAGATTTTTATTTTGAGTAAATCCATTTGAAAAATGCTTTTAACTTTGCCCCGCAAAAGTAGCAGTGTTTTGGCATTGTTGTGCTTTTTGCCGATTCATTTTACAAAAAATCACAAAACGTGTTTTTAGAACCACATTTTAAAGGGCAACGCTCCGGTTGGATTGAAGTTGTTTGCGGTTGTATGTTTTCCGGAAAAACAGAAGAATTAATCAGACGGCTGAAAAGGGCTAAAATTGCTGATATGAAAGTGGAGGTGTTCAAGCCCCGCATTGATACGCGATACGATGATGTCAGTGTTGTTTCCCATGACACCAACACCTTATTGGCGCAGCCAGTTGATTCAGCACAAAAAATTTTAAAAATCAGTGATGATACTACTGTAGTAGGGATTGATGAGGCGCAGTTTTTCGATGATGATATCGTACCAGTCTGTCAGGAATTAGCCATGCGAGGAATTCGTGTAGTGATTGCCGGCTTAGACATGGATTACCGGGGTGAGCCGTTTGGCCCCATGCCAAAATTATTGGCAGTAGCAGAATATGTTACGAAAGTACACGCTATCTGTGTGCATTGTGGCAATTTGGCCACCCATTCTTATCGGCTTGCAGAAGGCGAATCAGTTGTTTTTCTGGGAGAAAAAGGGCAATATGAGCCGCGCTGCCGGAGTTGTTATCATCACGGAAATATTTTGAGGCTGAAATAATTCGTTGGCTAAAAGGGTTATCTACTCTTGAATTTTGGCTGCTTCCCACAGGATATCCATTTCCGCCAGTGTCAAATCCTGAAGCGGTTTGGCAGCCTGTGCTTCAATGTATTCAAAACGAGATTTGAATTTTCGGTTGGTACGCTCCAAAGCCGTTTCAGGGTCAACTCCGATGAATCGGGCGTAATTAATCAGAGAGAACAAAACATCTCCAAATTCGTCTTCAATATCCGATTGCGGCGCTTTATTTTGGATATTTTCTTGTAATTCCTGTAGTTCTTCCTGCACTTTTTCCCACACCTGATCGGTATTTTCCCATTCAAAACCTACCTGTTTGGTTTTTTCCTGCATCCGGTAGGCTTTTACCATGGCGGGCAAACTGCGGGGTACGCCGGCTAACAGCGATTTTTTGCCTTCTTTTAGTTTTAACTGCTCCCAATTGCGTTTTACGTCTTCTTCGTTCTCTACTTTTACATCACCATAAATATGTGGATGCCGGGCGATTAATTTATCGCAAATAGCGTGCAGAGCATCTGCGATGTCAAAAGCACCTTGTTCGGAGGCAATTCGGGCATAAAAAACTAAATGAAGCATCAGGTCTCCGATTTCCTCCTGAATACCTTTCAGGTCATTGTCTAAAATAGCATCTGCCAGTTCGTACGTCTCCTCAATGGTTAGGTTGCGCAGGGATATCAGCGTTTGTTTCTTATCCCAGGGGCATTGTTCGCGCAGTTCATCCATGATGGTGAGCAAACGGGTAAAAGCATCTATCTTTTCAGGTAGTGTGTTCATAAAATACCCTGTTCAGGGTTTTTGCCTTTTGTGTTTTTAAAATAATTCCAAATATAGGCCAAATCCTGTTCTTCATTATTAGTAGGATAGAATCGTTCGCCAAAATCTACTTCGCGGTGCTTCCAGTCAAACCGGGTGAGTACAAGGGGTACGCCCGCTCCTTTGGCGATGTGGTAAAAGCCCGTTTTAAAACGAGATACTTTTTTACGAGTGCCTTCCGGTGAAATACAGACGTGAAAATGATCGCGTTTTTGAAATTCATCTATAACACCTGCAACAAAATTACCTTTCTTGGTGCGGTCTACGGGCACGCCATTGATCCATCGGAAAAACCAGCCAAAAGGGGGGCGAAACAGCGTATGTTTCGCTACAAAAACGGCATCGGCATCACAGGCACTGCGCACCAAAACCCCTACCGGAAAATCCCAATTGGAAGTATGAGGACCTACTACGAGCACTAATTTTGATAGTTCATGGGGATAAGGCCCCGTGACTTTCCAGCCCCATGCCTTAAAAATCCATCGGCTGATTCGGTTGGTAAGTGCCATGACAGTAGTAGGAGTGGTCAGTCAACAGTTGTCAGTTTTAATTCCTGTAAACCATTGACAATAAGGTAATTAAAGAAAAATTAACGCGACAAAGTAATTAAATAAAATTAACGCAACAATGCCTTCTCATTTTAAATGGGTAAACTATAAAAAAGCAAAAGGTAGAAAGTGAAAGACCGCTAATGATCTCTCCACGTTCTACCTTCCGTTTTTTAAAATTAATCTTTATCGTTTGTAGCAGAATCGTCTATGTCCATCTCCATCATACCATCCATTTCCATCTCATTTGTTTCCAGTTCGTCCATCTCCATGTTTGCCTCATCCATCGCTACATCATCCATATCTATACCTTCTTCTTCTCCATCCGGTCCGTCATTATCGTCGTAATATTTCTTTTTCTTTTTCTTAGCCGTGGAAGGATGCCCGGTAAAGTGTTTCAACATCATAACTTCTCGTTGGGTTAATTCCCGGAAGGCTCCCCGTGCTAAATCTTTTTTAGTAAGACCTGCAAAGTAAAAACGATCAAGTTTGAAAACTTCATAGCCAAGGTGCTCAAATAAGCGCCGCACCACGCGGTTGCGGCCTGTGCTAATTTCCAACTCTACCATATCGCGTTCGGGATGGTCTTCGGAAAAACGCACCCAGTTAACCTCTAAGAGGCCATCTTCCAATTCAACGCCTTTTTCAATGGCTTCTAAATCTGCTTGTGTGAGCGAGCTGCGCAGACCAACACGATACTGTTTTTGAATATTGAAGCTGGGATGTGTCAGTTTATGTGCCAAGTCACCGTCGTTGGTGATGAGAATAAGACCCGTGGTATCGCGGTCTAAGCGGCCAACCGGATAAAGGCGTTCGGAAAATGCAGAATCAACAATATCTAAAACTGTTGTGCGGCCACGTTCATCATCATTGGTAGTAATGACATTTTTGGGCTTATTCAATAGCGCATACACCAAACGTTCCTGTACCGTTAGTTGTTTACCGTCGCAAACGACCACATCGCCTACTTGCACACGATAAAATGGCTCTTTTTTCCCTATACCATTTACGGTGACTTTCCCCCCTTCAATAAAATCAACAGCTTTTCTGCGGGAGGAAATACCGCAATGTGCTAAATATTTATTGAGCGGCATTCCTTCACCGGTTGGCATATCCGGCTTTGGTTTGCGCTCCACATAATAATCATCATTTTTGCGGAAAGGTTTTTTGCCAAAACCGCCGCCGCCGCCACCGCGATTGTTGAAGGGCTTACGAAAGCCACCACTACCACCACTATTGCGATTGTAACCGCCACCGCCTTCGCGGCTGGGGCGGTCATTGTTGTACGGGCGATTGTATCCGCCGCCGCCGCCGCCTTCGCGGTTGTATGGACGGTCGGCTCCGCCTTGCACTCTATTGTCGGCTCCGCCTTCGTTGCGGTCGCGGTTGTACGGAGGCCGATCGTTATTGTTTGGGCGATTGTATCCGCCGCCGCCGCTTTCGTTGCGGTCGCGGTTGTACGGAGGCCGATCGTTGTTGTTTGGGCGATTGTATCCACCGCCGCCGCCTTCATTGCGGTCGCGGTTATACGGGCGATTGTATCCGCCGCCGCTGTTTTGATCGTTCCTGCCACTGTTGTAAGCCTGCTCGTTGTTGAAGGATCGTTCATCTCCTTCTTTGCGGTCGCGATTGTAGTCGGGTCGGTCGTTATCGGGTGGACGTCGCCTTTCGTAAGGCGGTTGCACACGCTCTTGGCGTGGGGGGGACCATCGTTCAAAACTTGGTTGTTCTGAGGTTTGGTTTTCGTTGTGGTCATTTTGCTCCTGCTCTTTCAGCGGAGCGTCAGATTCACCTTTGGTTATGCGCGGACGGCGCTTTTTTTCTTCCATTGCAATGGGTAATAAGTAGTTCCTTAAAAAAAGTAAATTATAAACGAATGTCTGAATTTTGAATTGATTGATTTGGCTACTGCGTTATTTGATAACGGAGAAATGTAATCATCTGTTGTTTCAGCCTTCCTAAATTTAAGATAATGTTATTTTGACGTGTTTGGGTTCCTAAGTAACCATGCGCTGGCAAAAAAAGCCAACAACAACCCCAGAAATTCGCGAGTTAGCTCTACCCACGGTTGTTCTGCTTTCATGGTTGTAACAATAGAAGGGCATCCTGTGTTCACCCAATTCAAAAAATGAGGAAATAAACTAAAACACCAACATCCTGAAACAATCAGTATTGCCCATAATAATATTTTTACAGGTTTGTTGATGATGGAAAGACCGGCACTTAAACTGACACTACCATACAGCAACATCCATTGGACGGGGTCGGGGTCATTGTATTGCACTATTGCAAACAAGGCAAAAACAATAAGAATAATTTTATGTCCAAAACCCATATTTCGAAATCCTGCACAAAGATACAACCTTTTACTGATTTTCAGGTAAATTATGATTAAATAAAAAATAAATACGCTTCCACCTTTTTCAAAAACAACGCTTGCAACTGCCGTGAAACCGGCCCTGGCCCATCGCTGATCTCCCGGTTGTCAATATGCGTTACGGGCATCACACCCTTGGTGGAACTGGTAAAGAAGGCTTCTGTTGCCAGGTTGATTTCGTCAATATGTACATCGCGTTCTTCAACGCGAATACCGGCCTGCCGGGCTAATTCAAGAACGTGTTTGCGGGTAACGCCTTCTAATATCTGTTCGTGGGGCGTGACAATGGCACCATGATTGTCTACCAAATAAAAATTGGAACGGGCCGATTCTCGAATCCAGCCGCCATCATGATAAACCAAATCTTGCGCGCCGGCTGCCCGAATACGCGGCAACATCCGAATGCCCATGGCATAATTGATGGTTTTTACTTCCGGCAAGTCGCGTTGATAGTCGTGACTGATGATTTTTATCCCTTTTCCGTTACTTTCCCATATATTAGCCGGGAGGTCATGGAGCATAATAATCATATTGGCTGTGTCGGGGGGCGTGTAAGCATCTTCTGAGTAGCCGCCCGTGAGCACAAATCGCACGGCGGCATCGGCCATTTCATTGATGCGCAGAAGATTTTGCACCTGTGCTTTTAGTTCTGGCTCCTGAAAAGGTATCTGTAAGCCGGTTAATTCGGCAGAGCGGTAGAAACGGGCGGCATAATCCTCCCAAAATAGGGGATGACCCTGACGGGCAATAAAAAAATCAAAGATGCCGTAACCGCGTAAAATACTCAAATCGGAAACGTGCAATACGGCTTTTTCTACGAGCGTCGGTATGCCATTTATGGTGTAATATTTTATCATCTTATTTCTAATGCACTTGTACCGTGAGGGTAGTAAATTTGCGCAAATGTACTTGATTGGAAAAAATCACTGTTGTTTCTGAAGGCTCATATAAATTAATTTAAAAGGTGCAGGGCAAGCAATTCTCCGATGATGCCCGCAAGGCTGTAATGTACATCCGGCCATAAATTCCCTTCCAAACAGGGGTATATGCCCGGGAATGGTGATTTTTTCAACATATTCGGTATTTGAAGCACAAAGATAAAAACAAAATTGTAAAAAAGATTACCTTTGCAAAAATTTTACAATTTTTTTTATAAATATGGCTATTCGCCGAATAGTCCGCACTAAATTGGCATAATATCTCCTATATTTTAATCTTTTAGGAACGGGTAAATAATAACTTGATAGTTTTAGGTAGGTTAGTTTTTGTTCAAACAGCTATCTTTTGAGCGAATAGTGGTTCTATTTAAACAAAAGATGGGTAATTTGAGCAGAAAAGAATCAGTCAGGATTGATAGTTTATTTTCACCCCTTTCCTGATGTTGCATCCGCTGTCATTTTATCACCCATATTTTAAACACACATCCCTGTTTTTCTATTTATTCATTATAATGACACGCAAACTACACCATTCTATTCTTTTTATTTTTATTTTTTTTGCTGCCTGTGGCCCCAAAAACACCACCGAAACCGCAGACATAACAGATGAGCCGCGTCGTTTTGAATTGCTAAAACCGGAACAAACGGGCATAGATTTTGTCAATCGCCTTACAGAACGCGCTGACCTGAATATTTTCACCTATTTATATATTTATAACGGCGCAGGTGTTGCGGCGGGCGATGTAAACAACGACGGCCTGACGGATTTGTATTTTACTTCCAATCAGGAAAAAAATAAATTGTACCTCAACCGGGGAAATTTCAAATTTGAGGACATCACGGAGGCCGCCGCTGCGGGCGGGGAATTTGGCTGGACTACCGGTGTCACCATGGCCGATGTTAACGCCGACGGTTTGCTGGATATTTATGTGGGGATGGTGGGTGGCCACCCCGGACTGAGTGGACGCAACATCTTGCTC
>Ga0105047_10019599_pt1 | contig 10428 bp, 9 predicted proteins | sample MAT04_FD_78384 | JGI IMG/M metagenome (GOLD analysis project Ga0105047, IMG submission 78384) | Freshwater microbial communities from Lake Fryxell liftoff mats and glacier meltwater in Antarctica - MAT-04 (megahit assembly) | ecosystem: Environmental > Aquatic > Freshwater > Ice > Liftoff... | reverse complement strand
GAAGATGTAGTAGGAGTAGCGGGGCTCGAAACTACCGGCGTGATTGATTGCGTTTGTCCGGGCATGATCGCGTCGCAGATGCGGTCGAGCTGTGTATCAATTCGAGTATCAAACCAGCCACCAGCGGCGCTTCGCGCGATGCAACCGCCTTGGGGCATGGTTGGATCTTTCACCAATTCGGCGTGCTCAGCAAAGGGAAACCGCGCGAGTAACTCCGGGAGCGCCTTTGTGAGCATCTCGGCATCGAGCGGAGAGACGCGAATGACCAATCGCGTTGGCCGGGACGCGCACGCGAGGATTGCTTCGAGTTGTGCTTCGGCGATTGTCGGGTCTATTTCGATGTGCTTGCGGACCACACGCCGAGCGATATCGAGGGCGAGCATCAGCACTTCGCGGCGTGCTTCACGTAGCATTGCTTGCCGTTCTTGTGTGAATGAGGCAAGCGCGTCGGTCCAGGTTCGTTCGATGGTTTGCAATGCGGCCTTGCGTTCGTTCAAGGCTTGTGCCAAGGCTCGTTCAAGGCCTTCTTCATGGCCTTTGTCGCGCCCCTCGGCAAGCCCGCGTGCAAAGCCTTCTTCGCGTGCGCCGGTGATGAGGCGTTCGCGCTCGGCGTGAGCAGCGACAACCAAGGCCTCGGCGTCCGCTTTGGCCTTTATGCGGATCCGGTCGCCTTGGCGCACGAGATCACCCAGGTCTACGACCATTGCTTCGCGGGCCATGAGATCGGCGTCGGCTCTGCGGATTAAGGCCATCGCTCTTTACCTGCCTCCATTCATACACGCGATGCGAACGAGAACGCGTGCGTGTTTAGACTAATTGCTCGGTATCGCCGCCACGGCCTTCGATGACGACTTCGCCCGCTTCTTCGAGTCGGCGCACGATGTCGACGATGCGTTGCTGGGACGATTCCACGTCGCTGACTTTTACCGGTCCCATGTACTGCATGTCTTCCTTGACCATCGAGGCGGCACGCTCGGACATATTGCGAAAGATCTTGTTTTTGAGATCTTCCGATGCGGTCTTGAGGGCGAGAGCAAGCTCGCTATTGTCGACTTCCTTGAGTACCGCCTGAATGCCCTTGTCGTTGACCTTGCCCACGTCCTCGAAGACGAACATAAGGCGGCGGATCTGCTCGACAAGATCAGGGTCTTCGGCTTCAAGCCCTTCGAGGATCGCCTTTTCAGTTGCGCGATCAGCGAGGTTCAAGATCTCGGCGACGGTCGGCACACCTCCGGCTTTTTCCATGCTCTGTACCAGCATGCTCGACAAGCGGCTTTCCAAACCACGCTCGACCTCACGGATTACTTCGGGGTTAGTCTGCTCCATGTTGGCAACACGCTTGATTACCTCGACTTGTTTCTGCATTGGTAAACCGCCCATGATCTCGGCGGCTTTATGGTGAGGCAAGTGGCACAGGATCAGCGCGATGGTCTGCGGATGCTCTTCCTGAATGAACGTCAGCAGGTTCTCGCTCTCGGCACGTTGAAGGAAAGAGAAGGGTTTTTTCTGGACCTGCGTCTGGATTTGACCCAACATTCGCTCGGCGGACTTGGCATCGAGTGATTGAGAGAGGATCTTGCGAGCGAATTCAAGGCTGCCTTCGTTGGCGTATTGGCTCGCGATCGTGATGCCGTAGAACTCGCTGATGACCTCGTTCTGGAGTGAGGATGGAACCCGGCCAAGGCTGGCAAGCTCGCGCGTCACTTCTTCAACTGAATCCTGAGGCATCAGCTTTAGCACCGCGGCTGCCTTATCGGCGCCGACCGCGAGCAAGAGCACTGCGGCCTTGGTCAAGCCTTGCAGCTCTGAAGAAGTCGTCGGCAGTTTGTCAAAGGGCTTGCGGGCTGTAGCGATGATGGGCTCCAATCTCCACGCACGCGTGGCTACTACCAATCGTCACGACACTAGCTAACTATCAGGTCTCTTCGGGCGAAAGCCAACGATTTAGGATCCGAGCAGTGGCCTCGGGGTTCTTTGATACCAGTTCTTCGACTTGTTCCAGCACCTTTTGGGACTGAAGTTCGGATTCGTTGACTTCGATGCCCGCCATCGCAGTATCGGACTCGCCAGCTTCGCCGATCAGATCGCTCTGGGACTCAAGCTCGATTGCGGGGGGCAAACCTACGAGTTCTTCAGCGGTTTGCATCGTGGCTTGCTTGCCGACTTTGCGAACCATCGTGAGCATCATTCCGAGCGCGACCACGGCGAGCGTGCCCAATACAGCGGTTTGCACGATACCGCCACCCGCGCCGATGATCGAGCCGATGCCTCCTGAGGAAGCGGTCGCTCCGCTACTTGCCCCTGCGCCACCAATCATCGCAAATGACCCGCTGCCACCACTACCGCCGCCGCTACCGATATCGAGTGGAATCAACGAGACGCCAACAGAATCTGTTGCGATCACGCGGATTTGCTCTTCGGTGAGGCTTGCCCCGCTGGTGTTCATCAATGTGCGGATGTGCGGAATGAGGGCCGCGATGATCGCGGGCTTGAGCTCGCCATCGAACTTCGCCTTGATCTGATCTTCGGTTGGGCCAGCGGCGTTGGCTGCTGAAGGAGTGGCATTTGCGCCCGTCGTCGCAGCAGAGTTGGCATTCAGCAGGTTTGGCACGTATCCCGTGGGCACGTTTACTGAAACGGCGATGCGCGTGGGATATCCCTTTGGATCAAAGATCGTCTCGGTACGGTTGCCGATCTGGTTCACGAATTCACGCGTTGAAGTCGTCGTTTCGGTCTTGCTCCCCGCGCCCGATCCACCAGCTCTGCTGATGTCCGCAGTCTGATTCGACATCGGCCCAGGCTCGGCTCCGGGGCTGCTTTCCTGGCTCGTGCTTGTTTCTTCGGTTTCTTTCGAGATCATCGAAACCGAACCCTTTTTGTCGGGCATGTTGGTGTTGACTTGCGCGGTCACACGGGTGACGTCGACCTGTGCCGTCACGGCGACGATTACACCAGGAATGTACCGAAGAAGATCCTCAATCTTTCGTTGTGTTTCATTCTCGATTCGTGTTGCGTGCTCGAGATAGGTCGTCGCGGACATGTCCTCATCGCTCTGAGGACGTCGAGCACGTCCCGCTGCTAGATCAAGGATCTGTACGTTTTTACGCTCAAGGCCCGCAAGGCTACCCGAAACCAGCGCGCCAACAGCATCGACCAAGCCTTGTGTCATGGGTTGACCCGTGCTGGTCAAAACCGCGACGCTCGCCGTGGGCTGGCGAACCTGGCGACCAAGGCCAGAGGCTTCGGGAACGTCGATCTTGACACTTGCCGTCTTCACGCCACCAAAGCCCGAGATCATCTTGGCCAACTCGTTCATCAGCGCGATGCGGTACTGCTGCTCGTTCTGCTGGCGGCTGTTGAAAACACTCTGCTTCTCGATCAACGTCTCAAAGAGCAACACCTTATCGGCCGGTAGTTGATTTGATTCGGCGAGGAGCAATTGTGCACGTGAGGCGTCGGAGGCCGACACCGAAACATTTGACCCAACCATCGTGGTCTTGATCCCGACGCGCTCGAGAAACAACTGAGCCTTTTGTTGCTCGACAAGGGCCACACCGGGCAAGATGGGGGAATACATGGCTTTGCTACTAAACTGCGCGACCAAGACTAGTGCAAGCACAACGATCAAGACGAGCGAGCCCATGAGGAGCATCTGCGTCTTGTTCAAACCGCCGAGATTTTTGCCGATCCCCGCGAGGATCAGACGAAGCCGGTCCATCCCGATGGCCTCCATGCCTTACTGCGTAGCGCACTCCGTGCGCAGCGGACGCGCAAGGACCGCGCCGAAGGTACCTTTCGGCCCAACCATGTCCAAACCTTGAAACTCGGTTTTTGAAATTGCGCGATACGAGAATGAACGCGCCAAAGGTGCGCCAATCCCCGCCAATCATGCGCATTCGTCCGACACGCTATGCCAGATATAGAGCAACTCTCGAAGCCATTGTGCGATGAGTTCAGAGAGTAACTTCGGCTTAACCCGCATTACACGCGAATTTGCTTGACCTCGTCATAGGCTTCAACCATGCGGTTTCGCAGTGCCTGCAACATACGAAAGGCGTTATCAGCTTTCTGGGTAGCGAGAATCACCCCTTCGAGATCATTGCGCTGGCCGGTCTGTAAGTCTTCGACTGCGCGAGTGGCTTCTTGCTGGGCTTTGTTTACTTCGTTCAAGCTCTTCAGTAGCACGTCTTTAAAGCCACTTGCTTCGCCAGCGTTGTGCGATCGTGAGGCAGCGCCCAAACCGCCGTTGGCTGCGCCAAGTGATTGCGCTCCGCGCGCCGATCCGGAAATGAAGCCCAATGGGTCCGCCATGGTGGTTGCTTATCGTTCGTACGCTCGCGTAGGCGAATGGCCCAGAAGCGTGCTATTCGTAATAATCGGGTGATCTAAACCGGTAGAAACGTGCCAAGCTGCGTGTCAAATTCCGCCTTCAATTTTACTCTGCGCAGTATATCGCTTTGTCAACCTGCGAGCATAGAGAGATTCTGTACACTTATCCAAGCAAACGCAATGCCTGACCAAACATCGACTTGGTAGTTTCTGCGGCAACAGCATTGGCTTCGTATGCCCGGGCCGCCTGTAGTGCGTTAATCTGTTCTGTTACGGGGTTTACATTGGATTCCAGAACGTATCCTTGAAGCCTTCCGTCTTTGATCGCCCGGGTATTGGTAGGATCGTAACGAATGTTGAACGGCTGCATGTCGTCTTCGATGGTGGCAACGTGCACGCCAAGTTTCTTGCCTTCGGGCGAACGTGCAGATGGATTGCCCGGCTCGAAGAAGACGCTTTTGGCACGGTATGGCGTGCCATCGGGCATGACACTATTTCGACCTGCGATATTTGCAGAGATAGCAGTCATGCGCACACGCTGTGCGATCATGCCACTGGTTGAAATATCAAGTGCGCCGTACATGTGTTCCTAATCTCGAATTGAAGCCGGTCAATCAAAGCAATCCGAAAGAGTCGATCACGATCAGACTCGCTGCGAAATAGCTGTGCGGAGGATGTCGGTATTCCGACGCATGAAATCGGTTACGGTGCGATAGACCATGGAGTTTTCGCCAAGGTCGCGCATCATGCTTTCCATGTCGGTGTTGTTGCGATTGTGGGCGAGGACGCCGTTGCCTGAAGTTTTGGGGATGAGTTTCAATGAACCAATTCCAGGCACGATTTCTCGCGAGGAACCAAGGCGAAGCTCGCCACGTTCGCCGCCCGTATTCGCTCGGCGTTCTTTCACGGCCTTTGCCAGCGCATTCTGAAAGTCCTTGGGGTTAACGTCCATCGCCCGAAAATCCGGCGTGTCCATATTGGCGATGTTGTTCACCAACAGTCGTTGGCGCGCACCAGCAAACTGGAACATGCGTTCAAGAACGGGCCCGGAGCCTGATCTTCCTATATCACCGATGAGCACTGGAAACCTCCTCAATACTTCTGAAGCCAAGCGCTTCCGAACGTGAGAACGCAAAACGCGGGCCAAAGGCGGAAAGAAAGGCATCAATCGCGATGACTCAAATCTTGCGCCTTGGAGAGCCAGTGCGCAAAAATATCGATACCCTCGCTCAAGAGTCGCAGGGTGCGCTCGCCAAGTGTCGCTTTCTTAGTTTACTAAAAGCGCTGAATAACCTCATTAAAGCGTCTCGGCGACGAGTCGTTGTTCTTTCCATTTTTTCAGCTTGAGGCCCAGCGTTCGCACACCGATTCCCAACGCTGCAGCAGTCTTTTGGCGATGTCCTTTGAAACGAACAAGCACAGCCACGATGGTTTCGCGTTCGATCTCTTCAAGAGTGCGAATCGGGCCTTCGCTCAACGCGCCCCCGATGTTTCCCATACTCGTGCCGAAGCCCCCTTGCACGGCATGTGCCACGGCGTGCGTGCCACCAAATGACGAGCTATTTGACGATGAAAGCCCAGGTGAACGCGAGTTTCCGTTCGCATGCACGTGGCCATTGCCGATGCCATGCACCCCATTGCCTAAGCCGTGGTCGAGCTGCCCATCAGGCTTGGCTTCGAGAATCTGTCCGGGAAGTCGCACCGTAGCTCGCAAAGGTGTTGCCTGCAATGGCGCTGCATGACCATTCACATGACCATTCACATGACCATTCACATGACCATTCACATGACTAGATTGATTACCGTTTGCGTGCATACTCATGTGGTGTGCGTTATTATTAGTGATCTGGCCACACTCGCCACTGAGCCAAGGTTCGATCATACTTGCTTGGATCACCTTCGTGGCTCGATCGCCCGTGAGCACGACGGCTCGCTCACAGATATTTTGCAGTTCGCGAACATTGCCCGGCCAGTTGTACGCACTCATAAGCATCGCAGCCTGGTCCGCCAATTCAAGCGCGGGCCGACCCTCGCGAGCACAGACGCCAGCGATGAAGTGCCGGGCCAACGTCGGCACATCCTCGCGCCGTTCCCGCAGCGTGGGCACGCGAATCGGAAGCACATTGAGCCTGAAGTACAAGTCCTGTCTGAACTCGTTGCGAGCAACACTCGCGGGAAGATCACGGTTGCTCGTCGCCACCACGCGCACATCAACGCCGATAGTGAGGCTAGATCCCACGCGTTCGAAGGCCCGTTCTTGCAGAACACGAAGCAACTTTGCCTGTACCTGAGGCGAGACTTCGCTGATCTCATCCAACAACAGGGTGCCGCGGTCGGCAAGCTCGAATCTACCTTTACGAAGACGATCCGCACCGGTGAATGAGCCGCGTTCATGCCCGAAGAGTTCGCTTTCGAGAAGCGACGCCGACAACGCCGCACAGTTCATCGCAAGGAATGGCCCATCGCGCCTCTGGCCACACTCGTGGATGGCCCGCGCGACGACTTCTTTGCCGACGCCAGATTCGCCGGTGATCAAGACCGTGCCGGCAGAGCCCGCGAGCGAGGCGATTTGCTCGCGTACGCGCTGGATCGCAGCGGATGAACCGATCAGCCGTTCAACGCCGATGCGCGTAGGAATACCCGCTGTTCCTGATGGGCCCGCCTGTCCCGCGCGCAGCACGGCGTTCTCTTTCGACACACGACGATGCTCGATTGCCCGCTTCACGCTGATAACCAGCTCATCGCCCTCGAATGGTTTAGTAAGGTAATCAAACGCGCCCTCACGCATAGCACGCACGGCGGTATCGATCGTACCAAACGCCGTCATCACAATCACCGGCAGTTCATCGTCGATTCGTCGAAGCCTTTGCACAAGCTCGATACCCGTCAAGCCCGGCATGCGCATGTCGGTTACGACGCAATCCGGGCGATTTTTGGCCGCGATATCCATAGCAGTTTGCGCATCGGGTGCGGTTGCAATCCCAAAGCCAGCCCGCTCGAGTGTGACGGCGACGCTGTCGCGCATGAGTTCTTTATCATCAACCACCAATACCGTTGTCATGCCGCTGCCTCCACGTCGTGCGCATTTCGTGCGGCCGCAGTGTGCGCCGAACGCTCCGAGTCGGATCGAGAAACCGGTGTATGAACCGATTGCTTAAGGGATGTGCTACGAGAACGAGCGCCGCGCCGTGTGCCGCCGCGCGGTCCTTGGTTTGGTGCATTGCCGCTTGAATCCGCCGAAACTTGGACCAAAGCCTTGCTTGCCTCGTACGAAGCGAGATTCCGGTCGGGCACCGTGATCAAAGGCGCTTGATCGCCGAGAGTTCCTCGGGACATGACGCCGCCATGCATGTGTTCAACAGGCGGATGCTGCTGCGTGACGACCAAAGGAAAGACGAGCTCAATGGTTGCACCACTGGATTTGGCCGTCGCCCCTTCGCTGTTGTTCGCAACCTGCACGCGGCCGCCGTGCGCGTCCATGATGCGATGCACGATCGCCAGCCCAAGCCCAGTTCCCGCCGCCCGCGTAGTAAAGAACGGGTTGAACATCCGCGCAAAGATCGCTTCGGCGATCCCCGGCCCCGAATCAATCACGCGAAGTGCGGCCGCCTCGACCGATGTCCCATCGGGACCCAAAAGAAGCGTCGTCGTTGCTTCCAAATGTAGCGAGTGGGTATGGTCGGTTTGATCACTCGATAGCGTCTTTGGACATTCACGCATCGCTTCGATGGCGTTGCGCACAACGTTGATCAACGCCTGCTGCACCAGTGCCCAATCGCCTTCAAAGACCAGCGGCTGAACCGCGCCTAAAACCGTCGGTTTCTGCTTCCCACGCCGACGCGCACACACACGCACCGCGGGAAAAATACGCAGCCAACCCGTTGGCCCCGCGTCGATCTCTGCTCGGCAACTCGCAACCGCCGCATCAAGCGCTTCGGTAGCATCAATTGACTGGAACCGCAGCTTGAATTCCTTGGCGAACGTCAGCACATCACCCACCACTACGTCCAGCGCCTGCGCTCCCTTTGCTATTTTTTCCGCGATTGCAAGCTCGCGTGGCATACTGGCCAGATCCTGCCGAAGCATTCCCGCGTAGAGCGCGATCGAACCAAGCGGGTTGCGGACTTCGTGCGCGATTCCCGCCGCCATCTCGCCCAGAGCCGCGAGCCTTCGCGTCCGCTCAAGCTGCGCGTTAGCTTCGAGTAATTCGCCACGCAAACGCTCGACTTCATTCCGAAGCTGGTCGTGGGTGCGTTCCAAGCGTGTGGTCACTTGATTAAACGCGTTCATCAACTCAGTAAACTCGGTATGCCCCAACGCGCCTGCAACTGGATTACTGAATTGACTGCACGCTGGATTGTTTACTGCAATGGCCGCATCGCTGCCATTGGCCCGATGAGCCGCCTCGAGCATCGTGCTAGCCGCGTCTCCATCAGCCATTATGCCTCCCGATCCTGGAACCGTGCCGGTACCACACCGGGCGCCGCAAGTGGCCCATCGCCATACGCCCGTGACGCGCGCGACGCTACCGCCAACTCGGCGAGCTGCGTTGAGATTCGCTCGTGCGTCGTTTCTAACGCTTTCATGTCTTCCTGATCGCGAGCTGCAATCGCCCCAGCCATCCCCATAATCGCCGATATTTTGCCAGCTAACAACGGGTCTTGCTCACGTGGCGAGAACTTGGACCAATCATGTTCGATGGATGCCGATAGGGGGCCCACCATAGCCACGATCTCTTCGCGTTCAGCCACTAGTGCGAGCACCGCGTCGGCATCATCTTGAGCAATCAACGTACAAAGCCGAAGGCTCAGCGCGTCCAGCCGTCCCATTTCCTGGATGAGCATATCGACTCGCTCTTGCAATCCAAGAGTTCGAAAATTTAGAATTCGCGAATCAAGCGATAGCGAACTTGTTGCTTGCTTGTGATTGACCGCTGTCATGTTTGGTCATCCTGACCGATCGCGCCCTGGCAGCCGCCGCACACGCGGAGGCACACTCTGCCAGATGGTGGAGCTCCGCTCCTTCACACTTTTTCACTGCACACACAAACAGTGAGGAACCTCATAGTTACCCGATTTGGCCACATTTGCACCAATCTGAACACACATCGGCAAACCAATGCAAAATTCGTGAACCCATTTCGGCCTGTTCGCGCAAACGCGACCGATTCCACTGCTGGCAACATGCATCGCCCACTTGTATAGGTATGATCAAGTACTCGACATCAAATGCCGGTTCTATCAATCTTCAGGTACCAGAAGCCGAACCAAAGGCACCAAGTTTGGCCTGCGAATCAAGCCACCGCGCCCAGGCAAGCCGCGACATCGGCACCGTCGGATCATCCCAAACTGCCTCCGGCAGCGACGCATGGAACGCCACCGCACGCGCGTTGGCAGACCGCGCCCGATCAACATCTCCTTGAGCCAGGTACGCCGCAACAATCTGTGTCAGTGCAACCAAGCTCGCTGGATCGCGCGAATACCTCTCTCTTGCCGCGTCGTACAGCCGGATCGACTCGTCAAAGTTCCCAAGGTCAAATGCAGAATCCGCAATGTAAAAGTACGAATTCCGCAGTCGAAGATCGTCCAATGCCGTCTTGCGATTTCGTTTGTCAAGGCGATCACGAACCATCCGAAAGGCTTCCGAGGCCTCGGCTAAACGCTCGCGACGCAGCCGCTCTCGATCCTGCCGAATCCCTTCGGGCATCGCCTCTGCCAACGTCTTCTGGATCGCCGCAGCGGACAACCTGTTGCAATCCGCAAGCCCATACCACGCCGCGTCAATATCGTGCGCGTCAATCCCCAATGCCGAATCCACGGCTTCATTATGTCCAGCATCATCCCCGTCACCCGCCCCACCAATCATCGCGCCGTTTCCAGCCTTCGCTCCGGCACGATCAAGAAACTGCGATAGCAACTCGATGGCAAGCTCAGGATTGCCCGCCTTCTCCGACGTTCTGTAGTAATGCTCGCCCAGTGCCAGCACCGCCTTGCGAAACACAACTGTTTCAGGCCCGCCCGCAGAGCCCGCGATCACCTGCTGCAACAATCGCTCCGCTCGCTCATCATTCTCCGGCACGTCATCCGCGAGCAGCGTCTG
>Ga0105047_10019595_pt1 | contig 10429 bp, 5 predicted proteins | sample MAT04_FD_78384 | JGI IMG/M metagenome (GOLD analysis project Ga0105047, IMG submission 78384) | Freshwater microbial communities from Lake Fryxell liftoff mats and glacier meltwater in Antarctica - MAT-04 (megahit assembly) | ecosystem: Environmental > Aquatic > Freshwater > Ice > Liftoff... | reverse complement strand
GACCTGCGCGCCGCCTTCATCGATCTGGGCGGGCGCAACGACAAGACGCGCGGCAAGATCTGGCTGCGCGCATCGTCCATCGGCGGCGGCGGCAAGGGTTCGATCCCGACCGCGGACTTCGCGCTGGCCAAGGCCTGGATCGACCATTACGACGGCTGGGGCGACTTTGTCGCCGCCGAGATGCTGACGCCCGACACGGTGACCTGGCTGTCGATCTGGCACCGCGGCGAACTGGTGGTGGCGCAGACGCGCGAGCGCCGCGGCTGGACGCATGGCAACCGCAGCATCTCGGGCGTCACCGGCGTGACCAAGGTCGGCGTGACCTGCAGCAACGACGAGGTCACGCGCATCGCCATCGACGCCGTGAAGGCGGTTTCGAAACAGCCGCACGGCATCTTCGGCGTCGACATGGCCTATGACGGCCAGGGCGTGCCCAACCCGACCGAGATCAACATTTCGCGCTTCTTCACCACGGTGCTGTTCTTCACCGCGGCCGGGCTGAACCTGCCCGAGATCTTCAAGGACATCGCGCTGTACGGCGAGTTCCCGCAGCTGCCGCGTGCCGTCAACCCGCTGCCCGACGGCCTGATGTGGCTGCGCGGCATGGACGTGCAGCCGCGGCTGATGACGGCCGAACAGATGCGCGCCGAGATCGTCTTCCCGCCGGCCTGAGGGGGCGCGACGCAATGAAGCTGCTGATCACCGGCGCCTCGGGTTTCATCGGCAGCCGTTTGCTGGCGCAGGCGCGGGCGCGCTGGGGCGCACACAACGTGCTGGCGCTGAGCTCGCGCGCGCTGCCGGGTGGCGACACGCTGGTCTGCGCCGGCCCCGACTTCGCGCTGTGCGCTGCAGGCCGCGCACGCCTGGCCGAGGTCGAGGTCGTGATCCACGCCGGCGCCTACACGCCCAAGAGCGGCGCCGAGGCCAATGCGGTGGACGCCTGCAACGGCAACATCGTCTCCACCGCAGCCCTGCTGGGCCAGCCCTGGGCGGCGCTGCGGCAGTTCATCTACCTGAGCACGCTGGACGTCTATGCCGCGGCCAGCGGCCCGATCTCCGAGGCCACGCCGGTGCTGCCGGCCACGCTGTACGGTGCCTCGAAGCTCTACGGCGAGCACATGGTGCAGGCCTGGGCGGCACAGCGCGGCCTGAGTGCGGCAGTGCTGCGCATCGGCCATGTCTACGGCCCGGGCGAAGAGCGTTATGCGAAGTTCCTGCCCCGCGCCATCCAGCGCATCGTGGCCGGCGAGCCGGTGGAGCTTTTTGGTGCCGGCAGCGAACTGCGCAGCTTCATCTACATCGACGACGTGGTGCAGGCCGTGCTGGCCGCCGTCGGGCAGGCCGACAGTGCAGGCGTGACCAATGTCGTCGGCGGCCACGCCATCAGCATTCGGGCATTGCTGGACCGGCTGATCACGCTGGCGGGCCGACCCGTGCAGGTGCTGCAACGCGAGGCCGGCGTCACGCCGCGCGACTTCGTCTTCGACACCACGCGGCTGCGCGCCACGTTGTTGCCGGCCGAGACGCCGCTGGACGTGGGCCTGCGGGCCGAGATGGCCCATGTCGAGAGCCTGCACGGCGCCGCGCGATGAATGTCATCTTCGACCTCGACGGCACCCTGATCGACGCGCGCCAGCGGCTGCACGGCCTGTTCACGCAACTGGCGCCGCAGGCGGGCCTGAGCCTGGACGCGTACTGGGCCTGCAAGCGCGACAAGCGGTCGCACGCGGACATCCTGGCGCAGGACCTGGGCTGGGATGCCAGCGCGATCGTGCGTTTCCAGCAGGACTGGCTGGCGCTGATCGAGAGTCCCGACTGCCTGGCCCTGGACAGCGTGCTGCCCGGCGTGCCGGCCATGCTGAACCGCCTGGCTCGCGACACCGATCTGCACCTGTGCACGGCGCGTCAGTCCGCCAGCGCGGCGCTGGCTCAGCTGCAGCGCCTGGGCCTGCACCGGCACTTTCGCCAGGTGCTGGTGACCGGTGGGCCCGCGGGCCGGCAGCACAGCAAGGAAGCGTTGATCCGCGCCCGAGTCGACGGCCTGGCGCCGGGCGACTGGCTGATCGGCGACACCGGCCACGACATTCGCACCGCCCGGTCGCTGGGCATGCGCAGCTGCGCCGTCGGCAACGGCTTCATGTCGCCGCAGCGCCTGCGGCCCTACGGCCCCGACCGGCTGATCGACAGCGCGGCCGACTTCACGCTGACAGCCGACGACTGGCGCCTTGCCGCCCAGGCCGCCGCTGAGAGCGACCCGGTGGCTCACTGAACCTGGACATCTCGATGAACGGCCAAGACATCGTCACCCTGGTGCCGGCCTACAAGCCCACCTATCTGCCCGACCTGCTGAACAGCCTGCGGCTGCAGACGCACAAGCCACGCAAGATCGTCTTCGGCGACGACAGCCCCGACGGCGTCTACCGCGGCACCCTGATGTCCGATGCCTTCGCGCCGCTGCGCCAGGGCCTGAACATCGAATGCATCGAGGGCCCCAGGCGCGGTGGCATGCCCAACCTGATGCGTCTGCTGGACCGTTGGGGCGGCGAATCGGCGCTGGTGCACCTGCTGCTGGACGACGACGTGCTCTACCCCGAGTTCTACGAACGCCATCTGGTGGCGCACGCCTCGGGCCCGTTCTCGTGCACCGTCAGCCGGCGCTGGTCGGCCAACGACGCGGGCTTTCCGGTCGCGGGCCAGCCGGTGCCGCCGGCGGTGTCGAAAAGCGCGCACCGGCTGCTGTCACTGGACGCCGACTTCGTCTTCCAGACCACGGCGATGGAGTGCAAGAACTGGTTCGGCGAGTTCTCCAACGCCATCTTCAGTGCCGCCGCCGTGCCGCTGCTGTTCAAGCCCGAGTTCGGCGGCGTCTCGTACGCCGGGCTGTGGGACCTGGGCGCCTTCATGGCGGCCAGCGAGCAGGCGCCCCTCGGCTATGTCCAGGACCATCTGGGCTACTTCCGCACCGGTGGCCAGGGCAACTCGGCCAAGTTCTTCGGCAAGCACATGAAGGCGGCCCACGTGGCCTACGCCGCGCTGGGCCTGGGCGGCTTGCGCATCGGCCGCTACACCGAGACCCAGGCGCGGCTGTGCTTTGCCACGGTGGCCGGGGCCCTGGCCCAGCGTTACGGCAGCCAGGACGACATGCAGCCCTTCATTGCCCTGCTGCCGCGCATGGCGGCGGGCGAGGCCGGCGCCGAGCAGGCCTTCGTCGACCAGTGGCACGACTACCTGCGGGAGCAGGACTTCTTCTGAAGACTCAGCCGGCCGCGGCGCGTGCCCCGCGGCGTCGCGGCGAGGGCCAATTCACGCGGCAGGTGCGCTCATCACCGTGAGCCCATCGACAGCAAGCGCCTGCCAGCCGCGACCGGCCAGCAATTGACGCAGCAAGGTGCCGCGCGACAGCGTGGCCTCGGTGCCGCCGGCCAGCACCACCCAGGCGTCGGGCGCCAGCCGGTCCTGCACGTCCAGAAACTGCAGCAGTGCCTGGCGCTGCGCGGCATCGATGTCGCTGGCGTCGCCCAATACGGGCTCGTGACTGAGCAGCAGCAGGTCGTAGCGGCCGGTGGGCTCTCCACTGGGCAACTCGGTCGGCAGTGCAGCAGGCAGGGCGGCCGGTAGCGTGGCCGCGACCAGGCTCAGGCGCGGGCTGTCCAGGCCGGTGCGGGCCAGCTCGCGCTGCGCATGGCGCAGCAGCTTTGGGTCGACGTCGGCGCACACCAGATGGCCGCCGTATTCGTGCACGAACCAGGCCAGCCACGCCGTCCACCCATGGCCGAAGCCGCCGTCCGCCGCGCCGCCGCCCGTGGCCACGCCCAACTGCAGCACGCGCGCATCCAGCGCCGTGCCGAGCAGGTGCTCGCGCAGCGCGGCATGGGCCTCGCCCTCCGGCCCGGGGCAGGGCCGCGGGTCGACGACATTGCGCGCGGCCTTGAACTTGGCGTTGAACTCGGCGCGGCTCAGCCCGGCATTCAGCCGGTAGTGGAAGCCGGCATTCGTCTGCTTGTTCCAGTCGCTCAGGCGCGCTGCCGAGCGCGCCGACTTGCGCTGGAAGATGTCGTACGAAAGCATGCACATGTGCAGGCTCTTGAAGACGAAGCCGGGTGTGCGCCGCACGGGGCCCTCGGGCCGGCAGCCGTGGCAGCCCAGCGTGTAATTGATGTCGATGCGCGGGTCGAAGATCAGGTTCTTGTTCAAATAGCGCGCATCGCCGCTGCCGGTCTGGCGCTGCTGCCACAGGAACTGTCCGGGGCGCTGCGGCGGGTGCGACTTCGAGCAGATATTGAAGCCTTTCACCATCGGCAGGGTCACGCCCTGGGCCTTCAGCACGCGCAATTGGCGGCGGATGTCGGGCGCCCACAAAAACTCGTCGACGTCGCAGACCACCACCCAGTCGCACTCGCTGCGGTAGGGCTTCCAGGCCTCGTTGCGCAGCACCATCAATTGGCTGTCGTCCAGCTTCTCGCTCGGCGCGACGATGAAGTCCACCTCGGGGTAGCGGGCTGCGATCGCGGCCGAGCCGTCGGTGCTGCCGCCGTCGTGCAGCACCACCTTCTTCGCGCCGATGTGATGGATGTAGTGGTCCAGGAAGTGAGGCAGCACCGCCGCTTCGTTGAAGCAGACGGCGAAGACGTAGACCACCGGCTCGGGCACGGCGGCCCATTCGGCCTCGGCCGGCTCGGGCAAGGGCGGGGCGGCCGCTTCACGCAGCGCACGCGCTTCGTCGTGGCGGCCGGTCTGCTCCAGCAGCGCGGCCAGGTTGTCGCGCGCCGGGGCCAGGTCCAGCCCGCGCAGCACCTCGCGGTAGGCGGTCTCGGCCTCGGCCAGACGGCCCATGTTCTGCAGCAGAGTGGCGAGGTTGAAGCGGCCCAGCAGCGCCTCGCGGCCGTCCTGCTGGCGCTGGTGCTGCAGCCAGCGCGCGTACAGGCGGGCCACGCCCTCGGTGCCCAGCGTGCTGCGTGCGGCCTCGACCTGCTGCACCAGTTGCAGCAGCCCCCAGCCGGCCACGACCGCGTCGTCGTGCCCGTCCACCACCGCGCTGTTCATGCCCGCAGCCTCACTGGAACATCACGGTGCGTTCCATCGCCGAGGTCACCTCGCGAAAGATCGGCGAGTCGCCATTGGCCAGCTTCAGTTGCGCAAACGACAGCGGACTGGTAATGCCGCAGGCGAACTCCCACAGCTTGAGCTTGGACAGGGCCGAACCCACCTCGTGCGGGCGCTTGGAGAAGAAGGCGTTGACCTCGACCACCTCGTACTCGAAGGCGCCCTGGTGCTTGATGTCGCGCAGGATGAAGCCGTGGCCTTCGAGCATTTCCTTGATCTGCTGGAAGGTCTTCTGGTTCTTGTAGATCTGCTTGAACTGGCACTCGACCTCGATCGCCAGCACCTGGTCCAGCACGCTGCCGCAGCCCATCAGCACCTCGAAGTCGTAGCCCTGGGCGTCGCACTTGATGTAGTCGGGCACGGGCATCTTGCCTTCGTGCACCAGGCGTTCGACGGTCGTCACATGCACCGACGACATACCCTGCACGCCGAAGCAGGTGCCGATGGGATAGTCCTTCAGCACCTCGAAGTTGGGCTCCATGACCGAGATGCAGGCCGGGCTGACCGTCAGGTGCAGCGGCATCTCGGCGTGCACGTCGCCGACGGCGTCGGTCAGGAAGATGCCGCGCGGGAACATGCGCTTGAGCACCTCGTACTCCGACTGCTGGGGCTCCAGGCCGACATAGGTGATCAGGTCGTGGCGCGCGATGTACTTGAACTGGGCCGAGGTCGGCCCGCCCATCGCGCCCACGTCCAGCAGCACGGCCTTGGGATGGATGCCCATGGCCAGGGCCTGGCAGGCGGCATTGCGGGCCTGGTTGTCTTCGTTCATGGCGTCTTCTCCTGCGCGCTGCGGCGTCCGGACGGGGTGGTTTGCAGCGTCAGGGCGGTGCTGATGCTGTCTTTGCCAGTGGACACCGGGGCCGGGCGCGGCATTCGTTCGAACAACGCGGGCAAGCGGTCGGATTTCGGCTCAACGCGCTGACGCGGGCTGCGGCGGGCTTCTGCGATCTTTTGCAGCCCGTGTCGCACCGGTCTGCGCGCAGACGAAGCAAGGCCCCGCACCGGCGGTGCCGGGGCGGGGCCTTGAAGTGCCCGGCGGGTGCCGGGCGCTGATCAGATCAGCGGCGTCGGGTTGCGCAGCAAGTCGTCGTCCAGGCTGACACGGGCGGCCAGCGGTGCGGTCGCAGCGTGGGCCACCGGTGCCGCTGTGCTGGCACCCTGGCCCAGCACATCGCTCGTCGGCCCGGCCAGCAGATCGGCCATGGTCGGTGCCGGCACCGCCGCCTTGGCGAACCAGACGTCGGTCATGGCGTGGCTGCCGCCATCGGCCGTGCCGTAGCTGCCCACCAGACCCAGCAGGTTGCCGTTGTCGGTCTGGTTGCCCTTCGTGAAGTCGAGGTTGAGTTCGACGATGCCGAAGTCGGCCAGGCCCTTCAATTCGCCCGCATCGGTGAGGCCGTTGCTGTTGCCGTCCACCCACAGCTTCAGTTCAGCGAAGGCCTCGTCGGCGGCGCTGAGCTTGCCGTCACGGTTGCTGTCCAAGTCCGCCATGGCGCGGAAGCCGTCACCCGCACGCTGCCCATTCGCCAGCGTGGTCGCGCCGCCGAAGAGTTCGCGGCCGTCGTTGATCAAGCCGTCGCCGTTCAGGTCGCGCACCAGCAGGCCATCGGTCGGCGCCGCCCAGCCCACCTGGGTCTGGCGTCCGCTGGCATCGATGTCGAAGGCCACGCCCTGGGATGCAGCCAGCGTGCTGACGCCGTTGCCGTCCAGGTCCAGCACGATCGGCGTCACCGCCTGCAGGGCCGCGAACTGTGCGGTGCTCATCACCGCCCAGTCCTCGCCCTCGAAGGCGTTGTACTGGGTCATGGTCATGGCGCCCAGGTCGTCGACCTCGAAGGCCACCACCTGGTTGGTCGTCAGCGCCAGGATCTGGTCCGGCGTCAGCGCATGCGCCTGGGCGGTCGTCAGCGCGATGATGTCCACGGTGCTCAAGCCCGTGATCTGGCTGTCACTCAGCGACGCGATCTGGGTCGTGGTCAGGGCCTGGAACTGCGTCGTGCTGAAGGCCGCCAGATCGCTGTCGCCGAAGCTGGCCAGCTGCGCCGTCGTCAGCGCCGCCACCTGGGTGGAGGTCAGCTGGCCGAGTTGCCCGTCGGTCAGCGCGTCGATCTGCTCGGTGCTGAAGGCGGCGATCTGCGTGGCCGTGAAGGCCTGCAGGTCGTTCGACTGCATCGCCACCAGATCGGCGGTCTCGATCGCCTGCACCTGCAGCGTGCCCAGCGCCGCCACCTGGGTCGTGGTCAGGGCCTGAATCTGCGCCGTGTCGAGCCCGGCGATGACCTCGGTCGACAGCGCCCGCACCTGGGCCGTGGTGAACACGGCCAGGTCGGCGTTGTCCAGCGTCGCCATCTGGACCGTCGTCAGGCTGGCGATCTGGGCCGTGGTCAGCGCGGCGATGCGCGTGCCGTCCAGGGCCGACAGGTCGCCGCCGTCCAGCACCCGGAACTGCTCGGTCGTCAGCGCCGCCAGCTGCGCCGTGGTCATGTTCGACAGCTGGCCCTGGGTCAGTGCATCCACCTGCGCGGTGCTCAAGGCCACCACCTGCGCGGCAGTCAGGGCCGCCACATCGTTGGTCTGCATCGCGGCCAGGTCGGCGACCTCGATGGCACGGATCTGCGCCGTCGTCAGCGCCGCGGCCTGGGCCGTGGTCAGGGCCTGGATGCTGTCGGTGGTGAAGGCGGCGATGGCGGCGGTATTCAGCGCCCTGACCTGCGCCGTCGACAGCGCGGCGATGTCCGCCGCCTGCATGCCGGCCATCTGCGCGGCGCTGATGACTGCAACCTGGGCCGTCGTCATGGCCGCGTACTGCTGGGTCGTGAACTGCGCCATGTCACCGGCCGACAGCGTGCCGATCTGGCCGATGCTGAGCCCGGCCACCTGGCGGGTGGTCAGGGCCGCGAACTGCCCGGCGCTCATGGCAGCGAGCTGGTCGCCGCTGAAGGCCGCCACCTGGCTGACGCTCATCAGCGCCAGGTCGGTGCTTTCCAGCGCGTCGATGGTCGCCGTGGCCAGAGCCCGCACCTGGGCCGTGCCCAGCGCCATCAACTGGCTGCTGCTCAGGGCCTCGAGGGCCGCGCTCGACAGCGCACCGATGCCGGCGGTGCTCATCGCCCGCACCTGGGCCGTGCTGAGCGCGGCCAGGTCGGTGGTCTCCAGGCCACGCACCTGGGCCGTGCCGAGGTTGGCGATCTGGGCCGTGGTCAGGGCCGCGAACTGGACCGTGCTCAGCCGGTTGAAGCTGTCGGTGGCGATGGCCGAGATCTGTCCCGTGCCGATGGCCGCCACCTGGGCGGCGCTCAGGCTGGTCAGCTGTTCGCTGGTCAGCGCCGCGACCTGATCAGAGACCATGGCGCGGATCTGCGCCGTGCCCATGGCCGCCAGGTCGGCGGTCTGCATCGCCGCCAGGTCGGCGGTCTCGATGGCCACGATCTGGCTGGTGCGCAGGGCCGCGGCCTGCTCGGTCGTGATGGCCTGCAGCTGGCTGGCGTCCAGCGCCTGGATGCCGGCCGTGGTGATGGCCTTGATCTGGTCGACGCTCAGCGCCGCCAGGTCCGCGACCTGCAGTGCCGCGATGTGGGCGGTGCTCAGGCCGGCGATCTGTGCGCTGGTGAACTGCTGGAACTGGGTCGACGACAGGGTGTTGAGGTCGGCCGGCAACACCGCATTCAGCTGCGCCGTGCTCAGCGCCGCCAGCTGGCTTTGGGTCAGGTTGGTGATCTGTGCAGTGTTCAGCGCCGCCATCTGCGACGTGCTGAGGCCCTGCAGCTGGCTGGCGGTCAGCGCGGCCACGTCCTCGGTCTCGAGCACCGCCAGGTCGGCGATGTCGATGGCGCGGATCTGGGCCGTGCCCAGGCCGGCGTACTGCTGGGTCGTCAGGGCCTGCATCTGGTCGGAGGTCAGGGCCGCGATGGCAGCGGTGCTGAAGCCGCGCAACTGCGTGGCGCTCAGCGATGCCAGGTTCTCGGTTTCCATCGCCGCGGCCTGGGCCGTGGTCAGGGCGCCGAGCTGCGTCGCGCCGAAGGCCGCGAACTCCTCGGTGCCCAGGGCCGCCAGCCTGCCCGGGTCGATTGCCGCCAGCTGCGTGGTGCCCAGGCCGGCCAGCAGGCTGGTGCTCAGGCTCAACAGCTGGGCGGTGGTCAGGGCCGCGGCCTGGGCCGTGCTCAGGGCGTTGAGTTGGCTCACACCCAGGCTGTTCAAGTCGGCGGCCGCCAGGGTGGCGATGTTGGCTGTCTCGATGGCGCGCAGCTGCCCCGCCGTCAGCACCGCCAGCTGGCCAGGGGTCAGGGCCTCCAGGCTGGCGCTGCTGAGCGCGGCGATGCTGGCGGTGGACAGTGCCACCACCTGGCTCGGCAGCAGCGCTGCCAGGTCATCGGTGGCCATGCCGCCCACCTGGGCAGCGGTCAGGCCCGCCACCTGGGTGGCGGTCAGGGCAGCCACCTGGATGGTGCTGAGTGCCGACAGGTCGCTGGAGGCGATGGCGCGCAGCTGCGCCGTGCTCAGCGCGGTCAACTCCTCGGTGCCCAGGCCGGCCAGTTGCACGGTGGTCAGGGCGGCCACCTGGCTGGCTTGCAACGAGCCGATCTGGCTCGAATTCAGCGCGTTGAGGTCGTTGGTCTCCAGCGCCGCGATGGCGCTGTTGCCCAGTGCTCGAAGCTGGGCGGTGCTCAGGCCCGCCACCTGGTTGGTGGTGAGGGCGGCGATGACTTCAGTGCCCAGGGCCGCGAAGGCCGAGGTGCTGATGGCGGCCACCTGGGCCGTGCTGAGCAGGCCCAGGTCGTCGCTGCCCAGGGCTGCGGCCTGCGCGCCGGTCAGGGCGCGCAGTTGCTGCGTACCCAGGGCGCTCAACTGGCTGCTGGTCATCGCGGCCAGGTCACCGGCCTCGAGTGCGGCGATCTGCGCGCTGCTCAGGCTCTGCACCTGGTCCGTGCTCAGCGAAGCCACGGCGGCCGAGCTCAGGGCAATGATCGAACCGGTGCTGAAGGCGGCCAGCTGCATGGTCGACAGCCTGCGCAGGTCGACAGTCTCCAGTGCGGCCACCTGGTCAGGCGTCAGCCTGGCCAGTTGGGCCGTGGTCATGGCCACGAACTGCGCCGTGCCCATCGCGGCCAGGTCGCCGGCCTCGATGGCGACGAACTGTGAAGTCGTCAGCGCTTCCACCTGCGAGGTCGTCAGCGCCGCCAGGGCGGTGCTCTCGAGCGCCGCGATGGTGGCGGTGTTGAGCGAGCGAATGCCGCTGCTGCCCAGGGCCACGATGTCCACGGTTTGCAGGCTGGCGGCCTGGGTCTCGGTGATGGCCGCCACCTGCGTGGCGGTCAGCGCGGCG
>Ga0105047_10019594_pt1 | contig 10429 bp, 9 predicted proteins | sample MAT04_FD_78384 | JGI IMG/M metagenome (GOLD analysis project Ga0105047, IMG submission 78384) | Freshwater microbial communities from Lake Fryxell liftoff mats and glacier meltwater in Antarctica - MAT-04 (megahit assembly) | ecosystem: Environmental > Aquatic > Freshwater > Ice > Liftoff... | reverse complement strand
GGTGGCTCCGATTGGGGATTTGGGGTTGGCGAGTGCTCCAATTGGCGTTTTGGGGTTGGCGGTGTTGCCTTCGAAGGGGATAGTTTGTATAAGCTGCCTGGGGAGCACCGTCATTGCGAGGCGGGGAGTGAGACAGGTGAGAGGGTACGGGCCGGTTCCGCCGTGGCAAGCTGATGGAGTGAGGGGAAGCGTTCTAAGAAAGGGTTTTGGTAAAGGGTTGAAACCGCTCCGGCTCCTCGTCTCCGTTTCTCCCGCTCTCCCCATCTCCCCCTATCTCAACAACACCTTTTTAACCTCATTCTTTATATTCTGCATCACCAATTCCTTTATCCAGTCAAATGCATTATCTGTCCAGCGCTGGGGATGAAAAGTGAACATTACTTTATCAGGCAGCACATCTATACCGTTAATAATATCATCTGTCGACCGGAAATTGAACCTATACCTGCTCTCCACTTTATCGCGCACGCTAACATTCGATCCGTTCCATCGTCGGCCTGTATCGGTAAGGTAAGCCACCTCGTTAAAATCAATATCGAAATAGGGTTCACCAATAATTCTCAGTTTATGATAATCGTATTTCTTCCAGATATCTTTATTATCATACTTCGATCTCGGACTGCCATGCATGCATATCGTGCTGATTGGCACTATCTTCCTGAATTTCTCCAGGTTAATACAAAACTCTTCATATGCTCTGTCAATCAACTCTTCACGTTGACCTTTGCCCGTTGACTTTTGCATTTTAACCTTCGCATAAGCACTGTCCATCGTTTCATAATGATACCCTATTTCGTGACCCATGCTTGCTACCTCATCAATTACCCTCTCGTCATAACTCTGTGGCACTAACCTGAAATAATAGGATCCGGTAATGCCAAGTTCGTATTGTATTCTGGCAAAACGTAAGGAGTTTTCTTTACGCGCATCCACATCGTGGCGGAGTATTACCACTTTTTTTGAGGGGGACTTAAGGTATTCTGAAAAGGTCTGGAAATTGTATTCCTTTTCACGTAACTGGTTCAGGAATTCTTTGTATTTTTTTATTGTAAAATCAGGCATGAGATGCTTATTTTTTTTACACAGATTTTCACAGATTTAAAACGCAGATGACGCTTATTATTATTATTATTATTTCAGCTCTATCAGAGTGAAACACTTTTCTCCGCTATCCGTGTGAACCAATTTTAAACCAACCTTAAGAACGACAGCAACGAAAATCCTGCCCGGGCAATCTGATAAAGGAGCGGTTTGTTGATCCGCTCGAACCTTCCATAATTTACTATTTCGCATCCGAACCCGATTTTAAAATCTCTTACTCCATAGGGTCTGTCAGGACTGCCGATTCCCATAAAGTCAAAATGGGGAATGTTGTTCTTTACCGCATATTCAATTGCACCATAGGTTAGTATAATACTGGGATGTATATCGTGGTGCAATTTATCGAGCCCGCACACATACCATTCGCTTAATGATTTTCCGGGAGTGATGGGGCATACCATACCACCGATAACAACTCCTTTATACTTTGCTATCATAACCAACCCTAACCTGCCTTGCTTCGTTTCATTGAAAAATGACAGAAAGAACGACTCTGGAGGCAGAGGTTTGCGAACCTTATTCTTATACACTTTCTTTAAAATCCGGTAAAATCCTTGTATTTCCTCCGTCGACTCTGCCCTGGCCAGTTCCGCACCTGCAAACAGGCTGCGTTTTGCCTGTCGGATCTTACTTTTACTGATTCCCGAAAGAGTTATATCCGCGTTTGAAGTGTTTACAATCAGGTTCAGATGATCCAGGAACTTAAAATCATGTTTCCTGAATACGGATAATGATACCGATACATCCCTGAAATTCCGGAACTGTATATATAGCGAACGACTCTTTACTGCTTCAACTAATGCATCAATAAGCTCATCTGTGAGTTCCGGAGCATTTGCTGCATCAGCACTAATCAGCGAGCCACCATATACAACACATCTTGCAGTAATAACGCCCCCAATCCCTTTATAATCTTTGATTATTACTGCCAGAAGTATAGCAGCCAGTTTTCCTCTTTCATCTTCCAATGCCAATACCAGCGGTGAATAATTATACACCTTCGTATACAGATCGTACATCTCAGGCGACTGAAAAACAGTGCCTTCCGGATGACCCGTAATAAAATCATTCCATTTGCTGCGGTCAATTTTATCAGGACCTGTCAGGAGTTTGTAGTTCATTGAAGGGGAAAAGTTGTGGTTGTTGGTTCAGTTGTTTGTATCGGGTGTGGAGCGTGGAATCTGAAGGCTGGAGACTGGAAGCTGGAATTTGGTATTTGGAATTTGGTATTTGGTATTTGGTATAAGAGGAAGTAAAAGTATGAAGGAGAAAGTTGAGGACTATCTTATTAAAAAGCTTCGTATCGAAACATGCTCAATTCCTTTATAGTTTCCTGTCGCGGTCTCATCCATGCTTACTACCATTTTTACACAGTTGTCACGAATCGCCAACAGGTTACCAAACTCGCGTTCATGTGTTTTATCGTCCGCAATCAGATAGGCCACCTGAATATATTTTTTTTCTTCATTTTTTATTGCCACAAAATCAATCTCTTTATCGCCGAGTTTCCCTACATAGACCTGGTGACCGGTTACAACCAACTGATGATAAACAAGGTTCTCCAGCACTTTGCTAATATCCTTTTGTTGAAAGGGGATAATTGCATGTCGCATACCCAGGTCTTCAAAATAGAATTTATCACCTATTTCAAATATTTTCCTGCCTTCAATTTCAGCCCTTTTTACCCGGTCGATCAGATAAACCGATTCCAGGTACACGAGATATTCCAATACCAATTTGGGCGTAAGGTTAATTTGTTGCGATTTTAAATAATCGCTGATTCGTTTGGCCGATAGCACACTGCCGGTAATGTCAGCTAAATAATGGATCAGGTCCTGCAGGAATTTTACATTCCGTATGTTGAACCGCGCTATAATATCGCGAAGTACAATGGTATTATGGATATTCCTCAGGTATTCAAAAATTACAGCATCATCCTTTCGCAGGTTTATCAAATGAGGCATTCCTCCCCATCGGATGTATTTCAGGAATGATTCGGTATTTTCGGTAAACTGGTGAAAATCCAGAAATTCAGTGTAGGATAGTGCATGAATTGCAAGTTGAATATACCTGCCACTAAGATAAGTAGCCAATTCGCCCGATAAAAGTGTAGCATTACTTCCTGTGATATAAATATCCCAATTGTCAACAGTAAGCAAACTTCGCAAGGCTATTTCAAATTTACTGATATCCTGAACTTCATCAATAAACAAATAATGATTGCTGTCCTTTACTCGCTGACTATCAAGGTAAACCATCAGGTCGCTGTGATTTTTGATAAATTCAAAACGATAATCTTCTTTATTGATATGGACAATTGTGGCTGAACTATCCCGTTTTTGTATCTCATCCATTAGCTGTAAAAGCATATAGCTTTTACCCACTCTTCGCTGACCTGTGAGCACTTTAATAAGTCCTGACCCAATAAAAGGTTCAATTTTATCAAAATAAATCGGGCGTGGAATGTATTTTTTATCAGACATGTTTTTTTGTATAGGTAAAAGATTCAATAAAATTACAAATGTTTTACTTATAAGTAAAACATTTTCAAATCTTCTCCTTTTTTCTTAAAAATCCCCTTTTGTCATCCTGTTTTCTTGCGAAGTAAAGCAGTACTTGTCGAAACAAATGCTGATCCCAGGAAAACTCCCAGCCAGTTCGCCATTAAATCATTGATATTATTCGACCTGTAAGTAAGGAAATACTGTATGCCTTCAGTAAACGTAGCCATCAGCAAACCTGAAATAATCATTATTAATCTTATATGCCATTTTTCAGGACGGAACGCCTGAATATATAAGAATGTGTATGGAACAAAAAGCAGAGCATGAAAAAAGTAATCTCCCCTTATGCTAATAATGTAAATGTCATTTAATGATCCTTTTGTATTGACAGGAGCAATTGAAAGGAAAAAGATTCCGAGGACATAAATCAAGAATAACTTAGGGTATAACATTTTAGAAAAGAAGATCACAATTTATGATTTAAAACGATGCTGAAACGAGGGGTCTTTTTTCATGATTTTCACGCTTTCCGGATAATTTTCGATAAACCAGACCATAAATGCAGTAACATCTATTTTATCTGCCAAAAACTTATGACGTCTTTCTGCCCATTCTGATTTCAGACCAGGCATTTCGATTAATTCTTTAGCCTTTGACAGAAAATTTTCAAAATTTACAGGTTGGTAGGAAAAACACAAACCGTATTTTTCTTCAAGTTCGTTAGGAACGGATAGTTTACCTGCAAAGGTGTTGCATTTTAATGAAGGTGTTCCCAGTATAGCCGCTTCTGATGTCATGGTTTGGCTGTCGCCCAGAAACATCGTAGCATAATAAAGCAAGGAGTGTATTTCTTCAGGGGGGACCGGTAACCTGAATTCTTCAAATTCAGGCTCTATAGGCCTCTCTGAAGTGATAAAGACTTTTCCCTTTGAACTCAAAAAAGATACCAGCTGCTTTTTTTGATCAAAGGAAATTCCCGAATGTCCAAAATCATGATGCCCTTTCATGGCAACAAATCTTAATACAAAAAATGTTTCATCCTCTGAAAGCCCGATTTTTTTAATAACGGCACTATCAGGTTTAAACTGATTTGGATGTAAATAGGCTAACTCGTGAGTACCCTTATACCCTAAATTCTTTTTCGTTTTTCGCTTTATTGTATCTGGCGTTATTACTGAATCGGAAAATGGATGACCAAATTTAGTAACCAATGGCTCAAACAAATCATCATCATCATCAAACATCAGCGTTCTTATTTTTGTAAAAAGTGCTACATGGGAGAGTACAATTCCTGAACTCATTCCAAGTTCTATCCTATTCTTTTTTATGATAGAAAAAACTTCAAAATCCTGCTTTATAACGCTTATTGCTTTCCCAAGAAGGGAATCTTTTTTTGCTCCAAGATTAATATAGGGTATATTATAATAATCCAGAAGTCTTTTCGCAATTGGAATTTCTCGTACTGTAACAGTGATAGTATGGCCTCTTTTCAATAACGCAAAATAAGCATTCCTGAATAGATGAACGTGGCCGGGATGCCCAATGTCAATAAGAATATTCATTATTTGATCTTTGATAATAGTTTCAAACCAAACTTTCCCAATTTATACATAAAGGGATTTAATGTTTTAACAAATCGACCATCTTCAACTAAATTACCACCAAATTGCACTTTATAATCACGAACTCCATATGCATCATTTGGCTTGCCAGCACCCATTAAATCAATTAAACTCAAATTGTTCTTGAAACCGAAATCGGTTGCAGCCAAGATTGCGAGATGAGTCGGGAATATTTTTGGATTATAGTTTCTCAAACCACAATAATACATTGTAAATAAAGACATTCCGGGATAATAGACACAAAATGAGCCTCCAATAATTGTTTGATTATGAGTAACAATAAAAACTTTGCCAATATCAGAATTAAATAAATTAATAAAAAACGAAGAGTCCGGAAAAGGTAGTTTAACACGACTCTTATATAGTTTTGATAAAATATAATATAAGCTTTTCACTTCATTTTCATTTTCAGCTTCTTTGTATACTGCGCCTTCTTTCAGAGATAATTGAATTTCACGGCGTCTATTATACTTCATTGATTTAATAAGATCATCTGATGTTTTTCCATTTAAGCCAATCTGTACATTCATATATGGCTCAAAATACCAACCACTGTTAAGAAAGATATCTTTGTATAAATCATAATTTGAAAAATTTCTTGTCTCAGCATAGATTACTTTGCTATGAAGGGCCTTGTTAAGTGCTGACAGCATGAAATTTAATGCTCTATGACCGCTATCACCAGTAATTACAAGTGGCCCTCCATAGATAACTGCTCTAGTAGAAAAAAAACTCTTTACGCCATTTTCCTTATGAAAAGTAACAACACACAAAGCTAAAATTTCAGATTCCTCTGAAACTGCAAAAACTTTAGCGGAGAGACCCTTAACCGAATTATAGAAGCTATAAAAGGAATGTGACTGAAAAGGCGTTTGATGAATATTGTTTATAAGGAAATCATCCCAACTTGCTTTGGGTACATTATTATCAATTAATAAATGCATAATTCTTTTTTATTTTGGAATTAGTCAATCCTATTCTTCATTGATAATAAAGCACCTTTTACCACTACTTGTCAATGGGATTTCTTTAACTATCTCAATATATGGCTCTTCCGAAAATTGGTCTTTCCAAAAGGCTTTTATATATTTTTCAACATTAAGTGAATAGTTACTATTTACAACCAACCGAAAATGAATATGACCACTATCTCTTTTTACTACCTGGAATTGATCAATTGATTGATTAAGTTCAGGGCCATCCGTCTGAAAGAATACCGTAAAATTATGAACAATGAAATTCCGCCCATTTACAGTTGTAATTATATCATTATCTCTACCAATTATTCGATTTATCCTGAGTAATTTTCTACCGCAAGTACAGGGCTTTGAATTTACTTCTGCCAAATCCTGTGTATCATATCTGATAAAAGGATGCGCAAAATTAAATAAGTCTGTGCTTATTAGCCTGCCAATTCCATTCTTAATTGGTTTCCCACTTTCATCTAATAATTCTGTAATACCATATTCTTCGCTCGAATGATAACAATCATGTGTTGAACACTCAGAAACATTTGAGTTGCCCTCACAACTATAGGCATCGAATATTTTGCATCCAAAAGCAGCTTCAATTTCATTTCTAGTTTCCGGATGCAAAGTATTTCCTGTAGTTGCAATGGCAAAAGGTTTATATTTAAATTCAGAATTTCCTTGTTTGCACCTAGCTAATAAAAGCAAAGGATCTGGATAACATCTGAGGACTTTCGGTTGATATTTCTCAATGCTTTTTAGAATATGGTGAAAGTTAGACTCAATTAATGGGTTTGTTGACATATACATATTTCTGCTTATCTTATCCTGAATTATTTTGATCGGATTACTTCTTGGGTTTTGACTTAACTTCATAAATTTATCTCCCAAACGAAAGCCCATCCAGTACCACCCTCTCAGGTTGGTGGCAATATTCATACAATAGGCATCTTTTGTTGTATAATAAAATAACGGCTCTCCGGTAGATCCGCTGGAACTGGTTTTAATTAAACTTTTTAGAGGAATAGCGGTTGAAGTAAATTTCTCTATTCCATGCCGTTTAATTTCCGCTTTGTTTAAAATAGGAAGCTTTTCTAAATCATCTACTGTTCTAATATCGTCAGGGGTCATTTGTAATTTATCAAAAAGCTCAGTATAGTAAGGAACACTTTTATACGCATGTATAACCAGTTCTCTAAGTTTCTTGTTTTGATAGGCTCTGATTTCACTATGTGACCAATACTGACTTTTGAGCAAGAATCTAAGTTTAATAGAAACATCCTCTTTGAGTACTAGGTCGCTACCAGGTAAAATAATTGTTTCTGCCAGCCAATTAATTAGTGTCATAAGAATAAATTTAAGTTTGGTAAGATTAAAATCCTTTTAAAACAGGTAAAGTATTTAAGCGATCGTTCCATTTATCTATCGCGCTGCTGTGCGAATGATTTGAAATAACTGTTTGCCGGGCATTTTTGCGTAATTGATCATAATTCCCTTTTTTTTGTAATGTTGATCCCATAAGCGTTGTTAGTTCTGAAAGATTATCCGACTCAAAAAGAAATCCATTTTGGGAATGTGTAATTATATCAGAAATATTTCCAATATCGGAACTAACACACACCAGCTCACAAGCCATAGCCTGCATTAGCGCAGTAGGCATAGCTTCAGTAACCGATGCCATCACAAATATTTCCGCCATGTTTAGCCAGTATGCCACATCGGATTGAAACCCTGCAAAAGTTACATCCTTATCCAATCTATTTAAAATTACAAATTCTTTTAGCGTTTTTTGCTCAGGCCCATCACCAACTATAACCAGGCTGGGCGAATAACCGGTTTTTTTTAAATTATTGAAAGATTTTAGAATAAGCTCAATATTTTTTTCAGGAGCCAGCCTGCCCATAAAGATGAAATCATACTTCTTGGGACTATTTGTATTTGAGAATTGCTGAGTACTGATGGTACTGTGTAAAATCCTTATTTTCGACGGATCTATGCCTTTACGGATCCAATGCTGCATGGATGAGGTACCCGGTACATTCACATACAAAGCTTTTTTGAAAATATGCAATATTACTCTGCCAATCACTTTTTTTTCGCTGTACCGCTGTATCAAAAGACCTGTCTGCGAAATGCTGAATGGAATTCCGGATATAGCAGAAGCGAAGTATGCAAAAAACGAATGCGGAATTACATGGTATGAAAGTATTAACCCTGCCCGGTATTTAATTGCATAAAAAAGCAGTAAAACAGGGGCAATTATCAGGTTAGCCCAACCGTACCTGCATAGTTTCGGTAAAACGATATAATGTACTTTGTTAATTTCGGGCCCTGCTTTTTTCCGAAGCACATAAATATTTTCAATCTTTTCGAGCCGGGATAGTGGAATAAACTTTGCCTCGAAAGTACCTGGTCCCATTTGCGCGGAGGCAATTATATTCATTGCGTTTATATTGCTGGGTAAAATGGTATAATCCGGAATCTTTTAAATAGCATTTAGTGTCCGGTTCACTTCGCCATTGGCAGATTGTTTTGCCGGAGTAAAAGATCCAATATTTCTAGAGGAAATTAACTTACGCCGTTTTGAGATATAATTGAGACTGTTCTGCCTGAAATGCTCATGTTCTAAATACCCAAGCGCCGCGCCCAGATACAGGAATATAGGCCCTCTGAAATCAAAAGACCTGATGCTGCCACCAATGGAAATGAAAATTGCGAATACGGTGAGGGAAATCACCGAAATGCTGATCATTTTTAAGTAAGCGTTTCTCGTTCTTTTGTAAAAATACCATGCTTTTTTAAGTATAAGATAGTGTATCAAAACAAAAATAAACAGTCCGAGTGTACCTGTGCCGTTCAATATTACATTATAATCGATGTGTAACATCCGGTCAACTTTAAAATAGTCGAATTCGTTAAAAGGCTCGCTGCCAAAGATCGTATGAGCAAGATTATCTTTTTTCATTGCATCAATTACATTCAGAGTCTCCCAGTATCTTCCTTCCTTCTCCATACTTCCGGCATCTTTCGAAACATAATAAAGCTGGCTTTCACGCTCATGGTAACTTTTAAACACATAATCCTGGTAAAGGGGAAGGGTTACAAACGCCATCAGGATAAAATATACAATGGGTGCTATAATTTTACTTTTCTTCATAAAAAGCATATATACCAAAGCACCTGCAATCAAGGCTAAAGTAGAACTCCTTTTAAATGCAATGATCGTTAAAACCACACCTGCAAAAATCAGTAGCATGATTATTTGCCTTTTGCTCTTCTGCCTAATATTAAATAAATAAACAGGAGTAATTAAAATTGGTATAATCAGTAATTTCGTTATGGCGACCCCAATGCCTCCAAATAAAAAAGTTGAAGATCTATCTTCTTCTTCGCCGTAACCTATTTCACCCAATCCTGTGATATTCGAAAAAATAATTGATAATATTATAATAATATACAGATATTTATAATACCTGAGGAGTTTGTGGAATTGGAATGAAGTATTAAAAAACTGCCGGCCCACCAGAAATACTAATAGACCGATGGAGACTTTTACAGTCATTGTAAGCGATAAGAGAATATTGGAGGAAAATAAACTTAGAATAAATAAATAAATTACAAACAGGATAGTTACTCTGGAAATACTATCCATTTTACTGAAATACCGGAATAAATAAAGAATCACCACTATATTAAAAAGCCCGCGCATATTTAAAAATGCCTGAAACCTTGGGAAAAAACCCACCAGGGTTATGATAAGCATGTTCATTGACCATGTAAACAAGATGATCTTTATCTGCTGTTTATACATTCAGAGTATGAATTTCTTTTTTGTTATTATGAGGATTGTGTATGTATATAATAATGCTTTCGATAAATTTTAAGCACAAATAACAATGTAAGCAGGAATTTTAAGAAATAAACTGCCAACAATACATTTGCGGCACCAATAATCCCGAACAGAGGGATCAGCCAATAGTTCAGCCCTACACTCAAAACAGAGGTAGATAGTGTTATATACATAATATATTTTGTTGCCTTCTGGAAAAGAATATAGCTCATCAACAGTACATAAAATGCGTTAAATACTTCACCAATAATAATAATTTTAGAAACGTCAAGTGAAGAGGCAAATTTTTCGCCAACCAGTATTGGGTATAAGAATGGAAGTAAAAGTAAAAGCAGGCCGCCGGAACAAGCAACAAATATTGCCGAATACAATGTGCTTGAAAAG
>Ga0105047_10019593_pt1 | contig 10430 bp, 10 predicted proteins | sample MAT04_FD_78384 | JGI IMG/M metagenome (GOLD analysis project Ga0105047, IMG submission 78384) | Freshwater microbial communities from Lake Fryxell liftoff mats and glacier meltwater in Antarctica - MAT-04 (megahit assembly) | ecosystem: Environmental > Aquatic > Freshwater > Ice > Liftoff... | reverse complement strand
GATGGTCGACTTCGCGCTCGCCGATGTCATCCTCGTTGTCGGGCAGAACCCTGGCAGCAACCATCCACGCATGCTGACCACACTGGAGGAGGCCAGCCGCGGCGGCACCAAGATCATCGCCATCAATCCGCTGCCCGAGGCGGGGCTGCTGCGCTACAAGAACCCGCAAACGGTGCGTGGCTTGATCGGTCACGGAACGGAGCTGGCCAACATCCATCTCCCCATTCGTCTCGGCGGCGATCAAGCGCTCTTTCAGCTGTGGAACCGCCGGCTGACGTTGGCAGCCGCAGCGCGACCCGCGGCCATCGACCGAGCCTTCATTGCCGAGCACACCACCGGCTTCGAAGCGTTGGCCGCTCACCTTGCAACCGTCGACGAGGCTGCACTGTTGGAGGCCACCGGTCTCGAAGTTGCGGCGGTCGACGAGGCATTCGAAATGATTGCAGGCGCCTCCCGACTTGTCATTTGCTGGGCGATGGGCATCACACAGCACATCGGCGCGGTGGACACCATCGACGAGATGACCAACCTGGCCCTGCTCGGCGGACACTTCGGCCGGCCGGGCGCGGGTCTCAGCCCGATTCGCGGCCACAGCAACGTGCAGGGCGACCGGACGATGGGCATTTTCGAACGACCCGAAGCCTCACTGCTGGACGCGCTCGAGCGCGAGTTCGGTGTGCCGATGCCACGCGCGCCCGGCTTCGACACCCTCGCAGCTGTGAAGGCGCTCGCGAACGGTGACGCTCGCATCATGATTGGCCTCGGCGGCAACTTCGTGCGGGCAACACCCGACAGCAACCTCACGGAGAAGGCCCTCACCGGCGCACAACTCACGGTCCAGATCTCCACGAAACTGAACCGCTCACATCTGATGTGTGGCGAGACGGCCATCATCTTGCCCACCCATGGACGAACCGACGCCGACACCAACGACGCCGGCGAGAATCAGTTCGTCACAGTCGAAGATTCGATGGGAATCGTCCACACCTCTACCGGCGTACTCACGCCACCCTCGCCAGAAGTTCGCAGTGAAGTTGCCATCGTCAGCGGTCTCGCATTGGCACTTCTGGGCCCGGACCACGCTGTCGGCTGGACAGCTCTGGGCCACAGCAACGACCTCATCCGTGATCGCATCGCCAACGTCATTCCCGGCTTCGAGAGCTTCAATACTCGCGTCCGCGTGCCCGGCGGGTTCGTACTCCCGCACCCACCTCGCGATTCCAGAACGTTCCCCACCCACGGCGGCAAGGCACAGTTCACCATCACTACGGTTACACCGTTCGCCGAGGTCGCTGGGCAACTGATGCTGCAGACGCTTCGCTCACACGATCAGTACAACACCACCATCTACGGCCACCACGACCGCTACCGAGGTATCGCCGGCGACCGACACATCATCATGGTCAACCCAGCCGACATTGCTCGCCTGGGTCTCGCCGATGGCCAGACGGTCGACCTGGTCAGCTTGCTTGCCGGGCCAGACCGTCGTGCCGAGGGCTACCGCATCGTCGCCTACCCAACACCACTCGGATGCGCAGCCGCGTACTACCCGGAGACGAATGTGCTGATCGCGCTCGACCACCATGGCCCGCACGCGCACACCCCTGCAGCCAAGGCTGTCCCCATTCGCCTCGAACCGACACGCTGACGCTGATCGGGGCGGAACGGGGTTTCGGATCGGGCAAGGAAGGGTATGGGAACGCTGCAGCCGCGCTCAGATGGGCTCGGTGTGTGACCGCTCACCAACGCAGGAGAAGAGACCAAATGACACTCACAGTCCCCACGCATCTCGTGGACACGATGGGTACCGCGACGGCGAGCGGCGTGGAAGCCGCCAGCCACCTGCTGCAGGAGGTTTCCCACGCGGTCAGTGCAGCCGCCGCCACCACCTCCGGCCGCGCCCGCCGGATGGTGCGCTCCACGCGGCGCGGCAAGCCGCGCTCCACGACCGCCCGCAACCTGACAGTGCTCGGCGCTCTGGTCGCTATCACCCTGATTGCGATGATGGTTCGTCGGATGATGTTTGACCGCAGCCTCGGTGGGGTACCCACAGTTGACGATGGCAACCCCCCGCCATCGTCAGCAATGAAACCCGAAAGGAACGGAACCATGGCATCAGCTCAGCCTGACGAAATCAAGGGTCGTATCAAGGAAGCCGCCGGCGCCCTCACGGACAACAAAGATCTCAAGCGTGAAGGCAAGACCGACAAGGCCGCCGCCAATGTCAAGGACGGCCTCGACAAGGTCCGCGACAAGATCGAGGACGGCGTTGATGCCGTCAAGGATCGCATCAACAAGAACTGACGTCTTCGTGCCTCGCACGTGCATCAGCCGGCGTCCTTCGGGCGTCGGCTGATTCGCGTCTCTACCAGCCAGACGCACTGCCCACGAGACAGATGGCGAACTCCCCGTCGGCAACCCTTCAGCAAAAAACTTCTCAGCGACGGCGGCGGCAGACGATGACGAGGCGGCCGTCGTTGACGGCCACTGACAGGTCGTCGGCGAGGAAGCGGACAATGCCCAAACCCCGACCCGACCGCATCTCGGCATCAGCCACCGTCCACGAGGACGGATCGAGCGGCGGCAGCGCCCCGTCCACCCCGCTGGAAATGGAGACGGTAAACCAGCCGTCCGTCACCGCGTCGACTCCCACCACAATCTCTGCACCGCTGCCGTACTGCACAGAGTTGGTGACCAGCTCGCTGACGATCAGTTCAAAGTCAGCGACCGCGCGTTCGCTCGCCGTCGCGCGCCGCAGTTCACCCACGACGAAGTCTCTCGCCGCCCGCGCACTGGGGGGCGTCGAGGGATACGAGCGCATCAGTAGGTCGACCGGAGCACTCATCGGGGCCGCACGCCTTCGAGGTGGGTTGCATGGTCGCAGCCACGCCGATCAGTCATGAAACGGGTGTACCCCCCGACCCGCTCGATCAGACACGTCATCAGTTCGCCTCCGCTGACCCGGCACTGAGGTGTGCGCGCAGCAACGCCAGACTGCTGGTGATCAGCCGCCCAACGTGCACCTGGCTGGTGCCGATTCGCTCAGCGATCTGCGCTTGCGTCATCTCCTCGAAGAAGCGCAGCTGAATGATCTCGCGCTCGCGCGGACGCAAATGCACGAGGGCGTGACTGACCAGTTCGCGATCGAGTACCGCGTCGACATCTGCGTCGGCCTCGGTGGCACGGACCTGGCGCTCGGTGACGTTGTCGAGTTGTGCGGTTCGATAGGCGCTGTTGGCTTCCACCACTTGCAGGACCAAGTCCTCGTCGATGTTCAGGTGTGCCGCGACTTCGCGAGCGGTGGGCGAGCGCCCGAGCGCTCTGCTCAATTCGTCGCTCACATTGTTGACGGCTGGACGGAGATCCTTCGCCCGCCGAGGCACGTGGACTCGCCACGTTCGGTCGCGAAAGTGCCGCTTGATCTCGCCAACGATCGTGGGGGTCGCGTACGCCCCGAAGGGAACTCCCAGCGACGGCTGAAAGCGGTCGACTGCGTGCAGCAGCGCGACGCTGGCCACCTGGAAGACATCGTCGAACGGCTCACCGCGTTCGGCGAACCGGCGCGCTGAACGATGAGCCAGCCACAGCGACCGCTCGACGATCTCGGCTCGCAACGCTGGGTCGCGAGTGACGGCAAAGGTCGCGAGCGCGTCAGTGACCCACGCGTCGTCCGAGTCATCCGGTGGTTGAACCGGCGTCACGTGTGCGACTGCTGCAGCGTTGCCCATATCTCCGCTCGCGTGCCGTCACGCTCGATGCCGTGGTTGGTGCTCACCGCCGCGAGCACTGTTCGGCACAGCGCCAGGTCCGGGTGATCGAGGTCGAAGTCCGCCAGTTCGGTGGCGCCACGGACAGAGAAGCACCCATTCGTCACGTCAAATGTCACCGCGATAGTGTCCTGCGCCCCATGCTCCACCAACGCCACCATCACTTCACTGACGATGACGTTGATGTCGTCGATCTCGTCGATCGTGAAACCGGCCATCGAGGCCACACCCGTGGCCGTCAGTCTGGCGACGCGCGACATCGTCGACACTGGTGGCAGCTCCACACGCACCGGGCCGATGGTGGTCAACTGTTCAGTCACGAAGGCTCACGATGTTGAATTGGTCCAGCGTCCCTGTGATCTCGAAGAGGCGAATGACTTCTGGCCCAACGGCTCGCAGCTCCAGCCTGGCGCTGCGGGCGACGGCGCGACGGGCAGCCGCCAGCAGGCTGCGTAACCCTGAGGAGTCGATGAACTGCACGCCCTCGACGTCAACAACGAGATCCACGCTCTCGCCGAGCTTCTCCTCGCACAGCAGCATGACCTCTTCAAGAATCGGACCGCCGGCCATGTCGATATCACCGGCAACTGCGATCGTGCCGTCCTTGGCCACTGACGTGGTCAAGAGGTTTCTGTTCGAGTCCATTTCGAGCCTCCGGTTAGATCGTGAGCGGCGCACAGAAGCGGACGTACCCCGGGTTGACCGAACGCAAACCAAAACTTTCGACGACCGCACGCTGGTGGAACCATAGGCTCCTGACGACCCGATCGTGAGCGACGAAAGGAAGTACGTGACCGGACCTAACCATGACGAGGTGCTGGGCCGCGCGACGCGGGCACTGTTGGCGTCGCGCCGCGAGCTGGGGCCCGACGACATCTTGGGCATTGTCGAGGTGGTGCGCACACTGGTCGACGCTGACCGTGTACTGCTGCACGTTGCGGACTATGCGCTGAACTGTGCCCGAGTACTGGTGCCCTCGGGCGAGTTGGGCAACACGTACGTGCTCGAGGGAACCCTTGCCGGGCGGGCGTTCGCCACCGGTGAGCCGGTGCTTGCCGACGCCACCTGGTGGTTGCCCCTCGTCGACGGTGCCGAGCGTCTGGGCGTGATCGAGCTGGAGTACACCGCAACGCCTCCGACGTCCGATGAACTCCTGACGCTGCTTGCTGGTCTACTGGTGTTGGTCATCATCAGTGTCCGCCGCTATACGGATGTGTGGCTGCGCACCCGTCGCGCTCAGCCGCTCTCTGCAGCGGCGGAAGCGCAGTGGGATCTGCTGCCGCCGCTGGCGACCATCAGAACCGATGTCGCGGTCAGCGGCATTCTGGAGCCCGCCTACAAGATCGGTGGCGACTCGTTCGACTACGCACTCAACCCTGGACGGCTGGATTTTGCGATCGTCGACGCGATCGGCCACGGCATGTCCGCAGTGTTGATGTCGATCGCCGTGATCAACAGCTTGCGAAACACGCGCCGCGAGCGCGGCACTTTCGAGAGCGCCTACCGTCAGGCCGACGAGATCATTGAGCGGCACTTCGGCAACTCGAACTACGTGACCGGCCAGTTCGGCTCGCTCGACCTGTCGAGTGGCCTGCTCACATGGGTGAATGCGGGCCACCTCTTGCCAATGCTGGTGCGCAATGGCAGCTACGTCGGCGAGCTGGAGTGTGCGCCATCCATGCCGCTGGGCCTCGGTGGCCCGGTGGTCGAGATCGCGCACGAGACGTTGCAGCGGGGGGATCGCGTGCTCTTCTACACCGACGGCATCTCTGAGTCGCGCTCGCCCGACGGTGGTCGCTTCGGCCAGGAACGTCTGGCCGACTTCCTCGTGCGCGCCACACTGGACGGGCTACCCGGCGCGGAAACAGTGCGTCGGTTGTCCGCCGCAGTGGGCACACACGTGGGCAAAGGTCTCAACGACGACGCAACGATGCTGCTCGTCGAGTATCGCCGCCCAGACCTGCGCGACGCTGAGGTCTGGCACGACGGATGAGGTCCGGTGAGGGTCGGTCAGGCCAGAGTCCGCACTGATGGCTCCCGCGAATAGAAACGCTCGCACGCAGCACTGAGAAACCCCGCACCGACTGGCATGACGCCCTCGCCGGGTGCCACCCCTGCCTTTGCCAAGAGGGCAGCCGCACCTGGCGTGTGCGCGATGGCCTTGAGATGCGCGAAGGCATCCATCACGAACTGGACTGCGGCACCGTCATGGCACAGTTGCTTGGCCGCAGTCTCCGTCACCATCACGGCAACGGCATCGACGGTCACGGACGGGGTACCGGCCAGCTGTCCGTCGGCGTCAAGCGCGCCGCCCTTGCAGCGCACGCCGACCAGACGCGGCGCGATCAGCACGGCTGTGCCGCCCGCGGCGCGGATCTGAGATCTCAGCGCAACGATGTCGGCTTTCGTGGATCCTTCCGCGAAGAGAATACCCACCTTGCGGCCCTGCAGGGTGTGCTTGGCCTTCAGCACGATCGAGAGCGCCGGCGAAAGATCGAGATCGACAGGTTGCACCGCCGCCGGGCTGGCAGCTGGCAGCGCAACGCCCAGGCCGGTCGCAACACGTGACGCCAGATCGCCATCCACATTGCGAAGATTCGCGAGCACTCGAGTGCGGATGTGCGGCAACGTGAGTTTGGAGAGCTCGAAGACCAGGGCCGAGGCAAGGTGGGCCTGCTCGATCTCGGTCTGGCTGCGGAAGAACAAGCGCGCCTGGCTGTAGTGGTCGCCAAACGATTCGGCGCGCTGGCGCACCTTGCCCAGCTCGGCACCGGTGGCCTCTGCCGCATCGCCGGCGAACGTCACGAAGCCATCGGTCTGCTCACGCGGGCCGGTCGGCTCGCCCGCCACGCCGAGGCTGTTCGGTTCGTAGTTCGCCCGGCCCGTGGGCACTGTCATCTGCATCATGCCGTCACGCTGGAAGTTGGCGAACGGACACTTCGGCGCGTTGATCGGCAGCAGGTGAAAGTTGGTGGTACCCAATCGAGACTTCTGAGTGTCGAGGTAACTGAACAGTCGGCCCTGCAGCAGAGGGTCGTTACTGAACTCGATGCCCGGCACGATGTTGGTCGGCATGAACGCCACCTGCTCGGTTTCGGCGAAGAAGTTGTCGGGGTTACGATCCAACACCATTCGACCCACCACCTTCAACGGCACGACCTCCTCTGGAATCAGTTTCGTCGCGTCCAGCACGTCGTACGGCAGGCTGTCGGCCAGATGCTGGTCGAAAACCTGCACGGCGAGATCCCACTCGGGGAAGTCGCCAGCGTCGATGGCCTCGTGGAGGTCGCGACGATGAAAGTCGGGATCAGCGCCCGCAAGTTTGACGGCTTCGTCCCATAGCGTGGACTGGAGGCCCAGGCGCGGGCGCCAGTGGAACTTGACGAAGGTGGAGACGCCCTTGGTGTTGATGAATCGGAACGTGTGAACCCCGAAGCCCTCCATCATTCGCAGCGAACGAGGAATGCCCCTGTCCGACATCGCCCACATGATCATGTGAGTTGCTTCCGGCATCAGCGACACGAAGTCCCAGAACGTGTCGTGCGCCGAGGCTGCCTGCGGGTAGCCGCAATCCGCCTCCATTTTCACTGAGTGGATGAGGTCGGGAAACTTGATGGCGTCTTGAATGAAGAACACTGGCATGTTGTTGCCCACCAGGTCCCAGTTGCCCTGCTGCGTATAGAACTTGACGGCGAAGCCGCGGACGTCGCGGGGAGTGTCTACCGACCCGGCGCCACCAGCAACGGTCGAGAAGCGAGCAAACACCGGCACGCGCTCGCCCTTCTTTTGCAGGAGTCCGGCCTTGGTCAGAGCGGGGATGGGCGCGGTGCACTCGAAGTATCCGTGGGCGCCCGAGCCACGAGCGTGCACGATGCGCTCGGGAATGCGTTCGTGGTCGAAGTGGAAGATCTTTTCGCGGAGCGCGAAGTCCTCGAGCAGGGTCGGGCCTCGGTCGCCTGCGCGCAATGAGTTCTGGTTATCCGACAATTCCACGCCATGGTTGGTGGTCAAGGGCTGTGAACCGGTCTGGTGTAGTTCGTCGCCAGCACCGCGGCGATCGGCTCGCTTGGGTGCGATGCGCTTGTGCTTGCTGACCTTGTCACTCACGAGAGCCTCCTGGGGCGGGTAGCTGCCTGGTCGAGTGCACGGGCGAGCAGCGATGACGTGCGAGTCACGTACCCGTTGCTGCACATCGGCAAACCACCAGTTGAGAAGCGTGCGTTTAGCCCTCACCGAATGTGGGCATGTTCGGTTCATGACGAGCAACCCTTCCGACAACACCACCCTCAGCACAGTGCTGGCTGGCTACGAGGGCAGCGGATTCGACGCGGCCTTCTCCCCACGCGATGCGTCCGTCATCGAGTGCCTCACGTGTGGAGCGACACTCCCTGCAGTGCAGTTCACCATCTCCAGCCTGCGCCGACTGGAGGGCGCATCCGACCCCGACGACATGATCGCTGTGGTTGCGATCACGTGCCCGACGTGCTCGGCGCAGGGCGTGCTCGTACTTGGCTACGGGCCGATGGCTTCAGCGCAGGACAGCGACATTCTCGTGGCGCTGCACGATGGTCGCGGAGAGGACGTGCTCGCGGCGGACGCCAGCCCGTCGGACGCACAACAGGCGACCGTCAAGAGCGCCCAGATGGCATCCGCAGACATCGCCAACGGCGAAAAGCCATAGGGCGGGGACCGCAGCGTTCGGTGGTTCGGTCAGATTGGCAGGCTGGCTGCCGGCCAGTGCGGCTGTACACTTGACACCGAACTGTAGAAGTTCCGCCGCTCCGGACCCTTGGTGGCGCACTTGTGAGTGCTCAGCGATGGGAACCTCAATGCCGCGTGCCGTCCGCCGAAACAACTTCACCCCGCTGGGCCCCAACGCGGGCGATGCGGTCGCCGGTGTGAGTGACTTCGAGCGATTGTTCGACGAAGCACCCTGCGGGTTCCTGATCATCGACCTCGAAGGCGTCATTGAGCAGGTCAACACCCGATTCGCCACATGGACGGGTTACGCGGCCAACGAGCTGGTCGGACGACGAACCTTCCAAGAGCTGCTCAGTGTCGACAGCCAGGTCTCCTACCAAACCCACTTCGCCCTGATGTTGGGTCTGCAGCGTGCGGTGCGCGATGTTGCCCTCGAGTTGAACGGCATCAACGGTCAGCCCATCCTTGCAGTCACGAATGCTGAGCTGCATGAGGCCACCGCCACCGAGCCGGCCCGGGTGTGGCTGGTACTCATCGACGCGACAGAACGCCGGTCGTTCGAGCAGGAGTCGCAACGCGCACGACAGCGCTTGGCGCGGCTGCAGCGGCTGACGTCCGCGTTCGCGGTGGCGTTGACTCGTCAGGAGGTGGTGTCGGTCACCGTCGCCGAAATTCTTGACGGCACCGAAGGTGACCACGGTTTCCTGGCTGATGTCGTCGGCGACAATCTCCGGATTCTGGAAGCGCTTCCCGACGATGAAGTGGCGCGCGCCGCGTGGGAGGCATCCGACATTCCCAATATTCCTCTGCTCGCCAAGTCGATGCGATCGAACACGGCGGTCTTCATGGAGAACAGCGATGGGGTCGGCACACTCCTTCCCCCGCTCCGCACCGATGGCGTGAGTAGTCGACGAGTAGCCCTGCTACCAATGGCGACAGCTGGACAGGCGCGAGGCGTGCTGTGTGTTGCTTCCTCCAAGGAGGCAACCTTCCAACCCGACGAGCGTGCGTTTCTCGTGTTGTTCGCCGAGCTCACTGCGCAGGCGATCGAACGGGCCCGGCTGCACGACGATGCGATCGTCCGAGCAGAGCAGATGGTCGTGATGTACGACCACGAACGTCAGGTCGCCGCGCTCTTTCAGCAACACCTTCTGAACCGAACGATGCCGGTCGACGCACGAGTTGACCTCGACGCCAGCTACCAGGCCGGCGGCGAACTGGTCGAGATCGGAGGCGACTTCTTCGACGCCTTCTTCGTGACGAAGAACCGGATCGCGGTTGCCGTTGGCGATGTCGTCGGCCGCGGAATTCCGGCCGCCACTGTGATGGGCCAGGTCAGGACCGCCTTGCGCGCATATGCGTTGGAGGGCTATGGCCCGGCGTCGACGCTGGAGCGTCTGGACGCGTTCGCCGAGTCCATCGACGGCGCGTTCTGCACGAGCGTTGCATATTCGGAACTGGACCTGGAGACCGGCGAGCTGCGCTATGCGTGTGCCGGCCATCCACCGCCGGTTCTCGTACTGCCCACAGGTGGGACCGACGTGTTGTGGGGTGGCCGGTCACCGTTGCTCGGTGTCGACCCTTTTGCACCGAAGGCCGAGGCTACGGTGCACATGCCTGCCGGAGCTCGGCTCCTGCTCTACTCCGATGGTCTCGTCGAGACGCGCACACGCGCGATCGACGAAGGCATCGCCGAGCTGGTGACACAACTCGACACCAACCGCAATATCGGGCTTGGTCGACTTTCCGAACTGGTCGATTGCTACGGCGACGACAGCGACGACGTCTGTGTGCTCAGCCTTACCCGCCGAAGCCAGTAACCAGAAGAACTCGGCGGAGACAGCTGTGTCGAGATGGCGTTGGGTATCGATGGCGTTGGGTATCGATGGCGTTGGGTATCGATGGCGTTGGGTATCGATGGCGTTGGGTATCGATGGCGTTGGGTATCGATGGCGTCGCGGG
>Ga0105047_10019592_pt1 | contig 10430 bp, 7 predicted proteins | sample MAT04_FD_78384 | JGI IMG/M metagenome (GOLD analysis project Ga0105047, IMG submission 78384) | Freshwater microbial communities from Lake Fryxell liftoff mats and glacier meltwater in Antarctica - MAT-04 (megahit assembly) | ecosystem: Environmental > Aquatic > Freshwater > Ice > Liftoff... | reverse complement strand
GCTGGACGAAAGCCTGATTCACCGCGCTGAAATCAGCATGTGCATAGGCCTCTACTTCGTGCGGCAGGTACATCAATTCGGGTTCGGCTTTGCGTTCAATCATTGCGATGCCTTCTCAGTTTCCCTCTATTTAGCATACTGCGCAAACGGCGGAGGCAACTGAGAAGGCGGAGAGAATTTGATGCAAGATTCAGGACCAGCACGCGGTCTCCCGCGAGTCCACACGGGCAGCCCAACAGCTGCCCGTGCCACACAGTGGCACGTTAATCCTGCCGGGTTTGCGCGATGCCGCTTTCCGGGGAGATCACATTGGGGTTGACCAGGCGCGGCAGATATATACGGAAGCGTGTGCCCTCTCCGACGTGGCTGGTCACTTGGATGTCGCCACCGGCCTGGCGGATGATGCCGTAGACGGTGGCCAGACCGAGCCCCGCGCCGCGCGCCATTCCCTTGGTGGTGAAGAACGGTTCAAAAAGGTGCTTCATGACTTCGGGGTCCATGCCGCATCCGGTGTCGGAGATCGCCAGTAGTACATACGGCCCGGGCTGAACGTTGGCGCGCTCCTGCGCGTAAGCCTGCGCCACGTCAATGTTGAGCGTCTCGATCACCAGTTTTCCACCGGCGGGCATGGCGTCGCGCGCGTTGATCGCCAGGTTCATGATCGCCAGTTCAAGCTGAGTTGCGTCGATGAGCACCTGTCCCAGCGAGTCGTCAAGCACCGCGGCAAATTCGACGCACTCGCCGATGATCGGGCGGAGCAGCTTCTCCATTTCGGAGACCAGCGCGTTGAGATTGTGCGCGCGCGGCTGAATGCGCTGCTTGCGCCCGAACGTGAGGAGTTGCTTGTTGACCGCCGTGGCGCGCTCGACGGCTTTCTGAATCATCTCCGCATCTTTTCGAATGGGATGTTCCGGTGCCAGGTGCGCGAGAATGCGTTTGTTGTAAGTGTTGACGACCATCATCAGATTCGAGAACGACTGCGCGGTGCCGCCGGCGAAATGGGCAACGGCTTCGATCTTGTGCGCCTCCACAAGCTGCTGCTCGGTGCGCCGGAGTGCTTCTTCGGCACGCTTCCGTTCGGTGATATCAACCTGTACGCCGATGAGATGGAAGACCCCGGGCTCAATCTGTTGAATGCCCACGTCTTCGCTCATGTAGCGCAGCCCGCCGTCGGCGGCATAGATGCAAAATTCCTGACGGTAGCCGGGTCGCCGCTGCGACAGCGCGTGGTGCGAGACCATATCCATGCGCGTCAATTCATCGGGCGGTATACGCTGAACGTAGGATTCGCCGTCGCTGTCATTGGAGCGCACAAATCCGAATTCGCGGCGCGTCGATTCAGGCGAGAGAAACTGCAGCTTCCAATCAAAGAAGTGATTGGGCAACTCAACGACGCGGGCTTCCCACAGCAGGCAGCGCGCGCCGGAGAGGACTTCGCGCAGACGCAATTCGCGCTGAACGTCGCTGGGCTCAATAATCTTCATACATTCCCCACGCCTGAATTTATCTAATTCTACACCATGTTGAGCGCCAGCGGGATCGTCTTAAGACATGTTTTATGCTAAAAAAAAGTGCACGGTGCAAGCCTCGGAGTTCATCGTTTGACGGCGTGATCGGTTGGTAGAAAATGAGCATGTTGCATTCCTGGAGACCTGAATGAGCACCCGTTTGAACACTGATGAAATCGCAGACCTGAATCGAAAGTTTGAAAGCGCCACGCCTCAAGAGGTACTCACATGGGCACTGGAACGATTCGGAAACGGAATCGCGCTGGCCTGGAGCGGCGCCGAAGACGTCGCGGTGCTCGACATGATGAGCAAGATCGATAAAAACTGCCGCGTCTTCACGCTCGATACCGGGCGCCTCAATCAGGAGACCTACGATCTGATCGACCGCGTTCGCGCGCGCTACAGCTTGAACGTGGAAGTCATGTTTCCAAATACTGCCGCGGTTGAGAATATGGTTCGCCAGAAAGGCATGAATCTTTTTTACGAATCATTGGAGAACCGCAAAGAGTGCTGCGGCGTGCGCAAAGTCGAGCCGCTCAACCGCATGCTTAACACGCTGGACGGCTGGATCACTGGCCTGCGCCGCACGCAAGCCGTCACGCGCGGCACTTTGAATAAGATCGAGATCGACAACGACCACGGCGGCATTTTGAAGCTGAATCCGATCGCCGATTGGAGCACGCAGCAGGTCTTCGATTACATCGCGCAGAACGCCGTGCCCAAAAACATACTGCACGCGCAAGGCTATCCGTCGATCGGCTGCGCCTGCTGCACGCGCGCGATCAAAGAAGGCGAAGACGAACGCGCGGGACGCTGGTGGTGGGAGAACCCGGAACAGAAAGAGTGCGGACTGCACGTGCACAAACGAGCCTGAAGTTCTTAACAATCGGTTGCATTTCCCCTCGCCTCTCCGGGGAGAGGGTCGACGCGAGCGGAAGCGAACGCGGGATGAGGGGCGGACGCGCGGATTTGCAAATCACGCGTCCACCCCTCACCCCCAACCCCTCTCTCCGCGGGGAGAGGGGAGAATACCCACCGAAGGTTTACGAATTGCGCGAGTTTACAAAAAGCAGCCGATAAAACGCTTTCGTAAATCATTTTCGTACATACGTTTATGCCATATCGAAAGATTTCTAAAGAATTCTATTCTCAAACCGCGATCGCTAATCGTTTTAGTTGGTTAGAGAGAAGGCCATCAGAGACCTTCTCGCGATGAATTGTTCAATTCCCTTTCAGCTCCGTCATATACTTGACCAGGTCCAGCAGTTCCTGCTTGGTCAGCATCTCGGCGAGGCCCGAGGGCATGATTGAGCCGACATCTTTCTTCTTGTTGATATTGGCGGTGGCGATCACGATCTCTTGGCCGCTGGCATCGCGCAGCGCGATCTCGGTGCTGTTCTCGCGCAGCTTGACGCCGGTCAGTACGCGGCCGTCTTTGGTGGCCACGGTGACGGCGTTGAAATTTTCTTTCACGGCCTTGTTGGGAAAGAGCACCGATTCGATCAGATAATCGACCGGCGCGCTGGAGCCGACGCTGCTGATGTCCGGACCCACATTGCCGCCCTTGCCGGCGATGGTGTGGCATTGCACACAGGCCATCTCTTTTTTCTGGAAGAGCACCTTGCCGTTTGCTGCGTTGCCCTTGGCGACCAGCGCGATCATCTGCGTCATTTCGTCTTTGCTCAACTCTTTGGGCTCATCAGTCAGAGCGCCGCACTTGCGCAGCGTGGCGATCAGCGCCGAATCGTTCTGTCCGGCTTCCTGCGTGGCGCGGATGCCGAGCTTGGCGGCGTCGGGCGGAATGGTCTTTCCGGCCAGCGCGGCCGCGAGTGAGTCGGTTCCCTCCGCGCGTTTGAGAAACGCGCTGAAAAGCTGCGCCGTTGCATCGGCGGGTATGGCCGGGGCGGCGAACAGATCAGCGGCCAGCGTGGCGGCGCTCTTGACGTCGACCGAGGCCAGAGCAGCGGTGGCCGCGAAGCGCGTTGAGGTCGTGCTCTTCGATTCTGAAATTCCCTTGAGCGTCTCGGCGCTGGCTGGGCCGCCCAGATCGCCGAGCGCGGCGATGGCCGCAAGGCGGACCGGCGATTCTTCGGTGGCGACCGCAAGCGCGGTAATATCGGCGCGCGCGGGCTCCACTTTCCAGCTACCGGCCAGGCGAATGGCTTCGATTTTAACGCTCTCGTTGGGTTGAGCGAAGAGCGACTTGATACGGCCGACGTCGCCTGCCGGCTTGAGCTTACGCTGCGCAGCCGCGCGGCCGAGTCCGGCCAGTAATTTCGGCTTCATCGGATCGTCGGGTTTCCCGCTCAGTGCCAGATTTAAAATCTCGCCGAGGTCGGCCGCGTTTCCGGCGGAGACAATAATGTCCAGCATACCTTCGCGCGATTCGACGGGAATGTGCCCGCCCTTGATCTGCTGAACCATGGCCTTGATCGCTTCGCCGGACTGCACGGCCTTCATCGCGTACTCGGCCTGCTTGCCCGGCAGCTTGATTTTTCCTTCCTGGAAAGCGGGCATCCAGACCGGCTTCATTTCATTGGCCGTTAGCGCGAGCGCATAATCCAGGAAGCGGTCCATCGGCTTTTCGAGAACGGCGAGAACAGCGGCAAATGCTTCAGCGGTGCCGATGGCCTTGGCCGTTCGAACCGCTTCGAGACGCACGCGCGGATGTTCGTCCGCGGCTGCCGCCGCCAGCATGCTGAGCGCGTTCGGCAATTTGTTCTGCCAGTGCGCGAGCGTGCGCGTGGCCGCGACGCGCGCCTTCGGTTCGGGTGATTTGTGAATCGCTTCAAGCAGCTTCGGTTCGATGGTGTTCATCGTCTCATAAGCCCACAAGGCCTCGAGCCGGTTGTGTTCGAAATTTGCATCCTTTGCATCCAGCCCGGCGACCCATTGCGCCAGAGCCGGCAGAACCTCCTGCGCGCCGCGCTCATTCAGCGTGCGCTTGGCCTGGTGGCGGGTGTAGCCTTCGGGCGACTTCAACTGTTCGAGCACCTCCTTAATGGAGGCTTTGAAAAGTTCGGGGCGCTTGACCAGCGGGCGATCCTTGGCGGTCACGCGCCAGATGCGGCCGTGCACGCGGTCGCGGCGCGGGTCGCGGAAATCGACTTCGCCGTGGTTGATAATCGGGTTGTACCAGTCGGCGATGTAGATCGCGCCGTCGGGCCCCATCTTAATGTCGATCGGACGGAAGGCGCGGTCCGTCGACGTAATCAGATCGGGCATCTTCTTCGACGCGAACCCCGAACTGTCCTCGGACAGCGCAAAGCGATTGATCTTGTTGGCGCGAAAATCGTTCGCCAGAATGTTCCCCTGCCAGTCGTCAGGCAGATGCCGCCCGCTGACAATCTCGGCGCCGCACATCTTCGGACTATTGGGATTGAGACCCGGAAAAATCTTTCCGCCGCCGGGATAGTGCGGATACGTCGCGCCGGGCATCAGATAATGAATGCCATCGCCGCCCGCGCCGTCGGTGCCGAACTGCTGCCCCCACGCGTCGAAGGCGTGCCCCCAGGGGTTACACATGCCCTTGCAATATACTTCCAGTTCCCACGAGCCGGGCCGGAAGCGCCAGATGCCGCCGCCGCCGTGGCGCACTGTGCCGTTGGGCGTCTCAACGTGGCTGTGAATGTAAATCGCCTGGTTGAAATAGAGGCAACCATCCGGGCCCCAGCGAAACGAATTGATTAGATGATGCGTGTCCTCGGTGCCGAAGCCGCTGAGCACAACGCGCGAAGTATCGGCTTTGCCGTCGCCATCTGTATCTTTGTAATGAACAAGTTCGGTGCTGTTGGCGACGTACACGCCGCCATCTCCCGGTTCGACGCCAGTGGGAATCAGCAACCCGTCGACGAAGACGGTGACGGTCTCGGCTTTGCCGTCGCCATCCTTGTCTTCAAGAATGAGAACCTTGTCTTCCTTCGCCTGCCCTGGTTTGATCTGCGGATACGTGCTGGACGACGCAATCCAGAGCCGCCCTTGCGGATCGAAGTTCATGCGCACCGGCTTATTAATGAGCGGATCGGCCGCGTAAAGCGAGACTTCAAAGCCGGCGGCGACTTTGAAACTCTTGCGCTCAGTCTCCGGATCAGGCGGCGCGTCATCGCCAGCGGCGCCGGTGGCGCAATGCAAAATGCAGAATGCAAAAGGCAAAAGTAAAAGCTTCATTAACCGATCCATTTTTCAAACTCCGATGCCAACACCTTATGGAGCGACCATACTGAGTCAGCCGAACCATTTTTCAAAACGAAGAGCAAGATCACCACGTAAAACTCCGATTCGTTCGAGCAGTTCGCCGGGTTTTAGTTCATGGATTTCATCACCGGCCGCGTAGCTACTCTTAACCAGTCCCGTGCTTTTGAAATCCGCGTCTGTAGATTCGATCAGAAAATGTTTCGATGACTGAAACAAATCCATCTGCGAAGAGATCAGGCATACGACCACAATCTTATTTGCTGAAACATTCACAACGATGGACGGTCGGGGATCGCTGCTGCGACGAAAGGACCGCTGAACAAAAAAGACATCCAGCTTTGCAGGAGGTCTCAATCTAATTCGCCCCGCTCTCTTCGTTCCTGTGCCTGCTTCTTAATCTCAGCTACCCACTCCGGTTCCGGAGGATACGGACAGTCTCGCGTCTCGCATTCTTTAGCCGTGTAAACGCGGCGACCTTTCAAATAACGAGGCTCCTCCGCACAAATGCTATCCTCTATATTCACCGTGATGCGATGCGGCCCCGGCGCAACGCCCGGAACTTTCACCGTAACCGTGCCGTCCTCTGTGACTGTCGCGACCGTCTCAATGGTGGTCATGCTCACCTCCTTCGCTCACATTTTCAATCCATGAGTGCCCGAAGTCAATTTTCATCGTGTGCGAAGCGCTGCGCTGTTACTTTTGCATTTTGCATTACTTCGCGGTCGCGCGCAGTTTGGCGATCTCGGCTTCCTTCGCGGCGATGAGCGGGTCGAATTGCGGGATCTCGACGGCGTTGCGGCCCTGCTCTTTTTTGCGGAAGCCGAAGATGTACGTGTCGTTCTGCGGGCGCCAACGGTGGAAGAAATGCTGGTTCTTCTCGTGGATCGCCGCGCGCAACTTCTCCTGCGCGGGGCTGTCCTTGTAGACAGGTACTGCCTTGGCCACTCCGAGACTCACAACGATCGCGTCGGCGACTTTCTTGTATCCACGCGCGTTCATATGGATGCCGTTATCCGTGTAGGGTCCACCGGTGGTATCGAAAACATTAAGCAGGCTGACATAATTATAGCCGCGCGTGGCCGCCGTCTTTTTCAGCGCCTCGCCATACAGTTGCAGATTCTTGTTATGCTCGGTTGCGTCCGGCAGAGGCGGCGGAAGTTTTTCGTGGCCGACCGGCGAGAGCAACACGATACGCGTGCCGTTCTGTCCGAGCATATCGAGCACACGGTCGAGCCCCTTTTGAAATTCAGGCAAGCCCTTCTCGCCCTCGAACGATTCGCTCATGCCGTACGCCACGACGATGACCGTCGGCTTGAACTCCGTCACGTATCGGGTGAGGTGCTTAAAGCCGTCCTCGGCTGACCCGAACATGGCGCGTGCCTGACACGTGACGGTGTCGCCGCTCCAGCCCAGGTTGCGATACAGCACATTTCGGTCGGAGTAATGCGCGGTCAGCAGCGTCTCAAGGTAGTTGTGCCCCAAATCGCGTTCAAAAAAAGTGTTGCCCACGAAAGCAACACGGTCGCCGTCAAGCAGTTCGAACGGTTTGGGCTCAGCGGCGCAGAGCAGCGGCGCAAGCAGAGTCAGAGAGATCAGGAGGATTCGATTCATGTTATGTATTGTTACACTGTGGGAGCAGAAATTGTAGGGCAAATTGGTCTTTTAATTTGCCCAACGGTGCCGGCGGAGAGACTCGCAAATTAACGGGCCAATTTGCGTTACATCGGCGACCACACGGGCAGCCCAACAGCTGCCCGTGCCACATGCGCCAATAAAAAACGGGGCTTGCGCCCCGTCATTTCAAATTACTGACTTGATTGTTTCGCTACTGCCGGCCGACGGCGAGTTTCTCACAGATCTTCTGCGCGCCTTTGAGCTTCGGTTCGAGCTCGAATGCGCGGCGCAGATGGACGCGCGCTTTTTTCTCGACGCTGCCTTTGAAGTAGCTCTCGGCGATCTTCTTGTGCAGGTAGGCCTCGGTTTTTTTGCTCACGCCCATGGCCATGACTTTTTCGTAGATCTTGACCGATTCGATCGGCTTACAGCGCCGCGCGACCTTTTTACAGTAGATGTCGCGGATGCGGTCCTTGACCTCTTCAAGGAAGAAGCGCATCGGCAGGTTCCGCTCGGCGTTATAAACGTTCTCGTAAAAGCGCAGTGCGGCTTTCCAATTTCCCTGGCGCTCGTACTCCTCGCCCATCAGGAATTGGCAGTCGAGATAATCCTTTTGGTCCAGATATTGCCAGACCTCAAAGTTATCATCGCGTCCACGCATGCGTTCGTAGATTTCAATCGCCGCACGGGGGTCATCGTTGAGCAGATTGTACAAAATCAAGCGAGACTGTGCTGCAGGATCATCACAGCGGCGCGCCAGATTCTCCCTGTATGGGTCTTGGTACGCTTTGAGAAAGGGGCGCAACTTGCGATCATAATCCGCGCGCTCGGCTTCATTCATCAAGGTGTCGTACGCCTTGAGAATGACCCTCATCTTGGCTTCGGCCCATTTCGTGCGGGCGGAGTTGTGATCGGGGTGGTACTTCTTCGCCAGGCGACGGAAAGAACGCTTGATTTCATCCGGCTTGGCCTCAGGCTGGACTTCAAGCACTTCGTAGTAGTTGATCATTCCCGAGATCACTGTCTGGACCTCCTTGATGGCGAACGCCGAGCTTGACAGGCCAGTGCGTTTTACGACTTAAGCTTGCGAGACTAAATATTTCGCAATCGACACACATGTTCTTGACTTGCATTGCCGTTGCAATCTACCGCTCGTTTATGGATTTTAGAAAAGTGTGCCCCGAAAGTAAAGATTTTTGTTTTCGATTTGACATTTAACTTTAATATTTTAGTTGAGCCGTTTCCATAATAGCCGCTTTTTGGCGATAATTTGGCTCTTTTTTGAATGAAAAAGAGGCGCACAAACGCGCCTCTTTTAAACTATAAGCCGATTACAGATAAGGCTTTACATGGTTTGATATTTCTTGCAAGCATACACAATCATGTTCGCTTCCGTCTGCCGGTCCAGCACCGCCTTGTTGGACGGCTCTTTTTGTAATGCAGCGTCGTAAAGTGAGACTGCTTCTTCCAAACTTTTCATGGCGGCCTTCAAAGACTGGTTATTGTTGCCGTTTGTACCTTGCTTGAATCCGCGGTAAAGCTTCATGCCTTCATCGTATTTTGCATTGGCCTGATCGACAATCGGGGCCGCAGCGCCCCCTCCTCGAACACCACCACTGTCGACAACGAATTCGATTGTTTCAGATTCCGACGCCAGTTGCTTTGCACTGGGCGCAGCCACCGCCTGCGCTTTCTCTTTTCTCGCGACCGCTACAACCGGCGCGGCCTTCTTCACTTCGCGCAACGTTGGCTTGAAATCGTCCCTCACTTTGCTCAGCACGTTCTTTCGGAAGTCTTCGACCTCCTGAACGGCCACGTCGTAGCCCGGCAACTTCTTGCGTGTCAGTGCGTTCAGTTCGGATTCCACGATGGCCTTGGAGCGGCCGCTCGCCAGCATCAAGGTGCAGTAATCGATCGTCCTGCGGATCACTTCCTTGCGGAAGTTATCGCCGACTTCGGGATCGGCCGAATGCCCTTCGCCGCCGACATAAGCGCGGTCCAGGTATCCGATGCACTCATGCCCCAGCCCCAGGCGCTTGCTGAGGAAGACCAGGTCGTAAAAATCGGCGCTGCGTTGAAAGCTGGCGTTGCTCTCCAGTCCGTTGACCAGTTGGAGAAACTCATTTCGCCGCTCAGCTTTGGACACAGCTTTGAGCTCTTTTACATCGGAGCGCGGAATGGGAAAGGTGGTGCGTCCGGAACCGGCGGGGTTGGCGATCTCTTGAAAATTTACCGTCTGATCGTCTTGCGATCTGACCAACCCGCGCCGCTCGCTGCCGTCGATCGTCAGCATCACATAGGACGTTTCGGCGACGGCAAACTCCGAGACATCGATGTGCTTGGTGGCGACGGCGAACTGTTCGGTTTTCAGCTCCCAGGTCTTGGCTTCGTTCTTGATGATAGTGCCGGCCTGCTTGGCGCCGGCTTCCTTAAACAGTTTTCTGGCTCCGCTGAAATCGAACTGCTCCAGAGAATTGCGGCCAGCGGTGATCAACTTTTTTGCCAGAGCATCTTCGGCGCCCACTTTGGCCATAGGCGCGGCATCGACAATGACAGCCTTCTTCGCGATGGGCGCGGCAGGCTTTGCAATGGGAACGATGGGCTCAGGCGCCTTGGCCATTTCCGGTGGCGGCGGGGCCGCCGGCGGGGCGACGACGGCCGGAGGCTTTTCCTCGGGCTTATTAAGCAGCGCCTTGATCTGGTCTTTGTATGCAACGCCCAGTCCGGCGACCACACCCAGCAGCACGATGCCGCCGAACATTTTGATTATTCCGCCGCCTTCTTGACGGGGTTGGCGCGCGCGCCGTTCCGGCTCGTTCTTGTCTTTTTTATCAGCCATTAGTCACCTCAATTCCCGATGTGGACACGACGCAATCTGACGATACTCACGTATAGCCCATGAGACTAACGAAGAAGCATAACCTTTCTGGCAAACATTCGTAGCGCAGGCTTCCAGCCTGCACGGATCGATCTCAAACGGGCAGGCAGGATGCCTGCGCTACGACACATTCGTAGCGCAGGCTTCCAGCCTGCACGGGTCGGTCTCAAACGGGCAGGCAGGATGCCTGCGCTACGACATATTCGTAGCGCAGGCTTCCAGCCTGCACGGATCGG
>Ga0105047_10019589_pt1 | contig 10431 bp, 2 predicted proteins | sample MAT04_FD_78384 | JGI IMG/M metagenome (GOLD analysis project Ga0105047, IMG submission 78384) | Freshwater microbial communities from Lake Fryxell liftoff mats and glacier meltwater in Antarctica - MAT-04 (megahit assembly) | ecosystem: Environmental > Aquatic > Freshwater > Ice > Liftoff... | reverse complement strand
TGGTGGTCGTCCCGGCGAGCGTGACGTTGACCGCGGCCGATCTCGGCCAGAAGAGCTTCAATGTCAGCTTCGGCACGGCGGGCAACCAGTCCTTGACCGTGACGACCGGCGTCGCGATGACGGCGACACGCTCGACCACGATTGCCCCCGCGGCCGCGTCAAAGCTCACGCTGACGGGCCTGCCTGGGAACGTGACGGCGGGCGTTGCACAGACGGTGACTGCGACCCTGCACGACGCCTTCGACAACCTCGCGACGACGTTCAGCGGCAGCGTGGCCGTGACCAGCACCGACCCGGCGGCGACCTTCACGACGCCGCTGGTGTTCACGAACCAGGCGACGCGCACGCTCTCGGTCACCTTCGCGACGGTCGGCTCACGCGCTGTGACCTTCAACGCCGGCGCGGGCGCCCTGACGCAAAGTGCCACGACAACCGTCGGTGCGGCCACCGGCGCATCGTTCAGCCTGAGCGCGCTGCCGGGATCGGTCGCCGCGGGCAGTAGCCACGACCTGACGATCAACGTCGCCGATGCGTTCGGCAACCCGGCCAGCGGCTACGCCGGGACCTTCGGCGTGACGTGTAGCGATCCGTTGGCGACCTGCCCGGCGACCGTCGCGGTCAGCGCGGGCACAGCGACGTTCACGGTGACGCTCAAGACGGCCGGCGCGCAGACGGTGACAGTGACGAATGCGCTCGGCACGAAGCAGGCGTCGACCACGGTGAACCCCGGCACGACCCCCGCGACGCTGACGTTGACGGGCCTGCCCGCGAACGTGACGGCGGGCACGGCGACGACCCTGACGGTGACCCTGAAGGACAGCTTCGGCAACGTCGCGACCGGCTACTCGGGCACCGTCACGACCACCAGCAGCGACCCGGCGGCGACGCTGCCAGCCACGGTGGTGTTCGCGAATCAGGGCACGAAGACGTTCAGCGCAACCTTGAAGACCGTCGCTGCGCGCACGGTGACGGCGACGCTCGGCGCGTTGCAGGACACGCAGAGTGCGACCGTCGGCGCCGCCGTCGCCGCCCGCTTCGAGCTGGTCGACCCCGTCGCAGCGTTTACAGCCGGCACCGCGGCGAGCCTGACGGTCATCGCGCGCGACGCTTTCGACAACATCGCGACGGGCTTCGCGGGCACGGTGCCGCTCAGCGAGGACGACCCGAACGCCGCCGCGGTCGTACCCGCGAGCATCGTGTTCGTCGCCGGGGACAACGGCCAGAAGAGCTTCTTGCTGACGCTCCTGACGGTGCCGTCGGTGACGATCGGCACGACCCACGCGGGTCTCGGCAATGATACGACGATCGTGACCGTGGTCCCGGCGTCGGCCTCGAAGCTGACGCTGACGGGGCTCGGCGCGAACGTCACGGCAGGTGTTTCCCAGACTCTTACCGCGACCGTGCGCGACGCCTACGACAACCTCGCGACGACGTTCAGCGGCAACGCGGTCGTGACCAGCAGCGACGCGAGCGCGGTGTTCACGACGCCGCTCGTGTTTGCAAACCAGGCCGTCAAGACGCTGGCCGTGACGTTCAAGACCTCCGGCTCGCGGGGGGTGACGGTGAACGCGGGCTCGGGCGCGCTGACGCAGACGGCGACGACCACGGTCGGCGCGGCGACCGCCTCGACCTTTGGGATCTCGGCCCTGCCAGCGGCGGTCGCGGCGGGCACCTCCCACAACATCACGATCACCGTGGTCGACGCGTACGGCAACCTGGCGACCGGCTACAGCGGCACCTTCAATGTGACGTGCAGCGATGTCGCGGCGACCTGTCCCGCGACCGCCACGGCGACAGCCGGCACGGCGACGTTCGCGGTCATCCTGAGGACCTCCGGCACGCAGACGGTAACGGTGGCGAACGCACTTGGCAGTCAGTTGACCTCGGCCACGGTGAACCCCAGCTCGACCGCGACAACGCTGACGCTGGCGGGCATGCCCGCGAACCTCACGGCGGGCACGCTGACGAAACTCACCATCACGATGCGGGACAGCTTCAACAACATCGTGACCAACTACTCGGGCACGATCGCACTCACGAGCACAGACCCAGCGGCGACCCTGCCGGCGACCGTGGTGCTCACGAACGAGGGCACAAAGACATTCGATGTCACGCTGAAGACGGTCGGCGCGCGCACGGTCACCGCCTCCGCCGGTGGCGCTTTGCAGGACACGGAAAGCACGACCGTCACGCCCGCGGGCGCCGTACGGTTCGAGTGGGTCGACCCGCCCGCGGCGTTTACGGCGGGCATCGCGGGCAACGTGACACTCACAGCGCGCGACGCGTACGACAACGTCGCGGCGGGCTTCACGGGCGCGGTGCCGATCACCGAAAACGACCCGAACGCGGCGGCCGTCATCCCGACCAGCATCGCGTTCGCCGCCGGCGACCTCGGCGTGAAGACCTTCTCGGTCACCTTGATTACCGCCCCGTCGGTGACGCTCGGCAGCAACCACGGGACCCTCACCAACGACACGACCGTCGTCGCCGTCAACGCCGCCGCCGCCGCCAAGCTCCTCTATACCGACCCTGCGGCCTTCACCGCGGGCGCCGCCGGCAACATCACGCTCACCGTGCAGGACTCCTTCGGCAACACCGCCAGGACCTTCACGGGCCCTGTGACCATCACCGAAACCGACCCGAGCGCCTCGGCCATCATCCCGACCAGCGTCGCCTTCGCCCCGGGCGACAACGGCGTAAAGACCTTCTCGGTCACGCTCATCACGGCCCCATCCGTCACGCTCGGCACCGTCCACGCGACGCTCACGGCCGACACGACCCTCGTCACCGTCAACGCCGCCGCCGCCGCCAAGCTCCTGTATACCGACCCCGCCGCGGCCTTCACCGCCGGCGTCGCCGGCAACATCACGCTCACCGTGCAAGACACCTATGGCAACGTCGCCAAGGCCTTCGCGGGCATCGTGACCCTCACCGAAAACGACCCGAGCGCCTCCGCCGTCATCCCCGCGTCCATCACGTTCGCCGCGCTCGACAATGGTGTGAGGACCTTCTCTGTCACGCTCATCACGGCCCCATCTGTCACACTCGGCACGAGCCACGCGACGCTGACCGTCGATACGACCGTCGTCACCGTGAACGCCGCCGCCGCCGCCAAGCTCAACTTCACCGACCCCGTCACGGCCTTCACCGCCGGCGTCGCCGGCAACATCACGCTCACCGTGCAGGACACCTATGGCAACACCGCCAAGACCTTCGTGGGCAGCATCCCGATCACCGAAAACGACCCGAGCGCGTCCGCAGTCGTGCCGACACCTGTCACCTTCGACCTCGCCGACAATGGCGTGAAGACCTTCTCGGTGACGCTCATCACCGCGCCGACGGTGACCCTTGGCACCAACCACGGGACCCTCACCGCCGATACGACCGTTGTCAGCATCAACGCCGCGACCGCCACCAGGCTGCTCTTCACCGACCCCGCCGCCTTCACCGCCGGCGTCGCTGGCAACATCACGCTCACCGTGCAGGACACCTATGGCAATACCGCCAGGGCCTTCACGGGCACCGTCCCCATCACCGAAAACGACCGCAGCGCGTCGGCCGTCGTGCCCGCGAGCGTCACCTATATCGCAGCCGACAATGGCGTCAGGACGTTCTCGGTCACGCTCATCTCGGCCCCATCGGTGACGCTCGGCACCAACCACGCGACGCTCGCGGACGACACCACGCTCGTCACCGTCAACGCCGCCGCCGCCGCCAAGGTCTTCTACACCGACCCGCCCACGGCCTTCACAGCCGGGATCGCGGGCAACGTCACACTCACCGTGACGGACACCTATGGCAACACCGCGACGACCTTCACGGGGGCCGTCCCCATCACCGAAAATGACCCCAACGCCGCGGCCGTCGTGCCCGCGAGCATCACCTATGTCGCGGGCGACAAGGGTGTCAGGACGTTCTCGGTCACGCTCATCACCGCACCCACCGTGACGCTCGGCACCAACGACGCGACCCTGACGGCTGACACCACCGTGGTCACCGTCAACGCCGCCGCCCCCGCCAAGCTCAGCTTCACCGACCCCGTCGCGGCCTTCACCGCCGGCGTCGCCGGAACCCTCACGCTCACGGTGCAGGACACCTATGGCAACACCGCCAGGACCTTCGTGGGCAGCATCCCGATCACCGAGAATGACCCAAATCCCGCCGCGGTCGTGACGACCCCTGTCACTTTCGTCGCCGCCGACAACGGCGTCAGGACCTTCTCGGCGACGCTCATCACCGCGCCCTCGGTGACGCTCGCCACCAACCACGGGACCCTCACCAACGACACGACGCTCGTGACCATCAACCACACAACCGCGGTCAAGCTCGCCTGGAAGACCCAACCTCCCACAGGCACGACCGGCGTGGCCCTCAGCGCGAACCCCGTCGTCGAGGTCCAGGATACCTACGGCAATCGCGCCTTGTCGGTCGCCGCCACGACCATCACGCTGACCCTCACGACCAACCCCGGCCGCGCCAGGCTCGCCGGCAACGCGGTCGCGACCAGCAGCGGGCAGGCGACCTTCACCGCCCTCACCCTCGACCAGCCCGCCACCGGCTACATCCTGACCGCGCGCGGCGGGTCCTTCACCGCCGCCGCGAGCAGCACCTTCAACATCACCTGGGCAACCCCCAGCTTGACCACCGGCACGCCCAACCTCTCCGGCACCTGTGTCGACGTGGCCTTCGACATCGCCCAGGCCGCATCCGCTCCGGTCGATCTGAAGCTCACGTACGACATCATCGGCGACTCGCCGAACCTGGGCTTCGTGACCGCGACCCAGGCCGGCGCACCGCTCCCCGTCCTCGCGAGCGACATCTTCGGCGTCAAAAATCTGCCGACCACCGCCACCGCCACGGCGCGCAAGATCCGCTGGGACGCCTACGCCGATCTCGGCACGTTCGCCCCGACCTCGGTTGCACTTCGCCTGACCGCTTCTATCAACGGCGCCGTACCGACGACCAGGACCCTCTCGGCGAGCTACGCCTACGACGCCGCGTGGACGGCCGTGCCCGTGCAGACAGCCATCAACGGCATCGGGCCGACCGCCTCCGCCAGCGGCGACTTCAACAACGACGGCCGCCCAGACCTCGCGGTCGCGCGCGGCACCTTCGCCGGCTTCTCGCTCTACCTGTCGCGCCCGAACATGACCTACACCCAGCAGAACTTCACCTGGGTTGGCATCACCCCCGGCAACATCACCAGCGTCGCGGCCGTCGACCTGCCCCGCTCGGGCGGGAACTGGCAGGGCTCGAACGCGATCCCCGATCTCGTCTTCGGTGACGCCGCCAAAGACGCGGTCTACATCGTGCACCTCTACCTCTCGAACGCGACGACGGTCGCTGCCGACGCCCCGGTCCTCGTGAAGGGCCCGAACGACAGCACCGACCCGAACCCGTGCGCGTCGGCCAGTGGCCTGCGCATCGTCGACATCGCCGCGGGCCCGCTCGACAGCGATGGCCCGCCCGAGCTGGCGATCGCCTGCTCCGCCCGTGCGACCGTCGCCATCGCAAACTTCGACGGCACCGATTGGAGAGTCACGACGCGCCTCGCGACGGTCTTTGCCCCTTCAGCGCTGGCGATTGGCGACCTCGATCGCGATGGCAAACGCGACCTGATAGCCGTCGGTGCCGTCGTTGCCGGCCGCAAGCTGGCCAGCTTCCTGAACAACGGCGACACGCTCCAGAAGCTCGACGACATCACCATCGTCGGCTCGGTCGCGCCGACCGACGTGACCCTCGGCGACCTCGACGACGACGGCGACCTCGACGCGCTCGTCGCGGATGCGACCACCAGCCTGTACCTCCTTCCGGGCGACGTGAAGCGCGACGCAAATGGCGCCGTGGTTAGCCTCCTGGCCGCCGCCAAGGCCGTCGCCACGACCCACCCGCACAGCGCAGTCGCCATCGCCGATATCGATCGCGACGGCCGCCCCGACATCGTCGCAGGCTCGCGCGCCGCGGACTTCGTCAGCATCCTGCGCTCGCTCGACTGGGCCGCGGCCACCCCGACGGTCGTGGCCACCAACATCGGGCTCGTGCCGGTCACCAACGGCGGGCCTGTCGGCGTGCACGTAGGCGACGTCGATGGCGACGGTTGGCTGGACGTGCTGGTCGCGCGCGCCGACATCAACACCGCCACCGACTCGGTCGCGACGCTGCGCGGTATCGGCAAGGCCGCCTGCGACGGGCACTTCGAAGGCGCTGGGCGCGGGCCGCGGCCCGTCAACAGCGTGGTCCGCAGTCGCGCGGTCGACCTCAATCGCGACGGCAAGCTCGACCTCCTGGGTGAGAGCAGCAACGGCATCGAGGCCCTGTACGGCCTTGGCAACGGGCGCTTCGCCGTCGATCCCGTGAGCATCAGCGGTGGACCCATCGCGCCCGCCACCGGTGACTTCAACGGCGACGGCAAGCTCGACATCGCCGCGCGCAACGCCTCCACGGGCGCCTTGACCCTCCAACTCCAGGGCGCCAACGCCTTCACGTTCACGCCCTTCACCGGCACCCAGGACTTCAAGCCGAACGTCACGTCGGGTCCCTTCGTCGCCGACTTCGACCTCGATGGCCGCGACGACATCGCCTACATCACGACCAACCCCGCCTCACCGACGGCGGCCGGCAACCTCTACATCCATCGCCAGACCTCAGCGGGCGTCTTTGCGCAGGCTGGCAACATCGCCACCACGAGCCCGAGCGGCATCGCCGGCTCCGACGTCAACGGCGATGGCATCACCGACTTTGCGTTCACGCGCATCAGCGCCGGCGTGCCGGCTCTGTGCGTGGCCCTGTCGACGGGCGTCTCGCCAGCGACCTGGGTCATCACGGTTGGCGCGTCGACCTGCGCCACCCTCGAAGTCCGGAGCGTTTCCGAAGGCACCCTTCAGTTCGCCACCATCGACAGCGACGCCGTCCCTGAAATCGTGCTCGTGAACATGGCAGCCGGCGGCAGCCGCGCATTCCAGGTCGTGCGCCAGACCACCGTCGGCAGCGGCCTCTTCAACCTGTTCGAGGACGACACCGCCCCCGGTACCAACCCAAAGGGCTGGCCGCTCTGCACGAGCTGGCAAGGGATAACGCTTGGCGAGTTCAACGGCGCCACCGGCACCGACGTCGCATACTCCTGTAACTCTAGCGCCTTTCAAAATGGGGTGGAGGTCCGCTACCGCAGCGCCAACAGCTATCCGGCCGCGGCCAGCGCCGTCGTTGGCGGCGGCGACTCCAGCAACTTCATCGCGAACGGCGACTTCGACGGTGACTTCGCCAACGACCTCGTGCACGCCCTCTCCGTCACCCCGCACGCGTCGACTGCCAGCGGCTTCGACGAGCCGGCGTTTACCCAGATCGTCTCCACCCTCCCCAACGGGCGAGTCGTCGCCGACCTCAACGCGGATGGGCGCGCGGACGTCGCGATGATCGCCTCGAGCCTTGGTTCGACCGACGTCACGCGGGTGCTGCAGACGCGACCGAGCGGCATGGGCACGGTCAGCGCGATAACGACCAACCTGATTGGGCTCAAGCTCATCGCCAGCGGCGATACCAATGGAGATGGTCGCCAGGACCTCGTCGTGGCCTACGTCGATCCCGGGAAGGTGAGTGGCATCGGGTTCCTCGAACAGACCGGTGCCGCCGGCAACTTCGCGCTGGCGCGCACGCGCACGTTCATCAACTCGACCTACGTCACGACCTCGCTCGTGGTGAGCGACGTCGATGGGGACGGTCTCGACGACGTGGTCGTCGCGAACACGGCAGGCACGGCGCCGGACTTCATCGGCATTTTCCGCCAGACCGCGCCCGGTGTGTTCAGCGATACGACCGACGTAAGGGCGACCTTGGCGGCCGCCGAGGACATCCGGGCGATGGCGGTCGGTGACTTCGATCGCCCCGGATTCGGTACCGTGCTGACGCTGGCGAACCGGCAGGGCATTGCCAGCTACGGACACTGCGCGTCGCTCTCGACGACGTGTGTGCGCACCTTCGGGCTCGATCGCGACGCCAGCGGCAAACTGTCGATGCCGCAGTTCGTCGCCTTCGCGGCAGTCAGCGCGGTCGGCGGCGGTACTCCGGTCGTGACCACGGGCGACGTCAACCGCGACGCGCTCGACGACATCGTCATGGTCGACTCTGGCCTCGAGGTCGTCGCCTGGCTCCAGGCCAGCGGCGCGCTCTCGTACAGCGAGAAACAGGGCGGCGTCCTGACGGGAAACTCCCCCATGCAGATCGCACTCGCCGACGTGGACCGCGACGGCCAGGTCGACGTGCTCGTCAATGAGCTCGGCTCGGGCTACCACGACGGCATCGAGGTCATCCGCCAGGTCGCGAGCGGCTTCGTCTTGGACAGCGAGGCCGCCTTCGAGAGCTTTGGCCGCGACGCGGTGCTCGACTTCCTGGTCACTGACTTCCTGGCGATCGGCAAGCCCTCGCTGCTCGGCTTTACCGCGGCCCTTGGCGGCAACGGCACGGCAGTCTACGGCGTCCGCATCAAGCGTTGAAGCGGCGAGGTCGCCTCGGCGGCTCACTTCGCCAAGGAACCCAGAAAGACAGGCAGCCAGGAGCGCGAGCCCTTTGCTGGCTTCCTCGATTCGTTGATACCAACTCGCAACGGCTTCGCCTGCGAGTTGGAGAATTCCTGGGTTCCTCAGAGGGCCCGACAACGGATGTGCTTGCCGTAGTGCGTCCTTCCTTCGCGAGCACGGCGTCGTCGACCGCGAGCAGCGTGCGCGTCACCGCGGCGACCCACACCTCGCCCGGGCACCGTGAGCGACCCGTGGCCTCGGGCAGGCTGGCGAAGCCTGGGCTGATGACCCCAGGCGCACGGTTGACCCACGCCGCGTGTCTCCCGCGGTAGTCGCACGCGCCCCGCAGCGGGCCTCGATAGGGATCGGGCCGCTGGCACGTTGGGTGCTCTGAAGTCGTGACAAGGAGACACCACCATGTCCGACACCACCGTCACCACGCCTGCAACGACGACTCAACAGACCCCGGCCCGGCCCCCGCCGAACGGTCGAGCGCGACCCCCGGCGGCGCGCTGAAGGTACAGCTACGCGCCGCGGACTTCTCGGCCGGCGAGGCCCTCCTGGCCCCGCGTGAGACGGTGCAGAAGACGCCCGTGCAGCGCTCCGAGGCGGCGCCGGCGGCGGCGGACGAACCTGCCGAAGGCGAGCCCGGTGTCTGCTCGATGACCGACGATCTCGGTGACATGTCGTCGTATGCGGAGGTGCTACAGGCGCTTGGCGGCGGCCTCGATGTGCTGGCGCCGGCGGTCGGTTCGGGCGTGAACCTGGCCGCGAACGCGAGCGTCACCGCGAGTGGCGCCTACGCCAAGATCGCGTTCGGGGGCTCACTCACGCGCACGGCCGCCGGCCTCGGCGGTTCGCTCACCGTGAGCGGCTCGATCGGCGTCGGCACGCAGGCCGCGACCAGCAGCGCTCATGCTGCGCTGAAGGTCTCGAACACCCTCACCGTGAAGGGGGACAGTGGCGGCGAGTGCGCCGATCTCGCAGGCCTCTGGGTACACCTTCCTGTCGAGCCAGCCCGACTCGGCCTGGGACTACCTGACCGAGCCGGCGCTCACCGCCGCGCGTGAGTGGGCTTGGCAAGCTCGCCGCCGACGCGCTCTGGGGCGAAGGCTTCCCGGCCGCGGTGCTCGCGCAGATGGATCCGGCGTCGAGCGGCAGCGAAGCCGACACAGTCGCGCAGACGGTCGGAGTGGGCATCGAGGCGGCGGCCTCGGATACCAATCCGGCCACTGCGGCCAGCGCCTCCGGCGAGGTCAGTGGCAAGGCGACGACCACGCTCGGCACGGACGACTCCGGCGGCATGACGAAGACAAAGACGAAGAGCGCCACGATGACGGTCGGCGTATCGGCGCTTGGCTGTAGCGGCAGCGTGACGGTCGACACCGCCAGCGGCTGGCGCATCGCGGTGATCGTGCCGATACCGCCGGCCGCAGCGGGCCCGGCGCAAGCGGTGATCGTGGCGTTCGCAGCCGCCATCGACAACGCGTTCTCGCAGGTCGTGGCCGGCAAGGCCATCGAGCAGCCGACGGCCGACACCGTGAAGGGCATCCTGACGAGCTGGCATGCACCGGTCACCTCCGCGCTGGAGGAGTCGGGCGTGATGAAGGGCAAGCTCGAGTTCGCGGGTGCCGGCACCTGGGACAACAAGGCATCCTTGACCGTCACCAAGATCTCGAGCGCCTCCCTGCCCGCGGGCAGCATCGGCGGCGGGGTCGCGGGCGTCGGCGTCGAGGCCAAGGCGGAGCAGAAGTCCGTGCTCATCAGCCTGCCCTGAGGCCGTCGCTGGTGGGGCACCCCCTTCTCGGTGCCTCACCCCACCCCCGACGGTGCCTCACCCCACCCCGACGGTCGCTCACCCCACCCCCGACGGTGCCTCACCCCACCCCCGACGGTCGCTCACCCCACCCCCGACGGT
>Ga0105047_10019588_pt1 | contig 10431 bp, 12 predicted proteins | sample MAT04_FD_78384 | JGI IMG/M metagenome (GOLD analysis project Ga0105047, IMG submission 78384) | Freshwater microbial communities from Lake Fryxell liftoff mats and glacier meltwater in Antarctica - MAT-04 (megahit assembly) | ecosystem: Environmental > Aquatic > Freshwater > Ice > Liftoff... | reverse complement strand
TGAAGAAACAGCTGCAGCGATTCTACCTTGAGCTTTACCAGCTTGAGTAGTTGTTGTGCTAGAATCTTCTTTGTTTGTTTCAGAAGAAGTTACAGATGAAGTAGTAACTTTAGTATCAACACTTTTTATGGTTGCTGTTTCTTTTTGATCTGCTTCAGCTTTTGCTAAAGCTGAAACAGATAACATAATTGCTAAAGCTGAAACAGATAAATTTTTATAAGTCATAGTAGACCACCTTTAAGTTATATTAATAAGTAAAATACGTTGTTTTGATACACATGATTTAAATGAGTATAAAGTAATTTATTAACTTTTCAAAAAAATCTTAATATTGATATGATATAACAAATAAATAATCGATCAAGAAACCTGTTTTTCATTACCTCCAAAATCGGCATATAGACCCGTTTAATCAGTCAAAGATCTATGTTTTTATGCTTTAAATTCAAATAGAATAGAAAATTACTTTATTCTTTAAATCGGTTGTAATAACTACTATACCCGATACTCTTTAAATATACTCACTGAATCTTTATTTATAAGGTATGTATGTATAAAAAAGTTACCCTATTATTTGTATTTATTTTTTACTCGATGCTTATTGCCCCAATAAAAGAGTCGCGAGTAAATAACACAGACATACATATCGTCTTTGATTTGGGCGGTGTATTAGTAGAAACAGATAGCAGTGCTGCATTTAAAGAACTTATTTACCATGTGGGACCTATTAACTTTTCTATCATCATCCTTATTAAGCTATTAACTCTAAAGAACCCTTTCGCGCTAGACAGCATGATATTTAACTATCTAAGTGCTACCTATCCACGCTCTCAATATGAAAGCCTGGCATGCGATATAAAAGGTAATTTATTACCGCAACCCATGTGCGATTGGCTAAAAGGCAAAACAGTAAGTACTGCTATTCTAGCAAATGTTCTACATTACCTTGATAATTCTTCCCTTACATCACGCGACATTGCCCTCTTAAAAGCTATTTCTCACGTTATATTTGAACCGGCTACGTTTGTACGCACACGCAAGCTTATATCTGCAGGAGTTTCGTTTGCTAAAAGATGTAAGCAGCAGGGATACAAAATATATATTCTTTCAAATTGGGATTGTGAATCATTTGCACTATTGCGTGAAAGAAATGCTGAGTTTTTTGATTTATTCGATGGCATAATAATTTCTGGGCAAGCGCAGATGTTAAAGCCTGATGCAAATATCTTTAATTATGCTTTTAATGAAACATGGCATTTGAATCTTGAAAGAACTGTCTATTTAGATGATCAACCTGAAAATTTAACCGCACCAAAGAACCTGGGTGTACAAACCATTCTATGCACTTCAAAGTATTCTGGTGGCAAGCCTGACTTTAAAAAGGTTACAAAAAAATTAAAATCTTTTTTACAAACAGTCGATTATGTTTCTGCAATAATTTAGAATGTTGCACAAAAAACCTTTGATCGGTATCGTGTAATGGTATACAAACCCAACAACAAGGTTAAATCATGAATTCACGCTTACGTTTAATTATCTGCTTTTTGATGTTACAGAGTTGTTTGAGCATTTGTGTTCCAACCACTATTTTAATCACTGTTCAAGATTTTATCTTTTATATTTCTTATCGGTCTATAGCAAGCAAAATTGGTTGGACTAATATGTTTTGGTACACCATGCAACGTCATGACCCTCGTTATTTACATACTTTTTTAATGAATTTTCTTCATGAAATAGAACCTAAAACAAATTTAGCTAATATACCTATTGGCGATTATGCGGGTGAAAAAGTACCACCCATAATTTGTGAATGGTTTTTAGGTCAACAACCTTCTCTGTGCTTTTTAACAGATGTTAAAGATCATATTTCTAAGCACACTACTCTGGATAGCGTTCAACAAGATATTTTAGCAACATTAGCACAAGTCACTTTTGACCCGAGGCAAAGCACTGAAATTCTAGAAGACCTGCCTGAGGGCATGCACATAGTAAACTCATTGCGCGAAACGCGGCGTTATAAAATTATTGGTATTATAAACAGTAACGATGAGCTGTTTGAATTAATCACGGGCAAATTTGCTGCTGAATGCGCATTGTTTAATGACATCATCACCTCGCAAGAAGCGCAATCGGTTATGCCACATAAACAATTCTTTATATATGTATTGCGCAAACACGACACAAGACCCGATGAATGCTTATATATTGGCAACTATGAACCAAGTGTTAAAACAGCACAAGAGCTGGGAATTCCAACTCTTGTGTGTAATAATTACAATTTCGCTGATGTGCTTACTAAACTACAAGCAACTGGATTATTAAATTAAACAATTCCCTGTGCTTCTAATTGCTCAATTGCCGCAATACGATATTTAAGACGCGGGTGTGTACCAAAAAATATTTGGTTAAATTCTTTAAAGAATTTGCGTTTTGATTTCAATAATTCCCATTGCGCAAACTCAGATTCAATTTGAGCCTGACACTCAATAAAATAATTGAAGAAATCTTTGCCTGCTTGCCCCGATTTCAATAACTTTACCGCCTCTTGATCCGCTTGCGATTCCTGGTAACGAGCTAATGGAAATATTCCTAAAACTACCGCTAGATTCAATAGGCTGGTAATTGAATCGATTAATTTAATTTTTTTATTTCTTTCGAGAGTTATTTCTGGATTTAAGCCTTTAATAATTCCTTTTGAGAAACCACTTAAAAGATTAATAGATAATAATGAGCCAAATAAATATATAATACGATTTCTAATATGATGATGTTTTATATGCATAATCTCGTGAGCAATAATAAATTTTTGTTGATCAATTGGTAATGTTACAAACCAACCTTCATCCACAAATACATATGTCACACCCAATAGTTCAATAACACATGCATTTTCACGTGGAGCCCAGTGACTAAATCTGCGGATTCTTACTTTATCAACGTCTTTAATATCCGCTTGAGTTAAAACATCTCTAATAAGAGTATCTAATGATGAATTTACTGCCTTAGAACCTATATATTCTAAAAACAACGCGTCTATCATAAAGTCGCGAATTGTACCCGCAGTTGTCGTTGCTTGTTCCTGATTAGAATAAGCTGCCGGCGCAACTGCAAGTAATAATAAGAATATATTTTTTGAAAATGCAGTCATTTTCATAGTACCACCTCGAGCATGAAGTAAAAGTATTGATCCTAAGTCAGTATACGACAAAAAATATAAGATTTCATGCTTTATTATTGTTTTTACGCAACCCAGGTACATGAATCTGCTTTTTGCGTGCCCATATAGCAATAACAATCATAGCTAAGAAAATGCAAACCAATAATATCATACGCCCAGAAAGCAAATCTCCTGGTGTAGTAACTCTGTGCAATTGATCACCGGTCAAGGTGTGAATGAGTGTGCCAGGCAACATACCTAATGCACAAGTCCAAACAAAATCAGTTAGTGACATTTTAGTAAATGCTGCCGCTAGCGTCACAAAAAAGACGGGAGTAAATGGTAATAAATGAACCAGTAAAATATAATATACTCCATACGTAGAAATATTTTTATTGAATGTAGTTAATTCAGGAGCATACTTTTTTTGAAATCCACCACCAAAAAAATGTCTCAGCAACATAAATAATAATGCATTACCAATAATTGAGCCTAACAATGCCCAAAAGGCTCCTTCAAATGCTCCAAACAAAAAACCGGCTAAAATAGTTAGTAATGCCGTTATAGGAATAGCACATATCACGCAGACAATCATACTAGCTTCATATGCCATAATCGAAGTGACATAATGCGCATTTACCCAAATATAGACTTGGTCTGTCAAGACACGAATATCATGAAATGAAAGTCCATACATATGCCAAAGTATTTGCAAGACCACTGGAATAAGCAACAACAGTAGTACCGGAATAAAAACAGAAAATCTTAGTTTCATACTTTTTTACCTAGAGATGTTTTTGTAAAGTAAACATACACCGTAGGCAACATTGCAAGAATAATAAGTAAAATAAATGCCAAGATTACATTGAGTGAAAGAACATCTTTAATTGAATTGATGGTACTTAATTGGCTGCCTGCAAATGCAAATACAAATGACGCTGGTATAATTCCCAACGAGGTAGTCCATATAAAAGTAAATAATGGTGCGTTACAAATCCCTGCTAATGCGTTAATTAAAAAAAATGGAATAACGGTTACAAAATGTATAACTAATAAAAATAATGCTCCATATTTTTCCATTGCACGGTTAAATGAAGTTAATTGCGCAGGGTACATGTATTCAATTACATCCCCTAAAAAGTATTTATATATGTAAAATGAAACTACAGCGCCTAATGTTGCTCCGATATTCACAAATAGAGTGCCGTGAATTGTGCCGAATAATGCTCCACCCGTAACAGTCATAGCAGCAACCAATGGTAACGATAAAACAACAACCAAAAAACAAACTGAGATATATAAAAGTACGGAAGGCAGGTAATGAATTGAAACTACGCTCTGCAACTTTAATAACTGACTTTTAAGAAACGTTAGAGTGGCATATTCTCGTATAGGTAATGTACGCAAAAATAATATGAAGCCAATAAAACAAAGACCTAGTAACAAACGAATATATATTTTCTTTTTCATCACAACCCTTACGCAGCATCAATAATCTCTAAGCATAAAGATCAAACAACCTACTAGCAAGCACTGATTAGTGAATATTGGGTTTAAAACGTTTAATAATAAGCGGTAACAGCGCTAATATAATTAACAACCCAAATATACCAATCATGTATGGTGAAAATAAAGATTTGCCTGATATTTGATGAAACTGCGTTCCTGCAAATGTATACATGCTCAATAATGGTGCACTTCCTAACAATGTTGTCCAAATAAAAGTTGTTGTAGAAACAGGTGATAATGCTGCAAGTACATTAATAAAAAAATAGGGAATTACTGACATAAATTGTAAAATTAATAAAAAGCTTGCACCATCCTTAGCGATTTTATTTTCAAACTTTTGTATTTTTGGTCCATATTTTTTATGAAACGAATCTCTAAAAAAATTACGTACCGCTAAAAAAAATAATACTGAACCAATGGTTGCACCAGTTAACGTAAAAACAATTCCGGGAACAAACCCAAATAAATAACCACCTAACAATGCAACCGGCCCGGTAACAGGCAATGCAACGGTGACTAATAGTCCCATAGTAATTGCAAATATTAATGCACTGAGTGCATAATGATGAGCAACCATATATTTTAACCATGTATCGTGTGATTTAAGATTTTCCCATGAAAAATAACGATCAATTCTAAAATAATAGCATAGAGCTAATACTACTGCTCCACCCGCAAGAAAGCCTATTCGCTTGATAGTCCCTTTGTTCATAACAATCCCCTTTTAATACGTGAATGAGCTACTATCAATTGTTTAGCTTCGTGTAACGCAGCAGTTAAAAGCAAGTAAAATAAGGTTTTTTAAAACATAAACACCTATCAATTGCGTTGGTGTTAAAGTATGAATATTTCTCCTTGCGGTGAATTGGGAGAAATGCTCAACCTATCTTTTTCCAACAGAATTAAATATTTTTGTAGCAAAAATTTCCGCTTCCGCGCCCTTTCGCAGCACTACATGTCACAATTGTGTGTAAAGTTTTAACAATTAAATCTGATGGTGAATCATTGCTGGGACCTGTGGATTCTGAAATTGAAGTTCCAATTTTTTTATTAGAAATAATAGTCTGATCTTTTCCATCAATTGCAGCAATAAATTGTGATATATTTTCTAATTGTATTGATAGAAGATCTAATTGCTTAAGTACTAATACTCCTTTATCTTCAAATGTAGCGAATCTTCTATTTTGTGCTTGTAGATTTAAATTAAATTGAGCCATCTGATCCTTTAATTCTGAAATATTACTCTTTGTTAAATCCCCATAGCTTGCTATTTTTTCAGCCAAAGCCTTTGCTTCTTCTTGAATTTTTTGCTCTAACAAAAGTTTTGATTTTTCTTGACACTTTAAATTTTCATTATGCCAATCTAAAGTATTGTTTTGGTGTGTTTATAACGAACAAGCTATCTCATCCAATTTTTTCCCATGTTGTTGTTGATTTTCTAATAACAAAATTAATTTTATGTTTACAGACTTGAAATGACCGTCTACCTTACGTTCAAAAACATCAATGCGAGAATTCAACCATCGGCGTAACATAATCAATCCACCGGTTGTTGCTGAGATTGCTGCTGGTGCGTATGGATAATAAGTGGAAATGAATGCCACTGTTTTAATAACCAAACTAATGCCAGGAATAATATTTAAAATCGCCGACATTGGACGCGTTTCTTGGACATAACATGTAAGTAATAGTAACAATAACATTTTTTTAGATGTGAAAAAGCGATTCAACATATACTCCTATCAATAATTTTTGTATTACAAATGAAAAAAATATTTTAATTATATGTATTAAATACAACTAAAAACTCAAATGCTTTTATTTCTATACGTATTAACTCAAGATGATATAGTACCACAAACATAAGTTTCTTGGCAAAATATCACCCGCATGGTATTGACCGATATGAATAATGTTTTAAAAAATAAAGGAGAAATCACTATGTGTTTTTCACCATTTGCAAGTTTTAGTGTTGCGGCTGGATTATCACTTATGGGATTGTTGAGCATGAAGGCTGCACAAACACGAACGCAACAATTATTAGCAGTAGTTCCATTTGTTTTTGCAATGCAGCAAGCTGTAGAAGGAATAGTATGGTTGTCATTTGGGCAAACTCAAACAAATGCATCGATGCCCGCAGTCTATGCATTTTTGTTTTTTGCATTTATTTGGTGGCCGATATTTATTCCCTGCTCAATATTGTGGTCAGAAAAACATTCTATGCCCAACAGTTGCGAAAATCGTGCAGTGCAAATTGTTCAGACTTTATGCTGTTTAATGGGAATATTTACCAGTTTAATATTAGTAAAGGGATTGCTGTTTGGAACAACTAACGCATCAATCATAGGACATCATATTGGGTACGATACTCCTATGCCTAATTGGATATATGTAACATATGCATTTGCAACCATTATACCACTACTTATTTCGCGCATGCGTTATGTGTGGATATTAGGATTAGCTGGCGCATGTTCTTTGGCATATTCATACCATATATATGTAGGATATACCGTTTCAGCATGGTGCTTTTTTACGGCGATATTGAGTGCAATTATATATTTGATTATTTACTTACAAAACAAAAAAGAGAATCCATATTCTCGAACAGTGTCACGACATTCAGACTGATGGTAACGCAGTTTACAAAAGTTATCCGCATACCTTTTAACATAATAATTTTGGGTGTTTGAAAACAATGGTTTTAACGCATGTTTTGTAAATGCTTCAAAAAAAGTGATTATAATGATTTTAAAATTGATAAAAATAAATCTACTTCATCAATTGTGTTGTACGCATAAAAGCTAACTCGAGTTGAGCCTTCGATACTCAACTTTTTTGCAAGCGGCTGAGCACAGTGGTGTCCCGCTCGCACGGCTATACCGTATTGATCCATATACGCAGCAACATCGTGAGCATGTATATTTTCTTTTACAAAACTTACTAAATGCCCTTGTTGCTTTAATTGCTCTATGGACCCTAAAATTTGCGTGCCTGGTATTTGTTGCAATCCATCTATCAATCGCGTACACAATGCAGCTTCATGCTGTTGTAATTTTTTAAGATCAAGTGATTGCAAATAATTAATCGCAACTCCTAGAGCTATTGCTTGCGCAACAGGCGGAGTACCGGCTTCAAATTTTTGTGGCGAACGAGCCCATGTTGAGGTATGCCAATCAACTTCAAAAACCATTCCACCACCAAATTGATACGGCTCAATATGATCATGCAGCTGCTGCTTAATATACAATACACCAACACCGGTGGGACCAAACATTTTATGCCCAGAAAAAACTAAAAAGTCACAATCAAGCTCATGAACATGTATGTTTTGATGTGGTACTGATTGCGCAGCATCAATTAAAATTTTAGCCCCAACTGCATGCGCACGGTCAATTATAGTCTTGATATCAACATGCGTACCCAGTGCATTAGAAACATGTGTACATGCTACCAGTTTTGTTTGAGCAGTAATGATTGTATCAAGCACATTCATATTCAATGTGCCATCGGCAGTGATGGGAATAAATTTTAATTGCGCACCGGTTTGTTGTGCGACTATTTGCCAAGGAATTAAATTAGCATGATGCTCAAGCTCAGTTAGAACAATTTCATCACCAGGTTTTAATACTCGCGTTGCCCATGCAGTTGCAATAAAATTTATACTTTCAGTGGTACCCTTGGTAAAAATTACTTCTTGCCAATGAGCACCGATATATTGTGCGACTGTTGTACGCGCTTGTTCGTACAGTTGAGTTGCAATTTCAGCATCTTGATAAATACCACGGTTAATGTTGGCATTATTTTTAGTATAAAATGATAGTTCAGCGTCAATGACTGCTTGCGGCTTTTGAGTAGTTGCCGCATTGTCAAAATAAATTAATGGATGACCATTTGCCTGTTGTGACAAAATGGGAAAATCATTTCTTAATGCTTTAAAATTATTCATACACCTACGCTTTATATTCAGGATTAAACCATGCCATTTGAATGCCTGCTTCAAATTTACCATTGTCTAAATCAATGCGTTTGGCAAGAAGGCCTTCGTGTATAAATCCTAATTTTTTATAAAACTCATATGCTATGATATTTGATTCTCGCACCTTGAGTTCCACACGCAAAATATCAGAATGCTTTGTTTGCACTTCTTGTAAAAATTGAGTGAAAAGCATTCTACCAAGACCTTGGGATTGATATGATGGTCGAACAACTATTGTCAGCTCTGCAAGCATGTGTGCAAAAATTCGTGGTTGCAAACGGTATGCCTGAATGCAACCGATAATTTGATCGTCTTGTTGAGCAATTAATATTATTCCATTATTGAGTGATTGAGTAACTGATGAATATATATATTCATCAGTAATCTCACTAGGCTTGCGTGCAATTCCACCGGATGTTTGAGCAACTAGCGTATATAATTGTTTTATATTTTCACGATCACTACCAATGGGAGCTCTCAATAACATTTTATTTTTACCTCCTTATATAGATATTGCATCAATAACATCATGCAAAAATGCTTCTATTAATAATTGCTCTGCTTGCTCAATTTCAATTCCACGCGATTGCAAATACCATAACTGTTGCTTATCTAAATATTCAATTGCACTTCCGTGCGCACATTGAACTTCATCAGTTAACACTTCAATGCCAGGAATTGATTGAGCCTGAGCATTTTTTGAAAGTAATATGTTTTTATTCTCTTGCAATGCATTACTATATTTTGCCGGCTGTTCAATGCGAATCATACCTTGATACAAAGAACTTGAATCATCTGCTAGCAAGCCTTTAATTTTTAATGAACTTGTAGTATGCGACTCAAAATGATGTTGCAAAGTTGAAATTTCAACTTTGTGATCTTTGCTCAAACGAAAATATCCGAGTATTGATACGTGTGCGTATGAACCTTTGAGGTTAATGGTAAGATGTATTTTTTTAGATTGCGTTATTTTAATAATTACTTTGCATTCAGCTTTTTCATATATATCAATAACAATACGTTGTGTTGCATGTGAATCGTCAATGGCAATAACACTCGTTTTCAAAGCCTGAACTTGAATATGTTGCATGTGCTCTATCATCCGATTGATCCTTCCATTTCATGAGCAATCAATCTATTAATTTCAACTGCATATTCCATGGGTAACTCTTTAACAAATGCATCAATAAATCCATTTACAATCATTGCCCGCGCGGCCTCCTTAGACAATCCACGACTAGTCAGATAATATAATTGTTCATCGCTTACTTTACTCACCGATGCTTCGTGCCCAATTGTTGCTCGTTCACCCAGCACCTGAATAGTAGGATAAGTATCAGTGCGTGAAAGATTATCCAAAATTAATGCATCGCATTGAATCCGTGATGAGCATTCAGCGGCTTGTTTTGTTACTTTCAACAACCCGCGATAGGTAGAACGACCACCTTGTTTACTAATAGATTTAGAAACAATATTACTGGTTGTTCTGGGAGCAATGTGAATAACTTTTGCTCCAGCATCCTGATGCTGCCCTGCACCTGCAACGGCAATCGATATTATTTGTGCCTTTGCGCCTTCTTCTTTAAGAATAACGCAGGGATATTTCATGGTTACTTTGCTGCCAAAGTTACCATCAATCCATTCAATGGTAGAATTTTTATATGCAACACCACGTTTGGTAACTAAGTTATAAACATTGTTAGACCAGTTTTGAATAGTCGTATACCGTATGTGGGCACTGGGTAATGCTATCAATTCTACAACAGCGCTGTGTAACGAATTCTTG
>Ga0105047_10019587_pt1 | contig 10431 bp, 12 predicted proteins | sample MAT04_FD_78384 | JGI IMG/M metagenome (GOLD analysis project Ga0105047, IMG submission 78384) | Freshwater microbial communities from Lake Fryxell liftoff mats and glacier meltwater in Antarctica - MAT-04 (megahit assembly) | ecosystem: Environmental > Aquatic > Freshwater > Ice > Liftoff... | reverse complement strand
TTCGGGCATTCACCTCTTTGGCATCGGCACGACGATGAGCTTCGGCCCGGCGGGAAGTTCGATCAATGCGATGGCGATTTCCGCGCCGCGCGTGGCCGCGGGTGTCACGCGCAACCTGTTCGCCGAGGACATGCCTCGGCTCTATGGTGATCTTTGCGCCTATGAGGATAAGCAGGTGGAGCTGGACGCCCACCCGCTTGCAGCCGAATAGGCAGCCCCTCAGCTGCGCGCCAACCCAGCCGCCTTCATCGCATCGCCCAGCGAGGCATCCGCCGCCGCCAGATGCCGCCCGAAGCCCGCCGCATCGGCATAGACCAGCCCAAAGCCGCGATTGTTCAGGAAGTCCTTGTAGTCCGTGCTGTCAAAGACGCGCTTGAGTGCCGCATCCATGGTGCTCACCACCGCGGGGGGCATGTTCAACGGGCCTGCCACGCCACGCCATGCGCCGGTGCTGTAATCCACATCCATCGCCTCCTTCAGGGTGGGGATGTTGGGGAAGGCGGAGAGCCGCTCCGGCGCCATGACGGCCAGGCTGCGCGCGCGGCCAGCTTCGATGATGGCGCGCGCCTCGGGCACGGAATTGGTCGTGAAATCGAGCCCGCCCGCCGCGAGGTCCTGCATCGCGGGGGCTGCACCGTTGGACGGCACCCAGCGCACGTGATCGGCGCGCAGCCCCATCGCCCCCAGCCAGCCGGCCAGCGCCAGATGCCAGATGCCTCCCTGCCCGGTGCCGCTCGCCTTGAACTGACCGGGGCGGGAGGCCTTGATCGCATCGGCCAGTGCACGGACGTTCTGATAGGGCGAGGTGTTGTTCACCTGAATGCCCGGCGGGTCGTTGTTCATCAGGCCAAGCGGCGTGTAGTTCCGGAAGGTCAGTTCCGTCAGCCCCTGCCAGTGCAGCATGCAGATTTCGGCCGTGATCATGCCCAGCGTATAGCCATCGGGCGCGGCAGCAGCGATGGCCGCATGGCCCACCACGCCTGAGCCGCCAGTGCGGTTGATCACGTTGAAGGGCTGGCCGAGATCGCGCTGCAGCAGGCTTGCGATGATGCGCAGCACGGCATCCGTCCCCCCACCCGCCGCCCAGGGGCAAAGCAGTTGCACCGGCCGCACGGGCCAGCGCGCTTGGGCGATTGCGGGTGTGGCGGCGAGTGCGGCGCCGGTGCCCAGCAAGGTGCGGCGTGTTGTTGTTGTCATGGCTTGGTTCCTCCCGTTATTGGTTGAGTCGTCGAACGGCTGCGTGACAGCCGGTTGAAAATCCACACGCCCAACGGCCAGAGCAGGGCTGCGATGGTCAGCGCTGCCAGCACCGAGGAGACGGGGCGTTCGAAGAAGGGCAGGATGTCACTGTCGCTCTTGATGAGCGAGGCGACGAAATTCTGCTCCAGCATGTTCCCCATGACGATGCCGAGCACGAGGGCCGCGACCGGAAAACCGTTGCGCTCCATCACGAAGCCCAGCATGCCAAAGACGGCCACCAGCATCACCGAGAACAGGTTGGCCCCCGTGGCGAAGGCACCGACGGCGCACAGCAGCAGGATCACTGGCATTACCAAATTGCGCGGCGCGCGCAGCACGGTGGAGGCCATGCGGATCATGATGAGCCCCAAGGGGATCATGATGATATTGGCCAGGATGAAGATGATGTAGAGCGCGTACATGCTGGACGCGCGCTCGGTGAACAGCGTGGGCCCCGGGTTCAGCCCCTTCATGTAGAGCACACCGATCGCGATGGCGGTGATCGTGTCGCCCGGAATGCCGAACAGCAGCGAGGGCACCCAGCCGGAAGCCAGCGATGCGTTGTTGGAAGCGCCTGCCTCGACCAGGCCTTCGGGGTGGCCCGTGCCGAATTTTTCCGGCTCCTTCGAAAATTTCTTGCTCATCGCGTAGCTGACCCAGGCGGCCATGTCGGCCCCCGCGCCCGGCAGAATGCCGATGATGATGCCGACGAAATTGCCGCGCCACATCTGCCATTGGTACTTCTTGGTCAGCAGCCATTGCCCCGCCAGGATGCTGCCAAACACCCGCTTGGGCAGCTTGGGTGGCTCGGCTGAGGCTAAGGCGCCCACCACCTCCGAGACGGCAAACACACCGACCAGCGCGGGGATGGGCTCGATGCCGCCGAGCAGATCAGGGATGCCGAAGGTGAAGCGAGGCGTGCCGGCGGGATTCTCCATCCCCACACACGCGACGAGCAGGCCCAGCAGCATGGAGGCGATGGCCTTGATGGGCGAGGAACGCGCCACCAGCGTCGCGCACATCAGCCCCAGCAGCGCCAGCCAAAAATACTCATAGGTCGAAAACGAGAGCGCCATCTCCGCCAGCATGGGCGCCAGCAGCATGAGCGAGAGCGTGCCGACAATGCCACCGATCGCGCTGAACCACAGACCCGCGCCAAGCGCGACTTCCGCCTGGCCTTTGCGCGTCATCGCATAGGCTTCATCCGTATAGGCGGCCGAGGCAGGCGTGCCGGGAATGCGCAGCAGCGCGCCGGGAAGATCGCCCGAGAAGATCGCCATGGCGGACGCCGTGATGATCGTGGCGATGGCGGCGATCGGCGAAAGCCAGAAGGTGACGGGCACCAGCAGCGCAATCGCCATGGTGGCCGAAAGCCCAGGCAGCGACCCCACCACCAGCCCGTAGATGGCCGAGGCGAAGATCGCGATGAGGACATCAGTCGCAGCGACAAGCCGAAAGGCTTCCAGAAGATCGTCCATGCTACCAGGGCGCCGGGAGAAGGCCGGCGGGAAGTGGCACACTGAGCAGCTTGTAGAAGGCCAGATGCACCAGCGGCGGCGTGGAGAGTGCCAGGATCGCCGCTGATCCAGGCCGCGCGCCCAGTGCGATTGCAGCGACGAACACCATCACCGCCGCCGTCAGCAAAAAGCCCAGCGCCTCGGAGGCCAGTGCATAAAAGAACAGCAGCAGCGGCGGCACCAGAACGCGCAGGCTGGAGAGCCAGGAATGCGTTGGCCCTTCCTCCTGCGGGGCTTCAAAGCCGCGCCCGATGCCGAGTGCGATCAGCACCCCACAGGCAACCAGGCCAAAGCCAATGGCAAGGGGAAAAGCCGCAGGCCCGACATCCTGTCCGGGAACTGGCGGCAGGCGTGAGCCCCCCCAGGCCGCAGCCGCACCCAGTGATACCAGCACGGCGCCGGTGATCCGGTCCGACAACTGCATGCACGCCCCTCCAAGGATATTCTCGTTGGGGGAAGCTTATGCGCGGTCCGGCAAGAGACCAAGAAAATTTCACCAACGCCGTTGGATGGCCACCATGGTGCACGAAAGCCACATGTTCGTCTTGACCCGCGTGACACGGCGAGCAGCACTGGCTCATCCCGCAAGCGGGGGGCTCGGTCTAGGTGGCGCTTTGGCGGATCATCCCCGTCATTGGGCTCGATGCATCGGCCTTGTAGTCGCGTGGCATGCGCCCGGCGAGGAAGGCGGCTCGCCCGGCCATGACCGCGTGCTTCATCGCACCCGCCATACGCACCGGATCGCTGGCATGCGCTATGGCGCTGTTGAGCAGCACCGCATCGCACCCCAGTTCCATCGCAAAGGCCGCCTCGCTCGCCGTGCCTATGCCCGCATCCACCAGCACCGGCACCCTCGCCGCCGCCTTGATCGCTCGGATCATGTAGGGGTTCACCACCCCCATGCCCGAGCCGATGGGCGCACCCAGCGGCATGATCGCCACGCAGCCCATCTCCTCCAGGCGCTTGGCCGCCACCGGGTCATCCGCGCAATAGACCATCACCTCGAAGCCATCGGCGATGAGTGCCGCGGCGGCTTCGAAGGTGGCGGCCATGTCGGGGTAGAGGAAGGGCGGCGGGCCGAGGACTTCCAGCTTCACCAGGTTCCAGCCGCCCGCCTCGCGCGCCAGGCGCAGAGTGCGCACGGCATCCTGCGCGGTGAAGCAGCCGGCCGTGTTGGGCAGGTAGGTGTAGCGGTCCTGCGGGACGAAATCCTGCAGCATGGGCGCGCTGGGGTCGTTGAGATTGACGCGCCGGAGCGCCACGGTGACGATCTCGGCCCCGCTGGCGTCGATGCTGTCACGGGTTTCCTCCAGGGATTTGTAGCGCCCCGTGCCGACGATCAGGCGTGAATTGAAGCGCCGCCCGGCGACTTCCCAGCTATCGTCTTCCATGGCTCATCCACCCCCAATGAAATGCACGATCTCAATCGCGTCGCCCGGCGCGAGTTGCGTCGTGGCGTATTCCGACCGGGGCACGATTTCCATGTTGCGCTCAACCGCCACCTTGCGTTCGGCCAAGCCGATCAGGGCCAGAAGGTCCGTCACGCTGCTGCCCGGCGGCACGTGGCGCGCTTCACCATTCACGGTGAGCGTGAGACCGTGGCTTTGAATATCAGACATCAAGTGCCTCCCAGCGGGTGGGCGACGGAAAGGGCGCGAGGTTCTGCGTCCATCCCTTCGCCGGCATGACCCGGATCAGGTTCAAAGGGTTGACCGCGCCGCCCGCGGAATCTCAGCCCCTGTAAATGGGCTCCCCCTGGTGGACGTGTCAGTACAGCGATGGGCCGCACCCCGTCAATCGGTGCGCGGCCGCTCGCTTGCCCCTTGCGCTGTGGGCGTGCTAGCCCCTGACCCCCTTTGCACATGCCGCAAATTCCGGAAACTGTCATGAACCTCATTGCCGTGTTCAACGGCCCCAACCTCAATATGCTGGGCACGCGCGAGCCGGAGAAATACGGCACCGCGACGCTCGATGATGTGGAAAACCTCTGCGCCGAGGCAGCGGAAGAACTCGGGCTCGCGATTGATTTCCGGCAGACGAACACCGAGGGCGAGCTGGTGTCCTGGATTCAGGAATGCCGTGGCCGTGCGGCCGGCATCGTGATCAATCCGGCGGGTTACACCACCACCTCGGTCGCCATCCTGGATGCGTTGATTGCAGTGGGCGTGCCCGTGATCGAGGTCCATATCACCAACATTCATCGGCGCGAGGAGTTCCGGCACCACAGCCTGGTCTCCAAGGCCGCCACGGGGGTGATCGCCGGGCTGGGTGTGGCGGGCTATGCGCTCGCGCTGCAGGCCATGGCGACACTCATCGGCGGAAATGAGGACGACGACGCATGACCAGCTTCATCCAGTTCGACGCAGACGCCATCCGCAAGCTGGCGGATATCCTGCGCGAGACGGATCTGACTGAGATCGAGCTTTCGGAGAAGGATTCCCGCATCCGCGTGGCGCGGATCATTCCCGCGGCGGCTCCAGCCAATTACTACGCCGCACCCCCGTCGCCGATGCCGATGCCGATGCAGCATGCGGCGGCGCCCGCGCCCGCCGCCCTGGTTGATCCCGCGGCGATTGACCTCAAGCATCCCGGCCTCGTCACCTCACCCATGGTCGGTGTCGCTTATCTCTCGCCAGAGCCAGGGGCTGCGCCCTACATCACGCTGGGCTCCAAGGTGAGCGTGGGGCAGACGGTGTTGCTGATCGAGGCGATGAAGACCTTCAACCAGATCAAGGCGACCCGCGCCGGCACGGTGACGCGCATCCTCGTCGAGGCTGGGACGCCCGTGGAATATGGCGAGCCGCTGGTGCTGGTGGAGTAGAGCGAAGATGCCAAGCGCCGCGCGCTCCGGGCCCAAGGCACGCCTCCCGCATGAGCGTTTGAAGAAGCTCCAAGGACCATCCGGCCGCACAGCGGTCGGCGCCGCCCAACCGACCTGCCCGACTGGCGCAATAGCGGCGCGGCGTAGCCCAGCAAGCGGAGCGAGCGCCCGGCGCTTGAGGGGTAAATCATGAAAAAAATCCTGATCGCCAATCGTGGCGAGATCGCTCTGCGCGTCCATCGCGCCTGCCAGGAGATGGGCATCCGCACCGTGGCTGTGCACAGCACCGCCGATGCCTCGGCCATGCATGTACGCCTCGCTGATGAGAGCGTCTGCATTGGCCCGCCACCTGCGCGGGACAGCTATCTGAACGTGGCCGCCATCCTCTCGGCTGCGACCATCACGGGTGCTGACGCGATCCACCCAGGCTACGGCTTTCTGTCGGAAAATGCCCGCTTCGCCGAAATGGTCGAGGCGCACGGCCTCACCTTCATCGGGCCGACCTCCGCCCATATTGACATGATGGGCGACAAGATTTCCGCCAAGGATACGATGCGCAAGCTGGGTGTTCCGCTGGTCCCCGGCTCACCAGGTGCGCTGGACAGCCTGGACGAGGCGCGCGCCATCGCCGAGGAGATCCAGTATCCGGTGCTCATCAAGGCCGCCGCCGGTGGTGGAGGGCGTGGCATGAAGGTGGCCCGTAGCGCGGATGAACTGGAAGAGGCCTGGCAGGTGGCCCGCACGGAGGCCAAGGCCGCCTTCGGAAATGACTCGGTCTATATGGAGAAATACCTGGACCGGCCGCGCCATATCGAGTTGCAGGTGCTGGCCGATACCCACGGCAATGTCGTGCATTTCGGCGAGCGCGACTGTTCGCTTCAGCGGCGCCATCAAAAGCTGGTGGAGGAAGCCGGCTCCCCCGCGCTTAACGCCGCGGAGCGTGACGCGCTGGGCGCGCAGGTGACGGCGGGGCTGCGCCAGATCGGCTATCGCAATGCCGGCACGCTGGAGTTTCTGTACCAGGATGGGCAGTTCGCCTTCATCGAGATGAATACGCGCCTCCAGGTCGAGCATCCGGTGACGGAAATGCTCTGCGGCGTGGATCTGGTGCGCGAACAGATCCGCATCGCGGCAGGCGAGAAGCTCGGTTATGGACAGGAGGATGTGACCTTCACCGGACATGCGATCGAATGCCGCATCACGGCGGAAGACCCCGAAACCTTCGCGCCATCGCCGGGCCGGGTGAACACCTATCACGCGCCGGGTGGCCTGGGTGTGCGCGTGGATAGCGCGCTGTATTCGGGCTATTCGGTGCCGTCGCATTACGACAGCCTGGTGGCCAAGCTCATCGTGCATGCGCCCACGCGCGCGCGGGCCATCGCACGGATGCAGCGCGCGCTGGACGAGATGGTGGTGGATGGCATCCAGACCACCCTGCCGCTGCACCGCCGCATCATGGCCGATGCGGAGTTCCAGTCGGGTGACTACACCATCCATTGGCTGGAGCGCTTCGTCGCCCGGGGCGTCTGACCCGGCCATATCAGATCGCTTTGGCTTGGCCGCGTCCTGGGATAGGGTGACTTGGTAATCAACCCGGCCTGCGCCGCAGTCTCCTTGCCCATCGCGCGAACCGTTGCCGTGTCGGGGCCGCGCTGATGTCGCGCCGCCAGATGGAAATCACGCCTGAACTCATGCTGCGGGCCTATCGGATCGGACTGTTTCCCATGGCCGAAAGCCGGGATGCACGCACGCTCTACTGGCTAGATCCCGAGCAGCGCGGGGTAATCCCGCTCGGCGGATTTCACTTGCCACGGCGCCTAGCGCGGCGCCTGCGCCAAGCGCCTTATCGCGTGACCGCCAATGCCGATTTCGCGAGGGTCATCACCGAATGCGCCGCACCCCGGCCCAGTTCCAATGATTCCTGGATCAATGGCGAAATCAGCGACCTGTTCCTCGCGCTGCATGGCATGGGGCATGCACATTCGGTCGAGGCCTGGCAGGGCGAGGAGCTGGTTGGAGGGCTCTATGGCGTGGCACTTGGCGGCGCCTTCTTTGGCGAGAGCATGTTCAGCCGCGCCGATGACGCTTCCAAGATCGCGCTGGTGCATCTGGTGGCGCGGCTGAAACTGGGTGGTTTCACCCTGCTGGATGCGCAGTTCCAAACCGCGCATCTGGCACAATTCGGCACGGAGGAGGTTCCGCGTTTGATCTACAAGCAGATGCTGGCCGCCGCGGTGGATGTGCCCGCAGAATTCCTGGCCAATCCCGACGCTGCAGAACTGGAAGCGGAAATCGTCGCCCTGGGCGTCAGACCATCCGAATAAGGGTGCCGTCGCGCCGGATCGCCTGATGGAAAATCACCGCACCGATATGCGCAACCAGAAGGGCCATGATGCCCCAGCCCAGCCATTGGTGCAGCAGCAGCAGGAAATTGGCGAGCCCCTCCCAGGCGGGCATGAAAGCCGGCATGTTGATAAAGCCCAGATAGGCCGTGGCCCCCCGCATCGGAAAACCAAAGGCATTGGTGGTGAAGAAGCCGAGCAGCGGCTGGGCGATCAGCGCCGCATAAAGCGCAAGATGTACCCCCGCAGCCGCCATCCGCATGGGGGCGGGAAGGCTGGCATCCACCGGCACGGGGTGCTTGATCCGATACCATAGCCGCAGCGACGCAACGATCAGCAGGGTGAACCCCGCGCTCTCATGGATGGCGTAGAACGCCATCTTGCTGGAATCCTTCACATGCCCGATCACGATGCCCGTGGGCAGCGCGATCAGGATCAGCGCCACCGTGATCCAGTGAAACCACTTCGCCGTCGGGGTATAGGCCATGCTTGCCTCCGTTCGATTCATCTTCGCATGCGAATGATCGCAGCGCACGCGGATTGGTCGGTGGCGCCCGGCAAACGTTGGGCCGCCATAGCCCATTGCAACACTGAGGGATGGCGGATGGACGCGCCCCGCCTGGTGGGGAATGTGCCGGGCTTCGCGGAAGCGCTGCGTGGGGCAGGGGTTCCGGCAGTGCTGGGGCTTGATCTGCCGCTCGGCGTTCCGCGCCACTACGCGCTCCAGCGGCCCGAATGCGGGTTTGTGGATTTCCTGCGCGCGCGGCACGGCGATGCGCGGTTTTTCCAGGTGAGTGACACGCTGGAAACGGTCGGGCTCGCCGCGCCCTTCTACCCGATGCGCGGCGTGAAGGGCATGACGCGCGCGTCACATGCGGCCGCTCTCGGCCTGCCCGATGCGGAGGCGCTCCACCGCTGGTGCGACCGCGCAACGCCCAAGCGCCCGGCGGGCGCGCCGCCCTTCTGGACGCTGGGGGCCAACCAGTCTGGCAAGGCCGCCATCACCGCCTGGCGGGACTGGCTGGCGCCTGCATTGGCTATGGGCGCACCGCTCGATATTTGGCCCTTTGCCGGCCCCCTGCACGGCCTGTTGCACGCCGGCCGCCTGGCCGTGGCGGAAGTTTATCCGGCCGAAGCGCTGCGCCAATTGGGGCTGAAGCTGATGGGCAGCAAGCGGGACCGCGCTGCGCGGCTTGCCGTGGCGGAACCGCTGTTGGAGGTGATGGCGCGGCTGCGCGTGGCCCCCTCACCAGAGACGTTCGCCACGCTGCGTGACGGCTTCGGCGCGGATGCCGCCGGCGAGGACCGGCTGGACTGCACTCTGGGCCTGCTCGCGCTGATCGCGGTGCTGGATGGCGTGCGCGAGGACACGATCCCGGAGGACGACATGGTGCGCCGCTGGGAGGGTTGGGTGTTGGGTCAGGCCGCGTAGGAACCTTGCTTCGCCAGCGCCGCCACCAGCTCCAGGACGGGCGTGGCCACCCCGGCCTCGCGCGCCAATTGCAGCGGCACGCTGATCAGTGCCTCGAATTCCAGTGTCCTTCCGGCTTCCAGATCCTGAAGGATCGAAGGCTTGTGCGCGATGCCGACAGAGCGAAGAATCTGCCCCTCCGGATCGCCGGGCACCGGATGGCCCAGCGCCTTGGCGATGGCCAGGCCCTCATGCATTACGGCCTTGGCGGCGGCGAGGAGCACGGGGTCGCTGAAAGTGGTCTTCATGTCGCGCCGCGTGAGCAGGCAGATCGGCCCATTGGTCAGGTTGTTGAGCAGCTTGGTCCAGATGTCGGTGCGGATGTCCTCACTCGCGACACCGCCCATGCCTGGGCCGTCCAGCGCTTCGGCCAGGGCCTGGATGCGCGGGCTCATGCTGTTGTCCAACTCGCCAAAGATAACGCGGTTTGCGGCGCTTTGCACCTTCACCACACCAGGTTCCATCACCGTGCAGGCAGACCAGACCACGCCACCAATGCTGCGCGCGAGGCCGATGTTTTCGTGAATCACACCGCCGGGGTCGAGCGTTGTCAGCCTGTCGCTCCACCACCAGGGAATGCCGTTGATGACGAAGACGACCAGTGTGTCAGGGCGGAGAAGGGGCGCAATCATCTCTGCCACGCCGGTCACGGCCGGGGCCTTCACGGTAACGATGACGGCATCCTGCGGGCCAAGTGCGGCGGGGTCCTGCTCGGCGCGGGGGCGGGCGTTGAATTGCCCATCGGGGGCGAGGACGGTGATGCCGCGCGCACGGATCGCCTCCAGCTGCGGCCCGCGCGCGATGACGCTGACCTCCGACCGGCCGCGCTGGGAGAGGCGGACGGCGACATGGCTGCCGATAGCGCCGGTTCCGAAGACGCAGATTTTCAAGCGCGATGTTCCTTCATGGCGTTCAGCATCGCCACTGCTGCTTGCACTTGCCGTGCCACAATGCGCGCGCCGAGTTTCTCCTGCGCCAGGGAAGGATCAGCCGCCTGCACGCCGCCCGGCGCGATTTCCGGCAATTCGATGGGCACGCCGA
>Ga0105047_10019586_pt1 | contig 10431 bp, 10 predicted proteins | sample MAT04_FD_78384 | JGI IMG/M metagenome (GOLD analysis project Ga0105047, IMG submission 78384) | Freshwater microbial communities from Lake Fryxell liftoff mats and glacier meltwater in Antarctica - MAT-04 (megahit assembly) | ecosystem: Environmental > Aquatic > Freshwater > Ice > Liftoff... | reverse complement strand
GTTCCACTGCTGAATACGATCACGCCATTGCGTACCGTTCCGCGAAGTGTTGGTGTTGCGATTGGCATTTTCGATCCCCGTTACTTATGGTGTTCTCAATACTTGATCATCAGCTCAGACTTTTATCCAAGTGTCACCTGAAATACGGTTCATCGAATCTCTTTAGACTGTTCGATGGTGCGGCTCCAAAATTTCCTCTTCCGCTTCCCATTCATCGATCATGGCCCACGCTTCAGCACCGAGTGTTGCCCACATTTCAAACTCTACCTGTTCCGCAGGCGCGAATTCAAAATAGTTAATCTTGAATTCCACCTCTGCCCCGTCGGGCATGTCAAAATCTATTGTTGGAACAATCACACCGTTACGAAACACTCCTTTAAACATGTGCCTGTTTTCGCTCATGATCTTCCCCCTGGAATTACTGATGCAGCTTTCGATATTTAATCCGCGTCGGCAAATCCGCCGCCGCCCCCAACCGTGCCCGCCGCTGCTCCTCATACACCTGGAAGTTCCCCTCGCACCACACGACCTTGCTATCCCCTTCGAAGGCCAATATGTGAGTCGCAATCCGGTCGAGGAACCAGCGATCGTGACTAATAATCACAGCGCAGCCACCGAAGTTGATGAGGGCTTCTTCGAGGGCACGCAAGGTATCCACGTCCAAGTCATTCGTCGGTTCGTCAAGCAGCAGTAAGTTTCCCCCGCTTCGCAACAGCTTGGCGAGGTGAATGCGGTTGCGTTCCCCGCCGGAGCAGGTGCCGACGAGCTTTTGTTGATCGGGGCCTTTGAAGTTGAACCGGGCCACGTAGCCGCGGCTCGCGACCTTGCGGTTGCCGAGCATGATGTGATCGGTGCCACCGGTGATTTCTTCGAAGATCGAATTCTCGGGGCTCAATGCGTCCCGATTTTGATCGACGTGGGCGACCTGCACCGACTTGCCGACCGACAGTTTGCCAGCGTCGGGTGTCACTTCGCCGGTGATCATTTTGAATGTGGTCGTCTTCCCCGCGCCGTTCGGGCCGATGACGCCGACGATGCCCCCCTTGGGCAAGTTAAAGTTCAAGTCGTCGAAGAGCAGGTTCTCGCCGAAGGCTTTCTTCACGCCCTCGGCCCGAACCACGAGGTCGCCCAGCGGCGGGCCCGCGGGGATCTGGATTGTGAGGTCTTCTTCGCGAACTTCGAACTGCTCGGCTTGCATTTTGTCGATGGCAGCAAGGCGAGCCTTGCTCTTCGCCATGCGGGCCCGCGGCGACATTCTCGCCCATTCGAGTTCGCGTTCGAGGGCCTTTTGACGGGCCCCTTCCTGCTTCTCTTCGACGGCAAGGCGCTTGCGTTTCTGGTCGAGCCAACTAGAGTAGTTGCCTTCCCAAGGAATGCCTCGGCCGCGGTCGAGTTCGAGAATCCACTTCGCGACGTTATCCAAAAAATACCGGTCGTGGGTCACCGAGACGACGGCCCCGGGGTACTTTTGAAGGTGGTGTTCGAGCCACTCGACGGACTCGGCATCCAGGTGGTTCGTCGGTTCGTCGAGCAGTAATAAATCGGGCTTCATCAGCAGGGTTTTGCACAGCGCAACCCGGCGGCGTTCCCCCCCGGAAAGTTGTTCGACGGGAGCGTCCGGCGGCGGGAGGCGCATCGCGTCCATCGCCATGTCGAGTTGCCGGTCGAGGTTGTACGCATCCGCGGCATCGATGGCGGATTGCACGCGGTCCATTTCGTTGGAGAGCTTGTCGAAGTCCGCGTCGGGCGCCGAGTAGAGTTCGCCGATTTCTTCCTGACGAGCGAGTAATCGCCGGATCGGGGCGACCGCTTCGTCGATGTTCTCCATCACCGTTTTGCCGGGTGTCAAATGCGGCTCTTGAGGGACGTAGCCGATCGTGGCTCCCGATTCCAAGAAGGCCTCCCCCATGTACTCCTTGTCCACCCCGGCCATGATCTTCAAGAGCGTGGATTTCCCCGCCCCGTTGGTGCCAATGACGCCGATCTTCGCCCCGGGGTAGAACGAAAGGTAAACCTCCTTGAGGATTTCTTTCTTGCCGTAGTGTTTGGTCAGGTTTCGAATGTTGAAGATGTACCGCTCGGCCATTCCGCCCTCGGGTCGTTGTAGTTCGTCTGTTGCTGGGTGAGCGGCAAATGCTTTTCTCCCCTCTCCCCTTGCGGGAGAGGGGTTGGGGGTGAGGGGTGGGCGCTGTCTGTCGCGTGAAACCCCTACCCCTCACCCGGCCCGCAAAGCCGGGCCACCCTCTCCCGCAAGGGGAGAGGGTAAGACAAAATCTGCCGCACGCCTTGTGATTCTACCGATTCGCCGGGGGAGTGGAACGCCGAGATTGATTCGCGGCTCGAAGCCGTTTCTTACAAATCCCAAAGGATCACTCGCCCGAAGGCCGCGCCCGCCGCGGCGGTCAACCCATCGGGCGCAAAGGCGACCGAGTGTAAGGAACCCTGTTTCCAGTCAAACCGCATACGCTCCATAAAAGCGTCGGTTTCGTAAAGGGCAATCGTGCCATCCTCGCTGGCCAGGGCCAGGGTGCGGCTATCGGGGCTGAACGCGCTGGCGGTGATCAACTGCGTGTCATTGGGTGCAAGGTGAAGAAGTTGCAGGCGAGTCTCGATATCCCACACGGTGATACTCTTGCGACTACGGCTGACAAAGTAACGTCCGTCCGGCGAGTAGTGGGCAGTATGGATCGGCTGGCCGTGCGTTCGCTGGGGGGTATGCCGCAGACTGTTCCACTCGACTGGCTGCCGTAAATCCGTGAGGAGTGTGTAGCCGTTGAAGGTACCCACGGCGAGTTCGAAGCCATTGGGGGCGAACGCAAACGCGCTCGGAAGAAAGTCGCCGGGGAGAGGGATATCCAACAGCACCGCCTCGTCGGGTTCGGAACCGCTCATGATCGATTCCGCATCCCACCGGGCGATGACGGCCGCTCGCGGAAGGACGCTTCCACCGACGAACAGCACCCCCGCGGGGCTAAACCCAAGTGCCATCACCGACCGACCGCGGTTGGACCACGAGAGTACGACGTTCTCCGGCGGTTTGGCCCAGGTGTCCGTCAGGCGAACCGCGTCGTGGTTGTTCGCGCTCCGTTCGTCATTGTTGTCCTCGCTCGTAATTCGCGCGAGCAGTTCGAGTGATGGATTGAGTGCCGGGTCCGGGGACCACTCGCGGGCTTCATCGTCGTCATCAATGTGATCCAGGTTTAGAACTTTCTCGCGGAGTAGGTCGTACCAGATGAGCGTGTGGCCGCTGCCGACGTCGCCGATGAGGCCGACGAGCGCCTGGCCATCGGGGCGGAATTGCAGATTCCGGACGATGTCGTCCGCGGCATCGAACCCGGGGTGCAACTGAATCACGCGCATCGACTCGGCTCGTGAGTGAGATGCCTTATAATACCGTGGTTCGACCGCCGTTCGCAAAGCGAGAGCGTATGTCGCCGCGGATTCTGATGTGCCCGCCGGATCACTACGGGATCGAATACGAGATCAATCCGTGGATGAACCGTTCGCTCGGGGCTGTGCGGGAACTAGCCTTTTTGCAGTGGAAAGCGCTGCGTGACACGCTGGTGTCACTGGGCGTGACCGTCGAGTTGTTGGAACCGCGAGCCGGGTTGCCGGACTTGGTGTTCACGGCGAACGCGGGGCTGATGTTTCGCGAATTGTTCATCAGTAGCCGATTCAAACACGAAGTGCGGGCGAAAGAATCTCCGGTGTTCGAGGCGTGGTTCGCCGCGCACGGGTTCACGGTGGATCACATGCCGGAAAACGATTACCACGAAGGGGCGGGCGACGCGCTGTTCTGTGGGGACGTGCTCTTCGCCGGGTATCGGCAGCGGTCGGACGCCCGTGCCCATCAGTGGGTCGCGCAACGGCTCGGTGTGCGAGTTTTACCGTTGGAACTGGTCAACCCCCGGTTTTATCACCTGGATACGTGCTTCTGCCCGCTCGCCCCGGGGGAAGCGATTTACTTTCCGGACGCCTTCGACGCCTACGGCAAGCGGGTTCTTGCGGCCCATGTGCCGAAGTTGATCCCCGTCGCGGAAATCGAAGCTCAACGCTTCGGTTGTAATGCCGTGGTGGTCGGGAAAACTGTGGTTCATAACAGCCGGTGTCCGCAACTCGCCGAGGATTTGGCCGCGGCGGGTTACAGGTCCATCGAAGTGGAACTGGACGAGTTTTTGAAAGCGGGCGGCAGCGCCAAATGTTTGACGTTGCGCCTGGACGGCGAAGACGCGGCCGGATGGAAGACGCCTTAGCCAAGTGACACAATTCAACCTATTAACGAGTCCAGAGGGTGCCATGCCCACGGCTTTGCGTGGGCATGTTGGACTTCCCACATGCCCACGCAAAGCCGTGGGCATGGCACCCGATCCTGGGGCATGTTTTGCATGCTTGCAAGCGAACATGCCCACGCAAAGCCGTGGGCATGGCACCCGATCATGTGGTTTTCGAGCAATGTTTTGCGAGCGGTTCCTTAGCAATGCATCGACAGCCTCGGCAGCGGTTTGCTCGTCCCGCGGAAATCGAGCCAGAAGCGAACCGCGAAACTGATCACGCACAGAACGTGAAAGAGAATCGCCAGGTCGAGCCACATCGTGGTTTGCAAGCCGGTCATGGCGAGGAACCCGCCGTGCAGGACCAAGTAGCACTGGCGTTTCGGGGTCGTGTCGAGATTCGGTCCGTTCTTCACGGCGTCGTCCACGAACTTCTTGCGTTCCTCCCCCGTCAGGGATTTTTTACTGGCGTCTTTATCGGCGTCTTTATCGGCCGTCACTCGATTGGTCGTTTCGAGCACATTATGCCGGACGGCCGCATCGAGCCCAAAACCGCGGATGGTTTGCAAGATGACGAACGCCAGGAGGGCGATGGAGAGCACCCCGAGCAGGCCAGTGCGGAACTTCCAGAACGGAGCAATCTTCGCCAGGGCCGCGGGCCACTTGCCCGAGTTGGGGCCGGGGGCAAACTTCTCGATCCAGGCCAGGCCGACCGCGATCACTAACAACGGGAGATAGGCCAGCATCAACCAACTCATGCTGAGTTTTTCTTCGATCTTCTTTTCGTCGCTGAGCAAATCTTCGGGTAAGGAGTTCACGGACATCGTGGCGAAGAGGGCCTGCCAGGGCGTTTGGGAGAAGATCCGCACGCCACCGGGGTAGGTGCCAACCCAACTGAAGAACGTGAGAATGAAAACCATCGTCAAGCACGCGGCCGGAACCCAGTCGAGGATTTTCGGAGTCAGCGTGAAGCCGTAGCCTTTGCCCGAGGCCAGGGCATCTGAACTCGGGGGCGTGGGTGGCACGAGACCCGGCGGCGGGGCGGGGGCGGGCCCCAGGTTTGCCGGGGGCGGGGGCGGCACGAGGCCGGGGGGTTTCTGAGAAGCACTCGGGTCGGACACGGGCGGTTTCTCCAGTAAGACGCGGGTCGGGCCGGCGGACGGATCGACACTCGGGGTGTAAGTACCGGGCACGCGAAACGACTTGGCGCAGAGCGGGCAGGACGTGTTCGTCCCCGCCGCGGTGTCCGGCAGTTCGACCAGTTTCAAACAGTGCGGGCAAAGTTGCCGTATCACGAGGGCTCCAGATCGGCGAGTAGTTCATCCCAGGTCGAAACGTCCAATATACGCTCGGCGAGATCTTCCAATCGCTTGGGTTGATCAATTGATTCGATCAGTGCGAACTCGGACGGTGTTGGAGTGCCAAGCTTCTTACTCCCAAGGTTGCTGCAAAAGGGCATTGTATCGCAATAATCGTTGGGAGAGGGAGGTCTCGTGGATAGATGTAAATTCACATAGCGGCCGGTTTACCGGCCGGAGGAAATCCTGGTCAATCGGGATGGCACAATGCACTCGAAGCCCGGCCGGTAAACCGGCCGCTATCTGAAACTCGCGGGTCAAATCCTTCATCGTCGTATCGAAAGTTTTGCTCATGCCTCTTCGCGTTCGCGGAGCGATTGCGGAAGGTAATCCAAAAGATCGAGCGCGGTCAATGCGGTCTGTCCGAGGACGGCTGCGGCGAGATCCCCGGCTCGACCGTGAACCCAGGCTCCAAGCACGGCCGCATCGAAGGTCGGGAAGCCTTGACCTATGAATGCCGCGATCAGCCCGGTGAGCACGTCCCCGGTCCCGCCGGTGGCCATGCCAGGGTTGCCCGTGGAGTTACGATAGAGGCGTTCGCCATCGGTCACGATCGTATTGTGCCCTTTGAGAAGAAGAACCAATCGATGGCGGGTGGCGAACTCGAGGGCCAGTTGATCGCGGTGCGATTGGACTTTCTCCCGCGATTTGCCGAGCAGTCGGGCGAACTCTCCCGGGTGCGGCGTCAGCACGAGCGGGCCGGGGCGATGCGTGAGTTCGACCGGTTCGACGCCGAGGACGGTCAACCCATCGGCATCGAGAACCACGGGCTTTTCTTTGTGGGAATTCAAAAGCGTTTTCACGAGCAGTCCGGCCCCATCGCCGAGGCCCGGACCCATCGCGAGGACATCGGCCAAACGGACGACCGGATCCAGCATCACCGAAGCGCAGGGCTCTTCCCAGGCAAAGGTCGTGTAACACGGATTCCCCGCCGCGACCACCGGCCACGCCGAGGAGGGCGTCGCGACTTGCACCAGCCCGGCCCCACCGCGAAGTGCCGCGGAGCCGCACAGCACGGCCGCCCCGGGCATGGTCCGGCTTCCGGCGACCACTAACACCCGGCCGAAGGTGCCTTTGTGCGAATCGGCCACTCGCCGCGGCAGACGGGGGACTTCGGGGATTTCGATCATGACAACGACCTCCGGGCGAACCGTTCAAAACTTTGCGTGCACCGAAATTTCGGCCTTGAGATCAGAGTAGGAAATGAACTCTCGATAGATGGTCTCGGTCCAATTGGGTGAACCGGAACGAACGCCTACGATCCGGGATTATCGATTGACGAACAATGGGTGATAGATGTGGAATATATGTAGAATATGTTAAGATAGCTACATATTTATTCACTCGCACTTATTCTTTTGAAGATAGATAAACTCTCTCATTTTCTTCACTCACAGCTCACCGAGTATAGAAGCCAGTAAATGCCGAGGATCGCGGGCTTTTTAGCTTACGCTTCACAAGCCATGCCTATTTCTAAAGCAGTCGCTGCTGTATCTTCATGCGATCCACTTATTCGACCTCTATAACACACTACTCGCTCTTTGAACGTGCGATTCTCGCTGTCGACACTCTCGCAACTGGAGGTTTTCGTGATTCGTCTGCCTGAAGCCCGGCGTGGCTTCACTCTCATCGAACTCTTGGTTGTGATCGCGATTATTGCGATCCTGATCGGGCTGTTGTTGCCCGCCGTTCAGAAGGTCCGCGAAGCTGCGGCTCGGGCTCAATGCACGAATAACTTGAAGCAAATGGGCATTGCGGTTCACAACTACGAATCGGCGAACGGCATGCTACCTCACCCCGGCCAATGTGATTCGACGGGGGGGGCAGCCACGGTGTACATGACACAGTCGACGCCGACCCTCTTGTTGCCGTATATCGAGCAAGAAAACGTCTTCCGGCAAATGGACCAATCCCTCACGTTCGCCAACATGCCGGCCGCCGGATACAACACCGCGCAACTTCACCCGAAATCGATCGGGCGAATCTACAATGACTCCGGCGATCCGGCGACGGTGGCCGCCGCGAAAACGTACATCAAGACCTTCAACTGCCCCAGCACGCCAATCGGTCCGGAAGCGCGAAGCCCCGACCAATTCGGGACTTTCGACTATATGTTCGCCGCGATTACGGATATCGAAGATGGTACGATCGCAGGTGCGGATTCCCCGATCGGCACTCGCCCGATTAGCTCCGCTCGCAGAACTGCCATGGCTCGTTCGGGAGCCTTGTCTTGCGACGGGCGGACCGTCGTGGGGATTACCGACGGTACAAGTAACACATTGCTGATCCTCGAAGATGCGAGCCGTGCTCACCCGACCATTGGCACCTACGGTTCTCAATCGGCACGCCCCTCACCCAACAGCGAAGGTCCCGCGTGGACTGGCGGCGGCAGCGGCGGTCGTCGGATGTATGCTTGGGCGGACCCCGATTGCGCGACCAACGGCGTTTCCGGACCGAGCAATTCGACCGGAGACCGTACTGCCAAAGTCAACAACTACGCGAACCCCAAAGGTGGGCCAACGCAGTGCCCCTGGACATTGAACAACTGCGGTCCGAACGATGAGCCGTTTTCGTTCCACTCGGGCGGCATCAACGTCTGTTTGGCCGATGGTTCCGTCCGATTTCTCCGAGACAGCACTCCGGCTCTAACTCTGAAGTTTCTGACCGGTTCGAACGATGGCCAAGTCGTTAGCCTCGACTAGTTGTTTCCCGCTCGAACCGGGTCGCGATTTTTGATCGCGACCCGGTTTTTTCTATTTCCAGGAGCTAATTCGATGTCCATTCGACTCGGATCGTTCGTCGCAATCGTGTTGACTCTTTCGTTGCTCGTGGGCTGTGGCAGCGTCAGCAAAAATAGTGATCCCGTCAAAGTCGGGGGAACGGTGACGAATAAAGACGGTAAGCCGGTCGATAACGTCCAGATCTGTTTTGCGCCGCTCTCGGCCAATCAGCTGCCCGGACAGTATCCCGTCGAGAAGGGGAAGTTCAGCGGTAACCTGATCCCTGGGAAATACACGTTCTATTTCGAGCCAGGAAAGAACGCCACGGCGATCAATGCCATCCCGGAAAGCTACCGCCAGAACTCCGCCGATCACACCATCGAAGTGACCGGTGCCACGGAAAATCTCGAGGTCAAACTCAACTAGTCAACCCTCGGTCTTCATCAGTTCCGCCACCAACGCTCTCAGAAACGGCTCGGCATCGGACACGATGCCGACCGTTTGCGTGCTGCCGCGGTCCATCAACTTGGTCACCGTCGCCGGGTTGATGTCCACGCAGGCCACGCGGATCCAGCCGGGCAACAAATTCCCCACGGCGATCGAGTGTAGGGTCGTTGCTACCATCAGGCAGAAGCCGGTGCCGGGAATGTGCTTTCGCATCTCAGCCTGGGCGACCAACGCATCGGTGATGACATCGGGCAACGGGCCGTCGTCGCGGATGCTCCCGCAAAGCACGTACGGAACATTGTTTTTCACGCATTCGTACATCACGCCCGACTTCAATTTGCCACTCTCCACCGCCGCCCGAATGCTGCCGAGACGGCGAATGCTGTTGATCGTCCGTAAGTGGTGCTCGTGCCCCTCGGCCGTGGGGAGGCCCTGTTCGAGTGAGACGCCGAGGCTCGTGCCGTAGAAAGCCTGTTCGATATCGTGCGTGGCCAGGGCGTTGCCGGCGAACAGCACATTCAAGTAACCCGTGCGAACGAGTTTCGCCACGAGGTCGGACGCTCCCGTATGCACCACCGCGGGACCGAGCACGGCCAGGATTTTTTCCCCCGCGGCTTTCGTCCGATTCATGGCGGCCGCAACTTCGCGAACGCTCACGGCCTTGGGGCGTTCACTAGAAACGGGGCTCGCCATGAATTCGAACAGGTCGTGCTTGCGAATCTCGGCTTCCGGGGGAAACACCCGCAACCCCGCCCGGCCGACGACGACGCGGTCGCCGAGGTGAACCCCCGTCATCGGCACACAGCGCGCCGCGAGCCCCTCGGAATCGAGGACGATGCCGCAGTCCATTTCCTGATCTTCGACTTCAATCCAATCGCCCTGTAGCCGGACTTGCGTGCGGAAGTTCGTGGAACAGTAGAAGCCGTCCGGAAACGCGCCGTCGATGTCGACGAGGGCGACCTCGCAATCGGCCGGATGCGAGGAAACGGCCCCGTGCGAGTGGATCTCCCCGAGAATGCCTTCGAGCACCTCGGCCGATTCCGCCCGGACTTCGAGGCGAACGAAACTGGCATCGTCTTGCTTCTCGCCCAGGCGAAGCTCTTGAATGTGATAGCGGCCGCCGAGCGACAAAATCGCATCGAGGACCTTGGGCAACAACAGAGAATCGACGATGTGGCCGGTCATCTCGACTTGTTCCACAAACGCGGGCTTGGCGACGGACATGGGCAAACTCCGGGCGGCAACGGAAGAACCGGCCCGACAGACCCCAGGCCTGTCGCCACAATGATCGCGCGGTCTTGCCAACCGCTTCTCAGAGGTTAAACTACTGGAGTCGATGGTGGGTGTAGCTCAGCTGGTTAGAGCACCAGATTGTGGCTCTGGGGGTCGCGGGTTCAAATCCCGTCATTCACCCGTTAGGGAAGTGGTCGCTTTCTCGACAGTTTGGCCCGTTCATCCGGCATTGCCTGGGTGAACGGGCCGTTTCATTTGACGCCCCACATTCATTAGCTCTTAGGCGAGCGGCAACTGATTTTCTCCCCTCTCCCCTTGCGGGAGAGGGGCCGGGGGTGAGGGGTCGGCGCTTCCCGTGGCGTGACGTTCCTACCCCTCACCCGGCCCGCAAAGCCGGGCCAC
>Ga0105047_10019585_pt1 | contig 10431 bp, 8 predicted proteins | sample MAT04_FD_78384 | JGI IMG/M metagenome (GOLD analysis project Ga0105047, IMG submission 78384) | Freshwater microbial communities from Lake Fryxell liftoff mats and glacier meltwater in Antarctica - MAT-04 (megahit assembly) | ecosystem: Environmental > Aquatic > Freshwater > Ice > Liftoff... | reverse complement strand
CTGCGTGGCCACCGCCTCGGGCATGTCGGCGATCCTGGCGATCACCATGGCGCTGTTCAAGGCGGGCGACCATGTGATCATCTCGCAGGGCGTGTTCGGTTCGACCGTGCAGCTGTTCACCAACTTCTTCGAGAAGTTCGGCGTCGAAGTGTCGTTCGTGCCGCCGACCGACCCGATGGCCTGGCAGAAGGCAGTCAAGCCGAATACGAAGATGTTCTTCGTTGAAACGCCGTCCAACCCGCTGACCGAGGTGTCGGACATCGGCGCGCTGTCGGAGATCGCGCATCGCGCCGGTGCGGTGCTGATCGTCGACAACTGTTTCTGCTCGCCGGCGCTGCAGCGTCCGCTCGAGTTCGGTGCCGACATCATCATCCACTCGGCGACCAAGTATCTCGACGGGCAGGGCCGGGTGCTTGGCGGCGCAGTGCTTGGCAGCCGCAAGCTGATCCAGGCGCCGATGCTGCAGTTCATGAGAAATGCCGGTCCGACGATGAGCCCGTTCAATGCCTGGGTCTGCCTGAAAGGGCTGGAGACTCTCGGTGTGCGCATGGAAGCGCACAGCGCCCGCGCGCTGGCACTGGCTACCTGGCTCGAGCAGCAGCCGAAGGTGTCGCGCGTATTTTACCCAGGTCTCGAATCGCATCCGCAGCATGCGCTGGCAATGCGCCAGCAGAAGTCCGGCGGCGGCGTGGTGTCATTCGAAGTCAAGGGCGGTCGCGAGGCGGCCTGGCGGGTGATCGACGCCACCCGGTTGCTGTCGATCACCGGCAACCTGGGCGATGTGAAGACGACCATAACCCACCCGGCGACCACCACCCATGGCCGTATCCCCCAGGCCACGCGTGACGCCGCCGGCGTGAGCGAAGGGCTGATCCGAATCGCGGTCGGGCTGGAGGCGATGGTCGACGTTCAGAACGATCTGGCGCGCGGGCTGAACGGCTGAGCCCTGGCTCAGGTGGGCCATCGACTGCCTTCCGGCCGATGGCGTCCGCGCGCGCAGGTGCGGGCTATGGCGGCGAGAGGCGTATCGCCGATCGCGGGCTAAGCTGCGTTCAGCCGACGATGTCGTCGACCGTCAAGCGCACCGAGGGCAAGGCGGCGGGCGAGAGCAGGTCTGCTGCCGTCAACTCACGGCAGCGCGCATAGCCGTCCTCGCCAGCACCATCGAACACCAGTACCCGACGACGGCGCACGTCGACGATCCAGAATTCGGCAACACCGCGCTTCGCATACAGCGGCGCCTTGATATCCCGATCGAAACGCAGCGTGCTGACCGACACCTCGATTGCGAGCAGCACGTCAGATGGAGTCGGCAGCGCCTGCTGGTAGCGGCGCTGCGGCGGGCGCAGCAGCAGCAGATCGGGCTGCGGCTCATCATGCCGGGACAGGATGACCGGGTTCTGTATCCAGACGAATGCGCTGTCGCCAACGGCCCGGACGAGCAGCGTATTCAGAAGCGATACACAGAAGGCGTGGGGGGCTCCGATCGGTGCCATGCGGATGATCTCTCCGTCGATGAGTTCGACGCGATCCTCCGGCCCGAGCAGCCCGACCTCGCCCATCCGGTGGTAGTCGTCCACCGTCCACCGGATGCGCTGCAGTTCGCCTTCGTGACCCATGCGGTCCTCCGCGGGAGATCGCCAGCGTGCGATGTTGCACGACCAGCGACGAGTTGATCCTAATCCACCTTCCGATGCGCTGTCGAGAACGCCCTTGTGTAGCCTGATTCCTCGACCACCGGCCCCGGCAACCTGATGCGCGTTGCCTCAGAACGTGCGGATCTGTCCGCCGGTTGCTGCCAGCCCCACCGCCTGCGACGCCCAGTCGGCCAGCACCCAGCGCTCGCACACCCTGCCATCGACCGGATGCCGATGGCGCATCGGCCGGTGCGTATGTCCGTGCAGCAGGCGCGGATAAGCGTGTGCGCGCAGCACCCGCAGCACCTCACTGGGCGTGACATCCATGATCTCGGCTGACTTGTGCTGCTTCTCCTGCTCGCTCAGTGCGCGCAGGCGCTGCGCTTCGGCGCGACGGTCAATCAGCGGCCGGGCAAGGAAAGCCTGCTGCCACGCCGGATCGCGCACGCTGCGGCGAAACGCGTTGTAGCCGGTGTCCTCGGTGCACAGCGTGTCGCCATGCAGCAACAGGGTGCGCTGCCCGTCGAGCTGGATCAACGTCGGGTCAGCGAGCAGGCTGACCCCGGTGGCCTGGCTGAACCGGGTGCCGATCAGAAAGTCGCGGTTCCCGTGCATGATCGCCACTGGCACGCCGGTGGCGGTGAGCGCCCGCAGCGCATCTGCAATCGACGCGTTGAAGGGGTCGGCCAGGTCGTCATCGCCGATCCACGCGTCGAACAGATCGCCGAGAATGTAGAGTGCGGCGGCCGAACGCGCCTGGCGGGCAAGAAAGCCGGTGAAAGCCTGCGCGGTATCCGGCCGCGCGGCCGACAGATGCAGATCGGAGACGAACAGCGTGGACCGCGCGGCAAACATCGCAGCGGACATCGCGGGCTGCCGCTGCCTATCGGCAGACCTGCCGCTGTCAGACGATCTCTGCCTTGCTGATCAACACGTCATCGGTCGGCACGTCCTGATGGCCACCCTTCGAGGTGGTCGCTACACCACGTAGTGCATCGACCACGTCCTGTCCCTCGGTGACCTTGCCGAAAACGCAGTAACCCCAGCCGCGTGGGGTCGGCGAGCTGAAGTCGAGGAAGGCGTTGTCGCCTACGTTGATGAAGAACTGAGCCGACGCCGAATGAGGCTCCGAGGTGCGCGCCATGGCAACGGTGTACTTGTCGTTCTTCAGGCCGTTGTCCGCTTCATTGGTCACCGGCTCGCGGGTCTTCTTCTGCTTCATGCCGGGTTCGAAGCCGCCGCCCTGAATCATGAAGCCGTCGATCACCCGGTGGAAGATCGTGTTGTCGTAGTGGCCGGCCTTCACATACTCGATGAAGTTGGCGACGGTGAGCGGTGCCTTGTCGGCGTCGAGCTCGATGCCGATCATGCCGGCGCTGGTATGCAGTCTGACCATCTGACGACTCCTGTCGGGTTCGAGCGCGGGTCACTGACCCGCGCATCGGATTGTATCGATACGGCTATTTGCCGCCGAGGATGACGACCTTCTCGATCACCGGCAGCTTGGACGGCACGTCGGTCTTGAACGGCCCGCCGGCACCAGTGGGCACTTGCAGCATCAGGTCGACGGTTTCCAGACCCTTGATCACCTTGCCAAACACCGCGTAGCCGAAGCCGGCAACCGTGGGTTCGCGAAAATCGAGGAAGTCGTTGCGTGCGACATTGATGAAGAACTGCGCGGTCGCCGAATGCGGGTCGCGGGTGCGAGCCATGGCCAGCGTGCCGACTTCATTGCGCAGCCCACCCTTGAGGGTGCGCTCGGCCTCGTTCTTGATCGGTTCGCGAGACGGTTTCTCCTTGTAGTCGCTGGTGAAGCCGCCACCCTGAACCATGAAGCCGCGGATCACCCGGTGAAACACGGTGCCGTTGTAGTGGCCTTCCTTGACGTACTGCAGGAAGTTCTTCACCGTTTCCGGGGCGCGATCCGGGTACAGCTCGACCACGATCGGGCCGAAGTTGGTGATGAACTCGACCCTCGGGTTCTGTGCGAACGCCGCCGCTGTCATGCCTGCACCCAGGATCATCGCCAGCACCGGCACCAAAAACCACCGCTGAATCAATCGCTGCACATCGACTCCCTTGAAATGATCTCCGGCTCGCGTGGACTTACGCGTTGCCTTCGTAGACGATGCGCCAGACACCGCCCTCGAGCTGCCAGTATTGGCGCTTGCGCATCAGCTGGTTGAGATTGTTGCTTGAATAGGACTGCTCGAATTGCACTACCGCCAGATTATCGCGGTTCGGGTCGAGGAACATGCTGGTGTTGCGCAGTCCAACCCGGACCCAGGTCTTGCTCGCGTTCACTCTGCCCTTTTGCGACGACCAGGCCGAGAGGTCGCGTCCGCCATCGCTGCTGAAGCCAGGCGCATAGTGGCGCAGGTAGGCCTGCATGTCCCGACTCTCCCAGTCGCGCCGCCAGGCTTCGACTGCCTGCTCCAGCGATCTGCGTGTCGCTGTGATCGCCTCGCGGTCGACCCACTCGATGCGTGAGGTGATCAGCACAGGGGTGCTGCCGATCTGCATCAGCGGCAGCAGCGCGTCGAAGTCCGGATTGGCCAGGACGACGCAGCCGTCAGAAGATTGCGGTGGACGTGCGAAGGTGTCCGCGGGCACGCCGTGCAGCCATATGCCGTGGCCGGTGCGGCCCTCGCGCCGGTCCAACTCGTTCGGGTAGTTGATCGGCAGCGCGCCACTGCCGTAGAAGTCCGGCAGCTTCTGGCGCGGCAGGTTGGCGCGCACATGGTAGACGCCAAGTGGCGTGCGCTTGTCACCTTCGCGCTGCTTGTCGATGCCGTTGCGCCCGACGCTGATGTAGTAGTCCTTCAGGTAGCGGACCTGACCATCCACCTGCTTGAACACATAGAGCGTCGACTTGGCGCTGTCGACCACGATCGCGTAACGCTGGTTCGGATCGAGCTGAAGCAGATGGCGGGGCAACCTGTTCGCCGGTGGCTCGGCAGACAGGCGGGTCAGCCGGGCGCGCGCCTCGGCGCGCAGATCGTCGATGCGATCGATGCCGTCGGCCGACGCGGCCAGCGGACCGGAGTCTCCGAACGCGCTCAGCGGGCGCGCGCGCGCCAGCAACAGGTCACCACGCACCAGGTGGGCCAGCCGGAAGTTCGGATTGGCCTCCAGCACCCGGTCGATCTCGGCAAGCGCTGAGTCCGGGCGGCTGCGTGCCACGTCGAGGATGCCGCGTACCAGACTGGTCTCCACCTCGGTGGTGGTGCGTACTGTCCCGGAAATCGGCTCGGCAGCATCGGCCTGGCTACCGCCCGCGTGTTTGCCGCCCACTGGCTCGCCCACCAGGGCATGCACTTGTTCGGACGACCCAAGCGCCAGGAACAGCGCGCCCCCGATCGATGCCAGCAGAGTCAACACCAGCATCGGCGGCAACAGGCCGCTCAGTCGACTGGAAAGGCGACCGTAAAGCGGACCGTAAAGTGGACCAGGAAGTCGGGGAGGGGTCATGCTCAAGGTGTTGCGCTCATGCGTCGCAGCCCAGGACGGCCCTCATCGACCGACCTGCTCCTGCTCGATAAGCCAGCGGTCGCCGGCCCGTACCAGCGTTAGCGTCTTGGGCGTTTGCGACTTGAGGGTGTCTGAGCGGTACTCCTGCCGGAACACGACGCTGACCCGATTTCCGCCCAGCGGGGTGACTTTGGGGGCCAGCACCCGCACCTCGATCTTCTTCGGTTTGGCGATGCGATCGCGCCGCGACTGCTCCCATTCGGCCCGGCTGTCGCCACCCGGGACCTTGAACTCTTTCGAATAGAAGGCCAGATAGCCGTTCACATCGTTGCTCGACCAGGCCCGGGCCCATTGCTCGACTGTCTTGATGATCTCGTCGCCGCTGGTCGCGGCCTGGGGCGGCGCGGGCGTCTGTGCTGGAGTGGAAGGCGCTGCGTTCCTGGTCGGGTCGGCGGTGGCGGCAGTCGTCGATCCCGGCCTGCCGGTGCCGGCGTCGCCCGGGCGGACGACCAGCGGTGTCGACCCGGCGGTCGAGGACACGGTGGCGGCTGGCGGCGTCCCCTTGGCAGTGAGACCGGTCGCCGGGGCGCTCGTCGTCTGGGTGGCCAGCGCGACCTGTTTGGGTGGATCTGTCCTGGCCAGGGGCGGGCGCTGAAACTTAGGATTGGTCGAGAACAGCTCCCGGATCAGTTCCAGCTTGGTCTGCACCGAGTTGTTGGAGCGATCCAGCTGGAGCGCCTTGTCGTAGGCTTCCGAGGCCATCTTGGCGTAGATATCGCCCAGGTTCTCGTGCGCCGTGGCATAGCTCGGGTGGGTACGGATCGCCAGCTCGAGCATCTGGCGAGCCCGATCGAACTGGCCCTGGGCCGCGAACAGCACCGCGAGGTTGTTGTAGGGCTCGGGCAGTTCCGGGAAGTCTTCAGTGATCGCGGTGAACACCTTGATCGCCTCGGCCGGACGCTTCTGTTCGGTGAGGATCAATCCGCGCAGGAATCGGCCGCGCGCATCCTTGGGGTTTTTCGCGAGGAAGGCGTTCAGCCGCTCGGTCGCCTGCGGCAGGTTGCCCTGCCGGATCAGCGCCTGGACCTCGACCAGATCGTCCGCCCGCGCCGGAGAAATGATGCACACCGCGGCGATCAGCGAGGCTCCGATCACCATACCCACCGCATTCAACGCTCGCAACGACTGCATATGTTATATTTTTCTGGCTGGAGGCTGATGAAAAAATTTTAATCAGGACAAAGGCTTACGACGCTTCCTGAAGTGATCCGATTCTACCAGCACGGTTGCGAAAAGTAATCCAGTCCGGGTCGCGTCAGGACCGGCAAGCGCGGTGGCTGTCTCGCCGATGTTGCAGCCCGGTCCGTCAAGTGTTCCGCGACAAGTGTTCCGCGACAAGTGGTCAGCGACAAGTGGTCAGCGCCAAGTGGTTCGCGACAAGTCTCTGCGGCAGGTCTTTTCACCATTGCTGCCTGCATCCTCCCAGGACCCAGATGCTTCGAATCTACAACACCCTGGCTCGTGACAAGCAGCCTTTCGTGCCGCTGGTTCCGGGGCAGGTACGGATGTATGTGTGCGGCATGACCGTCTATGACTACTGCCATCTCGGACATGCCCGGGTGATGGTGGTGTTCGATCTGGTCACCCGCTGGCTGCGCGCCAGCGGCTACCAGGTCACCTATGTGCGCAACATCACCGACATCGACGACAAGATCATCCGGCGCGCGAAGGAGAACGGCGAGCCGATCGGTGCGCTGACCGGTCGCTTCATCGCCGCGATGGACGAAGATGCTGAAGCACTGGGTGTGCTCAAGCCCGACTTCGAGCCGCGCGCCACCGACCATGTGCCGCAGATGCAGCAGATCATCGACCGGCTGGCGCAGGCAAAGCTCGCCTATGTCGCCTCGGACGGCGATGTGAACTACTCGGTGCGCGATTTCCCCGGCTACGGAAAGCTGTCTGGCAAGTCGCTCGAAGACCTGCGCGCGGGCGAGCGGGTGGAGGTCAACACCGGCAAGCGCGATCCGCTCGACTTCGTTCTGTGGAAGCGCAGCAAGGAAGGCGAACCGTTCTGGGAGTCGGCGTGGGGACGCGGCCGGCCGGGCTGGCATATCGAGTGCTCGGCGATGTCTGCCGCGCTGCTCGGGGACAGCTTCGACATCCACGGCGGGGGCCAGGACCTGCAGTTCCCGCATCACGAGAACGAGATCGCCCAGTCCGAGGGGGCGAACCGCAAACCGTTCGTACGCTACTGGATGCACAACGGGTTCGTTCGGGTCGATGACGAGAAGATGTCCAAGTCGCTCGGCAACTTCTTCACTGTGCGCGAGGTGCTTGCGCGCTATGACGCCGAGGTGGTGCGATTCTTCATCGCTCGCGCCCACTACCGCAGCCCGCTCAACTACTCGGACCGGCACCTGGACGATGCGCGCCAGGCGCTCGCCCGGTTGTACACCGCGCTCAAGGGTCTGCCGGTCGCGCCGGTCGCCATCGACTGGGAGCAGCCGCCGGCGGCGAAGTTTCGCGCGGCGATGGACGACGACTTCAACACGCCCGAGGCGGTCGCGGTGCTGTTCGATCTGGCTGCCGAGGTGAACAAGACGAAGCAATCGTGGCTCGAAGGCAACTCGCACGCGGTACTGCCGGGTGAACATCAAATCGCGCAGCAAGCGCTGATGGAAAGCGCCGCCTTGCTCAAGGCACTCGGCAATCTTCTCGGCCTGCTCGAGCGCGACCCGGTGAGATTTCTGCAGGCGTTGCCCGGCGCAGCCGATGCGACCGATCCGGGCGCGGCCGCCGTGGCGATCGAGGTGCGGATCGCGGCACGCACCGCGGCGAAGCAGGCGCGCGACTTTGCCACCGCCGACCGGATCCGGGCCGAACTGCTGGCTGAGGGCGTGGTGCTCGAGGATAGCGCCGCTGGTACCGTCTGGCGGCGCGCCTGAGCGGTTCGCTGCAAAGTGCGTTCGGCCTGGCCGGGCTGCTGGCCGTCGCCTGGGCGCTCAGCGAGGATCGCGCGCGCATTCCCTGGAGGACGGTCGCTGCCAGCCTTGCGCTCGGGCTGGCCTTGTGCGTGGCGTTGATCACCATTCCGTTCGTGCGCAGTCTGTTCTCGCTGCTCGACGATGCGGTGCTGGCGCTGGATGCGGCTACCGGCAGCGCCACCGCAATGGTGTTCGGGTATCTGGGCGGCGCACCGTCGCCATTCGTCGAATCCAACACCGGATCGACCTTCATCCTGGCCTTTCGCGCGTTGCCGATCGTGCTGATGATCAGTGCGCTGTCCGCGCTGCTGTTTCACTGGCGTGTGCTGCCCTGGCTGGTGGCGCTGTTTGCGCGCCTGCTCACCCGGCTGCTCAGGGTGGGCGGCGTGGTCGGGGTGTCGGCGGCGGCGAACACGCTGCTCGGCATGGTCGAGGCGCCGTTGATCGTACGGCCCTATCTGCAGACCATGACGCGGGGCGAGCTGTTCATCGTGATGACCGGCGGCATGGCCACCATCGCCGGCACGGTGATGGTGCTCTATGCCAGCGTGCTTGGTCCGGTACTCCCGGACGCCCTGGGCCACATCATCGCGGCATCGGTGATCGCCACCCCGGTGGCGATCGCGGTGGCGGTGATCATGGTGCCGGTGGCGCCCTCGGCGCCTGATGACCCGATCCCGCGGCTGATGTCCGAAGCCGCCTCGTCGGCCGATGCGCTGACCCGGGGCACTCTGGACGGGGTCGCACTGCTGATCAACATCATCGCCATGCTGATCGTGTTCGTGGCACTGGCCACCCTGGTCAATCACCTGCTCGCGCTGCTGCCTGAACTGGCTGGCGCGCCGCTCAGCCTGCAGCGTGTTCTCGGCGCGGCGTTCGCGCCGGTTGCCTGGCTGATCGGCGTGCCGTGGAGCGAAGCGTCCACCGCAGGTGCGCTCCTTGGCACGAAGACCGTGCTCAACGAGTTGCTGGCCTACCTCGAGCTGGCCGCGCTGCCACCCGCGGCGTTGTCCCCGCGGTCCGAGCTGCTGATGACCTATGCCTTGTGCGGCTTTGCCAACCTGGGCAGCGTGGGCATCATGATCGGCGGACTGGCTACGATGATTCCGCACCGGCGCGCCGAGATCGCTGCCCTCGGGGTGCGCTCGATCGTGTCCGGCACCCTTGCCACCTGCATCACTGCCGCGCTGGTCGGGGTGTTCACCCCCGGCTGAGGCGGCGCACCGCCGTCTGCGCCGGGGTGCTCACCGAAGGGCGCACCGGAGAACGCACCGCAGTGCTCGCTACGCACCGAAGTGCTCGCCGAATGCGGACAGCCCCGGGCGCAAGGGATAAACTATCCGCTTTCTGAAACAAAGGCCTGCCGACATGGACAGCGTCGATCTCGAAGTACTGCGCTCGGCGATCGCCTGGCGCCGGAGCGGCCACGGCGTGACCCTCGCCACCGTGGTCGAGACCTGGGGTTCGGCGCCTCGCCCGGTGGGCGCGATGCTGGCGATTCGCCACGATGGCATGGTGTCCGGTTCGGTCTCCGGTGGCTGTGTCGAAGACGACATGATCGCCAAGCTGACCGGCAGTGCGGCGCCGACCGCGCCGCAGTTGCTCACCTATGGCGTCACCCGCGAGCAGGCAGAGCGGTTCGGTCTGCCCTGCGGCGGGCGCTTGGCGATCGTGGTCGAGCCGGTGGCCGACCCGGCGCTCGATGCGCAGCCCCTGCAGATGCTGGAGCAGCTGATCGCCAACAGCGACCGTCGTGAGCTGACGCTGCGCACACTCGACATGCAGACCGGCAGGATGAGCCTCGCACCCGGCACCCGCGACGCGGTGCTCCAGTTCGACGGCAGGCAACTGGTCACCGTGCACGGGCCGCTCTGGCGCCTGCTGCTGATCGGCGCCGGCCAGCTGTCGCGCTATCTGGCCGAGATGGCACGTACGCTGGACTATCGGGTGACCGTGTGCGACCCGCGCGAGGAGTATGTCTTCGGCTGGGATTTGCCGGGTGTCGATCTGGTCAGAACCATGCCCGATGACACGGTGGTCGCGATGGAGCCGGACAGCCGTTGCGCGGTGGTGGCACTTACCCATGATGCCAAGCTCGATGATCTGGCGCTGATGGAGGCGTTGAAGTCCCCGGCGTTCTATGTCGGTGCGCTCGGTTCGCGGGCCAACAACGAGAAGCGCCGGCGCCGGCTGGCCGAGTTCGACCTGTCCGAGGCCGAGATCGCCCGCCTGTTCGGCCCGGTGGGTCTGGCGATCGGCAGCAAGAGCCCGCCCGAGATCGCGGTGTCGATTCTGGCCGAGATGACCGCGGTGCGCCGCGGGGTGCTCGAGGCCGGGAT
>Ga0105047_10019583_pt1 | contig 10431 bp, 6 predicted proteins | sample MAT04_FD_78384 | JGI IMG/M metagenome (GOLD analysis project Ga0105047, IMG submission 78384) | Freshwater microbial communities from Lake Fryxell liftoff mats and glacier meltwater in Antarctica - MAT-04 (megahit assembly) | ecosystem: Environmental > Aquatic > Freshwater > Ice > Liftoff... | reverse complement strand
GCGGAGAGTATTCGCGATGTGATTTTTTTCCCTCACATGCGGCCACAAGCGGGATAATTTCGGTTTTTTTCCGCACGAATTCCTCGCCAAAACCCATATCACAGGATACATCACCCATCTCTCTTTATGCCAAACTTACCGAAGAAACCCACCAGCGTCGTCACCGGAGGTGCCGGATTCCTTGGCTCCCATCTCACCGACAGGCTTCTCAAGGAGGGGCATCGGGTGATCGCCATTGATGATCTTATCACCGGAAACGTTGCCAATATCGAACACCTCTCTGGAAACCCTGACTATCGCTACATCTGTCACGATGTGACCGACTACATTTTTATCCCCGGGGAGGTTGATTTCGTCTGGCATTTCGCAAGCCCGGCCAGCCCCATTGATTATCTGAATTTCCCAATCCCCACGCTCAAAGTGGGATCTCTCGGCACTCACAATGGCCTCGGCCTCGCCAAAGCCAAAGGGGCCGCGTTTCTTTTGGCCTCAACCTCCGAATGTTATGGTGACCCCCTCGTCCATCCGCAAAATGAGGATTATTGGGGCAATGTGAATCCGATTGGGCCCCGGGGCGTCTATGACGAGGCCAAACGTTTTGCGGAGGCCATCACCATGGCCTACCACCGCTACCACAACCTCAACACAAAAATTGTCCGTATCTTTAATACCTACGGACCGCGCATGCGGCTGAATGACGGACGGGTGGTCCCCGCCATCATCAGCCAAGCCCTTTCCGGAGAACCTCTCACGATTTTTGGCGATGGAAGTCAGACGCGCAGTTTCTGTTACGTCTCCGATCTTATTGACGGCATCTACCGGCTCATGATGAGCGACTACCACGAACCCGTGAATATTGGGAATCCCACAGAAATGTCGATCCTGCAATTCGCCGAGGAAATCCGCAGGATCATTGAATCGAGCAGCCCGATTGTGCACAAACCCCTTCCCGTTGATGATCCGAAAGTCCGCCAGCCCGACATCACCCGCGCCCGTGCGATCCTTGGTTGGGAGCCTCATGTTCAATTTGATGAAGGTATTCGTTTGACCATCGAATTTTTCCGCAACAAAATGTCTCAGTAATTTCATATTGTCCTTTTCCTTAATCTCGTTAATAATCTCCTAATCATGTCTCTCTTGAAATGGTTCCCCATCGCATTTGTTACCCTCCTTTTGCCCCTCGCAGCGCAAGCCCAGGAATTCAGCGTCTCGAAAATCGATTTTGCCCTTCAGGAATCGCCAAAGATGTCGGGCAGCGGCTACGACAAGAAAGTGACCCGTCCGTCCTCATGGCTCGAAGTTGAGGTCACCTTTGATTGGACCCCCCGCACGGCGGAGCCCCTTTACCTGGATGACCTAACCGTGAATTATTACATCTTGCTGAACAACAAGAACAAAGATTTCCCGCAGGGTGCCTTGCTTGTCGGCTCGGTTAATCATGTGAATGTGGGTCAGGGAAAAGAGCTCAAATCGGTGATGTATGTGGCGCCAAGGAGCTTGGAGCGGTTTTTTGGAGGTAAGATTCCCAACACCGCAAACCAAACTGTTGCAGGCATCGGCGTCACAATCACCAAGGCGGGTCAAATTGTTGCGGAAAGCTCAACCTCTGGAAAAGGCCAATGGTGGTCCACTTACCAACAGACGCAAGGATACGTGTTAAATAAATCTGAAACGCCATTTGCCCATCTCGCATGGGATTATTTTGAAGCGGTGAAAGGCCGCGGCGCGGGCCAATAATCCCAACCTGCCTGTTTTCGACGATCAATGGCCGCTCCTTCCCGTATTTTTGCTCTGAACCTCGGCATGCAGACCGTGAGTCTTGCCGAGTTTCATCCCTCAGCCACCGGCGGACTGACCCTAAAGAATTTGGCTAGCATTGAGTTGATCGTCGATCCTGCGGCGGATGCGACCCGATCTGCCCAGATCGAGGCTGCCGTTTCTGAACTCCGCTCCACGCTTTCCCTGCCAGCCAAGTCTTCTGCGGCCGTGACCCTCCCCTCGCAGTCGGTCTTCTCGCGGTTTGTCAAACTGCCCGGAGCCACCGCTGATGATGTCGAGCAAATCATCGGGTTCGAGGCCCAGCAAAACGTGCCATTCCCGATTGATGAGGTCGTGTGGGATCACCAGATCATGGGGGAAGCCCGCGATGGTTCCTGGGATGTGGCCTTGGTTGCTATCAAAGCCGATCAGCTTTCTGAAACTGTTGCGGCTGTTGCCAAGGGCGGCCTCCGACTCACAACCATTGATGCCTCTCCGGTCTCTATCTACAATGCCTTTCGATTTAACTACGCAGACCTGCCCGGCTGTTCTTTGCTGATCGATATCGGCTCCCGCACAACCAATTTGATTTTTATCGAAGGTCAGCGCTTGTTCAGCCGCACGATTCCCGTTGGCGGGAATAGCATTAGCGCCGCCGTCGCCAAAGAATTTAAACAGGACATCACCCTTGCTGAACGGCTGAAAATCGAAAAAGGCTTTGTTGGTTTGGGTGGAGCCTACGAAGAGCCCGCAGATCCCACCGTCGCCAAAATTGCCAAGGTGGTCAGGAATACCATGACCCGCCTGCACGCGGAAATCGCACGTTCGATCAGCTTCTACCGGCAATCCCAAGGCGGCAGCGCGCCCGTCCGAGCCTTCCTCAGCGGCGGCTCCGTCTCGATGCAATACATGGTTGAGTTTTTCTCCGAAAAACTTCAGATCCCAATCGAGCATTTTAATGCCCTCAGGAACGTGACAGTTTCCTCCCAGGCCCTCGCTGACTCGGTGGCTGGCAAAGCCCATATCCTGGGAGAACTCGTTGGCGCGGCGCTCAGGCAGGCTGGAAGCACCCCCGTCGAAATCAACCTTCGCCCCGTGGAGCTTGTTCGCGAGCAGGATATAGCAAAACGCAAACCGTTTTTGGCATTGGCCGCCGTCTGTCTTCTGGCCGCCGTGGGGATCTGGTATGCCTATTTCACGAAGGCCACAGAAATCGCCCAGCAGAAGCTGGATGAGGCTAATTCCTTGGCTGCCGGACTGGAAGGCTTCGCAACAAAATTTGACGCCCTAAACACCGAAACGCAAGCGCTTCAAGCGTCCGCGGCACCCCTGCTCCTTGCCGTCTCCGAGCGCACCGCATGGTCCGTGATTCTTGATGAATTGGGCAAACATCTTCCTCCGCGTTTCATCTGGATCACCGGTCTCTCGCCGCTCTCCGGAGGAAAATCCGTTCCCATCGGGGGGAAAGCCACATCTGCCCCAACGACGACAACAACCGCCGCCGCAGCTCCCGCAGGGCCAGGTCAACCCGCAGCCCCTTCAGGGCCTCCCGCCATTGACGCTTTGGAAATCACTGGCCTCTATTTGTCGAATCCTCCCAATGACGACGAGGCAAGGATCATCGATCAATTTGTCGAAAACCTGAAAAAATCCCCGCTCTTTAAAATTGAGGCCAATTCCAAAGTTGTGACCCAACGCACCACGCCCGACGGCCAAAGCTGGGCCTATGGCTACACGATCGTCCTGCCGTTGGCTAACCCGATTCTCCTGCCATGAATGCTCTCAAAGAAAACCCATTCATTACCGCCGTCATCCTGGTCGTTGTGGCCGGTTGCGGGGTCTTGGCATTTTTTGGTTCCGGAGCCTTCACCACCTATCAGGACACCATGGCGGCTTACACCCAAGCTGTTCAAAAACTCCAAGGATTGCAGAATAAAGTTCCCTTCCCGGACGAAGCAAACATCAAAAGTGCTGAAGCCCTCCGGGATGGGTATCAAGAAAAGTTGGCAGGCTTGAAAACCCAGCTCGGAGCCTTGCAGGTTCCTAAAGAGGATGGCGTTTCTCCGCAGCAATTCCAAGACACCCTTCGCAGCACGGTGAACGCGGTCGTTTCGCGCGCCGAAGTCGCCAAAGTCCAGCTTCCCGAAGGGTTTTACCTGGGGTTTAATGACTATAAGGACAACCTGCCCACCGAAAGAGCTGCGCCTGAACTTGCGCGTCAACTCACCGTCATCACTCGCATCGTGGAAGATTTGATTGGCCCCAACCCGGAGAATCCCGGCGTCAAATCCATTGATGCTTTGGAACGCACCCCCCTTCACGTGGAATCTGGACCGGGGAGCCCGGCCAAATCCCCAGAAGATTCCAACCCTCAGATCGAGGTTCAATCCATCATGGTCGGCTTCACCGCCGAACAAGGAAAATTCCGTATCGCTTTTAACAACCTTCTGAAAAACCCGCAGTTTCTCATTCTCCGCTCGCTATCCATCACCAACTCAAAAACGGAAGGCCCGCCCGTCGCGGCGGCTGCAGATTCTTCCGCTCCGGCTTCCCCCTTTGAATCCACCGAGGTCACCTCGAAGGCAGCCGCCAGCCTGAACGTGCTCCTTGGCCGCGAAGTGCTTCAAGTGAACGCCGCCCTCGAGATCATCCACTTCCCGGTGCCTGCTTCAGCCCCAGGGGGAAATCCCCCCAATAACCCACCCGCAGCCCCCTGACCCCACCATGGACTGGCTCAAAGAACATTACGACAAAGCCGCATTGATCGCTGCCGCAGTGATTGCCCTCGCAAGCGCGGGCCTCGTCATCGCAAGCGTCAACAACCTCCCCGAATCTTTCGCAGGACGCGACAGCGCCAAACCTGCGGATAACACGATCAAACCGCCCGAGGTTGAAAAAATCAATGAATCCACCGTCATGGTCTCAAAGCCAGCGGAGTGGGGGGTTTACGATGGTTCCCTTTTTGTCTCCCGGCCCTATGTTCTCAAAGACGGGCTTTTGGTCGATCCCCTCGAAGGTGGCGAACCGCTTCACCCGCCGATCCCCAACGCGTGGCTCATCAAATACGACCTCGACTACGCCGATAGCAGTGTCAAGGACCAGGATCCCGACAATGATGGCTTCTCGAACTTGGAAGAGTATTCTGCTGGCACCGACCCGGCCCAGAAAACCTCCAATCCGCCCTACTACACAAAACTGCGGCTTGAAAAATTTATTGCCGTCCCCTTCCGCCTCGTCTTCACGGGGTCCCCTGATGAAGGACAAACCTTCACGATCAACTCGAAGGATCTCAAAAGCCGGACCCAGTTCCTCCAGTTGGGTGATCCCATTGAGGGCTCCCCTTACAAGGTTGTGAACTACGAGAAAAAATCGGAGATGCGCGATCAAATCGAACGCGATATTTCCGAACTCACCATCGAAAACTCAGAAACCGGCCAGAAGTTGGTTCTGGTCTGGAACCAAGAGTCCAATGACCCGACATCGTTCGCCGATTTCGTGTATTTGCTCGATAACTCGAAATTCAAGGTCAAAAAAGATGATGATTTTAGCTTGGCACCCGAACAAGATCGCAAATACAAACTTATTGACATTTCCGAGGAGGAAGCAGTAATACAGGATGTTACTAGCGGAGAACAATTTAAGATACCCAAGCTGAACAGATAACCCCACTTATTCACAATGCCTGCCCTAACCGCCTACGTAACACCGTGCGCCGCTTGTTGCGCGACGGTGCTTTCATTGCCTAAAATTTGAAATGACTATGAAGCCCCGCATTATTCTCACTGCAGTCGCGATTGGCCTGCTGCACACTTCACCCGGCTACTCCCAGGCTTCGAACGCTCAGCGCCTTGCCGACCAAGAAATCCGACGCCAGGAAGTCATGTCGCAACATGCCGAGAAGGCCATCGTGAAAGGTGATCAAGCCTTGGCTGAGCGAGATTACGAGAGTGCGTTTTCCTACTTCAAAAGTGCCGTGGATGTCCTCCCCAGCGGCGGCTCTGCCGCTGCGGCCACACGGCAAACGGCTTTGGAGGGACTTTCCAAATCTGCCGTCCTCCTCGCCGAACAGCGCATTTCGGAAGGCCGCACCCAAGATGCTACAACCACAATCAATCTGGTTCTGGACGATCGCTACAACCCGAACTACGCCCCAGCCCTTGCCCTCCAGATAAAGCTGGCAGATCCCGTGCGCTTCAACCCGGCCCTCACTCCTCAATTCATCGCCAATGTTGAGGAAGTCAAACAATTGCTCCTTGAAGCCGATGGATTCTACGCGTCCGGGCGGTTTGATCTTGCCTTCAAACGCTACGAGCAAGTTCTCAATATCGACAAATACAATATCGCGGCGCGGCGCGGGATGGAGCGCGTCAACCTTGAACGTCAGAACTTTGCAACAACCGCATATAGTGAGTCACGGGGCGACATGCTCCGGGATGTGTCCAATGGCTGGGAATTGCCAATCAAACGTTTCGATACCCAGGCATCAAGCATCATCGAACAACCCGAAATCGACACCCGCGGCACGGCAGGGATCAATCGCAAGTTGGATGAGATTATTATTCCCCGCATTGATTTCCGTGATGCCACCATCCGGGAAGCCTTGGAATTTATCCGTCAACGAGCCGCAGCCCTCGACACCACCGAAACGGATCCCGCCCAGCGTGGCCTAAACCTTATCCTGAAACTCGCCCCCGGATCCGTCGAAGAAGGTGTCCAAATCAATCTTGCTCTCACCGATGTTCCCCTGCGCGCCGCCATCGAATACGTGGCGCGGGCGGCCAACATGAAACCAAAGATCGAGCCATTCGCTGTGGTTGTGGTCCCGGAATCAGAGCCGACCGACGTTCTCATCACCAAGGAATACAAAGTGGCTCCCGGCTTCATCAGCAACATGCCTGCCGGCGGCGGCGGCACCACGGCCCCTCCCGGCGGCAGCGTCAGCGGGACGGCTCCCGGTTCGACCTCCAGCATCGCTGAGCGTTCAGGAGCCCGCGAATTCCTGGAATCCAACGGCGTCTCCTTCCCCGTAGGTGCCAGCGCGATTTTCCTACCCAGCTCCAGCAAACTCATTGCCAAAAATACCCAAGGTAATTTGGATATTATTGACGCCCTTGTGGAAACCACGGGCACCACGCCCGCAAGCCAAGTGGAAATTGAATCCAAGTTTTTGGAGGTCTCTCAGAACAATCTCGAAGAACTCGGGGTGGACTGGCTGGTCGGCCAGTTTGGGCTTCCTTTCGGCACCGGCGTTTACGGCGGTGGGGGAACTCAATCTGGGGGAGGAGCCATTAATGCGAACTCCTTTCCCTTTTTAAATCCAGGAAATCCCGATGTGCCCATCGGGGCATCTTCTGTGAACACGGGCGCCATCACGGGCGGTAATCGCAGCGGAACATCTGCCATCAGCGTCAACGCGGTCGATGCCCTCCTCTTTGCAACGCCCGTCGGGCCTGCCCCGGCCGCTCTGGCAATCGCCGGTGTCTTCACCAATCCGCAATTTCAAGTGGTGCTCCGTGCGTTGAGTCAGAACAAAGGTGTGGACTTGGTGAGTGCCCCTAAAGTCACCACCAAAAGCGGCCAACGTGCAACCATCGAAATTGTTCGCGAATTCCGTTATCCTTCGGAATATGATCTACCTCAGACTACTTCCATTGCCGGCTCTGTTTTAACGCCTGTTGTACCCACCACGCCGACAAGTTTTGAAACGAAGAATGTCGGAATCACCTTGGAGGTCGAACCAACCGTCGGTCCTGATAATTTCAGCATCGATCTCATCCTTGCTCCTCGCGTCGTCGAATTCGAAGGTTTTATTAACTACGGAAGCCCGATTAGCACAGTCGCCACTGTTGTCGGATTTGCATTTTCCGGTCCGGTGCTTCTCACGGAAAACACCATTAACCGCCCTGTATTTTCCACAAGGGAAGTTACAACCGAAGTGACCGTTTATGACGGGCAAACCATCGTGTTGGGCGGGCTGATGAGGGAAGATATTCAAAAAGTGCAGGATAAGGTTCCCATTCTTGGTGATATCCCTTTCGCTGGGCGCCTCTTTCGGACAACAGCAGATCAACACATCAAACGCAACCTCATCATGTTTGTGACAGCCAGCCTTCTTGACCCGGCTGGTCAGCCCATCATCCAGGTTGATGAAGAGGCCCAAGAAATTGGTGTTCCCAGCGCCTTGGGAGTCTCAGAGGAAGCCATCGCTGGTGATCCCCTCACAATACCTCTACCACAGTGATCTAGATTACCATTTTAACCGAACGATGAACATGACTTCTCAATCCCTCCGAGACAATTCCTCAACCGCTCCGGGCATTGCATCCCAACGGGAGCTTCGCTCTCAACATGGCAGCCTGGGACCGCTGGCGTCCCGCCGGCTTCCTATTACTCTGACACATTCTTCCTTTTTCTCTGGTTTACCTTCCCAAGCATTGGCCCTCAGCCTCCGCCTGACGCTGGCCTTGGTTGTTCTGATCTCCGTTCTCGCTGGCACAGAGCACGCGGTCGCTCAAAACGCCGCAGCCATTGCGGACCGGGAAATCGTTCGCCGTCAAGAAGGCGTTCTAATCGCCAACCAGCTCGTGACCAAAGGCGATCGCGCCTTTGATTCCAAAGATTACGAAACCGCCTACGTGAACTATTTGGACGCTTTGGAAAATGTGCCTGAAGGGTCTTCCGCAGCAAACGTGCGAGATCCCATTCTTGAAAAATTCGTGAAAACAGCCCTGCTTTATTCTCAAACTCTCATTGATGGGGGCCGGTATGGAGATGCTGAGCGTGTTGCCAAAACAATTCTGCTTCCTCAATACGATCCGGAAAATCGGGCAGCCGTTCGTATCCTCTCAAACTTGGAGCAGCCGGATTACTACAATAAAACCGTCACTCCGCAATTCGCTGCCGATCGTGAGCAGGTTCAGAAGCTGCTTGAGGAAGGCAAAGGCTTTTATGCCGCAGGACGTTTTGATTTGGCGATAAAACGTTACGAGCAGGTCCTCTTGATTGACCGTTACAACAACGCAGCGCGCATGGGGATGGAGCAGGTGAACAAACAACGCTCCACGTACGATGCGAATGCGTATAACGAAACCCGCAGCCGCCTGCTGTGGTTAGTCGATGAGGCCTGGGAACGCCCTATCAACCGCAATCTTTCGGCCCGAGCGACAGATTCCGCCATTGGGTTACGAGGTGACATTCGCGGGAATGAAGCTATCACGGCAAAGCTGAACCGAATCATCATTCCCAAGGTTGAACTCCGCGACACAACGGTTCGTGAGGCGGTGGATTTCCTGAAGCAGCGGAGTCGAGATCTTGATAACACAACAGACGACCCTGCGGAGAGACGTGGGGTCAATATTGTTCTCAAGTTAAACCCGACAGCACCAACAACCGACCCAACTGCTGCTCCTGCTGATGGATCTGTGGTGGCCGAAATTCCCGAGGTCGATCAGAGCGGAACCGCAGATACAAGGATTACGATGTCTTTAACAAACGTGCCGCTCGTGGAGGCCCTGCGCTACCTGACAGACCTTGCCAACCTGAAATTTAAAATTGAACCTTTTGCGGTTTCCATTGTTCCCGTCACAGAAAACACCAGCGATCTCGTCACCAAAGAATACAAGGTACCACCGGGTTTCATCCCATCAGTCGCAACGGCCAATGCCGGTTCGCCTATCGCCGGACCTGGCGGCGATACTCTCACGGACGCCAGAATCCGGGGACGTACCAATGCCAAGGACTACTTGGAATCCCAACAGGTGCCATTTCCTGAGGGGTCTTTTGCTCAATACGTGCCAGCCGGGAGTAAGCTGATCGTTCGGAATACTCCCGATGCCCTCGACTTGATCGATTACCTCGTTGATTCTTCGATGGGAGTGCAACCCACCCAAGTGGAAATTGAATCCCGCTTCCTGGAGGTGACACAAAATAATTTGGAGGAACTCGGCTTTGATTGGTTGCTTGGACCTTTGGCAATTGGTGGAGGCGTCTATGGATCAGGTGGAACAGAGGGGTTTGGAACAAATTTGAACCCAACCTCTCCTGCTACCTCAACTTTCCCTTTTTCCGGTGGTGGCGGTCCTATTGGACAAAACCCGGTCACAGGTGGGCTGAGATCAGGCGCGGGAACCGGCCCGGATGCTGCCGTCACGGCCAATAGTATTGATGCACTCATTGCAGGCATTGCCCAAGGCGCATCGGTTGCAGCTCCAGGAATCTTTGGAATCTCCGGCATTTTCACAAATCCTCAATTCCAAGTTGTGATCCGCGCTTTAAGCCAAAAGAAAGGTGTGGACCTTATGTCGGCACCCAAAGTCACCACCAAAAGTGGTCGTAAGGCTGTTGTTCGTGTTGTTCGGGAGTTTCCCTATCCCACGGAATTTAACCCGCCAGAAGCTCCTGCGCTTCCTGAAGGCGATACCACCATCATTCTTGTGCCTGGCTCACTTATTTCGGGCGGTATCGTGACCCCGACCACACCCACACAATTCGAGGTTCGCAATATTGGTGTCACTTTGGAAGTGGAGCCAATTATCGGCCCTGACAACTACACGATTGATCTCAACCTTTCCCCCGAAGTCGTGGAGTTTGACGGCTTTATCAACTACGGGAGCCCTATTCTCGGAGGCAGGTTCAATGGCATAGGCATTGAGTCCATCACCCTGACCCCCAACG
>Ga0105047_10019580_pt1 | contig 10433 bp, 6 predicted proteins | sample MAT04_FD_78384 | JGI IMG/M metagenome (GOLD analysis project Ga0105047, IMG submission 78384) | Freshwater microbial communities from Lake Fryxell liftoff mats and glacier meltwater in Antarctica - MAT-04 (megahit assembly) | ecosystem: Environmental > Aquatic > Freshwater > Ice > Liftoff... | reverse complement strand
CTTCGCAGAAACAGTATGAAAAAGCCCTGGCATTCGACCAGTACGATCCCGATACACGCGAATATCTTTACTATTGCGGATTAAATACTGGTAACATCGCATATGCCCGTTTTCATGCCGGCAAGCTGCCTGAAGATGCGAAAACCAGGTTGGGTATTCGTGCAATCAACCCGGTATCATCTATAGATCTCGAATATAATTATAAAGTCAACAACAGCGATGCACGCTCCAATCCGTCCTATTTTCGTGGAGGCATATATTCGCAGGTAGGTTACAGGCTGTCCGTATATCAATCGGCTTCAAACTATAAGCAAACTGTAAATTCGATAGTGATTAAACAACCCGATTATTTTGCGCTTCTTAACTGGACGGTAACAGCGCATACATCTTTTTCGGTGGCGTACCATCACCTGAATACGAGCCTCGACGGATATAAATACCCCGGAAATCTTGTATATTCTTCACTCTCAACTCGTTTAAACCGAATAACGTTGGGGTTGAACGGATCATTTTTCAGGTATGATATTGGCGATTTTAAGCAACTGGGGATTCAGGCAGGCATCGTTTTGCCAGGGAAGTCTAATTTTTATTTTACCTCGTATTTAAGCGGATTGATAGAAAAAGATGCAGGCAAGTTAATATTTGCCCAGTATGCAGGAGCCCGTATTTATAAATCAGTGTGGCTCGAAGGAACAGTTACTTTAGGCAATATTCAAAACTATAATGATCACAGCGCCTTATATGTTTACAATTCAATTGATCCCACACTTTTCCGGACAGGTTTGTCGTTGTACTGGAATATAAACACGAGTCTTACTTTATACAGTAATTACCTGTATGATACCAAGCAGGTGGAGCAAACCACTGATCAATACATTCAACAATCATTTTTAGGAGGATTTATATGGAAACTTTAAAAAGAATTCTGCTCACGGTAACATTAACGTTTGTGGTTTGTTCCCTTACGGCTCAAAGTACATCAGTAATTCAGGCGACATTTATAAAAAGCTTCGAATCGGAGAAATCAGGCAATTATGTGGCCGCTATCAATTCGATGAAAACGATATACAAAGCTGACAGTTATATTGTTAATATTCGCCTTGGATGGCTTTATTACCTGGCAAAGCAATACACCGAATCAATAAAATATTATGATAAATCCATTGCGCTGAAGCCCTATGCCATCGAAGCCCGTTTTGGCGCTGTTAAGCCACTGAGTGCTATCGAAAGCTGGGATAAAGTAAAAGTACACTATGTGGAGATACTCAAAATTGATTCGCAGAATACGATTGCCAATTATTGGTTAGGCGTTATTTATTATAATCGTAAGGACTATGTGAATGCAATAAAGCTCTTCGAAAAAGTAGTAAATCTTTATCCCTTAGATTACGATTCGTCAATTATGCTGGCCTGGTCGAAACTGAATACCGGCAAATCCTCCGATGCAAGAGTATTGTTTAATCATGCCCTTATTCTTCGTCCCAATGACAGCTCAGCCCTGAGTGGATTGAAACTGATAAAGTAACAGGTCATTTGCCTGAATGTAAAACCGTCTGCTTTTATCACGTGGCAATCGGATGTTCTATGTAGAAATGAGTCTTTGCTGATTTGTTAAAATACAATCAGATAGGAGATTTTTAGCATAAAATCATTACGCGGATGGGTTTCCCAAAGCTCATTTATATATTTATCAAATAGCATTTCGCCGTTTTCGTTGAGTTGGGTTCGCCCCTGCGACCAGACCAGGTAGAGTGACGACCCGGTTTTATATTCCCAGCGTAAAACCATATTCGAACGGTATTGCAGGTAATGGAAATCGGGTTTGTAGAATCCGTAATCGCCGTTACCATCCCTGTTTTCATCAACAAAATAGGCATTCCACTCTTCATTATATGCTATTTCATCACTGCCAAACGTGTGAAATCTGTCGGTAAACTCCGTTGCTCTGGGATTGGTAATGCGCTTGTAATCATTGTATTCGCCTGCAAAAATAAAAGGCTGCGCATAATATTGAATTGAAAGCTCAGGCGTTAAACTCACGTTCACGCGAAGTGATAAATCAAAAACCTCCCTGTTAAGGCTCGCCATGATATACCGGGGTTCGCCGTTGTAGTGCGCTTCGGCAACGTATTGTAATTGGTTAAATCCGGCGGTATATGTTGGGGTAAGTGTTAACAATAATGTGTTTATGGGTTTATAGGTTATTTCCAGTGAGTATCGGTGGCTGTTAGTATAGTGATGCTGACCGAAATATTGTGTGGTGCTGACTTTAAACTTTACTTTTTTACGGCTATCCGTTTCGGCAAAAGCGCTGAAATTAAAAATCGGAGGAATGAGAATTGCTGGGCCACCCCAAAGTTCGCCTCTTGACCGAGTTATGCCCGCGTAATTTATTCCTGCTCCTGCGGTATAATAATTTGTAAACTGCCCGCTGGCATTCAGGTCAATTCCTTTGTTAACGGTTTCCAATCCGAAATCCCAGGTAATGTATTCGGTAAAATTGGCTGAGGCCCATCGGAAAGCACCAAAAGGTTTGTATTTGCGGTAGCGCAACCAAAAAAGGTGCTGAATTTCGTCCGCTTGTTTCAGGTAGCCAACATCATTAAAATCGAGCTCCGGCGAGCGCATGGTAACATAACTCAGAAATTGCCAGTTGCCTGTACCTGCTTTGCCAAATTCAAGGGTTCCTCCGTATCCGTTAAGCGAGGTTCTTGATGTATCGTAAGTAACATAATCATTATCGGGCCTTTGGTAATATCGTGCTGGCGAACGTTGAAGATAATCAATCGATTTTTTGCTTCCGCTTACTGATGAAAAAACTGCGCGACCCGAAAGGTAGTAGGTTTTATTATTCCAGAAATGGATGGCATTTAAACCGCCGGTATAAGCAGCTTTGGGCAGGAACTCAAGTTGTGGCGCTTTTTTTAATATAGAGCGGTTGGTCGCGGTAAAAATACCTCCGATCACGGTTGTGCCTTTATTAAAATCCTGCGACAATCGAGCAATCAGGTAATTACTAAGCGGTTCAATGCTTTCCTTATGCGTTACGCCTGCATTGTCAAGCGTAGCATATTCTTCTTGGGTAACCGATTCGATAATTCCGATTGAAAGCCCTTTCCTTGTTTTCCCTGATAATTTAAACGACCCGAGTATAGTAGTTTGTTCGGGTGCCGAAATATATTCCCCCGAATCGGCCACCGGTGAAAATTGCGGAGCCCGTCCAATCCGGCGCGAATAAAATAGCATATTCTGGTTGTTATCGCTGTCGACGCCGGTGAGTTTGTAAGTAAAGATGTTTTTTCCTTCGATAAAGAAAGGTCTTTTCTCGGGATAAAAAGTTTCGAAAGCAGTTAGGTTTACTACAGCCGGATCCGCTTCTACCTGCCCGAAATCGGGATTGATAGTGAAATTAAGTGTAAGATCATTAGTAACCGCAATTTTGCCATCGAGGCCAGCAGTGCCGCTATATTTCTGCCCGGTTTTAAACGGATTCCCTTCTTCTTTGTCATCGAAAGTAGCCTTGGCGTAAGTGTAGGGCAGCAGTTCAATATCGCGCCGCGGAATAATACCGTCGAGGCCCTGTAATTCGCCATAAAGGCTTACCAGTCCGGGAGCCATGCGCGGAATAGGTTGCCAGAACGAGAGCTCCTGCTTGGGGTAGATGTAGCGGAAGATATTCAGCCCCCAGCTGTGTTTGTCTTTTTTTGCAAACCGAAGCTGCGATAGCGGAATGCGCATTTCAGCGGTCCAGCCCAACGCATCAATAGTAGTTGCAGTATAATAAACGGCTTCCCAGTTGGCATCGTTTCCATTGTCGTTAACAAACATGAAATCGAATTTTACACCTGCAGAAGTTACTCCAAAAGTAAATGCTGTTTGTTTATCAGCATAGCTGTCAATTGAAACAGCCAGCCAATCGCCGTCGTCCTGATCGCGTCGCGAAAGCCGGCTAACAATTTCGCCGGGAACCGAATCCAACGCACGGATAACTATATACAGGTTGTTGTCGTCGAATAAAATTTTGAAATCGGTGTTTTGCGAAGGATTAGCCCCGTCATTGGGGTCTCTTTGTACAAAATTGCCCGACCATTCAACGGCATCCCAGGCCGCTTCGTCATACCGGCCATCGATAGCAGGAGCCTTTTGGGTTAACCTATTAGTATGATATACTTTCGTTTGCGCTGAAACATTGGTATATAAACAAATAAAACAGAATAAAATTATCCCTGTAAGTTTCATAAAATAGTATAAATAAGATCTGGTTATGCAAACATGGGAACCGGTGTAAAAGTGGTTTGGTTATAACTTTATCCAAAAATAACAAAAAGGTCATACGAGATCAGCAATTAATTTACATTTTTTTTTATTAAGACATTTTTTTTTCATTTTTATTTGGCCGCAAAGCGGTGATTACAAGGGCATCAGCAAATAATAGTTTGATTTAAATAATTCATATACAGTTACTAACACGCAAGGGTACATGGATTATTTTTTCAGGACTGTCTTCGAAAGAAAAATCGGGGATATCAACAGATACTTGAATGCTTTCCATGATGAAATTCAGTGCCTTCCCTTCTTTGAGCAATATGCCGCTTTTTGCGAAAGGTTTCTCTTTAAAAGGCATATTGCGTTCGCTGTTAACCGCAGTTTCCTGATTTGGTAAGCTGTTTCGGGATATCTCTGAAGAGAAATAATTAGTATCAATTTTATTGTATATCAATAGATTAAATAAAATACATGTGCATTTATATGAAAATATTTGGATTGCCGTATGGAAGTGGATTTATCAAAGGGTAATTTTATTGTTCGTTTTTTTTAGGAATCAGTAGTTTTTCTTATAAAACCCCAAAATCTTTCTCAAAACTTATGAAGGGCTGAGCTTCGTTTTCTTTACACACTTTTTTATGTTAATGCCCTACGGGCAATGTTCCTATTCCTGATTCTCTTTTTATTGATGCTGAAGTCCTACGGACTAAAGCGTATGACCAGCTGCCGCTTACAAACGATACAAAACCTCTGATAATTAAGTTGCACAGCCACAGTTATTCCTGCCTCACGTACAATTGTGGAGGTTATTCTGAAAGTTTCACTTACTTACAATTACCGTAAATTTTTATTCGTATTCCATCCGGATCCGGTAATGAATCGGAGCTTGCTGTCCGGGACGCTCGGATACAACAATGGTAGTAAGCAAGCGGTTTAACTCGTCATAAGTGCGTTCGGCACTGCTCAATAATTCGCCATCTTCGGTTTTCTCTTCCTGTACGGTTATATTTCCTGCTGCATCGTAACTTATGTATGTGATTTCGATTCCCGACGATGATTCTTCCATTGATTCGGAGAGCCGGCCTTCGCTATTGTACGAAAAAGTGTAACGTTCGGTCAGGTGTTTATCTTCGTTGTAACGACGGCGAACGGATAGCTGCCCATCTTCAGCATAACTATTAAGGATAGTATAATTATCTTCAGGTGTTTTGAAAACTTCTTCGGCTATTTTGCCTTCTTCGTTATAAATTATTCGCCGCTGGGTGATAATTTCACCATCAATATCATATTCCGATTCCGAAACCAGTTTATTGCCATCAAAAACATTCACTGCATAATTGCCGGTTTCGCCATCGCTGTCGACACTTGTTTTACTTACCATCCGGCCTTGTTCATCGTACGTGTAATTCAATACATCAGCGGTGCCATCAAGGTAATGAATAAATTCTTTAATAAGCTGTCCCTCTTCATTGTATTCCATGCTACGGTGTTCGGCCACTTCGTCGTCCACTTCGAGCAATAATTCGTCAACCAGCTGCCCTTTGTCGTTGTATTGGTATTTGTATTTGTGTTCAACAGTCCCATCATTGTCATACGTAATTACTTCGACAGGATGGCCCGATTCATCAAGTTCGGTATGCTGGAAACTGAACTCAAGCTCCCTGATTTCTGTTTCTTCGAGTTCAGCTATATTGTTTGCCCTGAATGACTTTACGTATTTCATAATCAGTAATTTGATGTTTGTCGTTTTGAGTTTGTGTGAAATGCAAATATAGTATTTTACTTCTGCTTTAAACAGTTGCATAAGTAAAAATAAAGCCAAAAAAGCTTTTTAAAAAGAAGTGTTTTTACCGTTTTAACTCACCTTATTCAATAAAATGTTTTAAATGGCTGCAAGCATTTTCACTACATTTGTGTTGTTATAAAAAGCGGTATTTATGAAAATAATGTTAACAGCAATCACGGTTGTTTTATTGAGTATTATAATGAGTTGTAAAAATAACATGCCTGTGCAGGAACCATTAAAATATCCGGTTTCATTTAAATCGGATCAAATTGACGACTATTTCGGAACTGTTGTTGCCGATCCATATCGCTGGCTCGAAAATGATACTTCAGCCGAAACCGAAGCCTGGGTTATTGCCCAAAATGCTGTTACAAATGAATATCTCGGCAAAATTCCATTTCGCGATCAGATCAGAAAGCGTTTGGAAATATTGTGGAATTTCCCAAAACTAACTGTCCCGGTGAAAAAAGGAGACTGGATTTTCTTCGAAAAGAATTCAGGAATGCAGAATCAAAATGTGTTATACGTTCAAAAAGGTATGAATGGACAACCACGTATGCTACTCGATCCCAATACTTTATCGGCTGATGGAACTGTATCCGTGAGCGAATTCAGCGTTTCGCGCGATGGCAGATACATGGCTTACTCTATAAATAAGGCTGGGAGCGATTGGACTGAATTTGGCATTCTCGATGTTGAAACAGGTAAAGTACTTCCGGATAAAGTGGAATGGGTAAAATTTTCGGGAGCAGCATGGCAAGGTGAAGGTTTTTACTACAGCCGGTATAATGAACCTGCGAAAGGGAAAGAACTATCGAACAGGAACGAATATCATAAAGTGTATTTTCATAAACTTGGAACCCAGCAAAGCGAAGACAAACTAATTTTCGAAAATCCCAATTTCCCGCTACGGATATACTTTACCGGAACTACCAGCGACGAACGGTTTCTTATTCTGCGTGAAAAAGAAGGAACAAATGGAAATGCACTCTACTGTAAAGACCTTACACAGCCTGGCAATAGGTTTATAAAGCTTGCTGCCGGTTACGAAAATGCGTATAACGTAATTGATAATATCGGTGATAAACTTTTAGTCCTTACTAATGATAAGGCTCCGCGCCAAAAACTTGTTTCAATTGACACCAAATCACCGGCAAGCGAAAACTGGGAAACATTGATTCCTGAAAAAGAAGATGTACTTGAATCAATTGTACTGGCCGGAAATCATGTATTTGCCCAATATATGACTGATGCCACCAATCGTATTTTTACTTTCGATATGCAAGGGAAACCGGTCAGCGAAGTTCAGTTACCTGGTTTAGGCACAATTTCAGGATTGAATGGGGAGATAAATGATAATTCTATTTTCTATGGTTTTACTTCATTTACATCTCCATTAACAATTTATAGTTACGATGTTGCAAAAAGCTCGTCAGCTGAGTTCTTTAAACCTGATCTGGATTTTGATGCTACAAATTATGTTACCCGACAGGTATTTTTCGAAAGCAAGGATAAAACCAGCATTCCGATGTTTATTGTGCATAAAAAAGGACTTGAATTCGACGGAAACAATCCAACTTTGCTTTATGGATATGGTGGCTTTAATGCTAGCCTTACTCCTGCTTTTAGTGTAAGCCGTCTGGTTTTTCTCGAAAATGGAGGGGTTTTTTGCATGGCCAATATTCGCGGTGGAGGTGAATATGGCGAAGAGTGGCACGAAGCCGGTACCAAACTCAACAAACAGAATGTTTTTGATGATTTTATTGCTGCCGCCGAATTTATTATCAGTGAAAAATATACCTCCTCTGAAAAACTGGCAATCGCGGGAGGGTCGAATGGAGGATTACTTGTTGGCGCTTGCATGACTCAACGCCCTGATTTGTACAAAGTATGTTTGCCAGCCGTGGGAGTAATGGATATGCTGCGGTATCATAAATTTACGATTGGGTGGGCTTGGGCTGGTGATTATGGCACAAGCGACGATAGTACCCATTTCAAAAATCTGCTGAGTTATTCGCCGCTGCATTCAGTTAAGGACAGTATTTGCTATCCGGCAACGCTTGTTACTACAGCAGATCACGACGACAGGGTAGTGCCGGCCCACTCTTTTAAATTTGCAGCTACTTTGCAGGAAAAACAAGGGTGTAACAATCCTGTACTCATCCGGATCGAAACCAATGCCGGACATGGAAGCGGTAAACCAACATCCAAAATCATTGATGAATTGACGGATGTGTATTCATTCCTCTTTTACAACTTGGGAATTAAGCCTGAAAAGTAAACTTGAATGTATTGTGCGTAAAGTGCTTATAATAAGCTAAATATATCCGCAGGTGAGTGATTTGCAGGATTTATTATTTTGCTGTTACACAATAAATTGACGCTTTCCGAATTATTTTATAAAGTAATTACTTTAATAGGAAAAATGAACGAAATAAGAAATACCCTTTTGAAGGGTTTATTCGTATGTATATTGGTTCTATCAGGTTTTCGTGCATTTTCGCAGGAAACTGAAGATAAAACGGATAGTCTGTATGCTGCCCGGCTCATGGAAGTGAACCTCGAATTGTATCAGCAGATTGATAGTCTGGCTTTGGTAATAAAGGAATACAAAGTCCGTAACCAGCTAGAAACCAAAGATGTTGACTCTCTGCAAAATGTGATTTCTCAGCTTCAGGCTCAGCTCAATATGACCCGTATATTGGCGGATTCGCTTGATGTGATGCGCTTACGGGCGAAACAGGATTTGCTTGATATCAAACAGCAGATGCTTGGTATAAGTACCGATCTTGAGGCCAAGCTACAACTACTGCGTGAAAAGGAATTTCAGCTCAACGATTGCCAGATAAAGTTACGCGAAGCACAATCGGTAGCATCGCTTAACCAGGCCAGGCTCGAAGGCAGGATAGATGTGAATGCCACTAAAGTAGAAGCTAAAGACCGTGAAATTACTTACCATCAGCAATCCATCAAGGAAAAGGATCGCATTATAAGTGAAAAATCGGCTGAACTGGCTACTTATTACCGGGATAAAAGCAATTCGCTCCGCATTGTCGATTCACTTGCCCGCACGCTCAATTCGCGTGAACTCGAGCTGGTAAAAGTTACTGAACGTCTCAAAATTATTGAATCTCAGTATAATGCAATGGTTGAGCAGCGAACGGCAGCACAAAACAAGAAGAAAAAGGTTCGTTTCGTACAGGGTGTCGGATTAAAAAGCTACCGGACACCTGATTATCAGTTGGCACCGCAAAGTTCAACCACCACTGCAACGTATGTTATCACTAACAAAAATTCAGGTAAAATTGAGTTTGATTATATCACCGGTGTAAGCCTTTCTCTTCACGACTTAAGTCAGCCCGAAGGGAAATATACGTATGATGCAGGTTTGTTTGTTGGATTCGGTGGCACCAATCTGTTTAAAAATTTCTACGTTTCGCCAAGTTTTAAAGCGTTCGATTTCTTCCATTTTATGATCGGTTTAAATATTGCAGAATATCAGCAGTTACAAACTGGTTTTAACGAAGGAGATGAATTGCCGCCCGGCATGAGTATACCAACCGTAAAAGAGTGGAAAGCCAACTTGTTTTTTGGTATGACCATTGATTTTGAATTGCTTTCGAACATTCCAAAGAAAATGTAGGCGAGGATCTGGGGTTTGGGATTTAGGGTTTAAAGGTTCAATGCTTCGCGTTCCTGCTTTGTCGTACCTCCTCGCAGTGACGGGTTCAAAACTTCGCGTGCAAATGTGCAAATGCTGTAGCGAAGCGGAAGTTGAAGTGAAACGGAAACCAAGTTTAAGCTTGGTGGCGCTATGCGCTATTCAAACGTTCTGTTTTTCACTTGCCGGAAAGCAAATTCATTCCGTTATACTGCCATAATGTCTCAGTGTTCTTCAATTTTAATTGTATCGACAAACCAATCGAAATTGGCAGTATCTTTGTGGCCTACTTTGATACAATCAGGGGCTGACCGGTTTTGACAGCAAGGACAGTGGGATTGTAAGCATGCCGGGACTTTGAGTGGATAGCCCGTAAAAACCAAATGCTCGCGCCAATTAAACGGCAACAATTACGATTACGCATTAGCCGCTTAATCACAGTATTAACCTGCTAATTGTCCTCCGGGAAGCCTCGCCATCCGGCGTCCCGCTCAAGGGCATCGAAAAGGGAAGGATAAGGTTGCCGGAGTCCTGACGGCAGCTCGAAAATCAAAGGGAATAAGGTAAGGATTGGGCGGCTTTTTGCCGGTCTTTACCCGACAATCAACTGAAAGCTAAGCATGTAGAAAGCGGTTTTGCTGCTTGTTTGGACCCGGGTTCGACTCCCGGCAGCTCCACATTTATTGAACACAAAACGCTGTATATCAATAATATACAGCG
>Ga0105047_10019578_pt1 | contig 10433 bp, 7 predicted proteins | sample MAT04_FD_78384 | JGI IMG/M metagenome (GOLD analysis project Ga0105047, IMG submission 78384) | Freshwater microbial communities from Lake Fryxell liftoff mats and glacier meltwater in Antarctica - MAT-04 (megahit assembly) | ecosystem: Environmental > Aquatic > Freshwater > Ice > Liftoff... | reverse complement strand
GGGGTTCTATTTTACCCCGTTCTCTGCTTCTGTCAAGGGGCTTTTCTTTACTTCTTTTTCTTGCCCGCTTCCCTTCAGCGCGTTGGATTCTACCCCTTTCTCCTCTCCTGTCAAGGGGGTTGGGGAAAGTGGTTTAAGGATAAAAACTTTCAGAAAAATCGTGTGAAATTGCTATTCCCCCGGCCTTTGGTGTGCTCGCGCTGCAAGTTTTCGTGGCGTTCAGGGTGCTGTAATCCACTATGGTAAAATCTACCTATTCATGGCCACATCCCACCCTACCCGACCCAACTGGACCCGCTGGCTGTTGCTCGTTTTGGCCATTGGCCTGGTTCAACGCGCCGCCCTGTGGTTCAGCTATCCTCCCGTCAGCTATAACGACACTGCCGGCTACCGCCGCCTGGCCCAGGCCGCCCTTAGTGGTTGGCGCGATTTTGACGGCACCCGTGTACCCGGCTATCCTTTGTGGATGGCCCTGGTGGGACCCGACCAGCAGGTTTATCTCAGCCAACTGATATTGGGGCTGCTCATCACCCTGCTCTTCTTCTATTTGGGCTTCCAGGCTACGCACTCCCCGGCCTTTGGGGCGGTGGCAGCCCTGGCGCACTCTCTCAACCTTAATCAGTTCTTCTTTGAAGCGAATCTGCTTTCCGAAACTCTGGCCACCTTCTGGCTGGCGTTGGTGCTGGCCTGTGTCTGGTTGGCCTTGCGCACCAACCTGCGCTGGCGCTGGCTGGCCTGGTTGGGGGTGGGCGTCTTTGGGGCCCTGGCCGGTCTCACCCGTACGCTCTACCTGTTTATTCCATTTTGGGCGGGGTTGTATCTGGCTCTGATGCCTCAAGCGCCCGGCCGCTGGAGGCTGCATTTCAACGGCCGCGCCCTGGTGCTCACCTGCCTGCCCGCGCTGCTGATAACCGGCTGTTGGGTAAATTACCTCTACAGCCGGTTCGGCATTGTGAACGTGACCACCATGGGCGGTTTCCACCTGGTGCAGCACACCGGGCAGTGGTTTGAACTGCTCCCCGATGAAGATGCCGTGCTGCGCGATGTCTTCCTTCAATTCCGGGCCGACCAGATCGCCGACACGGGTTCGCCGGGCAACGCTATTTGGGATGCGCTGCCCGCCATGGAAGAAGCCAGCGGGTTGGGCTTTCGGGAACTCTCGAGTGCCATGGCTCAACTTTCATTTCAATTAATCTGGCAACACCCCGACCGCTACCTGTGGAGCGTACTGGGCGGCTGGCAACTGTTTTGGCGGGCGCCGGTCTATTGGAAGCCCGAGGCGCTCCCCGCGGCACTGCGCGGCGCCTTTGAAATCCTGGTTCCGGCCCAGCGCATCCTGCTGATACTGGCCAATCTGGTGTTTCTGGCCAGCACCACCCTGGCGCTATTTTGGCGCAATTGGCGGCAGCGCCTGGCGCTGACACCGGGCTGGGTTTTTCTAATAATCACGCTGTGGCTGACCTCGGTGTTGCAATCGCTGCCCGACCACGGCGACAACCCGCGGTTTCTGGTATCGCAACAGAGCTGGGTGATCTTTTGGGTGCTATGGGTCGTGTGGCGCCTGCGTCAAACAGGCGATTTTCTCCCCCGCGGTCAGAAAAGGAATTAATTCGTCTGGTTCATTCCCAGCCTGGCGCAGGGGCCGGGCGGTCGAGTTGGGTGAGGCCATCTTGAAAAAAATCATTGGGTTCGCATTGCTGTTTGGCGCGGCTGCCGGTGCGGCTGTCGCCGCGCTATCTGAGGGAGCGTTTGGGCCAGGCTGGCTGGCAGCCGGGGGGCTGACCGGCGCCGCCTGCCTGGTGCTGGGCCTGGCCTGGCGCTGGGCCGGGGGCGGCCGCAAACTGGCAGTACTGATGGCAGCGGCCTTCGGGCTGCGCCTCGCCATGGGCATTATCATGTCGCTCGGCATCCAGGCTTTCGGCTACAACGAACCCGTACAGCGCGCCGGATACGTGTATGCCGACGCGTTCACCCGTGACCAGGACGCCTGGACGCTGGCCCAGTCGGATAAGCCGCTTTGGGCCAGTTTCCAGAAGGATTTCTTATCAGACCAATACGGCGGTTCGCTGGCACTCAGCGCGTTAATTTACCGCGCCATCAGTCCCGATGCGCACCGCCGCTTTCTCATCCTCATCCTGACGGCATTTGTCTTCAGCGCCGGCCTGCCCTTCTTCTGGCGCGCCGTCAAAAAGCGCTGGGACGAACCGCTGGCGCAGCTCTCCACCTGGCTGCTGGTGCTTTATCCCGAAAGCATCCTGGTGGGGGCCAGCCAGATGCGCGAGCCTTTCCTGCTGGGCTTGAGCATGATTGCCTTTTGGGCTGTCTTTAACTTCCGCCGGCGCCGCCGGCTGAGCACACTGATCTTTGCGGCCGCCGGGCTGGGCATGCTGGCCTTTTCCTCACGGGCCGCGGTGGTGATCCTGGGTGCCTTGCTGGTGTGCGCCTGGTTGGAATATGTGGATGAAATTATCAACCGGAGCTGGAAATGGCTGGGAGGGGCCGGGTTGGCGGCGGCGGCACTGATTTTGCTTATTTTTAGCTGGAGCTGGGTAAAAACCGCCTCAGCCTACGATGCCAGTCTCACCGTGCGCGACTCGGGCATGGTACAGATGATCCTGCGCAACATCCCAGAAGCCCTGGGCGCCCCCTTTGTTATTACCTACGGGCTGGCCCAACCCGTGCTGCCGGCCGTTCTGGCTGATTCTGCCCCACTGGTCTGGAAAACCATTGGCACCCTGCGCGCGCTCGGCTGGTATGGGTTGGCCCCGTTTTTGCTGTATGCCATCTTTGTGTGCTGGCAGGCCCGCCCCGAAAAAGAGCGCCGTCTACTGCTTTGGTGGGCATTCAGTTCGTTGTTGTGGCTGCTGCTGTGCTCGGCCCGCGCCGGCGGCGACCAGTGGGATAACCCGCGTTACCGCGTTCTGTTCCTGCCTTTTATGGCGCTGCTCACCGCCTGGGGCTGGCAGTGGAGCCGCGCCAGGCGGGACGCCTGGGTGTGGGCCTGGGTGGGCACCGATTTCTTGTTTGTAACCGTTTTCCTGAGCTGGTACAACGGGCGCAGCACCCTCGACAAGCTGCCGTTTTGGACCAGCGCCTTGCTGATTCTAACCGGCAGCGCCATACTGCTGGCTGCTGGTTGGGTGTGGAACTTGCTGCGCCGGCGCAGATCAGTGCGCGCCGAACTAAGCACCGCGCTGCATGCCACCCGCACATTTTTCACCCTGCAACCGGTCGAGGGGTTCTCCGCTGCCGCGCCCCACCTCCCGGCACGCATCGACCGCCACGACGTATGGGTGGTGCTATTCTTTGTAGGTTTCGCCGCGCTGTATTTTCTGGGGCGGCTGCAGGATAATTTTCCGCTGCTGATCCTGAGCGGAGATGCCGGCAATATCACCAGCTTTGCCGCCGCCCAGGCCCGTCCCGAATTATTCATCGGCGACCCGGTCTTGGGCGAAAACGGTCTCACCGGTTTCTACGCCGCGGTGCAAATCCCCATCATCAAAGCCCTGGCGCCCCTGGCCAATGGTGATTTTGCCTGGGCCTATACCTGGCTGGTGGGGCCGCATGTCTTCTTTCAACTGCTCGGCTTTTACATTTTAGGCCGCCAACTGCTGCGCAGCCGCTTTTGGGCACTGATTTTTGCGCTGCTCACCGCCATGCCCTTTCTGGATGTGGGCGTAGGAGAAATGTGGGGCATCTGGCGCGACGCCCTGCCGCGCATCACTTTTCAAACCGTGCTGCCCTATTTACTGGCCCTGGTCGTTGCCTGGCGCGGGCAGCCACGCCGCTGGCCCTGGCTGATGATTGCAGCCGGCCTGATGGTCTTTCTGCACTCGGTCAGCACCCCGGCTTGGGGCCTGGCCATCTGGCTGGGCCTGTGGGTGTACCACCCGCTCGAGTGGAAATGGCCCAAACGCCTGGGGGTGATGTTTGCCCTGGGGCTGCTTTTCCTGCTGGCGCTCAGCCCATTTGCGCTGAATTTCCTGTCGTACCAGGCACGCGGCGCCTCGCCCGATACCGACCTGGTCAACTATGTCATTCGCACGTATCTGCCCGAAAACCTGTTAAATATCCCCGCCGCCTTTGCGCAGTTCTTGCTGGCCGCCTCGCGTTCGCTGCTTTTGCCTCTGGCGCTGCTGGGCGGGTTTTTGCTGTGGCGGTTTGGCCGCCCAGAACGCCGCCTGCTGGGGATGGTGTTGTTGTGGGGCGCCGGGTTATTCCTGGCGGCAGTAGCACTGCCCTTTGGCGAGCGCCAGGTGGAAGCGGCGCTGCGCATCGCCCCCGTCGACACCGAACTGGTACGCGCACTGCGCTACTTTGTCCCCTGGCTGCTGATCTTCTGGGTATGGCCGCTGGCCGAACTGACGCCGCGCCTGGCAAACCCGCGCGCCCGGCAGGCCGCCCTGCTGAGCGGCATTTTGCTGCTGGCGGGGTGGTCTGCCACACATACTCCCGAAGCCCGCAAAATGCTGGAGGCACTGACCTGCCTGACTCAGTGCCAGTGGGTATGTGTCGGCCCGCGCGACTCAGCCGATTTCATTGTAGCTCTGCGCAGCCAAACACCGCCCGGGGCGCGCATCTTCAATTTCAACCAGGATGACCGCAGCACCTCCAATGCCCTCAGCATTCGCTACCAGGCGCTGCGGCCTATGGTTTACACCGTGCGGGATGCCGGCCTGTTTATCTATGCCAACCGCTCCGCATTCAAAGACTGGCTCAACGCCACGCAGCAGGTGGATGGCATTCAGGCGCTCGCCGACCCAGCCCAGCGCATCGATCACCTGGTGCCGCTCGCTCAAGCATTCCATGCCGATTATCTGACGTTCGATTTCCCGCTGGATGGCGCCGATTTAAACCGCTACCCAGTTGACCTGGTCTGGCAAAACAAAACCTACACCCTGCTGCGCCTGCGTTAAACATGGAAAGTACACATGCCTCCAGAGCTGGTGGCCGCAAATTAGCAGATGCCAACCGCGGGAGGCAGGCTGCTGCCTGGCAGTCCATTCAGCATCGCCCAGCCGCTTTTTCCGCGCATCGCTGAACTGACCTCATTCTCCACAGCGCCGTAGAATTACGGCCTATCCGTTCAGCAGATCTTCCAGAAATACGCCATCCTGGAAGATATTTACTTTCCAACCGGGGGAAAGCCGGTCAAGCAGCGCTGCCTGGGCAAAGCCACTGTAATAAAAGCGAGTCTCGCTGCGGTAGGTATCCATGCGCTTCACTTCGTCGAGCTGCATTTCCCAAAAGTAAGCCCGGTCGGCATAACGTTTGAAATTAGGCACTGCCAGAATCTCAGGCGTGGGCTGGTAGGCCGGGTCGCCCGCGGCTTTGGCAAGGGTCAGTTCGGCATATTTGGCCAGGCCCTCCAACCACTCGCGCTGGCGCTCATAGTCCACCAGTTCACTGCTCAGACCAGCGCGGCGCGCCTGGCGCGCCACCGCCCAACGCTGTGCTAACACACGCGCATCTGCAGTGGATGGGGCACGCACCGCCTGCACCAGCAGGTCCAGCTCAGCTTTCCAGGCTTCATTCTGGCGAACGTCGTCAAACGGGTAAGAATTTTCAAGCCGACTCACCCTCTCGGCCGCCTGCACACGCCCCACGCTGCGGTTGGCCTGAAAAACGTGGAAGGCCTCGTGGGCCAGACCAGCCACCGACCCATCCATACCGCCGCCCAACACGCTCCACAACAGGCGGTAAGGCAGCACCTCACGCACGCCCGGCGGCAGCGTTTCGCGGAAGCCAAGGTAGAAAGCGATCTCGCTGTATTCCACCGTCTGCATCGTGGCGACCCACGTTTCACCGATCTGCGCGATAAAATTTTGCGGGTTCTCGTCCGGGGTGGCCAGCCGCTGGCGGAAATAGGGCTGCCCCGCCAGGGCATCTCCTGCGGCACCTTCCCAGGCAGCTCCAAGCTTGCGGCCCAACACAAAGTTCCAACCCGGCGCCGGGTCTGGCAGCCCCACCGCAAAGGCATATTCCTCGTTATAGACCACAAATGGCACCGCCACTTGCCCCCAACCGGGCCATACGCTGTCGCCCAGGCTGCGCCGCAGATGATCAGCCTCACCCAAACGCGCTTTTTCCGCTGCACTCAAACGCTCTGGCTGCGGCGAACGCTCCGGCAGCCCCTGGTTGCTCACCACCGCAAGTACGATAGCCCCCAGGCACAACCCCATCAGCGCGAACAGCACCCCCAAAATGCCTCGCCTAATATTCTTCATCATACCCACCCACTGCAATTTTAGAGCTGTTCCAGCAGTTCGCCGCTCTCCCTGCCCGCTTAAGCCAGCCAGTGCTCGATGAACGACTGGAACTTAACCGGGTTAAACTCAATAAAGCGATAGGCCGCCAGACCTTTCTTCTGATACGGGTCGCCGGCAAAAAACTGTTCAATTTCCGCTAGCGATTCGCCCCGCGCCACCACAATGCCCCCCACGCGCGGCACCTGCGGGCCAGAAAATAGTAGTTTCCCGGCGTCATAGCCCAGTTGCAGGTAAGTGCGATGTTCAGGAGTCACTTCCGTCAATTGTTCGGCGGGGATTAAGTAAGTGATTTCAACAATGAAGTGTTTCATGATTTTCCTTTGGATCGTGTAAATTATTAGTTATCCAGCATTTCTTCTACTGAATGAGCAAACAGGTTTTTCTGCTCGGCGCGGTCGCGTTCCATGCGCAGTGCGCGCACCACCACCCCGGCCGGTCTGCGTGCCAACCCGGCTTCCACCCAGTGTTCCGCCGCGGCGAACTGAGCCGTGCGCCGGCACAGATCCGCCAGTACCAGTTCTTCCACCCCGGGGTCTTCAAAACCGGTAATATGCCCCTGGTTAGCGCGCTGCCGGGCAAACCGCTCCAACGCCAGCTTACGACACTCCATCGCCCCCCTGGGGATTTCGGCGTCATCGCATACCCAGGCCGCGTGAACCGCCGCCCAACCCGCTCCGCCGTACTCGTCATTGGCAATCTGAATCAGCGCCCATGCCAAAAACTGGCGAGCCTTTTCTGGCAGCGAGCGCTTGCGCAGGTTTTTTTGATAATCGGCGTTGCGCACCAATTTGTCCGCCAACGGGTACTCCAGCGATATATCTGTGGCGCAGTAACCGCAGTGGGGACAGCGCTGCACCCAGTATGGCAGGCTGGAACGCACCGGTTCGGAAGGGCGCGAATCCAGATCCGGTAAGCCCTGGGTAGTCACACTTTCCACCACCAACTGCTGTTCACTGTGCGCTCCACACAGGCTGCATTCACTCTCAACCGCAATCACGGACACCATGCCAATGCTCCCCAACCCAAATTTTCTATAGTATACCTGAATTTCGCCGGCCACATTGCTAGTGTCACGGCAACCCAAAAGGGCCGCGCGTGCGGCCCTTTTGGGTTGCCCGGCTCAGCGCTCAGCCAGTGGTAAAAAATGTGGTGTAAACCGTGACCAGCGAGGCGATCACGATAATCACCGTCAGCACAGTCGCAATATATTTTTGAAAACGATTGTTCACGTATTTTCCCATCAACTGGCGGTTGCTGGTCAGCGAGATTAAGAAATAAAACACCAACGGCAGCACCATGGCATTCAAAGTCTGCATCCCTACCGCCAGATTGAACAACGATACCCCCGGCAGTAAAATGGCCAGGCAAGCAATCACCAACTGTGCCAGGAATATGAAATAAAAAGTCCTGCTCTGGCGAAAAGACGTATTCAGACTGCCGGAAATGCCAAAAAACTCAGAAAACGCATAAGCCGTGGAAAGCGACACAATCACAATCCCCATGAAGCCCGCGTTTAAAATACCAACGGCAAACAGAGTGCTCGCCAGTTCGCCAGCCAGCGGCCTGATCGCCAGGGCAGCATCCTCCCCCGAGGTCAGAGGAATATTATTAACATATAAGGTCGCCGCGGTCGCCACAATCATAAAAAATGAGAAAAAATCGGTCAGAAATGCGCCCCAGTAGGTCTCCAACTGCGAGTAAAAAATCTTTCCCGATTCAATCTTCTTGTCATAAGCAAAACTGCTGATGAAAAACTGCCCCCAGGGGGTGATGGTCGTGCCCAGCACACCCATCCCGATCAGCAGGTAATTGCGCATATATTCTTCGGTGAACACCACCCCGTGTGGGTAAACGATATTGCTCAGCGCCAGACCCCAATCCGGCTGGACTTTGATTGCCGAAAAAATATAGGCAATGTAAAAAAAACTCGACAGCAGCAAGATATTCTGCGTCAGTTTATAGTTGCCGCGCGTGACGAAGAAGAAAATGACCACGATAATCACAATCACCGAAGGGATTGGCGGCAGGTTAAAAATTGCGCTGGTGGTTTTGACCGCCGAAAGGTCGACGATGATCGTGCCCATATTGGCGATAAACAGGCAGCCAAAAATGAGCAGCGAAATTTTGACCCCCCACTTCTCACGGATCAGGTCACCCAGGCCCTTGCGCGTGATCACCGTCAGGCGCATGCCCATTTCCTGGGTCACCCCCAGTAAAATGGTCACGATGCCCAACAGAAACAAAATAGGATAACCCAGCTTGGAACCGGCAATGGAGTAGGTTGCCACACCCGCAGCGTCGTTGTCGGCCATGGCGGTGATGGTGGCAGGGCCAAACACCGAAGCGAAAATCACGATCCGTTTAATAAGGTTCGATATCACCAACCGGCGATTCACCGGGGTTTCCGGTTTTGTAAAGTTCATCGCGCACCTCCCAATCTTCCCACTCTCAAACCCACCCACGGCTCCACTCCTCAGGAGCGCGCGGCTCATGCCATACGGCGGGCAGCCTGTGAAACCACTTTTGGGCTGGAGACAGGGATTATTTTATTAATGATACATGCGCGGAAGACGCTTCTTCCACGCCGTGGGAATAATTTTATCGAGCGCGTCGTCGGCTGTGACAATGCCGTGAATCACATTATCATCATCCACAACCGGCAGGGCCAGTAGATTATATTTTGAGACCAGTTGCGCACATTCGTCCTGGTTTTCCAACAGTCTCACCGAAACCACCCGGTCCTCCATAAAATCTGAGACAAGGGTAACAGGGTCGGCCATCACCAACCCGCGCAGTGAAAAAACACCCTCAAGGTGGCCCGGTTCATCGGTAACATACACGTAATAAATCGTTTCAGCCTCACTGGTGTGGTGCCGAATATATTCCATGGTCTCCGCCGCCGTCCATTCGGCCCGGGCAGCCACAAACTCAGTGTTCATAATACCGCCCGCCGAATCTTCCGGGTAGCCCAGCAGTTCGCGGACGTCATCGGCCTCATCGTCTTCCATCAGGTCCAGCAGTTCCTGGCTGCGGCCTTCCGGCATTTCGGCTAACAGATCGGCGGCCTCATCCGGTGCCATTTCCTCCAGAACGTCAGCCACCTTTTCGTTATCCATCCCCTCCAACAGGCTGGCCTGGAACTCAGGCTCCACCTCTTCCAGGGCATCCGCCACCGTTTTCGCATCCAGTTTGTCCAGAATGTCGCGGCTTTCGGAGCGGTTCAAGTCACTGATAATTTCAGCAAGGTCGGCCGGATGTAGATCTCCCAGTTTGTCCCGCGGAACCTTCAAGCGCATGGGCTGATCTATCCCCAGCAATTCCACATCATCCCAAGAAATTGCTCCCGCCGCCGAACCCTGGGCGGTGCGCGGCCCCATCCGGCGGGCAAGGCCATATAAACCCAACCGGCGTAACAGGCCGGCGCTGCCAATATCTACATTTGAAACATAAACTTCGCCATTCACCCGGGTCAGTTCCAGGTCGTTCACCCGCACCACCCGCACTCCATTCATATCAATGATCTGCTTATCCAGCACATCTTCTACCAACCGGATCTCACTTTCATCCGGAGTGTAGTCTTGAATATCTTGCAGGCGTATTCTTAATGGAAGAGCCGGGGCAAACAGCACCGGCACATCCGCTACGGCAATGATGCGTTCCGAACTGCGGTTTTTTACGACAATGGCCGTAATCTGAGGGTGGGGGTTTTTACCCTTTAAGACGGCTAACAGATCCTTCAGGGTGCCAACTCGTTCACCTTCCACATCCGTCACCGGCTTGCCCATCAATTCACTCACATAAGCCATGCGGCACCTCCTGACATAACAAACGCCCAGCGCTTCTCTGGGCGTTCTTCATTTATTTTCCGAAGCCATTTGATTCTATCACCACGCTTCAGAAAAATCCAGCCTAATAATGAAACTGTAAGGGGCACTGGATAAAAAAACAGCTTTCTGACGGCCTGTGCAACACGCCAGAAAGCTGAGGGGTTAACTTAAGAGCGCCAGGTTACCAGGAGCGCCGCGGGCCACCGCTATTACCACGGTCACCACCACCACGCTCGCCGCCGCCGCCGCGCCGTGGAGCGCCACGATCGCCAGCCCCGCCGCCGTAACCTCCACCGCCGCCACGATCGCCACCGCCGCCGCCGTAACCTCCACCGCC
>Ga0105047_10019577_pt1 | contig 10433 bp, 10 predicted proteins | sample MAT04_FD_78384 | JGI IMG/M metagenome (GOLD analysis project Ga0105047, IMG submission 78384) | Freshwater microbial communities from Lake Fryxell liftoff mats and glacier meltwater in Antarctica - MAT-04 (megahit assembly) | ecosystem: Environmental > Aquatic > Freshwater > Ice > Liftoff... | reverse complement strand
TGAGCTCGCTCGTCACCGGCCGAGTCGTGACTGGCGGGAGCGCTGGCCCTTCGACCCGCCGCGGTCGCAACGGCAGGGCCTCGGGCGCGGGCGCCTCGACCGGCGCGACGCCCATCACCACTGCCAGCGCGATCGCAGCCGTCCCGTGCATCATGACTCGCCCTCGCCGCGCCAGCGCGGCCCGCCATTATAACCGGCCGAGCGGGCGGTGCAGCTCGAGGTCGAGGCTAAACAGGTGGCCGTCGACCGTGAACACCAGGCGATGTCCGTGCGCCTCGACGTCGTCGAGGGTGCCGCGCGTGTCGAGGTGGATCCTGCGTTTGCTGCCGCTCCAGCCCTCGCGTCGGCTGTGGATCGAGATCTCGTGCTCGAGGCGCGTCAGCGGCTCGGCTTGACCGGCTCCGGGCGCCAGGCGCGGGGTCGCGAAGATCCGCAGGTCGAGCTGCAGGTCGCCACGCTCGAGCTTCACCGTCTGCTCGATCGCCGCGCCAGTGCCCAGCGGCGTCGTCACCACCGGCTGCGACAGCAGCTCGCCGCGCTCATCATACTCGTGGCTGTCGGCGGTGACGGCGAGGTCCGGGTCGTCGTAGCGGCGCAGCGTCGCCTTGATCTGGGCCACCCGCGGGCTGCGCAGCTCGCCCGAGAACTCCTGCACCGGCAGGCCGCCGAGCGCACCGCCGTGGGCCGAGGCATCGACGCGCACCAGCGCCGGCGGCGAGAATTCGACGGTGCGCGTCAATACCAGCGCCGCGCCAGCGGCGAGCATCAGGTACGCGTGCTCGCCGAGCCAGCCGCGCAGGCGGGCGCCGCGGGTGAGCGGCGCGTGGGGCTGTGTTCCCGTCACGGGCCGACGCTGGCACGGGCGGGCGGCGCTAGCAACTTTTAGGCCGGGCCGGCAATTGACCCCTGCACCGGCGTGGGATAGGGATCTGGCCGCCCATGACAACTGCGACCGAGCCGACGCAAGTCCCGAACGACCAGCCGCCGAACTTCATCAAGGAGCGGATGGCCGCGGACCAGCAGACCGGCAAGCACGGCGGGCGAGTCATCACGCGCTTTCCGCCGGAGCCCAACGGTTACCTGCACGTCGGCCACGCCAAGTCGATCGTGATGAACTTCGGCGCTGCGCTCGAGTTCGCCGGTCGCTGCCACCTGCGCTTCGACGACACCAACCCCGCGGTCGAGGAGCTCGAGTACGTCGAGGCGATCCAGGCCGACGTGCGCTGGCTCGGCTACGACTGGAGCGAGCACCTGTACTTCGCCAGCGACTATTTCGAGAGGCTCTACGACTACGCGGTCGAGCTGATCAAGTCCGGCAAGGCCTACGTGTGCAGCCTCAGCGCCGAGGACATCCGCGAGTACCGCGGCAGCTTCCACAGGAAGGGCGTCGACAGCCCGTACCGCGGGCGCAGCGTCGACGAGAACCTCGACCTCTTCAAGCGCATGCGCGCCGGCGAGTTCGCCGACGGCGAGCATGTCCTTCGCGCCAAGATCGACATGGCCGCCGCCAACATCAACATGCGCGACCCGCCGATCTACCGGATCAAGAAGGCGAGCCACCACCGCACCGGGGACACCTGGTGTGTGTATCCGATGTACGACTATGCGCACTGCGTCTCGGACGCGATCGAGGGCATCACGCACTCGATCTGCACCCTCGAGTTCGAGGACCACCGCCCGCTCTACGACTGGTTCCTCGATCAACTCACGGTCCCCTGTCACCCGCAGCAGATCGAGTTCGCCAAGCTCAACTTCACGTACACCATGCTCAGCAAGCGCCGCCTGCTCGAGCTGGTCAAGGGCGGGCACGTCCACGGCTGGGACGACCCGCGCATGCCGACGCTCTCCGGCATGCGCCGACGCGGCTACACCCCGGAGGCCCTGCGCACCCTGTGCGAGCGGGTCGGGGTGTCGAAGCACAACAGCACCGTCGATGTCACCTTGCTCGAGCACGCGGTACGCGAGCACCTCAACGCCACCAGCCCGCGGGTGATGGGCGTGCTGCGGCCGCTCAAGCTCACGCTGACCAACTGGCCCGAGGGACAGGTCGAGTGGCTCGACGCGCCCTACTTCGCGGACGACCCGTCCCGCGGCAGCCGCAAGGTGCCGCTGTCGTCGGAGCTGTACATCGAGCACGACGACTTCATGGAGGTGCCCGCGAAGGGATACTTTCGCCTGAGCCCGGGCAAGGAGGTGCGCCTGCGCCACGTCGGCATCATCCGCTGCGACGAGGTGATCAAGGACACCACCGGGCAGGTCAGCGAATTGCGCTGCACGCTCGACATGGCGACCCGCAGCGGCAACGCCCCCGACGGCCGCAAGGTCAAGGGCACGATCCACTGGCTGTCGGCGACGCACGCGCTGGCGATCGAGGCCCGGCTGTACGACCGATTGTTCTTGAAGGAAAATCCCAGCGACGTGCCCGAAGGCGGGCACTTCACCGACAACATCAATCCCAGGGCCCTGGAGGTCGTGCGTGGCGGCTTCGTGGAGCCGAGCCTCGCCGACGCCGCGCCCGGCACCCGCGTACAATTTGAGCGCCTCGCATACTTCTGCGTCGACCTCGACTCGACCCCGCAGTCGCGAGTGTTCAACCGCACGATCTCGCTGCGGGACTCGTGGGCGAAGGAGAATAAGGGCTGAGCCGGGCTGCGGTACGACGACCTCTACTCGAGCGCCCTCGGCGAAGTGGACGGCGACCTTCGACAACAAGCTCGGCATGGCCGACTACACCGCGATCGTCGCCTCCGCGACCGCCGAGACGGTCATGCTCTGCGGCCTGTAGAAGGCGCGCCCCGCGGACCCGACTGCCCGCGGATCCTCGCGCGGGGCGCAAACACGAACGCCGCCAAACCGAAGTGGTTGGGCGGCGTTCGGCGATCCGGCGATCGTGAGTGCGGGTGGCGGGGTTCGAACCTGCGGCCTTTGGCTTCGGAGGCCAACGCTCTATCCAGCTGAGCTACACCCGCGTGGGGCGAAGGGTGTACCTCAGGGCGGCCGCGCTTGGCAAGCACAGGCGCGCCGGCCGGCCCCTACTTCCGCCGCCGGCGGGTCCACAGACCACTCATTGCGCGCCCGGGGCCGGTGTTATACTCGCCGCGATGCGCTGTCTGCCCGCCCTCATCATCACGGCCCTGCTGGTCCAGATCCCGGCGGCGATCGCCCTGGCCCTCGACCTCGACCGCCTCCGGGAGATCCTCAAGCGGATCGTCGACTTTATCACCCTCGGCGGCGTCGCCCTCGCGCTGCTCGCCGGGCTCGTGTTCCTGCTTACCTGGGTGCTGTCGCACCTGCGGCGCCCCAGCGACCGCTCGCGCCGGTGGTTGTCGGCCACCGCCCTGACGAGCGCCTGGATCCCCGTGCTGCTGACCACCGTCGCGGCGGCCGGCATGTTCGTGCCCTCGCTCGCGCCCTACGTGCTTCGGGCCTTCGCGCTGGCCGTGGCGATCGCCGCGGTCGCGTGGTGCTTCTCGGTCGCCGCCCTGATCGCTGGCGGCACGCGCCGCGACCTCCGGCGCACCCGCAAGGCGCTCATCCTCGCCGGTACGCCGTGGTACTGCCTCGTCGTCTACCTGGCGACGTACTTGTAATCTCGCGACACGCTGAGCTCAGCCTGAGCTCAGGCTGAGCTCAGGGCCGCCGCTGGACCACTGGCGGGCCGCCGCCGATCCGCGCGGCCAGCTCCTTCGCCGGCGGATAGTCGGGGCGCAGGTGCAGCGCCCGCTCGCTGGCCCGGCGGGCCTGGGCCTCATCGCCGCGTTGCAGCTCGATCTGGCCGCGCACGGTCCACAGGTGGGCGTCGTGCGGGTCGCGGTCGATCGCCAGCAGGATCTGCTCGTGCGCGCGGGCCAGATCGGGCGGCTCGAATGACAGCGCCAACTGACTCTGCACATAAAACGCGTAGGCCTGCGGGTCCGCCGAGCGCGTCGCCAACAACTGCTTGTCGACGTAATGCAGCGTCCGCGGGTTGGGACCCGAGTACCGGCAAGCCGTCAGCGCCAGCAGCAACACCCACGCAGACCGACAGGTCACAGCGGGATATTGCCATGCTTCTTGCGCGGGTTCTCCTGTCGCTTGTTGCGCAGCAGCTTGAGGCTGCGCGCGACGTGGCGGCGGGTGTCCTCCGGGGCGATCACCTGGTCAATGAAGCCGAGCTCCGCCGCCTTGTACGGGTTCGCGAACAACCCGCGATAGTCGGCCAAAAGCTCGGCCCGCAGCGCGACCGGGTCCTCGGCCTCGGCGAGCTCGCGGCGATAGATGATGTTGACCGCCCCCTCCGCCCCCATCACGGCGATCTCCGCGGTCGGGTAGGCGAGGTTGATGTCGGCGCGGATGTGCTTGCTGGCCATGACATCGTAGGCGCCGCCGTAGGCCTTGCGGGTCACCAGCGTCACCTTCGGGACCGTCGCCTCGACGAACGCGTACAGCAGCTTCGCGCCGTGACGGATGATGCCGCCGAACTCCTGCTCGGTGCCCGGCAGAAAGCCCGGCACGTCCACCAATGTCCACAAGGGGATGTTGAACGCGTCGCACATGCGCACGAAGCGGGCCGCCTTGACCGAGGCGTTGATGTCGAGGCAGCCGGCGAGCACGAGCGGCTGGTTGGCGACCACGCCGACGGACTGGCCGTCGATGCGGATGAAGCCGATGACGATGTTGCGGGCGAAGTGCTCCTGGACCTCGACGAAGTGGCCGTCATCGGCGACCGCCGTGACGATCGTGCGGATGTCGTAGGGCTTGCTGGCGTCGACCGGCACGAAGCTGGCGAGCTCCGGGCACAGGCGGCCCGGGTCGTCCGCGGTGGCGCGACGCGGGGCCTCCTCCATGTTGTTGGACGGGAAGAACCCGAGCAGCTCGCGGGTCATGGCGATGACCGCCGGCTCCGACGCGCACGCGAAGTGGGCGACGCCGCTGCGCTCGTTGTGGGTCGCCGCGCCGCCGAGAGCCTCCTTCGTGACCTCCTCGTGGGTGACCGTCTTGATGACCTCGGGCCCGGTGATGAACATGTACGAGCTCTGCTCGACCATCAGCACGAGGTCGGTGAGCGCGGGCGAGTAGACCGCACCGCCGGCGCAGGGCCCGAGGATGAGCGAGAGCTGCGGCACCACGCCCGACGCGAGCACGTTGCGCTTGAAGATCTCCGCGTAACCGGCGAGCGAGGCGACGCCCTCCTGGATGCGCGCCCCGCCGCTGTCGTTGAGGCCGATCACCGGCGCCCCGACCGTGGTCGCCATATCCATGATCTGGCAGATCTTCTGCGCGTGGGCCCAGCCGAGGCTGCCGCCGAATACGGGCGCCTGCTGGGCGAACACGAACACCGGCCGGCCGTCGACCGTGCCGTGACCGGTCACCACGCCGTCGCCGTAGACCTTCTTGTCCGGCATGCCGAAGTCCGGGCACTGATTCGTGACGAACTTGCCCTGCTCGATGAAGCTGCCGGCGTCGAGCAGGAGGTCAATGCGCTCGCGCGCCGTACGGCGGCCGGTCTCGTGCAATTTATTGCGGGCCGCGGTCGCCTTGGCCCCGGCCGCGAGCACGCCCTTGTCACCCTGGGCCAGTTGGCCCGGTCCGGCGTAGGCCTCGGCCAGGTGCTCGCGGCGCTCGAGGGCGGTCCGCGGGTCGTCGGAGGGGCGAGGCTTGCTCGGGGCGTCGGACATGGCGCCGGGGTTATATCAAGGGCCCTTGCCCGGGGCGAGCAGCTTGCGCTTGGCGGCGGTGAACTCCTCGGCGGTCAGGTGTTCGTGGTCTCGCAGGTGGGCCAGGCGCTCGATGGCGTCGACGAGGGCCTCACCGGACTTGGGGTGGTCGGCGTCGGTCGTGATGAGCGCCGCGCTGAAGCTCGACGCGAGCACCGCGATCAGGCCGATGCCCATCAGCATCAGGACGGTGGCGACCAGCCGCGCGAGCCCCGTCTGCGGGGTGATGTCGCCGTAGCCGACCGTGGTGGTGGTGACGATCGCCCACCACAGCGCGTCGCCGAAGCTCGACAGGCTCGGGTTGGTGTCGCGCTCGAGCAGCCACACCGCCGCGGCGAGGGTGACGACCACGGCGCCGGTGATCAGCGCGGTGTGCAGGAGCTTGTGGCGGTTGAGCAGCAGGTCGAGCACCCGCAGCGCGCGGGTGCGCCGCAGCGCGCCGATCGTCCGCATCAACCGCAGCAGCCGCAGCAGCCGCAATAACTGGGAGATCCGCAGCAGGGCGAAGGCGTCGAGGTACAGCGGAATGAGTCCCGGCAACTCGAACCAGCGGTGACGGATGTAGTCCCGGCGATCGTCCGCGCGCCACAGACCCACCGCGAGGTCGCCCGCGAAGATCATCACGAACACGAGGTCGACCGCCGCCAGCATCTTGAAGCGGGCATCCGGCCAGTGCAGCCCCTCCAGCTCGACCCAAAACACCGGCATCAGGCTGGCGAGGGCCAGCACCGCCATCGTCAGGTCCCAGAACACGGCCCTGCGGTCGCGCGGGTGATCGTGCGAATCCTGCGGGGAAGGATACTCCGGAGGGTCCGGCTTCGGCTCATGGGTGGCCACGCGCGGCTCCTAGACCAGGTTGCCCTTGGTCGAGGGCACCGCGCCGCCGACCGTGGCGTCGTGGGCGACGGCCATCCGCAGCGCGCGTGCGAAGCCCTTGAACGCCGCCTCGACCACGTGGTGTACGTTGCCGCCGGCGCGCAGGTGCAGATGCAAGTTCATGCGCGCCTGCACGACCAGCGCCTGAAAGAACTCGCGCACGAGGTCGCAGTCGAAGTCGCCGACGCGCCGCCCGGCGATCACCGGCAGGTCGAAGACGAGGTAGGGACGGCCGCCGAGGTCGAGCGCGCAGTCGACGAGGGTCTCGTCCATACACAGCGAGAAGTGGCCGAAGCGGGCGATGCCGGCGCGCGAGCCGAGCGCCCGGTCGAGCGCGCTGCCCAGCACGAGGCCGATGTCCTCGACGGTGTGGTGGTCGTCGATCTCGGTGTCGCCGCGCGCGACCACGTGGAGGCCGAGCGCGCCGTGGCGGGCCAGCGCGTCCAGCATGTGCGAGAGGAAGGGCACCGGCGTCTCGATGTCCGCCGGCTCCGGCGGGCGGTCGCCGGGCAGCGTCAGGCGGACGGAGATCTGAGTCTCCCGGGTGGTGCGCTCGACCAGCGCCTCGCGGACTTGGTGCAACAGATCGGGCATGGCGTCAGATCCTCGACTCGGGGACAAATACGATGTCGCCGGGACGTAATACCAAGTCCTCCGACTTGCCGTTGAAGATCGCCGAGAGCGAGACCTCGAAGGTGACGGTCTGATCTCCCACGCCGGTGCGGCGCGTCACCTTCACCCGGGTCGGCGCCGCGAAGGCGCCCAGACCGCCAGCCAGCGAGATCGCCTGGACCATCGTCAGGCCGTCGCGGTAGTCGATCGAGCCGGCCTCGTTGACCTGGCCCAGCACGCTGACCTCCCGGTTGCCGCGCTGCTTGACCTGCACGCTGACCTGCGGGCTCTTGATGTAGCCGTCGGCGAGCTTCTGCTCGAGCAGGCGGGCCACCTCGTCCTTGGTCTTGCCGCGCACGTCGACCCCACCCACCATCGGAAAGTCGATCTGTCCGTCGTCACCGACCTGGTACTCGCCGGCGAAGCGGTCCTCGTCGAACACGCGGATGTCGAGCGCGTCGCCGGGTCCCAGGCCCGCGTTGGCGGCCGCGCGCGCTGACTCGGGCGGCGCTGGTGGGATCTGCGGGTTGCAGGTCGTGAGCGCGAGCAGGCACAGAGGGAGCAGGCGAGACATCGGGGTGCCTAGAAGCGTACCGCGCTGACGAGGAACGCGACGTGCTTGACGAAGCCGCCGGCGTCGACCAGGCCGCCCGGATACCTCGCCGCGAAGTCGGTGCTGTCGGCCACGAGGTCGTAGCGCGCGCCGAGCACGAAGTAGCGGCCAAACGGCTGCTCGACGCGGGCGCTGAGGCTGACGATCGTGTCCTTGCGGACGAAGCCCGGGGCGTTGAAGTACTGGACCACCCGCGACTCGCTGCCGGGGATCGGGATGCTCGCGTACTTGCGGGCGGCCACCGAGAAGCCGACCTCGGTGAACATCTTCCAGCGCCATTGATGCAGCCCGCCGATGCGGCCGCCGGCGTCGACGAAGTAGTTGCCGAACAGCGAGTCGCTAAACTGGCGGTCGAGCTGCACGAACAATTGCGTGCGCAGCGTCGGGTAGTAGGCGAGCCGCGCCATGCCGATGAAGCTCTTAAAATTCGGCCCGTTCTCGTCATCGTAATAGATGCCCGCGCCGAAGCCGGCGAGGGCGTCGAGGGTGAGGCGCGCACCGATCTGGCCGCGAAAGCCACCCAGGACCCGGTGGGCGTTGTTGTCCTCCTTGCAGTCGAGGTCGACCTCGGCGTTGCAACTGAGGTAGTAGCTGTGCGCGAAGCTGTAGGCGAGCACCAGCGACGAGCGCGGCAAGAGCCGCCACTTGACCTCGGTGGCCGTACCCTGGACCAGGCGGTCACCGCTGTAAATGTCCTTCGACTGATAGTAGAGGACCTCGTTGGTGTAGGCCGCCGACAGGCTCAGGCGACCGCCGCCGGGCCGGAACACCACGCCGAGGGCTCCGCGGTGGTCGACGCGGTTGTAGTTAAAGCCGATGCCGGCGTCGTAGTTGCGCGGGTCGGCGATGCGGGAGAAGAACTCGGTGAAGGTGACGCTGAAGCGGCGACCCGGGAGCAGCACCACGAAGGCGTTGAGGTCGACGCTGAAGCGCGGCAGCTTGCGGACATCCTCGCCCTTGGCGAGGTAGGCCCGATAACCGGCGGTGACGCGCATGTTGTAGTCGACCTTACGTTCGCTGGCCTCCGGCGGGGTCTGCAGGGTGTTGTCGCGGACCTCGCGGTTGCCGATGCCGATCCACGCGACCGGCAGCACGATCGCGGCGCCGCGGATGCCTCCGCTGTCCTGGCGGCGGTTCCAGAACACGTTGCTGTCGCCGCCGATCAGCAGGGCGAAGCCCGGATGGAGCAGCGAGCGCGGGCCGACCTTGATCCCGGCGCCGTCCTCCGTGCGGGGGATGCCGGTGCCCGCCGTCGACAGCGTGCCCGGAGCAGCCGCTACCACCGACGCGTGCAGGCCGACGTGAAGACCGATGCAGACGCCGAGCACGTTCGTCGCGCTCAGGCCCGGGGCATAGCGCTTCGAGGACGGAGGCGTCGCAAGCCTGGGGGGCCGCGGCGATGGCTGTAAGGACCGACGCAAGGGAAAGATTGGGGCTTACAGCCTACCGAAACGGTGCCGGCAAGCGAGTAACCCGCAAGGAAAGGGTGCGCGCTCACAGCACCGGGCTGGCGACCGGCGGACGCGGATCGATCGGCGGCAGGCCGCGTGAGGCGGGCGCGCCGGGGCTCGTCGGGTCCTGCGGCAATACGGCCTGCGGGGTCCGAGCCTGGGTGCTCGTCTTGCCGTCCGCGGCCTCCTCACGGCCCTGACAGGCGCGCGCCTGGCCGACCAGTCCTCGCATCTGCTGCGCCGACTCGCCGAGCTTGTCGCTGGCGAAGGCGCGCGTCTGCGCGTCAGTGGCGGCGTCCTGCACGACCAGCATGTCGCTGGTGGCGACCTCCATGACGGCCTCGGCCCGCGCCTGCTTGTCCTGCACGCAGGCGATCCGCAGGGCGTCGCCGCTCTGGCGGGCGCGGGCGGCGAGCTCGCCGAGCTCGGTCATGCCGCGCTCGAGCACCCCGCGGGCCTGGCTGGCGGTGATCGTCGGGGCACCTGCGGCCGGAGTGCCTGCGTCGGCCGGGGCGTTCGCCGTGTCGGCCGTAGTTGTTGCGGGGCTCGCTGCGGGGCTCGCTGCGGGTGCCGGGCTCACTGCGGGTGCCGCCAAAACTGCAATGGGCGGGCTCATTCGCGGCTTTTGAGCCACCTGTCCCTTGGGACTGGCTGCGATGGGGCTCGCTTGACCGGATGCTGTGGCGCTCGCGCCCGACATCAGCAAGACGCCGAGGGTCCATGCGATGAGGAGTTTGGTCGGCGGCATTACCCCGAAAATACCACAGGAAAGGTCACGTCCGAGGGCACTTCGGCGCCGGGCGTGATGGGGAATCGCCAGCCTTTGATCTTGGCCACGGTGCAGGCGGTGACCCCCTCATCCTGGAGCGAGTCATCGCGCACGTGAACATTGGTCACGGCGCCCATCACGGAGATGGTGATGGTGTAGGTGATCTTGCCGGTCAGGCCGGCATTGGCCCGCAAGCCCTTCTCGTAGCAGCTCTGCAAGGCGCCCATGCGGTTTCGGATCGTCGCAGCGACGGCCTTCTTGTCGGCGTCGCCGTCGATGTCGGCGGCGCCGCTCTTGAGCGAGATCTTGCGCTCCTTCTTGTCGATGCCAGCGACCTCCGGGCCGGCGGCGCTGACATCGAAGCCCTTGGTGCCGACCGCCGCTCCCAGCGCGCTGATGCCCTCGCCGCCGGGTAC
>Ga0105047_10019573_pt1 | contig 10434 bp, 6 predicted proteins | sample MAT04_FD_78384 | JGI IMG/M metagenome (GOLD analysis project Ga0105047, IMG submission 78384) | Freshwater microbial communities from Lake Fryxell liftoff mats and glacier meltwater in Antarctica - MAT-04 (megahit assembly) | ecosystem: Environmental > Aquatic > Freshwater > Ice > Liftoff... | reverse complement strand
GGGGCTGCTGACGGGCCATCCACATCTATCGCAAATCCATCTGTTTCAACGAAAACGCCTGTCGACATGGTGGCGAAATCCCGGCGCGATCGGTGAACTATTTTCATTTACCGAACAGTTGCGCCTCAGAAGATTTGATCTGGTGATCGACCTGCAGGGCCTGCTCCGCAGCGGATGGATTGCCTGGAAAACGGGAGCGCCGGTTCGGCTGGGCTTGAGCGACGCGCGCGAAGGCGCGCCGCTTTTTTATACGCATCAGGTGGATGTCGGGTCCGCTGAGAAGCATGCGCTGGATCGCTATCGGCAGGTGCTGACGTTCGTGGGTTGCCCGGATCGTCCGGTCGACTTTCGATTTTATCCGACCGATAGTGATCGCTCGATCGTTGCGAAGCAGGTCGGATCAATCGGACCGTATGCCGTGCTGTTGCCGGGGACAAACTGGTCGACGAAACGCTGGCCCGCTGAGAAGTTTGCGAGTCTGGTCAAACCATTGCGACAGGAGTTTGGATTTTGCACCGTAACGGCTGGCGGACCCGACGACCGGGCGCTGGCGGCACAGATACCCGGTGACATTGATTTGACTGGCAAGACGTCGCTGCAGCAGTTGATTGTCCTGCTGGAAGGCGCGTCGCTCGTGATCGCCAACGACTCCGGCCCGATGCACATCGCCGCTGCGTTGGGACGGCCGCTGGTCACGATGTTTGGACCGACGAATCCGACTCGCACCGGGCCTTACGGGCGAGGGGATAGCGTCGTCCAAATCGATATCCCCTGCAGCCCGTGCTATTCAAAAAAATGTTCGCATCAAAGCTGCCTGCACTGGCTGGACGTGGAGATGGTGCTCGCTAAAGCCAGAGAGCAGCTGCAACGCACGGACAAAAGCGCACTGGCGCTACAGGGTGGTGGGCAACGTCGCTGACTCCACCGCATAAGTGCGATTTGCTTCGAGGCGATAAGTCTTGGCAGGCGGGAGCGCGCGGTTGCCGGTGACATCGAACACCTTGCCTGCCAGCGCGGCTTCGCGGCCAGCGAAGTTGAAGATTGTAGCGCGCTTCCGGGCGGCGTCGTGCCAGATGACGCTGCGCCCGTCCTCCTGCATATAACGACGCTTCAGGCTGGGCAGCACCTCGTGATAATCCGCCAGCGCCTGGATGTGATCCTTCGTCCACCACTCGTCGATGCGCTTGCCGTTCTCATGCAAAGGCAGATGGCAACCGGCCATGTGGGCGAGCGAATAGTACACGCCTGCCGGATCGGTGGGGGCGACGTTTTTCAACGGGTGACCCGTCGGAACGGTGCTGTAATCATTTCCAACGCCGACTTTATAACAAGCAAAAATGTTGGGGATGTCATAGCTGGCCGGGTGCCCATGCGTCACCGCGCCCCACGGGCCGAACGATTCGATATTCATCTCGATGCCCGCATCTCGCAACTCCTTGAAGGCCTGCAGCAATCCCTTCCACATCGTGCGTGGCTTCATGTCGCGATAGTTGACGGGCATAAAGCTGAGGTTGTAGAAACTGTCCCAGAAAAACGCATCGCAGCCGGTGTCCTTTTTGATCTGGATGTGCGATTTCACCAGATAATCACGAGCATCTTTGACAGCCATATCGAGCACGCTCATCACGGCCGCGTACGCCCCGCCCCACTTCATGCGCGCGTCTTCAAGCAGGACGAACCAGCCCTTCTCGTCGCGCTCACTATTGTTGATCGGGCTGCCCAGCGACTGATCGTTGTTCGTCCAGATCATCGGGTGCACCTTCGATTTGTGCGCCTCTTCCATGAACGCCTTCACGCGCGGAATCCCACCGAGTTCGTCGGCGATTTCATATTCGTGCCCGCAGCACATGTTCCAGTTGAACTTGCCGGGGTTGGGCGATCGCGCGGTCATCGACGACTTTTTCAGGTTGTCGACGAAGATTTTTCGCACGCCGATCGCCTTGGCAGCCGGGAGGAGGTCTTTGTAGTAGCTGTCGACAGTGAACTTGTCCCAGAAGTTTTGCGATATGTAGGGAATCATGGGCGTTTCCTTGACGCCGTACTCATCCCGCGCGCGATCCTGGACGTCCTCGAAGATCCAGCTCCAGAGATTTTTCTGCCCGACTTCGCTTTTCGCATCTGCATTCAGCAGGATGGCCTTTTGCGCAGTCGCAAAGTTGAGCGTGTGATCGAAAATGTGTTTATCGAAGCACTTGAGCTCCGGCTTGCCCGCATCGCGCTGCAGGATAGAACGGATCAACTCGACGCGCTCAAACACGCCGATCAGTGTTTTGTCGCCCTTGTACTGGAAATCAAAATCCCCGTGCGATGAAAAGCGTGGCAGGTTGTGCGTCATCACAGGATTCTGCCCGCCATCAACGAGGAAATAGAGAATACCTTCGGTCGACCACTTTGTGTCCTTCTTGAACGTGGCTGTGGGTGGCGAGCAGCTTGATTGCGAGACGACGGATGCCCCGACGATATCGCCGTCCAGTTCCCAGCTTGCGTGATCGAGGATGTAGAAGAGCGCGATGTCCTTGCTCTTGTAATCGTATCCATAGCTGAAGCCTTCGAACTTCACGCCGTTGAAGGTGTCGGTGGCAGTTTTGATCACGATATCCATGCGGCCGGTTCCACCTTCGGGCGGGTTATCCCAGTCGCTGGTCTCATGGATCGGATCAAAGCTGTGATCGCGCATCAGCTTGACGGGAAGCGGGCGGAAGATTGCCTCGATCTTGATGCGCAGACTTCCCTTCTTTTCTTCAACGCCGAGGAACTTCAGCTGGTGCAATTCCTGTCCCGGAAATCCCTGGGTGTAGGGACGAATCGGCAATCGCCCGGAGCGCACTTTCGTCTTGCCGATGCTGATTGATCCGATTCCGACAAATGTTTCGCCGTCGGTGAGGATTTCGAAAGAGTTTTGCCCGAGTGTGAACTTCTTACTGGCCATGATTGCATTCCTGAAAAATGGGGAGTCAATAGAAATTTATCGTAATGTCACAGGCAACTTCGCACCTGCCAATGCGTAGGTGTGGTTTGCCTTCAACTTATATGTGTCGGCCTTCGTCAATTTTTCACCTGTTGTGATATCCGTCACCGCGCCCGGCAGCTTGGCCTTTTGGTCGGCGAATGTCCAGAGCGTCGCGCGTTTGCCTGCCTTGTCATGCCACAACACCGACTGCCCGTCCTCCTGCAGATGTCGCTTGTGCATATCGCCCATGCACGCGTGATAGTCGCGCAGCGCCTGCTTGTGCATATCCGTCCAGATCGTGTCGAGGCGTTTGCCCTCTTTGAAAAGCGACGCGGTGACAGACACTTTGTGCGCCAAGGCGTAGTAGATGTTGGCGGCCTCGTTCTGGCGGGGGTCGTCGTAGGTTTTGCCGGTGGGGACGGTGGTGTAATCATTGCCGAGGGGAACCTTGTAAACCACCCAGGCCCGGTCAAGAGAATAAGTGCGCGGGCATCCGTGCTGCGGCTGGCCCCAGGGGCCGAAGCTTTCGATGAGGAACTCGATCCCGGCATCCTGCAGCTCCTTGAACGCGCCGAGCACCTCGCGCCACTGCGTCGAGCAGCGACCATCCGCATAGTTCACAGGCATGAACCCGAGGTTGTAAAAGCTGTCGAAAAGATATCCGTCGAGCCCGGACTCCTTTTTGATTTTTTTGAGACAGTTCACCCAGTATTCTCGCGGCTCCTTGTTTTTGAAGTCGAGGATCGCAAAGCCATCGGTGTACGCTCCGCCGTAGGAAAGGCGCGTGTCTTCCATATGGACAAACCAGCTCGTCTTGTCGTTGTGGTTGCGACGCTTCTGGAAGATCGGGGAAGCATGGGACTGGTCATTATTCGTCCAGCTCATCGTGCGAATGCCATGTTCCTTGCACCGATCGATGAAGATCTTCAGCTTCTCAGGCCCGCCTAAAAATGGGGCTGTTTCATATTCCTGCCCGCAGCACATGTTGCCCCCGTTGTAGTGCCCGGTGATTTCGGTCATGTCCGATTTATTGAGGTTGTCGACGAAAATCTCCTTGAAGCCCAGGTTGATCGCACACGGCAGCAGGTCGCGGAAATAGGTGTCGATCGTGAACTTGACCCAATAGTTTTCGTTCAGACGCGGGACGGTGGCCATCTCTTTCATGCCAAACTCCGCTCGGGCGCGATTGTGGATATCGTCGAACATCCACGTCCACAGATTTCGCATCTGTGTCTCGGTCTTTTTATCCGAGTTCAGCAGAATTTTCTTCGGCGAAGTTTTGTAACTGGTGGCTGAATCAAAAACGTGCTTGTCGAATGTCTTAAGCTCTGCCTTGCCCGCATCGCGAACCAGCGTCGTGCGAATCAGGTCGACGTGATCGAAAACCCCAATCAGCGTGTTGTTCCCCTTCTGCTGAAAATCAAACGCCTGGTGCGACGCCCACCGCGGGAGGTTGTGCGTCATGTTCTTGTTGTATAACTCCGGCGCCCAGTAGATCACGCCTTCGGTCGTCCATGCGGTGTCTTTGGCGATCGTCACGAGTGGATCGGAGCAGGAAGATTGCGACACAATCGTCGCGCCTTCGATATCTCCACCCAGCTCCCACGACGCGGCATCGTAAATGTAGAACAGCTTGATCTTGCCGTCGTATTCGTAGTGATAGGAAAAGCCGGCGAAGTTGTATGCGTCGAACGCGTCAGTGGCGATCTTCAACACCATGTCGATGCGGGCGCTGTGTGTGGGCGCGTCGGTGTCCCAATCGCCGAGTTCGTGGATGGGATCAAAGCTGTGATCGCGCATCAGCTTGACGGGCAACGGCCGAAACCCGGCTTCGATCTTCAGGCGAATCGAACCTTTCTTTTTCTCCACACCAAGATATCGCAACGATGCAATCTCGAAGCCTTCGTAGGATTGCGAATAGGGACGAATCGGCAGGCGCCCGGACCGCACCAAGGTCTGGCCAATGCGAATTTTGCCCAAGCCAAGAAAACGGTCCCCGTCGGTCAGTACCTCAAAGGAACAATCATCAAGCGTGATGTCTGTCGTCGTCATAAGCAAACCTTGTTGAAAATCAGAGGGGAATCTGCTGTTGAAGCGCCGCAAATGCGGCCGCTGCCCAAACGGTCATGCCCCGATCGTTCGGGTGCACACCTGTTTCTCCGTCGTGATACTGTGCCCAAGTCGCGCCGTTGTCAGTTGCCGAAAGAACGGCCTCACGCAGCATGACGACATCCACGCCTTTGTCGTGAGCGACCTGGCGCATCGCCTGTTGCGTCTCGACGACGTGCTGCAAAACCGGGTTGCGTGGATTGTCACCGGCGCTGCCCATTAGTATGACGTCAGCCTTATGAAAAAACCGAATGGCGTCGATGAGCGACGCCAGCGCCGTCGCGGTTGCCTGAGGGGGGATCTCGTGGAAGCCGCAATCGTTTGTTCCGACCTGGATCATGACGACGTCGATATCGTTCGGCATCCAATCGAACCGCCCGAGCAGCTCGTAAGTATTCTGTCCGCCGATGCCGAAGTGAAGCATCTCAATATCGCGCCTGGGGAACGCTTCGCGAAGACTGCTGGCGAGTTGTTGACCCCAGTTGAGTTCCGCGCGCGAAGCACCGCCGAACCAATTGGGCGTTCGTCCGACTTCACTGATGGAAGCGCCGTAGGCGAGGAGCCGGACAGGCTGGGCATCGCTCAAGCTTTGGAATAGGCGGGGGAGCATGCTGGTCGCTCACTTCGTTCGCGGTTGTGCGATGTTTCGTCAGATATTCCGCCAGAAATAGCCCCAGCTATTGCGTAGCCAGATCGACGCGCCTGCAGTCATATCGACATCGCGCGCCTTGGAGCCTGCCAGCGGGATGTCCAGCATCCAATCGTAGTCCCAGCCGCCATAGTCCTGTCTTTGCTCGTTGTCGCGGAAGACGTTGTTGGTCCAGGTGTTAACGTAGACCATGCCCCGACCGATTTTGTGACGATAAAAAAGCGGACGCGTGCCGGCAGGGAACTTTGCGACCGCGATCACTTCGGCCCCTTTTGCGAGCGCCGGCACAGGCGTGAAGGTGTCGTCGTCGGTGGATCGAAATCCGAGCAATTGCAATCTCTCCGGATACGTCACCACCGATCGAAACTCGGGGCACACGCCCCACTGCACACGCGGAAATGCCTGCGTGTCCATGTTCGGTTCCTGCGAGGCCTGCGTCGCATAAGGCCAATTGAGAGCAACCTTTTTCGCGCCCGGCCAATCGGCGCTTCCGCTGGGATCAACACCCGACAACCTCCGCATGGCGTCGTTCGAATGCTTCACGCCATGCTCATCCTTGAATGAATCCCACTGATCAAGCGCGTAAAAAAGCGTGCCACCGTTCTCAACAAATCGCAGCAATTTTTCAGGTGTATCACGATAATCACGCTCGAACATGTTGTCGGCGATGACGATAAATCGATAGCTGTCGTACGTCGCCTGATCTACACGGTCGTCGTTCGCGCTGGTCCACAGATAGTCGGCCTCCACCCCGATCCGCGCGAGCGCCCCGCTCATGGCGGCTGCAGTGGGGAGCGCCATGCGCCTGAACAAGCTATACATGCGCGGGGTCGAGGACAGCAGCAACGTGTCGCTCTTTTTGATTGGCGGATCAAGTTCGGCGCGACGCTGGATCGTCCTTGAATATCGTCCCACAAGCGACATCACCGGCTTGGGCTTGCCGTCAAATTCGTTCAACCCAAGCGACTCGCCTTGGAACCAATACTGCGTCGGATCCTCCGCCCGATCGTTGCGATGCGCAAACCACGATGCCTCATCGTCCCGCCAATTCCAGTAATGCCACCCGTCCCCGTCAGCAGCGAGGCACGCAGCATTCACGCGATCCACGATGGCAGCCTGATGTTCGAAAGTGTCGGTGCCGTACGCGGGCGATTCGGTCCATCCACCATGACAAATCACGACCGGCTGCTGCACCGACAATTTCAAGAATCGACACATCGCATAGGCAGCGTTGTAGACCACCGGGATTTGGTGACTGAGCCGACTGTGATGAATCTCGCGCGTGTGCGTCCACTCTTCGAATGGCTGAACGTAGCTCGCGCGGGTCATCTCAAAGAAGTAATACTCCATCCAGATGGCCTGGAGCTTTTTCCGCTCGGGCGTGAAGCCGTCCAGCATCGCCCATGTGTTGGTATTTCCTTCGAAAGGCGTCCAGACGAACTGGTGCGGGGCCGCCTCGCTCATGCGCGCATCAAACCGCGCCTGGGCATCGCCAATCGTTTTCTTCTGCCAGAGGATGTAGTCGTAGCTCAACGGATTTTTCAACGATCCATTGAATTTGCTCTCCTGTGGAAGTTGCACTTCGTTGAAATCGCTCGGCCGATTCTCCAGCGCGTCCGGCCCACCCACCGCATCAATCAGACTTTTGAACGACCCGTATCGCGACTTCAACCATGCGTGCCATTCGTCCTTGAGATTGAACGGGATCGTGACATTGTCAAACCCCTTGTGAAAGCGGTCGATGCGATCGGTGTAGGCCAGCACCGTCGGCTCATTTTTATATCGCTCGGCAAAGGGGAGCATCTGCTTTACGTACGCTTCGTGCAGATGCTGATTGCAGCTGGGCAAAAAGCGATTGTCGTACGTCCACTTCTCGCCCGTCACCTGAAAATACGATTCAGGAGAATCAATGAACGGCCCGGTGAAAATGCTGATGCGAATGTCGTTCTTTTTCGCAGCGGCGACGATGACGTCCATACGCTCGAGCGATCCCGACTTGATCTTTCCCGCGTCAAAAAAGTTGTCGTTGTGAAAGAACATCGCCGCATGGTTGATCCCGGCGCTGGCCATCCCGGAGAAGTCACGGTCAAACTCGGGCAGATTTTTCTCCCATCGCCCGTCCCGCCACCAGTCCGGCCCGCAGGATCCCGGATATCTGCCATAATAAATGGTCGAATTGCAGAACCAGCGTTTGCCGTTGAGCGCAAACTGACCGTTCGGTGTGACCGTTACAAAGCGCGGATCGGTTGTCATAGAAAGCCCTCAACTCGCCAAAAAAGCCCGGGGCATCTTATCGTCGATGATTTTAATTACCACCGTCGAGCAAGATCGTTCTGGAAAAAATGGGGCGAGGGGAAAGCCTGCGCGAGTTGGTGCAGTATTAACGCCTGGTCGACTCGGATATCGACGAGGCTTCGTCCTCGAATCGCGCGGAGATGATGCTGACCGCTGGGACTTTTTCGTTGCGACGTTGACGATCGATATTTTCGATGGCTTGCAACAATACTTCCCGCGCGTCGAAACCGAGATATCGCAACGGCAACACACCCGGAGGCGACCAGGGGAAGTTGCTGTGCGCGACGACCTCCACATCGCCGGGCACGTCGACGCCTATCTGTACAAGGCCGGCTGTGCAGTGCTCCACTACATTATCATCGAGGATGATCAACGCATCGGGTCGGACCTTTTGATCAGGATTTAAAAGCAGTTGCACGGTGTTGCGTGCCCATTGCACCTCCGGCCAGCCCACGCTTTGCATCCAGTACGATCGCGTCGTGAGCTTTCGAGATTCCAAACCGTTTCTGAAATAGTCCAGATGCTCCTGCCGCGTGCCCGTTACGGTGATGAGGGCAACGCGCTTGCGCTTTTTAGATGCGAGATAGTCCAGCGCCTTGTCGATGAAGGTCGACATATCCAGACAGATGGCCGGCACATCGCCCGGCTGTCGGCCGGTCGTAATGCGCACCTTGGGCATGTCGGGCTCTTCCATCAGCGGGGTCTCGTCGAGCTCGTGATGATCGAGGAGCGTGAGAATCAGCCCCGCTAACCGATGCGCCTGCACGTCGATCGCGAGCTTCTGATAGACCTCGCTATCGGTGTGCCCGTCGACTCCGTAATACACCGGAATCTTTCGCCCGACCTCCTGTCCCAGCGAAGCAGCTTCGCTGGAGAGTGCGGTAAAGAATCGCGAGCGCGCGTCGCTGACGCTCGGTGTCCGCGCGAAGACCAGCCCGTAATGGGACAGATGCGGAGGAAAGCGTGTGACGAACGTCCCGAGTCGTCCCTGTGCCTGCACAAAGCCATCGGCAATCAGGCGATTGAGCGCGCCCTGCACGGTGGCGGTGCTCACGTTGAAGTGTGTCTGCAATTCGCTGCGCAGGGGCAGGCGCGACCCGGGGGGATACGTGCCGGTGACGATCTGTCGGCGGAGGTCACCGAGGATATGGTTCTGCTTCAATGGAAGTCGTGTCGCAATGCGAGGTCGATTCATAGTGTTGATCCTGGAAGTTTTCCATTGAAGCCCACCCTCGTATAGAAACAACTTAGAAAAATTAGCGTTCCGTGTCAATATTTCTTCTGATTCCTCGGAAATATTTCGGCTGAACGTGTTGCGCGTGGACCACCCCTCTGCTGACGAACGCAGTAGTTTCGCTATAGTCATCCCCCCTTACAGGAGCGTTTGCATGACAGCTGTCGGTATCATCGGGTGCGGGGCCATCTCCAAGTTTCATCAGGAGGGGTATGAGCGGGCGGGCGCTTCGATTGTCCACGTGTGTGATGTCCGTGCCGATGCTGCCCGTGCGGTCGGGGATCGGTACAAGGCCAAAGCATCGACAGATTATCACGTGCTGCTCGATGATCCGAACGTCAAGCTGGTGAGCATCTGCACGATTGCCTCGACGCACAAGGAGATCGCGCTGGCAGCCATCCAGGCGGGCAAGGGCGTGATCTGCGAGAAGACCCTCACCGACAACCCTGCCGACAGCGCCGACATCGTCCGCGCGGCTCAGTCGTCCAAATCCTTCTTCGCCACCGCATTCATGAAGCGCTTTTATCCCGCCACCGTGCAGGCGAAAAAGCTGCTTGGTGCGATGGGACGCGTCATCAGCGTCTACGCCCGATCGTGGCAGCCTTGGGATCTGTGGAACCCGGAGTTGACGCCCGATCAAACGACCTTCCCCTCCCACATCAAGCGAGGCTATGGCGGCGGAGTGCTCGTTTGCGGGGGGAGTCATATTCTTGACCTGCTGCAACATCTGGTCGGCCAACCAACACAGGTGGTCGGGCAAATGCACACGCGTGCCGGTATGGACGTCGACATCCAGGCGAATGCGATGCTCTGGTATGAATCCGGCGCGATTGCCCATCTGGAAACCTGCTGGCATCCGTTGAAGCTGGCCGGCTATGAACGCAACGGTTGGGACGAGCGACTGGAGATCAACACCGTCAGCGGGCGACTGGATATCTACACCACGATCTGGAACCGCCCGGGTGAAAACGGCGCGTTGCTGGTGCATCAGGCAAACGACGGCAAGACCACAGAGTATCGCTACCCCGGCACCAACCCCTTCGACGTGGAAATGGCCACGATGGTCAAACGCTTCGAGTCCGGCGAGCCCGCATCCCCCAGCGCATGGGACGGCTACGCGGTCGACGAAGTGATCGACACGATCACAAGAAGTTCGAAGGAAAATGCCGTGCTGCCGGTGAAGTGGAGGGTGTGAAG
>Ga0105047_10019571_pt1 | contig 10435 bp, 9 predicted proteins | sample MAT04_FD_78384 | JGI IMG/M metagenome (GOLD analysis project Ga0105047, IMG submission 78384) | Freshwater microbial communities from Lake Fryxell liftoff mats and glacier meltwater in Antarctica - MAT-04 (megahit assembly) | ecosystem: Environmental > Aquatic > Freshwater > Ice > Liftoff... | reverse complement strand
TCACATGGATGTGAGGACAAAATAGCGACGTAAGTCGTTATTTTGCGAGCCTCGCGAAGCTTTGCTTTGCGCCGGGCGAGGTTGAAAAACGCCACGACGGCGTTTTTCAACAGGCAGATAGGGGCGCGATGTCACTGCCGCAGAACCGAAGGCGAGTCACTGCGATCCATCGCGGGATCATTCGCGGCGGCGGACCGCGAGCCGAGCATCAATCAGCGCTCTGGCAATCGGCGGTCTGGCGCCGGTTTGCTCCCCTTTCCAATCCTGCCAATCTGGTTCCCTCCGGACTCTTCGACTTTGCTCCTGCCGTTGGCTACGCTAGGGGACTGACCAGAAATGCCTAGGCCCCCTTGGCAGGCGAACGGCGAATTCACCTCGGAGAGCTACAGCATGCGACGTCGACCTTGTCGGATTTCCTTGCGCTATGTATTCCGCGCTGCGATGTTGGGCGCCGTTCTCCCCGTCGGGTCTGCGCCCGCCACGTCCGGCGAACCGATCGCCGCTACGGATTCGAAGTTTGTCGATAACTCGCTGCTGGTCGCCCCGGACTATCCCTGCACGTGGCCGACGTATCCGTTTCCTCGCTTTCAGATCACGCACGAGCGCACCATTGGCCCGGAGTCGGCCTACAACGTCGATGTGGTGTTGATCGATGGCAACACCGGCACGCAGATGGACGTGCCGCCCCATTCGGTTGCTCGGCCGGATTTGAAACGTGAGAAGTCGGGCCCGCCCGGCCTGGCGTACACCGACAAGACAGAAGCCTGGCAATTCGGCGGCGAGGCCTGCGTAGTGGACGTGCGCGATTTACTGGATCAGGCGCCCAATGGATACAGCCCCATTGTCAAATCCGAGTACATCGAGCGCTTCGAGCGGCAGCATCGCCGCGTGCGGTTCGGCGACGTCGTGTTGCTGCGGAGCGATTACACGGACAAATACTACAAGCCCTACCCGGCCGGCAATCGTTTTCTGGCAGACGTCTTGGACCGCAAAGCGCCCGGCTACCCTGATCCTGATCCCGATTGCATGGAGTACCTGGCGAAGCGCGGCGTCCTGACACTCGGCACGGACAGCGCCAGCATGGGCCCATTGCCCGATCTAGCAGAGCCAACCCACTACGCCGGACTGAAGCACGGCATGATCTGGACAGAGAGCGCAACGAACTTGGGCGCGCTGCCGGCGACGGGCGCGTTTTACTGCATGCTTGGGCCCAAGCACGCTCTCGGTCCCTACGCCGCCACGCGCGCTTTCTCCATCGTCGATGGAGAATTGCCAAAGCGACTGATTGAATCGGCAAAAAATAAGCGCGCAATCGACCTCTCGCCCACGCTCGCCGTCAGTATGCCGCTGACGTCGCCAGGCGTCGGCACGGGACGACATCGGCAAACGTACCTCAAGCTCGACTTTCTCTACTCCGAGTATCTCGACATGTGGCACCACGCGCACCTGATGGACTCGATGGCCGGCACGCACTTGGTTCCACCGTCGTACGCCCTGCCGCCACCAGGCGCGGAGCCTGCATATGCGCCAGAGATCGCCGGCTGGCTCGCCGAGTATGAAAAAAGCTACGGCAAGCGCGGCGCGAGTGCCCTGACTACCGATCAAGTCCCGCTCGACTGGACCTGTGGGCCCGTGCGGGTTGTAGACGTCCGCTCTTTAGTCGGCAGCACGAATATTAAAAACGGCCCTGCCTCGCCCGAGATTACGCCCGCTCTCCTGCAAGCCTATGAAAAAGAGAACGGCGCTTTCAGGGCCGGAGACATCGTGCTATTTCGCACGGACCACCTCAACCGATTCTTCAAGGCGCCGCCACACGACACGGGCGCGTGGGCCGATCCGTTGTCCGGCAAGAGCGAAGGCTGGCCCGCTCCCGGCCCCGACGCGATTGTGTACTTGAAGAAAAAGGGGATCCGCTGCGTCGCCACCGACGCGCCTGATTTAGGGGGCGTCGATCCTAAACGCGCCCTCTTCACGTATTGGGCGCTCGGCAGCCAGGAGATGGTCGGCGTCGAATTCCTGCATCGCGCCGACAAGATACCCAGCGGCGGATATTTCTTGTTCGCGCCGCTCAAGATTCGCGACTGCCACGGCGGACCGGGTCGCGCCATCGTCTTGCATTGACCGCGCGACGTAACCGCTAACAGCCCGGGGAAGAGGCACGGTTTACGTTTTCAAGTAAAACGCCCGCAATCAGTGACGGGCGAAAAACACCGCCAGGCGGGGCGTGCCGAGCACGGCTTCGAGAACGTCCCACTGGAGCCAGTGTATGGGAATGCCCCCCGCCGGCCGATCGGATCGACACTGATCTCCTGCCGAAGCTGCCCTGCACGCTACAATCCGGGGGCACGCGCTACGGGGGAGCCCCGCCGAATCGTCGGCCTCTGCTAGCATTGCCACGCCAGCGACTACACGAGCAGAACCATGACAGCGATCCTCGGCATCTCGGCCTTCTATCACGATTCGGCGGCGGCGCTGGTCGTCGACGGCGACATCGTGGCGGCGGCCCAAGAGGAGCGGTTCACGCGCAAGAAGCACGACTACAGTTTCCCGCAGAACGCCATCGACTATTGCCTCTCCGCGGCGAACCTGCGGCCCGAGGACCTGGACTACGTCGGCTTCTACGATAAACCGCTGACCAAGTTCGAGCGTCTGCTCGAGACGTACTTTGCCTTTGCGCCGGCCGGTTTTCGTTCGTTTCGCAAGGCGCTCCCTCTGTGGCTGCGGCAAAAATTATATCTGACGCGCGAGATGGACCGCGGCTTGCGCGGCCGCTACCGAGGGCGGTACGTCTTCACAGACCATCACGAGTCGCACGCCGCCAGCGCGTTCTTCCCCTCTCCGTTTGAGGAAGCCGCGATTATCACGTTCGACGGCGTGGGAGAGTGGACCACCACCTGCTTCGGCGTCGGCCAAGGGAACAAGATCCGGCTCGATCAGGAAATTCGCTTCCCGCATTCGCTGGGGTTGTTGTACTCGGCCTTCACCTACTACACAGGCTTTCGCGTCAACAGCGGCGAGTACAAGCTCATGGGCCTGGCGCCCTATGGGCGGCCGCTGTTCAAAGACTTGATCCTCGAACACCTGATGGATCTGAAGGCGGATGGCTCATTCCGCTTGGACATGAGCTACTTCAACTACTGCCAGGGGCTGACGATGACGTCGCCCCGTTTCCATCGCCTGTTCGACGGCGAGCCGCGCCCGCCCGAATCGCAAGTCTCGCAGCGCGAGATGGACCTCGCCGCCTCGATCCAGGCGGTGACCGAAGAGGTGATGCTGCGGACCGCGCGGCACGTCCACGCGGTGACCGGGATGAAGAACCTGGTCATGGCCGGTGGCGTGGCGCTGAACTGCGTGGGCAACGGCGTCATCCTCCGCGAAGGTCCGTTCGAGAACTTGTGGATCCAGCCGGCCGCCGGCGACGCCGGTGGGGCGCTGGGCGCCGCCACGTTCATCTGGCACCAACTCCTCGACAAGCCGCGCCATCCACAACCCTACGATCAGCAGCACGGTTCGTTCCTTGGCCCGGTCTTCAGCGATGATCAGATCGCCGAGGCACTCGATCAGGCCGGCGCCGTCTACACCTCCTGCGGTAGCGACGAACAATTGTGCGACGAAGTCAGCTCGCTGGTGGCGCAGGAGAAAGTCGTTGGCTGGTTTCAAGGCCGGATGGAGTTTGGACCGCGGGCCCTGGGCGGACGGAGCATTATCGGCGACGCGCGCAGCGAGAAGATGCAGTCCGTGATGAACTTGAAGATCAAGTTCCGCGAGTCGTTTCGCCCCTTCGCCCCCTGTGTGCTGCGCGAGCAGGTGGACAAGTACTTTGAGACCCGGCCGATGGAAGACAGCCCTTACATGCTGCTGGTCGCGCCCGTGAGCCAGTCGATCCGCACCGAGTTGGGGGCAGGCTACGAGCAAGCCTTCGGCATCGACAAGTTGAATTTCAAGCGTTCCAGCGTGCCGGCCATCACGCACGTCGACTATTCGGCCCGCGTGCAAACGATCGACCACGTCCGCAACCCGCTGTTCCATAAACTGCTGACAAAGTTCTACGAGAAGACGGGCTGCCCGGTGATGATCAACACCAGCTTCAACATCCGCAGCGAGCCGATCGTCTGCACGCCGCAGGACGCCTACCGCTGCCTGCTGATGACCGACATGGACGTGCTGGTGATGGGCCGGCAGATCATCCTGCGGGACGATCAGCCGCAGATGGACGAAGCGGAAAAGGCACGCCACCTGGCGCAATTCGAATTGGATTAACGCAGTCAGATACAACACTTACGGATCGACACGATGAAAATGGTGGAAGTCAACTGGCGGCCAACCGATCGCCAATTGCGGCAATTCGGCGGCATTGCGCTGATCGCGTTTCCGCTTGCCGCCTGGCTGCTGTGCGGCCGGCCCTGGCCGGCGGATATTGGTCCCACGCAAACGCGGGTGATTGGCGGCGCTGCCGCGATGGGCGTGGTCTGTGGACTGCTATCGCTCGTCAGCCCTCAGTTGCTCCGTCCGCTGTTCGTCGGCCTGTCGATCGTGGCCCTGCCGATCGGACTAGTCGTCAGCGAGATCATCCTGTTAGTGATGTTCTACCTGCTGTTCGTCCCGGTGGGTTTGTTCTTCCGCCTCACGGGACGCGACGCGATGGAGCGCAAGATCGATCGCCAGGCTAAGACGTACTGGCAGCCCAAGGCGCCGCCAGCTGGGCTGGAAAGCTACTTCCGACAATCATAAACTACGAACGAATTGACGGCCGCTCACACCGCGTCGATCCCACGCGATCCAACCCCACCGAGACGGACAGATGCCAGAGACCCAGGAAAAGTCATTCGAGGAATTGGAATCACAAGGACGCAACGGGCTCGTCTCGGAGTTCGTCTACTTCCTCAGCCAGAACAAGAAGTGGTGGCTGGCGCCGATCCTGATTGTGATCGGCATGGTCGGACTGCTCGTGGTCCTGGCCGGGTCGGGCGCCGCGCCATTTATTTACACGTTGTTCTAAAACCGGTTCCGGAGCGACCTCGGAACCGCACCGCCGTTGCTCGGGACGCGCCCCCGTTGCAAGGAGCCGGCGTTCGTTGCAAATGGCGACCGTCGGCTTCGCCAAATGACCACGAGCGCTGTGACCGGCAACAGCCAATCTACGTTCCGGGCGTGAAACGATCGTAATGAGCAACGATGCATCAGCAGAGATTCGCGACCGGATCGACGCGCTCTACCGCTCGGAATCCCGTCGGGTATTCGCTTCGCTGGTCCGACTGCTGAATGATTTTGATCTCGCGGACGACGCCATGCATGAGGCGTACGCGGCCGCGCTCGAAATCTGGCGTCAAGAGGGCGTGCCAGAGAACCCACGAGCATGGTTAATCTCCACCGGAAGATTCAAGGCGATCGATTCACTTCGTCGCGGGGGGCGTCTGAAATCGCTGCAGCCTGAAATTGCATTGCGATCGGAAGCAGTGGCCGATGAGAATGCGGCGAGAGCTGCCACGGAAATCGAAGACGATCGGCTGCGTTTGATCTTCACGTGTTGTCATCCGTCGATTGACGCAAAGTTGCAAGCGCCATTGACCCTTCGCGAGGTCTGCGGCCTGACGACGGAGCAGATCGCCCACGCATTCTTGACATCCAAGGCGTCGATGGCCCAGCGAATCGTGCGCGGCAAAGCGAAGATTCGTGACGCGGAAATCCCCTATGTCGTTCCCTCTCCGAGGGACTTGCCAGAGCGGATCGACGCGGTGCTTTCCGTAATCTATCTGGTATTCAACGAAGGATACGCGGCGTCGCAGGGGAACTCGCTGCTGCGCGTTGATCTGACCTCCGAGGCCATTCGGCTGGGCCGGTTACTACTCGACCTGCTTCCCGATCCCGAGGTGCAGGGACTGCTGGCCTTGATGCTGCTGCACGAATCGCGCAGAGAATCGCGAGTTTCCAACGATGGCGAGATCATTCTGCTCGAAGACCAGGACCGCTCACGTTGGGATCGCAAGCTGATTTCCGAGGGGACGCAATTGTTGGAACAAGCACTTCGATCGCGAAGGTTTGGCGTCTACACCCTGCAAGCCGCGATCTCGGCAATCCACGCCGAGGCCGCCACGCCCCAACAGACGGACTGGAATCAGATTGTCGTCCTCTACTCCGTACTGCTCCGAATGGATCCATCGCCGATTGTCGAACTCAACAGGGCCGTGGCGGTGGCGATGCGCGACGGACCGGAGGCGGGGCTGGAGTTGATTGACCGCATCCTCAACCGAGGAGACCTCAGCAAATACCAGTTCGCCCACTCAGCGCGCGGTGAGTTGCTCCGCCGGGCAGGCAAAACGTCCGGCGCTCTGGCAGCGTTTCAACAGGCCCTGGAGCTCGCCCGGTTGGCACCGGAAAAGCGGTTTCTGGCGGCAAGAATCAAGGATCTGACTGGTTGAAGGCCGTTTCTTGAAAAAGTTCGGCCCAGCGTGTCGATTAAGGTCTGCTCCATTCGACTAGGAAACGAGAGCCAGGCCTGTGAAGGGCCGGGCAAACCCAACCAACCACACTTGGAACGAGGAGTCGCCATGAAATACGTCTGTTTAGGATTCTACGATGAGGCAAAGTTCGCTGAGATTCCGCAGGAAGAATCGCTGAAAATGATGGAAGAATGCATGGCCTACGACGATGAACTTCGGCGCGGCGGGCATTTTATCGGGGGCGAAGCGCTCGATTCCTTCCGCAACGCAGTCACCTTGAGAATGAAGAACGGCGAGGTGGAAGTCACCGACGGACCCTATGTTGAGACCAAGGAATCACTTGGTGGCATTCTGCTGTTGGAAGCCCGCGACCTGAACCACGCGATCTCGCTGATGTCCAAACACCCAGGCGTCAAGATGGGACCCTTTGAGATTCGCCCAGCGAACGAAGAAATCAACCGTCTGGTCGCAGAGCGAACTGCGGCGATCGCCAAAGAGAAATGAACGGATCGAGCAAGGGAGCTGACCCAATGTCGCAATCGACCAACCCCGACGCGGTCTTAAGCACCGAGCGGGTTTTATCGGCCAGCCCACAACAGGTGTTTGCCGCGTTCGAGAACCCGAGTCGCCTCGCCATGTGGTGGGGACCCAGCGGCTTTACGAATACGTTCGAGCTGTTTGAGTTCACGCCGGGCGGGCGGTGGGTCTTTACCATGCACGGCCCAGATGGCGCCAACTACGCCAACGACAGCCTCTTCCGAGAGATTCAGCCCGGCGCCAGGATCGTGATCGAGCACGTTCTCCAACCGTGGTTCAGGCTCACCGTGACACTGACTGCGCGCGGCGACCAGACGCACCTGGCGTGGGACCAGGAATTCGAAAGCCCAGAAATGACCGAGCGGTTCCGCCCCTTAAGCAAGTCCGCTAACGAGCAGAACCTCGACCGGCTTGAGGCGGTACTTGCGAGCACGCGCGCCGGCGGCCTTTAGCAGCCTGTTGATTTTCTCGACAGGCTGCGACCTCACATGGATGTGAGGACAAAATAGCGACGTAAGTCGTTATTTTGCGAGCCTCGCGAAGCTTTGCTTTGCGCCGGGCGAGTTGAAAAACGCCATGACGGCGTTTTTCAACAGGCAGTTAGGACAAGTCATCGGCGGCATCGCTCGCCGTCTTCGGCGTGTGACCTTCGCAGCGAATGACCGGTTGCGGAGGGTACTTGGAGTATTTCGAATTCGTCAACGACAATTGGCAAAGCAAGAATCGCGACTGCCTGGCGGAGAGGACCACCCGCAACCAATCGCATGTCTCGCATAAGCTTTGAGTCATTTTGCGTTCGCTCAGTGGCGCGCCCAAGCTGATTGGCCGGGCGTGGACTCGGATCAACTACGGAATCCAACCGGGCAAGGCCGCCGCCTGCTTCACCCACTTTGCCATCTGCGCCTCGTCGAAGGAATCGTCCTCGTAGATGTCGATCCAGCGCGCTTGCTTGCTTTTCGGCGTGCCACCTGTGGGAACGGGCCGCAGCGACAGACCGGCGAAGAAGGTCACCTTGACGTAGCGGGTGAGGACGTGGAACGACAGGAACCAGCCCTGCCCCTCGATACCGTAAAATGGCGAGTTCCACTTCACGGCCTTGCGCACTTTGGGCGCGACTTTCACGATGATCGCGTCGAGACGCTTGCCGAAGTCGCGTTTCCAACCCGGCATCGCGGCAATGTACGCCTGCACCGGCGCGTCGCCGTCGGCCTTCGCGATCTGCGGATTGCCGCCTGAGAGTAGGACGACCTTCTCCGCTTGGGACGCCTTGATCGGCTTGGCATCTTTGAGATCTGGCTTGGACTTGCTGACGGACTTGGACTTCGAGACGCTGACCCGGAGATTCTCCGCGACCGCGGCCTGGATCAACGCCTTGAGCGCCTTGGCGTTGAGCGACTCGCCCTCCCGAATGTCGATGGCGCGGCGCGTGTTCCCCTCCAGGCTGGAGTTAAAGAGACGCGATGGGTCTTTCAACGAGGCGCCGCGAGCGAACGTCAGCTTGACCACCTCTTTGTAGGTCTCACCTGTGCAGACGATCCCAGCGCGCGACCAAACGGGCACGCCCGCCGGGTTCGATGGCTTGATCCATTTGCGCTCTTCGACGATTTCCGGGTCCGCCTCGTGAATCAGATGGCAAACCGCGGCCAAGGTCTCAACGCGCCAGTCGCCACCGCCGGCCTTAGCGTTGGTGGCCAACTTGCCTGGCTCGCTCGCGCGAGATGTGCCCTTGGCCTTCGGCTTTACCTTGCCCGGCATAGTCTTGCGGCTGCTCTCAGACATCACTCGTCCCAAATTATCTGAAGCCTCTCAGGGAGGAACTGCACTCTGCAATTTTGCGCGGCATCAAGGCGGTTCTGCCACCAGGACATATCGTAAAGGGCCGCTTGAGATCTTCGGCCAGTCGAGCAGCCACTAGTTGCGCAATATCTAGTTAAACAGAAAGTGGCAAATGTCGCCGTCTTGCATGACGTAGGTCTTGCCTTCGACACGGAGCTTGCCAGCGGCGCGGATATCTTTTTCGCTCTTGTACTGCTCGAGATCTTGCAGCGTGTAAACTTCCGCGCGGATGAAACCCTTTTCGAAGTCGGTATGGATCACGCCGGCCGCCTGGGGCGCGGTCGCTCCGACCGGGACCGGCCAGGCGCGGACTTCTTTTTCCCCGGCCGTGAAGTAGCTTTGCAATCCAAGCGTGCGGTACGCTTCGCGGGCGAGCACGGCGAGCGCCGGTTCGCTCAGTCCGCTGTCTGCCAGCATCCCTTCGCGATCGGCCTCGTCGAGCTCGGCGATTTCGGCTTCGAGCTTGGCGCAGACTGGGACGACGCCGGCGCCAACTTTCGCGGCGAACTCGCGCACCGCCTGTACCATTTCGCCTTCGCCCTTGAGATCGGACTCGTCGACGTTGGCCACGTAGAGGATCGGCTTGGCGCTTAACAAGCCGTACGAGGCAACGATCTTCGCCTCGTTCTTATCCCATTCGACTTTGCGTAGCGGTTGGTCTTTGGAAAGTTGGTCCTTGCACTTTTTGAGCACCGCTGCTTTGGCCGCGAGGTCCTTGTCGCCACTCTTGGCCGCGCGCTCTGCCTTGGGCAGCGCGCTGTCAATCGTTTGGCCATCGGCCAGCAAGAGTTCAATCTCCACGGTCTCAATATCGGACACCGGGTCGACCTTGCCGGAGACGTGGATCACGTCCGGATCTTCGAAGCAGCGGCAGACCTGCAAGATGGCGTCGACCTCGCGAATGTGCGTGAGGAACTTGTTGCCGAGCCCCTGCCCTTCGCTGGCGCCTTTGACGATGCCGGCAATATCGACGAGCTTGAGCGCCGTCGGGACGAGTTTCTGAGGGACGATGTAACGGCTGATGATTTCCAGCCGCTTGTCCGGAACGGGCACGATCCCCTCGTTCGGCTCAATTGTGCAGAACGGATAGTTGGCGCTCTGGGCCTGCTTGGACTGCGTGAGGGCGTTAAAGAGAGTGCTCTTGCCCACGTTGGGCAGACCGACGATGCCAGCTTCCATGTTTATCCCGAAATCAAGAGAGACGCAAAAGCACTAGCATACCGGCGGCAGGGCAATTCGTCAGCGGGGCCTAACGGCAATTTGCCGCCTAACTATCGCAAACTGGCAACCGCCACAAAGCAATCTCGACACCCATTCCGGCCGGAAATGTCAGTACGGGATCTTTGAACCATGCGTGGGAGCGGGCGGCGCTACTTGCTGTCCGTTAGCGCGGTTCCACATTTGCTGTAGTGGCATTGGCGGCCATACAGCTAGCGATTCTTCTCGTGAGTGCCACGACAGTCCCTGCGCGATTAGCGGCCTGTTGATTTTCTCGACAAGCTGCGACCTCACATGGATGTGAGGACAAAATAGCGACGTAAGTCGTTATTTTGCGAGCCTCGCGAAGCTTTGCTTTGCGCCGGGCGAGGTTGAAAAACGCCACGACGGCGTTTTTCAACAGG
>Ga0105047_10019569_pt1 | contig 10435 bp, 6 predicted proteins | sample MAT04_FD_78384 | JGI IMG/M metagenome (GOLD analysis project Ga0105047, IMG submission 78384) | Freshwater microbial communities from Lake Fryxell liftoff mats and glacier meltwater in Antarctica - MAT-04 (megahit assembly) | ecosystem: Environmental > Aquatic > Freshwater > Ice > Liftoff... | reverse complement strand
GCTGGATCAAGTTTCAATCCCCTTGCGGGGAAAAGGTCAGTTGAAACCTAAATTTTTCAGCAACTTTCACCTATTCTCACTTAGAGTTTCAATCCCCTTGCGGGGAAAAGGTCAGTTGAAACGATTTCGACAGGGTTCGAGTAAACGAGGGCATTCTTGTTTCAATCCCCTTGCGGGGAAAAGGTCAGTTGAAACTCAATGGGTATTGTCATCATGCATACGGATAGAAGATGTTTCAATCCCCTTGCGGGGAAAAGGTCAGTTGAAACGGCAATAAACTGATTCGAGTGCAGCGCCAGAAGGGGTTTCAATCCCCTTGCGGGGAAAAGGTCAGTTGAAACCGTTTGCCATGCGGGATTAGAGGCAATTAGATGATCTACAGTTTCAATCCCCTTGCGGGGAAAAGGTCAGTTGAAACCGCTGACCTCAGAAACATGCACTATCTGTGGTTTTCAAGGTTCATTTGCGCGAACCTCTCAATAGTATATTTTCTACTTCTAAGTAATAAACGAGAAATATAAATATTTTCCATAAATCCTTTACAGGACGAAGCTTTGAGCGATCGCGCGGATCTCTTCAACAATCAAAATCCTTCAAATTCAGTCCACACACAGCATACAAGCCAAAATCTTGCTTCTCTCGTTAAAACAGCTACCCGTCCGCGCAACTTATACTGTCTCAATGGGTTGGTGATTTTCTTCGATCCATTCGCTCCAACGATTTAGTTCTAGAGCCAACCTGCTGCCGCCTTAACGCAATACGAATAGGATTGAGCGACCCTACAATCTTACCTTGGGCATCAACTTTGGCAGGGGTATATTGCAATGGACGAGCCGTGCCAACGCAAGCTAAAACCGTACCAACCGAAGCATGGGCAGTCATGCCCGTATAGTCAGCGATCACATCCGACTCTTGCCAGCCTGAGAGTAACCGGGTGGTGTAAATTTCTTGGATGCGATCGTAAAACTCTAGTGGATTGTAAATGTCGTTGACCAAAATCGGCTTATCTACACAAACTTGGGGGAATTGCCGACATAGATCTTCAGCAATACCGAGCTTTTGCTGTGAACATACCAGCCAGCATCGCTCTAGATCGCCCACCTGATTACCCAGATGAAACCGAATCGCAGTTGTACAAGCTTCGGGCTGGCTGACCAGCAAAATTAAGCCTCGGTATTTGCGAGTCAGTTGTTTTTGCTGTACCTCGAAGGGAACCTCGACAGACAGCCGAGATAAGCGGCGAGAGATCACTCCACCCACTACTCCTACAGCAAGGCACAAAATCAGAAAAGCGATCGCCCCAATGCGAATGAGGGAAGGAGTGGTAGAGCCAAAGATATTTTTAAGGATGTCGTAAATGGCGCTGCCCAAAACGGCTAGACAAATAGAGCCGATCAAAAACGGCACAATTGCTTCGGGGCTAAAGACCACTTTAATCGCTTGAGAGAGGGTGTTTCGCATGGAGGATTTGAACGTCAACGCTTACTGTTCTATCATCTGGCTGGAAGAGGAGATTTCCAAGACGATTTTATGAAAGTATTTGGAAGAGTCCTCTTCCATAAGGATGAGACTATAACAACTGTTCCCTAGATTTGAAATTTACAGAACTCTGTAAAACAAATCTATGACCGTGAACATGACCGTTAGTCTGTAGAGTTCCTAAAGTTTATGTAGAAGCTCTAACATTTCTATTAATGTACTCTGGGGAGATGTATTTGCTCAAGTTCATGCGTAGTCGTAGTTCTTTTCTCACGCTTACTTTTTTGGATTCATCAACCTATCTGGTTAATGTAGAACAATGTCTGAACAGTCAACTCATCTGTACCTTGTCTTGATTGAAACCTCTGGCAATCAAGTGTTTATTTTTTCAACCAACAAGCTTAGGGAGAATGTCGGTGCATCAGAAGCAACCTATCGAGCTTGTAGTCAGTGGGTTCTCGAAGCCGTAACAGGTATGACGGGGAGACACATTTGGAGTGAGGATTCAGAAGCTCTCAGCAATAACATTCTGAATTCTCAGCTAAATCCATTAATTGAAGCTAGCGAAAGTAATTTAGTTGAAGTGATTGTTGCGGCATCGGGTAAAGCCATATTAATCACTCGCAAGCTGGAACAGGCTCAGAAAATTATTGAAAAAGTGACGCTCAGGGCATTGATAGAATCGCCTGGGTTAGACGTGTGTGGGGCAATCGAAGCGTTTGAATGGGACGGTGAGATTAAGCTGTCAGAAGCTAGTCTGCGTTTGCACCAAAAGTTTGAAGTAGTGCGATCGCTCCGCCCCAGCCCAGAAATGCGATTTCTCAGATTGCCGATTGTGGAAGATTGCCGTACCAGTGGATTGCCTGCTGCAACCCTAGAAGCAGATCCAGATAATCGACAGATCCCACGATCAGCCGCTAGTTTAAGCAAAAGAGAATGGTCATGGTCGAGGAAGGCTTTCGATGAACGGCTGCCTAAGCTATTAAAAGACACAACATTTAAGTTTGCAAAATCTGCTGACAAAACCTTAGACGAAGACTCTGAATCGAGGTGGCTAGCCGTAATCCACGCTGATGGGAACGGATTAGGACAGATTTTTATTAATCTAGAGCAGCATATTGAAGGCGATCAGCATGATAACCGTAACTACATTCAACAGTTTCGAGCATTTTCACTAGCATTAGACGTTTGTACGCGACAGGCTTTTATTGAGGCTTTGAGCGTCTTTCCTTCGGAGAAACGGCAGCCTCTGCGCTTAGTGCCGTTAGTCCTTGGGGGAGATGACCTGACTGTGATCTGTGATGCACAGTATGCCTTGGCATTTACTCAAAAATTTCTACAAGCCTTTGAACAAGCAACGCAAGCATCAGCAGTGATTGGCAAAATTGCAGCGAATGCCTTTGGTATCAGCCCAGGGAAACTGTCTGCTTGCGCAGGTATTGCGATCGTCAAACCGCACTTTCCGTTTTCGACAGCGTATCAGCTTGCGGAGGAATTAACTCAATCTGCCAAAGTTGTTAAGGAGGTGGTTAAGAGATCTGAACAGACTGTTCCTTGCTCAGCGATCGACTTTCATATTCTGTACGATACACACGGAACTCGACTGGAAGCCATTCGTGAAAAACTAACCCTTAAAGCTGAAAGGACATGTCTCTATAATCGCCCTTATGTCGTGAGTGCAACCGAGAACATAATGCAAATGGTAGGAGAAAAAGAGGAACTGAGAAAATGGTTAGATGAACATCATTGGTCAAAATTAGAGAGACGAGTCATGGCTCTGCGAAGAACTGATGAAGAGGCTCATCGCGTTCTGCCTACTAGCCAAATGCATACCTTGAGAGAGGGATTGTTTATAGGTAGGAATGGTGCAGATGCTCAATATGCGCTGATTCGTAAACGATATGAACAAAAAGGAATTAACGAGATTGCATCAACAGACAATCCAGAGTCACTCTTCTGGCAAGACTCGATAACCCAACACTCCGTCACAGGGTTGCTGGATGCAATGGATGCTGCTGAATTCTGGACTCTAGAGCAACTAGCGGTAGACATAGAGGAGGCAGTGTGATGGTGACTGGAACTCTCAAAATCACAATGTTGAGTGATTGGCATATTGGATCTGGCACAGGTCGTCCTGGCAATATCGATCGCCTGGTTCAGCGAGATGCTGATAATTTGCCCTATATTCCTGCTAAGAGTTTGACTGGCGTTTGGCGGGATGGTTGCGAACTGGTAGCGCAAGGATTGGATAGTGGAAGCAGTGGAGTCTGGCAACAGTGGGTGAACTGGCTATTCGGTGAGCAACAGCCTGAAGAAGACGCGAATCGAACACTGGAAAATTTACCGAAAACTGCACAGCTTTCTGTGCGATCGGCTCATTTTCCGCAAACACTTCGGGATGCTTTTCAAGGGAAAGTTTTTCTACAAACTATGACTACCTTTGTCAAACCAGGTGTGAAGATTAATCCGCATACTGGATCAGCGCTAAATGAGCATCTGCGGTTTGACGAGATGACCCGAAGTGGCGCGGTTTTGGAGGCAGATTACAGTTTGCAACTTGAGGGATTGTTGCCAAAACAACAGGCGATCGCCCAGGCGCTACTGGTGGCAGGTGCTTCGATGGTAGAACGTTTGGGGGCGAAGCGCAGACGTGGAGCGGGGCATTGTGAAATTTTGGTGGAAGGGCTGGGAGATTTGAAATGGGCGATCGAGACAATTGAGAAGACTGAAGGAACACCGCCCGCTGTTGCCCATGCTCTATCTATTCTCAATCATGACGAGACGCTTGCTTTAGAAACTCAAGCGAACCTAGGCTGGTGGAAGATTGAACTAGAAATCGAAACGCAATCTCCAGTGATCATTCATAAACGCACTGTAGGAAATCACCAAGAAACTCAGGACTATATCCCAGGAACTTACTTTTTACCAATTATCTTGAAACAGCTCAGCGCTTTTCTTGAGGTGCCGTTAGGCAATGCTTTAGTTCATGGGGATGTAGTGATTACGAACGCGGCTCCAGTAGTTGCTGGGCAGCGAGGACAGGCAGTGCCTTTCTCACTGTTTGAGTCCAAAGCGAAGGCTAGAAACTCGGCGATTCAACAGCGGATTGGAGAAACGATGAATGCTGCGGCTGGTCAACAGCTTAAGGGCATTCGGCGGGGCTATATCTACTGGGATGAACAATCATTGCATCGGGTGAATGTCAACCCTGAAATATCTGCACATAATACGATTGTTGATTCAAAGCAACGACCTGATTCAGAAGTTGGTGGCATTTATACATACGAATCTATTCCGGCGGGGCTGACGTTACGTTTGGAGGTTCGCATCCGCGATTATTTAGTTCCAAAGAATGCGGTCAACCCCTTGGAGCGGTTTCTCCAAACCGCAGTACCAATTCAAGTTGGGAGAACCAAAAAAGATGACTATGGCAATGCTAAGCTCAAGCAAGTAAGCAGTGGAAAAATTGCTGAAGTTAATAGTCGTCAAAATCAAATCTTGAACGTTTGGTTGTTTTCAGATCTTTTGCTACGGGATGCAAGACTTCGCCCGACGGTAGATCCGCAAATTTTTGGGGCTAAGTTAGGGCAAGAACTGGGGGTAAGGCTACTGCTGCTGGATTCATTGCAGGATGGATTGCCCCAGATCGATCGCTTGGTGGCATTTACTCGAACGAGCCGTACTGAATCTTGGCAAACTAAATGGGGATTGCCTCGTCCGTCTTTAGTGGGATTGAGCGCAGGCAGTGTAGTGCAGTTTCGGGTAGAAGGAGAAATTGATCCTAGAAGGCTCCAAGCATTGGAAATTTCTGGCTTGGGCGATCGCACCGCTGAGGGCTATGGACAGCTTTGTTTTAACCCAGAACTACTCATGAGTCGATCAATAAATCCCTACAGAGAAGCATCTGAAGAACCAGCGTCTCAAGCTTCTAGGAATGAAATGGGCATCGCTTCAAATGCACCTGGATATGCTTATGCTCAGTTGATTGAACGGGAAACTTGGCGGGAAATGATCCGACGAGTAGCAGGGGCAATCGCGGCTGATCCATCAAAGGTTAAAGCACTTAAGCCCTTCAGTCTCAATACATCCAAACTTACCCGCAGTAAACTTGGAACGCTTCGTTCACTGGTGGATAGTTTAAAGAACCGTAGCGATGCCGATCGAGTAGTAAATGTCATTAACCAAATGGAGACGAAAGAGAATTGGAAAGGTGACACCCTTGCCTACGTTAAGAAGCTCGTTGAGGATGAAGAAGAAGTCTGGAGGTGCTATCAGGGAATGAGCGTTGTCTCTCAATACCGCCTAACGCAGGACACAGAGGCAGCTATTAAAAAGGAACTGTGGACAGAAGCTGTGCGTATCTTGGTCGATGCTTGTATTCGTGCCCACAAGCGTGCATCTGAGCAGTTTACACCCGAACAGGAGCAATCTAATGGCTAGACAAATCAGTAAACGCATCAAAATTATGGGGACAGTGACGGCGCAAACGCCGCTGCATGTAGGCGGGCTTGGAACTGATCCAACAGTAGATTTATCTTTGGCGGTAGATGGTCAGAATCGATCTTATATTCCTGGAACAAGCCTTGCTGGAGCATTTCGGAACTGGATGGAAGACTGTGGGTTGGATATTAATTCTATTTGGGGTTATCAAGAGGAAGATAAGGGACATACCAGAAAGGAAGATAAAGGACATGCCAGTTTCATCATGATTGAAGATGCGGTGGTGACGTTGCCTGATGGTGCGATCGCTGAACTTCGAGATCATGTGGGGATTAATCGTGTTCTTGGATCGGCGAGTGATAAAACTAAGTTCGATCGTGCCATTTTGCCGAAAGGGAGTTGCTTTCAATTAAAGATGACGATCGATGTTGCCCAGGCAAAACCGATCGCTCTTAATAGCGTGGAACAGCTCATTGATGTTCTAAGAAAAGATGGGTTACGATTGGGCGCTGCTAAAACACGGGGCTTAGGACTGATTAAGCTCACAGATTTGGAATGGCTAGAATATGACTTAAGCAGTTTTTCTGGAATGGTTGCGGCTCTGAAAAAGTCAGGTACACTTTATACCCCTACTGCTGTTTGTTCTTCTCGTCTATTACATCTGAGCATCTATTGGAAACCAATTGGGGCGTTGATGGTGAAGTCGGGGCAAGATGGTGTGTCGGTAGATATTTTGCCGCTTGTGAGCCGGGATAAGAATCAGGTTGCTTTTGTGCTGCCGGGGAGTGCAGTGAAAGGAGCAATGCGATCGCAGGCTGAACGAATTCTGCGCACCGTATTACGACTTGATGCAAATTACGCTGACAAACTTCAAGACCAGCTTGAAGGCTCATCGCTAGAGCTGGTCCATTGGCTATTTGGCAAATCTGGGACAGGTGATAAAACTGAAAAAGTTGGATTTGGTCGTGGGGCGCTGACGGTGGATGACTGTTTCTGTGAGAAGAAACTTGATCCGGAGAATTGGCAAGCTGTAGAACAGGCGACCGATGATCCTCAAGCTCCTGGAACACTGCGCGGTAGTTTGGATGCCGCAGGTTTGACGGAAACTCAGCAGGCGTTTCATGTGGCGATCGATCGCTGGACGGGTGGAGCTGCTGATCAGATGCTTTACAGTGCGCTAGAGCCGTTCAAGTTGGCATGGGAGCCGATTGAACTCAGCCTAGATTTGGAACGGATTGAGGAGCCTCAGCGCGGCGCGGTACAAGCTCTGCTTTTTCTGACGCTACGAGATTTGGCGCTAGGACGAATTCCATTGGGCTATGGAGTGAATCGAGGCTACGGGTCGCTGTTGGTGCAAAAGATTGTGCTGAAGGCGGCGATGCCAGAGATGAATGACAAGGAGGTAACGTTTTCACAGCAGGGAGAGATCAATGGAATTAACCTTGCGGATCTTGATCAATCTTGGCGGACTTGGCTTCAGCAAGCAGAATCTCAGATAGCACAATCTCAAGAGGTGGCAAGATGACAACGACTTTATTCGGGCGAAGTCAGAATAACATGACGTTGAGGGAGGCGATCGCTGCTTGCCAGTCGTGTTTTAGTGATGCAGTAGGATTGTTTTATAGTCCAGAAGCTTGCAGTTTGGGGAAGGTGGCTGGAACGAGTGTAACTGATTCAGGCAATGTTGATAGGAACTTAGAGCGCATGTTTGAAGCACGGATCTTTAATGCAGATTATGAATTGCGTTGGCTGAATGAGCGGGGTGGTAAAGGTCTGGCGGTGTTGCTTTCGGAACGGGCGATCGCAGAGTATTTGGCTGAGTCGATTGATGAGTTGGAGGCGATCGCCACACAACACCAGACTTATTTACTTTGGGGAGAAGGGCTGAGTGCTAACTTGCAACCTGGATGGAGTCGGTTAGCGACTTCGCGGTTGGGAAAGTTGGATGTGCCAATTGGAAGCGTGAGTCAGAAAGGACAACGGGTAAAGCTGACCGCGATAGAGTACTTCCAACGGCTAGATGAGCTATATGGCAATGTCATTATTGCTGAGGAAAGGTTGACTGGTTTGCAAAAAGTTCTTGGCTAGACTACACAAGATTTTGGAGCACGATTCAGATGACAAATTTTCACAATCCTTATAATTTTGTTCCAGCGCTGCCGCGTGACTTTGTATCAGGTTGCTTGGGGGATGGTGAACCTGTTGGACATCATGCGTATCTGGAAGATCGCTGGAGTGGAACCATTTCTGTAAAACTTATCACTAAAACGCCATTGCTGCTTCCTGATGCTTCGACGGCTGAGAATGAAGATGGACACAAAACCTACGATCTCCGAATGCTGGGAGATCAGCCAGACTTACCACTGACTTCGGTGAAGGGAATGTTGCGATCGGCTTATGAAGCCATTACGAATTCTCGATTATCTGTGTTTGTGAATCATGATGAACGGTTGGCTTATCGGAGTCCAGCCAGTGGGAGTAGTGATTTTTATCCTGCAATTGTGGCTAAACGGAAAGATGGGGGGAAGGTTTTACGGATCTTAGAAGGGGCGGGGATGTTGGGTCGGGTTGGTCGGTTGCCTCGATACCGACAATTCCCTCGTCCTAATGAGCGAGATAAGGGAGAAGCTGCTGTTGGACTCTGTTATGACGGAACAAAAGAGTTGCCCATGTATCGAGATCAGGTTTGGGTCAGGCTTAATCCTGCAAATCAATATGCTGATGAGATTCCTCCTGAAATTCGCAAGCAGCTTCCAGGAAAAGAATTATTGGAAAATGTTGTGACTCGGATTCAACTACGTGAGAATGGTTCACAGCCTCCCGGAGGTGGGAACTGGCGCAAGGGATGGGTCTACATTACAGGAGCGAATATTAATGGCAAGATTTACGAGCGGATTTTTCTTGAGCCGGAAGAGGGAAAAAAAGCTCCTGTCGTGAAAATTGATGAGCAGATGGAGCAGTTATGGACAGAGTTGATTACTGATTATCAAGAGCAAAAACAACATAAAAAGGAGATTGAAAAGCGGAACCAGCAAACACCTTCTCGTTCTTCAAGAGACTATCTTGGGAAAGAACCTGGTAAGACTGCTTATTCACGTCATGTTTATATGGCTCAGGCAAGACAGCTAAGTGCGGGAACGTTATGTTATGTTCAGCTAAGAGATGACAGTGATTTGGAGCGTTTATCTCCTCGTGATGTGGTTGCGCTTTTGCCTGTGACAATTTCTCGGCGGCTTTACGATGCTTCTCCGGCATCGTTGTTAGATCAGTCACTTCACCCCGCAAACTCTATTTCGGAACTTTCTTCTGCCGATCGCGTTTTTGGTTGGGTTCGTCAGAATGGTAAGGGCGCAGCCGACTCACAAAATAAGATTAGTGCCTACAAGGGACAGTTACGCGTTCACGCGATGGAATGCATCTCATCCGATCCAATTCAGTCTTTTGGGGACGATGGTTTTCCACTAGCGATTTTGGGGCAACCCAAACCGCAACAGGCACGATCTTACGCTGCCAAGAACAAACAGGGTGAGGTCTTGGATAATGGCACTTTAAAGGAGCGGGGATATCAGAAGTCTCAGGGGTTACGAGGGCGAAAGGTATATCCCCATCATCAAAGATTACCGGAGGGATATTGGAATCAGCCTGAGTGCGATCGCACTCAGCAAGCGGTAAATAACCATTATCAAGAATATCGCCGTCCTAAAAAAGATGGGCAAGAGCAAAGAGATGATCAAAATCGATCGATTAAAGCTTGGGTTAAGCCAAGCAGTGAGTTCCGGTTTAGAATTGATGTGGTGAATTTGTCGGATGTGGAACTGGGCGCACTTTTATATCTTTTGAGCTTACCGCCTGAGCATTATCATCGCCTTGGAGGAGCTAAGCCGCTAGGGTTTGGAAGTGTGCGGTTGGAGTGGGATGCTTGCCAAACTGATCTACGGAAAGGGCAAAATTGGCGAGATTTTTATGGTTCTCTGTTGCCTGTTAAAGAATCTCATTTGGAATCGGGGCAAGCGGATTTGAATAGAACGATTGATGAGTATCGGAAGGCTGTCGCTACTGGCTATAAGAAAGCGTTTGAAAAGGTGCCTTTTATTGCCGCCTTTGAAAAATCTGCTTTGGGCTATGATAATCCTGTGCATTATCCTAGGACGACTTTACAACCTCGACCAGAGGGAGAGTCGTTTAAGTGGTTTGTGGAAAATGAGGCGCAGCCACGAGGACAAAGGCTAGCTCTGCCTGGTTTAACGAGCGATCGCCCGTTACCAATTAATCCCACGACTGAGCAAAGTTCATCCACTAGACGAAGAACGTAAATCCTGTCTCAAACAGTTTCTTCCTCATTTGCATCTGGAAGCCTCTACTTCCAGACTATTCTTACACTGTGGGAACAGCAATTCTCACGGTGATTCATCATGATCGACTGGCAGGTATTTCTATCCGCCGAGAACTTTGAGCAAGCCTGGGATAAGGTGCGGCGCAACAACGGCTGTGCTGGAAGCGATGGAGAAACGATCGC
>Ga0105047_10019566_pt1 | contig 10437 bp, 9 predicted proteins | sample MAT04_FD_78384 | JGI IMG/M metagenome (GOLD analysis project Ga0105047, IMG submission 78384) | Freshwater microbial communities from Lake Fryxell liftoff mats and glacier meltwater in Antarctica - MAT-04 (megahit assembly) | ecosystem: Environmental > Aquatic > Freshwater > Ice > Liftoff... | reverse complement strand
GCGCCAGGTCGGTGCGCCAGGTCGGTGCGCCCACCATCGGACAATCCTTGCGTGCAGTGGCTACGTTGAGGCATGGGCATCCTGCACACCTACCAGGCCGAGATCGCCTGGACCGGGGCCGGCGACGCCGGCACGACGAGCTACACGTCCTACAGCCGGGACCACGAGGTCTCGTTCGAGGGCAAACCGGCACTGCCAGGGTCCTCGGACCCCGCCTTCCGCGGTGACCCGTCGCGGTACAGCCCCGAGGAGCTGCTCGTCGCTGCGCTGGCGCAGTGCCACATGTTGTGGTTCCTGCACCTCGCTGCGCAGGACGGCGTCGTCGTCGTCGGCTATCTGGACTCCGCGGTGGGCACGATGCGCGTCCAGGCCGCCGGAGCCGGCCGGTTCACCCAGGTGGTGCTGCGGCCGCGGGTCACCGTGCGGCCGTCGCGGTCGGGCTCCCCCGTCGTCGACGACGCGCGCCTCGCCGCGCTGCATGCCCGCTCCGCCGAGCACTGCTTCATCACACGCTCGGTCAACTTCCCCGTCCGGACCGAGCCGGCGCCCCTCCAGATGGAGACGACCGTCGAGGCCGGCGTCTGAGCGGTCCGATACTCAGGCGGTGACCGGCTCGCGCTCCAGCGCCACCGCGAGGAACTGGCCGGTGTGGCTGGCAGCCACGGCGGCGACGTCCTCCGGGGTGCCCTCGGCGATGACCCTTCCCCCGCCCGACCCGCCCTCTGGCCCCATGTCGACCACCCAGTCCGCGTTCTTGATGACGTCGAGGTTGTGCTCGATGACGATGACGCTGTTGCCCTTGTCGACCAGCGACTGGAGCACGCCGAGCAGCTTGCTGATGTCCTCGAAGTGCAGGCCGGTGGTGGGCTCGTCCAGGACGTAGACCGTGCGTCCGGTCGACCGCTTCTGCAGCTCGCTGGCCAGCTTGACCCGCTGAGCCTCTCCCCCGGACAGGGTCGGCGCCGGCTGGCCGAGTCGCACGTAGCCCAGGCCCACGTCGACCAGGGTCGTCAGGTGCCGGGCGATCCCCGGGACCGCGGCGAAGAACGTCGCGGCCTCCTCGATCGGCATGTCCAGCACGTCGGCCACGGTCTTGCCCTTGAAGTGCACCTCGAGGGTCTCGCGGTTGTACCGGGCACCGTGGCAGACCTCGCACGGGACGTAGACGTCCGGCAGGAAGTTCATCTCGATCTTGATCGTCCCGTCGCCCGAGCACGCGTCGCAGCGCCCGCCCTTGACGTTGAAGGAGAACCGGCCGGGCAGGTAGCCCCGGACCTTCGCCTCGGTGGTCTCGGCGAAGAGCCTGCGTACGTGGTCCCAGACGCCGGTGTAGGTGGCCGGGTTGGACCGTGGCGTGCGCCCGATCGGCCCCTGGTCGACGTGGACCACCTTGTCCAGGTGCTCCACACCCGTGACCCGGGTGTGCCGGCCCGGCACCTGCCGCGCCCCGTTGAGCTCGTTGGCCAGGACGGTGTACAGGATCGCGTTGACCAACGTCGACTTGCCGGAGCCGGACACCCCGGTCACCGCAACGAGGCAGCCCAACGGGAACTCGACGTCGATGCCGAGCAGGTTGTGCTCCCTGGCACCGACGACCGTGAGCAGGCGCGAGCGGTCGACCGGCCGGCGCACCTGCGGCATGGGGATGCTGCGCCGGCCGGAGAGGTAGGCGCCGGTGACCGACTCGGGCGCCACGAGCAGACCCGCGAGGTCACCCGAGTGCACGACGCGACCGCCGTGCTCCCCCGCGCCCGGTCCGATGTCGACCACCCAGTCCGCCGTGCGGATGGTGTCCTCGTCGTGCTCGACGACGATGAGCGTGTTGCCCAGGTCCCGCAGCCGTGTGAGCGTCTCGATGAGCCGGCGGTTGTCGCGCTGGTGCAGGCCGATGGACGGCTCGTCCAGGACGTAGAGCACCCCGACGAGACCGGAGCCGATCTGGGTCGCCAACCGGATGCGCTGGGCCTCCCCGCCGGACAGCGTCCCGGCCGGCCGGTCGAGCGCGAGGTAGTCCAGGCCGACGTCGAGCAGGAAGCCGAGCCGCGCCTGGATCTCCTTGAGCACCTGGGTGGCGATCGCCGCCTCCCGGTCGCCGAGCTCGAGGGTGGCCAGGGCCGTCCGCGCCTCGCGCAGCGGCAGGTGGCAGACCTCGGCGATCGACCTCCCGCCGACCCGGACCGCGAGCACCTCGGGCTTGAGCCGAGTCCCGTGGCACTCCGGGCACGGGACCTCGCGCATGAAGGCCTCGTACTTGTCCTTCGACCACTCGGAGTCGGTCTCGGCATGGCGGCGCTCGAGGAAGGTGACCACGCCCTCGAAGCCCGTCGAGTACTGCCGCTCGCGACCCCAACGGTTCTTGTACCGGACGTGGACCTTGTGGTCCTGGCCGTAGAGGATCGCGTCTCGGGCCCGCTCGGGCAGGGCCCGCCACGGGACGTGCATGGAGAAGCCCAGCTCGACCGACAGACCCTCGAGCACCCGCTCGAAGTACTCCGAGGAGGTCTGGGACCAGGGCGCGACGGCGCCGTCGGCGAGGGTGGCCTCCTCGTCCGGGATGACGAGGTCGGGATCCACCTCGAGGCGGTTGCCGATGCCGGTGCACTCCGGGCAGGCCCCGTACGGCGCGTTGAAGGAGAACGTCCGGGGCTCGATCTCCTCGAGCGCCAGCTGGTGGTCGTTGGGGCAGGCGCGGTGCTCGGAGAACCGACGCTCGCGGTCGGGATCGTCCTGCGGCGCGTCGACCATCTCCACGACGAGCAGGCCACCGGCAAGGCCCAGGGCGGTCTCGACCGAGTCGGTCAGCCGACGCCGCACCCCGTCCTTGGCGACCAGCCGGTCGATGACCACCTCGATGGTGTGCTTGAGCTTCTTCTCCAGCGCCGGGGCCTCGCCGAGGGCGACGACCGCCCCGTCGACCCGGGCCCGCGCGAAGCCCTTGGCCTGGAGCTCGGCGAACAGCTCGCCGTACTCACCCTTGCGGCCGCGCACCACGGGCGCGAGCACCTGGTAGCGCGTACCCTCCGGCAGCTCGAGCAGCCGGTCGACGATCTGCTGCGGGGTCTGGCGGCTCACCTGCTCGTCGCAGACCGGGCAGTGCTGGATCCCGATCCGGGCGAAGAGCAGCCGCAGGTAGTCGTAGACCTCGGTGATCGTGCCGACGGTGGAGCGCGGGTTGCGGTTGGTCGACTTCTGGTCGATCGACACCGCCGGGGACAGGCCCTCGATGAAGTCGACGTCGGGCTTGTCCATCTGTCCGAGGAACTGGCGGGCGTACGCCGACAGGGACTCGACGTAGCGGCGCTGGCCCTCGGCGAAGATCGTGTCGAACGCGAGCGAGGACTTGCCGGAACCGGACAGCCCGGTGAAGACGATGAGTGCATCCCGCGGCAGGTCGAGGTCGATGTTGCGCAGATTGTGCTCTCTGGCGCCCTGGATGCGCAGTCGATCGTTCACCGGAGCATCGTAGGTCCCCGACCGGGTTCGCACAAGCGTTCGAACTGTCGCCCTCCGTCCCCGAACCGGGTCCGGGAGCCGATCGGTGTTCCACGGTGCCCGATCGGTTCCCGAACCCGGTGCGGGCGGGGCACGATGGGGTCATGGCCTGCACCGAGCACGACCGGGCGGCCGGGTCGGCGGTCCGGAGCGACCTCGGCACGGCGACCCTGCACACGCTCAGCGTCGGGCCGATGGACAACAACACCTACCTGCTCATCTGCCGAGCGACCGGACTCAGCCTGCTCGTCGATGCCGCCGCCGAGCCGGACCGGCTGCTCGCACTGCTCGACAAGGAGACCGGCGGGTCGCTCGACCTCGTCGTCACCACGCACCGGCATGCCGACCACCGCGGCGCGCTGACCCAGGTGCTGGCGACCACCGGCGCACGGCACGCGTGCGGCGGCGCCGACGCCGAGGCGATCGGTGTCCCGACCGACCGCCTGCTGGCGCACGGCGACGTCGTGGAGGTCGGCGCGCTGCGCCTCGAGATCATCGCGCTGCGCGGCCACACCCCCGGCTCGGTCGCGCTGGCCTGGCGTGAGCCTCAGGGCGCCGACGGCGACCCCGGCCGGGTGCACCTGTTCACGGGCGACAGCCTGTTCCCGGGCGGTCCGGGGAGAACGGCCGGGCCTGCGGAGTTCGCGTCCCTCATGGCCGATCTGGAGGCACGGGTGTTCGGGGTGCTCGACGACGCGACTCTCGTCCACCCCGGGCACGGTGCCGGCACCACGCTGGGCGTCGAACGTCCCGCGCTGCCGGCCTGGCGCGCGCGCGGGTGGTGAACGTCGTCCCGCTCCCGACGGGTCCGCCCGCGCGCACCGTCGGGTGCGGCAGGATCGTCGCATGACGACGTTCGTTGTCGAGTACCGCTACGACGCGCGGGCCGCCGTGCGCGACGAGATCCGCCCCCGGCACCGCGCCTTCCTCGGTGCCCTGCTGGCCGACGGCTCGCTGCTGGCGAGCGGACCCATCACCGACGGACCGGCGGGCGCCCTGCTGCTCGTCGTGGCGCAGAGCGTGCCTGCCGTCGAGCAGCTCCTCGACGGCGACCCGTTCTGGCAGGCGGGCCTGGTCTCGGCGCGCACCGTGCGGGGCTGGGACCCCGTGCTGCGCAGCTGGGACTGACTCACCGCCGGTCAGGCCTGGGTCGGCCCCTCGGAGGCGGGGGTCCGCTCGACCGTCGCGGGGTCGGCCGGGTCCGTCGCGGGGTCGGCCGGGTCCGTCGCGGGGTCGGCCGGGTCCGTCGCCACCGCGGACCGCTCGTCGCTTCGGGTCTTGAGCAGACTGGCCACCGTCGCGACCGTCAGGGTACCGACGATGATCGTCAGCGAGAGCCACGTCGGGATCTCCGGCGCCCAGGTCACCTGCTCGCCGCCGTTGATGAAGGCCAGCTGGTTGGTGTGCAGCGCCTCCAGCACCAGCTTGACGCCGATGAACCCCAGGACGACCGACAGCCCCTCGGAGAGGTAGACCAATCGCTGGAGCAGGCCACCGAGCAGGAAGTAGAGCTGGCGCAGGCCGAGGAGCGCGAAGGCGTTCGTCGTGAAGACGATGTAGGGCTCCTTCGTCAGGCCGAAGATCGCCGGGATGGAGTCGAGCGCGAACAAGACGTCGGTGGAACCGATCGCCACCATGACGACGAGCATCGGGGTCACCACCCGTCGACCGTTCTGCACCACGGTGAGCCGGTCACCGTGGTACTCGGTGGTCGACGGCACGATCCGCCGGACCAGGCGCAGGACGGCGTTCTCGTGGTACTCGGCCGGCGCCTCGCTGTCGTGGTCCTCACGGGCGAGCTTGATCGCCGTGTAGATGAGGAAGGCCCCGAACACATAGAACACCCACGAGAACTCCGCGATCGCGGCGGCACCGGCCCAGATGAACAGGCCGCGCAGCACCAGGGCGATGGCGACGCCGACGAGGAGCACCTTCTGCTGGTAGTTCCGGGGGACGGCGAACCTCGTCATGATGATGAGGAAGACGAAGAGGTTGTCGACGGACAGGCTCTTCTCGGTGATGTACCCGGCGAAGTACTCGGTGCCGTGGGCCCCACCCCAGACGATGGTCAGGCCGATGCCGAACACGATCGCCAGACCGATGTAGACCGCTGACCAGATGGCGGATTCACGGAAGGTCGGATCGTGCGGCGTGCGGACGTGCGCGTAGAAGTCGAAGACGATCAACCCCAGCACGCCGAGGAGGGTGACGGCCCAGACCCAGGGCTCCACGGCCACAGATGTACCTCCGGTACGTGTCGTTGTGTACCGGAGGTCTTCTCCGCCCGGATGACCGGACCGATGGCACCGGGAGGGCGACTGAGCTCTCCGTGCTGACGGCACCACTGCGACGGGAGTACTCCCCTCCGGCCTTGAGCATAGGACACCGCGGCCGTCCCTCAGGTGACCGCCCGGCGGGGCAGCACCGTCGGGTCGGGACTCAGACCGCGCAGAACTCGTTGCCCTCGGGATCCTGCAGGACGATCCAGAAGCCCATGCTCGGATCGTCGTGCTCACGCACGACCCTTGCGCCGGCGGAGACGAGCCGGTCGGTGAACGCCCGAACCTCCTGAGGGCCGGGACGCGTCGTGGCGTCGCGGGCGCCGGGCACCCTGATGTCGAGGTGCAGGCGATTCTTGGCGGTCTTGCCCTCGGGCACCCGCTGGAGGAAGAACCGCAGACCGGCCCCGTCCGGGTCGACCAGGGCGTAGAAGTCGTCCCAGACCTCGCGCGGGACGCCCCAGGCCACCAGCGCAGACGGCCAGTCGGCGAAACCGTCCGGGGGCGCGTCCTCGACGTACCCGAGCGCGAGCGCCCAGAGTGCGCCGAGCGCCCGCGGGTCGGCGGCGTCCAGTGTCATGCCCATCCTGCGGTCCATCGGTCCTCCTGGCGGCTCGATCGCTTCGAACGCTTGTTCGATGACGCCATCGAGACGGCCCTGTCGCAAGGGTCAGGCGGTCGCCGCCTGCATGTCCCGCAGCTCCTTCTTCAGCCCGCCGATCTCGTCGCGCAGCCGCGCCGCGAGCTCGAACTGCAGCTCGGCCGCCGCGGCGTGCATCTGATCGCTGAGGTCATGGATGAGGCCGGCCAGCTCGGTCGCCGGCACCGCTGCCATCCGGGCCCGGGCCGAGTCCCCGACCGGGCGGGGCGCCGGCGCCTGCCCCCGACCCTTGCTCTTGCCCCGACCGGTGTTGCGGTAGCCACCCTCGAGCAGCTCGGCGGTGTCGATGTCCTCGCGAGCCAGCATGTCGGTCACGTCGCTGATCTTCTTGCGCAGCGGCGTCGGGTCGACCCCGTGGGCCACGTTGTAGGCGACCTGCTTCTCGCGCCGGCGCGTGGTCTCGTCGATCGCCTGGGCCATCGCCGGGGTGACCGAGTCGGCGTACATGTGGACCTCGCCCGAGACGTTGCGCGCCGCCCGGCCGATCGTCTGGATGAGCGAGGTGCCCGAGCGCAGGAACCCCTGCTTGTCAGCGTCGAGGATGCTCACCAGCGAGACCTCCGGCAGGTCGAGCCCCTCCCGGAGGAGGTTGATCCCGACGAGCACGTCGAACTGACCCATCCGCAGCTCGCGCAGCAGCTCGACGCGGCGCAGGGTGTCCACCTCGGAGTGCAGGTACTGCACGCGCACCCCGCGCTCGAGGAGGTAGTCGGTGAGGTCCTCGGACATCTTCTTCGTCAGGGTGGTGACGAGCACCCGCTCGTCCCGCGCCACCCGGACCCTGATCTGCTCGAGCAGGTCGTCGATCTGGCCGGTCGTCGGCTTGACCACCACCTGAGGGTCAACCAGCCCGGTCGGCCGGATGATCTGCTCGACGACGCCGTCCGACTGCGACAGCTCGTAGCTACCTGGCGTCGCGGACAGGTAGACCGTCTGGCCGATTCGCTCGACGAACTCCTCCCAGCGCAGCGGCCGGTTGTCCATCGCGCTCGGCAGCCGGAACCCGTGGTCCACGAGCGCCCGCTTGCGGGACATGTCCCCCTCGAACATCGCCCCGATCTGCGGCACCGTGACGTGGGACTCGTCGATCACGAGCAGGAAGTCCTCGGGGAAGTAGTCGAGCAGCGTGTGCGGCGCCGTCCCGGCCGCCCGCCCGTCGATGTGCCGCGAGTAGTTCTCGATCCCCGAGCAGCTGCCGACCTGGCGCATCATCTCGATGTCGTAGGTGGTGCGCATCCGCAGCCGCTGGGCCTCGAGGAGCTTGCCCTGGCGCTCGAGCGTCTCCAGCCGGTCGCCCAGCTCGGCCTCGATGCTGGTGATCGCCTTCTCCATCCGCTCCGGCCCGGCGACGTAGTGCGTGGCGGGGAAGACGTGGATCTCCGGCACCGTGCGCACGACGTCGCCGGTGAGCGGGTGCAAGGTGGCGATCGCCTCGATCTCGTCGCCGAAGAACTCGATCCGGATCGCGAGCTCCTCATACACCGGGATGATCTCGACGGTGTCGCCGCGCACCCGGAAGGTGCCTCGGGTGAACGCCATGTCGTTGCGCGTGTACTGCATCGTGACGAACTGGCGCAGCAGCTGGTCCCGCTCGACGTGGTCGCCGACGGACAGGTGCACCATCCGGTCCACGTACTCCTGGGGGGTGCCCAGGCCGTAGATGCAGGAGACCGAGGCCACCACGATGACGTCACGCCGGGTGAGCAGGGACGTCGTGGCCGAGTGCCGAAGCCGTTCCACCTCGTCGTTGATCGACGAGTCCTTCTCGATGTAGGTGTCCGTCTGGGCGATGTACGCCTCGGGCTGGTAGTAGTCGTAGTACGAGACGAAGTACTCGACGGCGTTGTTCGGCAGCAGCTCGCGGAACTCGGTCGCGAGCTGGGCGGCGAGGGTCTTGTTCGGCGCCATCACCAGGGTGGGCCGCTGGAGCTGCTCGATGAGCCAAGCCGTGGTGGCCGATTTCCCCGTGCCGGTGGCGCCGAGCAGGACGACGTCCTTCTCGCCCGAGCGGATCCGCCCGGTCAGCTCGGTGATCGCCTGCGGCTGGTCGCCGGACGGCACGTAGTCCGAGATCACCTCGAACGGGGCAGCGCTGCGCTGCAGGTCGGTCACTGGACGCATGGGGCCACGGTACGTCCTGCCACCGACACGACCAGCGGGAGGCCGAGGTGCCCGGCCCTCAGGGGTGGTCGAGAGCCGTCCGGACGACGGCACCGAGGGCCACCGCGGCCCTTGCCGTCGTGAGTGACGGCTCGCCCTGCCCGGCCTGGTCGGGCATGAGCGGGACGTGCACGAACCCGGCGCGCACGCCCGGGCGGTCCGCGAGCAGGTGCGCCAGCGCGTAGAACGTCGCGTTGCACACGTAGGTCCCCGCGCTGGGCGAGACCTCGACCGGGACACCGGCCGCGGCGACGGCCTGGGCGCAGGCACGGACCGGCAGGGTGGCGAAGAAGGCCGCCGGCGCGCCGGCGACGACCGGGACGTCGACCGGGGCCGAGCCGTCGTTGTCGGCGATCCGCGCATCGATGACGTTGACGGCGACCCGCTCGACACCCACCAGCGGCCGGGCGGCCTCGCCGACGCAGACCACCACGCTCGGCCCGTGCTCGCGGACGGCGAGACGCAGCACCTGACGCGCCCCACGGAAGGAGACCGGCAGTCGCACGGCGACGAGCCTCTCCGGCCCAGACCACGCCGCGACGAGCGCCTCGACGGCGGCCCACGAGGCGTTGACCGGTCGTCCGTCGAAGGGCTCGAACCCCGTGACGAGCACCGGGCCCGGCACGCTCACGGCTCGAGGTCGGCGGCGCCGCCACGCGCGCGGCCGGCCCACCGCGCCCACAACGCGTCCACCTGCGCCTCAAGGCCCGGCACGCTGCCCGCGCCGTCCAGGACGACCGTCGCGGCCGCGAGGCGCTCCTCGTCGTCGGCCTGCGCCGCGAGCCGGGCCCACGCCTGACCGCTGCGCATCCCTCGGCCCTCGACCAGCCGCTGCACCCGGAGCTCCGGCGGCGCGTCCACCACGACGAGCTCGTCGAAGTGACCCGCCTGACCGGTCTCGACCAGCAGCGGGATGTCGTGCACGACGACGTCGTGCCCCGCGGCGACCGCGTCCGTCTCGGCCTGCCGGGCCGCGGCGAAGACCAGCGGGTGGACGATCGCGTTGAGCCGCGCCCTGGCCGCCGGGTCGGCGAAGACGACCTCGCCGAGGGCGCCGCGGTCCAGGTCAGCATCCTCGGTCAGCACCCTCTCCCCGAAGGCCCCGACGACCTGGGCGAGCCCGTCCGACCCGGCAGCGACCACGGCCCGCGCGGCGCCGTCGTGGTCGACGACCGCCGCTCCGAGGGCCGCGAGGCGGGCCGCCACGACGGACTTGCCGGCGCCGATACCCCCGGTGAGCCCGACCCGCAGGACCCCGGGGTGCGCGGGCCAACTCTGCGCACCGCGCTCCGTCCGACCGCCGTGTCCCATCTGACCAGGGTAGTCCGCGAGCGGGTACACCGAAGGGCCGGTCGCAGGACCGGCCCTTCGGGACGTGCGGTGCGCCGTGGCGCTCCGGCTCAGTTGCCGGTGAGCTTCTCGCGCAGTGCGGCCAGCGCCTCGTCGGAGGCGAGGGTGCCGGCGGCCTCCTCGACCGGGGTCGAGGAGTAGCTGCTCGCCGAGGAGGACGAGGAGGACGAGCCCGAGGTGTCGGCACCGCTGGCCGCGTCGGCGTCGGCCGTAGCGGCCTCGGCGACCTGCTTCTTGTGCGACTCCCACCGCGAGTGGGCTGCGGCGTACTGCGCCTCCCAGAGCTCGCGCTGCGACTCGAAGCCCTCGAGCCACTCGTTGGTCTCCGGGTCGAAGCCTTCGGGGTACTTGTAGTTCCCCTTGTCGTCGTACTCGGCGGCCATGCCGTAGAGCGCAGGGTCGAAGTCCTCGCTGGTCGGGTCGAGGCCCTCGTTCGCCTGCTTGAGCGACAGCGAGATCCGGCGACGCTCGAGGTCGATATCGATCACCTTGACG
>Ga0105047_10019565_pt1 | contig 10438 bp, 8 predicted proteins | sample MAT04_FD_78384 | JGI IMG/M metagenome (GOLD analysis project Ga0105047, IMG submission 78384) | Freshwater microbial communities from Lake Fryxell liftoff mats and glacier meltwater in Antarctica - MAT-04 (megahit assembly) | ecosystem: Environmental > Aquatic > Freshwater > Ice > Liftoff... | reverse complement strand
GATCGACGAGCGTTACGCGCACATCTCGACGCAGCGACGCCCCCGCTCAACACCACCATCGGCGTGGTGGCTACGACCGCTGCGCTCTCCAAGGCGGAGTGCAACAAGCTGGCCTCGGTCGCCCACGACGGACTGGCCCGCGCAATTCGCCCGGTGCACTCGATGCTCGATGGCGACTCCATCTTCGGTGTCGCCACCGGACGAGACGACTTGGGCTCGATCACCGACTCGTCCGTCGACGGTGAGCCGCCCATTCGGGCTCGTATTCGCTGGTTGAACGCAGTGCTGGAGGCAGGCGCCCAGTGCTTTGCGGCGGCGTGCACCAACGCAATCGTGCAGTCCACTGGCAATGCCGGCGCACCCGCATATCGCGATCTGTGTCCCTCGGCGTTTCCTACAGGTACGTGACTGCTGCAACCGAACATCTCGCGCGCTTTCGAAACAGGCGGGCGACTGGCTAGGTTGCAGGGTGCGTCGGGGTGAACGGCACCCCGGTCGAAGGAGGCCCTCAGCTTCATGACCAGCTCGACGCCGGACCGGAGGAAAATCTCGGTCCCTGATCTCCCACGCATGAAGGCGCTGGGCGAGCGGATCACGATGATCACGGCCTACGACGCCACGTTTGCGCGGCTCGTCGACCTGGCCGGGATCGACATCATTCTTGTTGGCGACAGCGTGGGCATGGTGGTGCAGGGCACCACCAACACCATCCCCGTCGAGCTCGATGAGATGGCCTACCACGTGCGCCTTGTCGCCCGCTCGCAGCCCAAGGCGCTCATCGTTGGCGACCTGCCGTTCGGCAGCTACCAGGTCAGCCCGCAGCAGGCCGTGGAGAGCAGCATCCGCCTCATGAAGGAAGGCGCCGAGTGCGTCAAGCTGGAGGGCGGGGTGGTCATGGCGGAAACCATTCAGGCCATCACGCGTGTCGACATCCCAGTGGTTGGGCACATCGGCCTCACACCGCAGAGCTACCACCGCATGGGTGGCCACCGGGTGCAGGGCAAGATCAGCGGCTTCGAGGCCGGCGGTCGCGAGCGGTTGTTGGAGGATGCCCATGCGGTCGAACAGGCCGGCGCGTGTGCCGTAGTGGTCGAGGGCATTCCCCGCGACCTGGCCAAGGAGATCACGCAGAAGTTGTCCATCCCCACCATCGGTATCGGGGCCGGCCCGGATTGCGATGGCCAGGTGTTGGTGCTGCACGACGTGCTTGGACTCAGTGAGCTCAGCCTGAAGTTCACCAAGCATTACGCGGATCTGCGCGACGACGCGATTCGGGCAACGGAAGCGTTCATCGGTGAGGTGCGCGATGGCACGTGGCCCGACGACGCACACAGCTTCCACTGACGTCACCCGTGTCTGACGTGCACCATGTGTGAGGTGGCCATATTTCAGGCGCCGACGGCGATGTCCCTGTGGAGCGACGCCCAGCGAGTTGCCGGGCGCCGGGTCGCGCTGGTTCCCACGATGGGCGCGTTGCACTCGGGGCACCTGGCACTGGTCGATGAGGCCCGGCGACATGCCGACATCGTTGCCGTCAGCATCTTCGTCAACCCGTTGCAGTTCGATCGCCGTGACGACTTCGACGCATATCCGCGGCCGATTGACGACGACCTCGCACTCTGCGCAGAGCACGGAGTGGACGCTGTCTACGCGCCGCGTGCGTCCGCGATGTATCCGCCCGGTTTCGAAACGCACGTGAACCCCGGCCCACTGGCCGACGTGCTGGAGGGTGCGCAGCGGCCCGGCCACTTCCGCGGTGTGACCACAGTGGTGGCAAAACTGTTCGGCGCAGTGCGTCCTCATGTTGCAGTGTTCGGCCAGAAGGACTTTCAGCAGTTGACCATCATTCGGCGCATGACCACTGACCTCGACATGGGCATCGAGATCGTCGGCATGCCCACCGTCCGCGAGTACGACGGGCTTGCGATGTCCAGCCGCAACCGACGCCTCTCGCCTGCCCAGCGCGCCACGGCCGTGTGTGTCTCGCAAGCGCTGCAGGTCGTGGCCGATGCAACAACGCGAGGGCTGTCGGACGTGGCGCAGCTCCGTGCGCTCGGCCAGTCCGTCATCGATCGCCAGCCACTGGCCCGCTTCGAACACCTGGAGATCGTGCACCCCGACACGCTGCAGCCATTGACGGTCGTTGGCGATGCTGCCATCGCGGTCACGGCAGTGTGGTTCGGTGGCGTTCGGTTGATCGACAACCGGCTGCTGTCGCCAGGACAGCCTTCCTAAGCTGACGGCATGCACGAGCTGTCCACCCTCTCCCTCTGGCACGCAACCATGTCCGCCGAGGAGTGGGGGCCAGGGCGCCCGGCACTGGGCAGCGACCTGCAGGTGGACGTGGCGATCGTCGGCGCTGGCTACACCGGGCTGTGGACTGCGTACTACCTGCTGCGGCGCGACCCCACTCTGCGGGTGGCCATTCTCGAGGCGCAGGTGGTCGGTTTCGGGGCCAGCGGCCGCAACGGTGGCTGGTGCTCCGCGCTGCTACCGATGGGGCTGGACGCAATCGCCAAGCGAAGCTCGCGGTCGCAGGCGTTTCGCCTGCAAACGGCCATGCACGAGACGGTTGCAGAGGTTGGGCGAGTTGTCGACGCCGAAGGTATCGACTGCCACTTCGCCCACGGCGGCTACCTCAACGTGTCGCGCAACCCGATGCAGCTCCAACGCGAGGCGGAGCACATCAAGCATCTGCATTCGTATGGGTTCAGCGACGACGACTACCGGGTGCTGTCGCAAGCCGAATCAACAAAGCGGCTGGGCGCGACGAAGGTGCTCGGCGGCGGGTTCACTCCGCATTGCGCGGCTCTCCATCCGGCACGGCTCGCTCGCGGTCTGGCCCGCACCGTCGAACGCATGGGCGCGACGATCTACGAACACACACCGGTCGTGGAGATCACGCCGCGCACCGTGCGCACCCATCTCGGCACGGTGAAGGCCGACGTCGTGGTGCGCGCCACCGAGGCGTTCACGCCATCGCTCGCGGGCGAAGGCAGGACGGTGGCACCCATCTATTCGCTGATGATTGCCACCGAGCCACTGCCCGACGACTTCTGGGCATCGGTCGGGTTGCACGATCGGGCCACGTTCAACGACGGCCGCCACATGATCATCTATGGGCAGCGCACCGCCGACAATCGCTTCGCCTTCGGCGGCCGTGGTGCCTGGTACCACTGGGGAAGCACCATCAAGCCGGAGTACGACCGCGACGAGCGAGTGCACGCCCTGATTCACGACACGCTGCGCGACCTCTTCCCCGGTATCGGCGACGCCGCCATCACACACCGCTGGGGCGGCCCAGTGGGTGCGGCGCGCGACTGGTGGTGCCACGCGTCGTTCGATCCGTCCACTGGGCTCGCCTCGGCCGGCGGCTACGTGGGCGATGGAGTTGGCACCACCAACCTGTCGGGCCGCACACTTGCCGATCTGATCACGGGCGAGCCCAGTGAGTTGACCACGCTGCCGTGGGTTGGTCACCGTTCACGCAAGTGGGAACCCGAGCCACTGCGCTTCATCGGCATCAACGCCACCACTGTGCTGCCGGTTGGCGCCGACCGCCACGAGGACCGCAAGGGCAGCTCGTCCAAGTGGCGCGAGGCGATCATGAACCGCCTGCTCGGCCACTAGCCAGCCGGAAACTCCGACGGTGGATTCTGGGCGAACAGCCACTCGTCGAAGAATTGGGTGAGTGGCTCGCCGGCCACCTCGGTTGCAAGCGCCATGAAATCCTCGGTCGCCTTCGACTCACCGTTGTTCTCCGCAACCCAGCGGGTGAGCAGGGTGAAGAACGCGTCGTCGCCGATGGTGCGACGCAACGCATGCAACACCACTGCACCGCCCCCGTAGCTGTTGCCGCCAAAGAGGTCACCGGCCGTGGGGTCGGCCGAACTGCCAGGTGAGCGGTAGCGCAGTTCGTCGCGCGCAGTGACTTCGAGATCGACCATGCCGATGTGGTCCGACCACATCCACTCCCCATACGTGGCGAACGATTCGTTGAGCCAGATGTCTTGCCACTGCGCAGGCGAGACTGCGTTGCCGAACCACTGGTGCGCGAGTTCGTGTGACAGCAGTTGCTGCTGGAGTTCTCCGAGTTCACCGCTAGCGAAATCGACGCGACTGAAGAGCGACCGCTCTTGCGTCTCCATCGCCAAGCCACCGAAGCTGTCGGTCATCGCGATGCCGTAGCGGTCGAGCGGGTACGTGCCGAAGTACTGTTGGAAGTACTCGATCATCTTCGGCGTCTCGTCGATGAGGGGTTGCATGGTCGTCAGATCGTTGCGGAGAACTGCGCTGACCAACGGCAATCCATCTGGCCCGTCGGTCTCGACGACCTCGTAGTCACCTGTGAGCAGTTGCACGAGATAGGTTGCCATCGGCCGGTCCTCCTGCCACGCCCATACCTCCGAGTCGTCTGAGCTGGTGTGATCGATGAGCGCACCATTGGCAACGGCGGTGACGCCGGCGGGAACCTCGATCGTGAACCTGTAGGTCGCCTTGTCGCTGGGGTGGTCGTTGCATGGCAACCACGTTCGGGCTCCGTCGGGCTCGTTGATCACGAACGAGCCGTCCTCGGTGTTGAACCACCCGCTCTCCAACCCAATCGGCGAATCGACCGGTTCTGTCGCGACGGCATAGGAGATCATCAGGTGCAGCTCATCACCAGCGCGACGTTGGATGGGCAATGTGATGCGCAGCTCCGGCGGGTCCTGCTCGGTCACTGCCAGCACACCGTCGACGAGCACCGACGAGACCGCGGGACCGGCCGAGTCGAGCGTGATCTGCATCCGATCCTCGGTGAGCAGTAGGTCGATTGCGACAGTGCCCGCAACCAAGTCGTCGGCCGCGTCATATGCAATGTCGATGTCGTAGTGCATCACGTCGATGCCGGGGTTGCCGAGGGCTGGAAACAGCGTGTCACCAACCCCGTCTCCAGCAGTCGCAGGCGTCGGCTCATCTGATGGAGGCTCAGCTGATGGCGTGATCGTCGCAGCTGAACGAACGCTGACACCAGGGGCGGTCGAGCATCCGACGAGCAGCAGCGCAACGGCAAGTGCGAGTGGTCGACGAGTCACGCGGGCACTGTACTGACAGGCGCGCACACAGTCTGGTCAGCGATGAAGGTGCGGATCGGCAACAGTCGCCCGCAGGCGAATCGTGTACACCGAGTCGCCCGAGAGGACTCCGCCGCGACCGAACAGACGGCCCGCCTGCCAGTTCGAAAGACCCAGCTCTGGCTGCAGCAGCGCGAACTGGCCGTCAACCCAGCGAGTGAAACCGTCGCCAACGAACGGCGCATCGACGCGGCGATAGAACGCCTCCTGTTCGGCGGCGTCGGCGCTGATCAGCGAGGCAACGAAGCGCGGGCTGTACTGGTTGAACTGGTCCACTGCCTGAGCAATGTCGTCGACGATCATGACAGCAACTTCCGGGACGGTGTCCCACTCCCATTCGTGCTGCAGGCACGGGCTCTCCGGAACGAGATCGTGGATGATTGCTTGCACCCCACGTGTGCGCGCAGCGGCGTCGACTGCGGCGCGAAAGGCGGGCAGCAGGTCGTGCTCACGTGAGCGTACGATGCAGCACACATTGAGGGTGTTGCAGACCTTGCGGTCGAGCGAGTGTTGCACAGCCAGCGCAAAGTGTTCGGCGTCGGCACTGTCGGCCGCCACCATCCAGGCTCCGCCGGTGCCATGCAGGCTGACGGGCACGCCGTGTTGGCGAGCGACAGCGCCGAGCTGCGCGACAGCGGTTCCCGAGCCGCGGGCTACAGCAAGCGAAAGCCGCTGGTCCGCGAAGAGCGCCCAGCCAGCAGCATGCGCCGCGCTATCGACGAGCTGCACAGCGCCGGCCGGCAGCCCCGCGGCGGCCAGCGCTGGCTGCACAGCCGAGTGCATGATGGCGCGTGCGGTGCCCAGCGCATCGCTACCGATGCGGAACACGACGGTGTTGCCGGAGCGCAGCACGCCGGTGGCATCAGCAAAAACGTTTGGCCGGCCCTCGAACACGAAACCGACAACGCCCAGCGGGTCGCGCCACTGCTCCACCGTCCACTGTGCGTGCTCTGTTGCGGCGACCTGCTGGCTGCGGCGCGTCTCCACATCTCGCCACGTGCGCAAACCAGCGATCATGTCGGCCCGCATACCCGCCGAGAGCGTCAGCCGCCCAGTCGCCCGCCCACGAGCGGCTGCGCGTGCAACATCGGCACCGTTGGCGTGGGCGATTGCGGCGAACGTTTCGTCGTCGTCCAACCGAGCCGCGAACTGCTCGTAGAACTCACTGATCTGGTCGTCTGCAACCTGTGCGAGTGCGGCGAAAGCCTCGACGGCTGCGGCCACTGAGGCGGCGGCCAGAGCGTGCTCCGCCTGCGGAATGTGCAAGAGGTCGCCGGTCTCATGAACGACAACCAGTCGATCGCCGAGGCGAAACGCAGCCGCCAGGTCCTCGGGGACCGTTGTCACTTGGTCGCCACCGAAGACCACCCGTTCGCCGGCGACCAGGGTGTGCAGTTGTTCAGTCATGGGGCGAGTATCTCCCGGATCATGACCGCGCGGCCTTCGTCAATCGATCGATGAGCTGCCTCGCCGACGGCCACCGACAGCAGACCATCGTGCAGCGTGACAGCGGCGGGCGCGCCGTCGTGAATGGCGTTCATCAGCGCAACGTGCTCGAGGTAGGAGGCGCCGTGATGCAGGCCTAGGTGACGAACAGTGTGATCGCGCACCATTCGCTCACTCACTTGGCCGATGCCGTCAGCTCGTCGACCAACACGCACGATGCCCTCGGTCACCAACGCTTCGACCTTGCCCTCGTCACCGACCACGCTGATCTCCTGCTCGTTCTTGCTCGCCTCGGCGAACATGCACAGGTCAAGGGTTGCACGCTGGCCGCCCGGATACTCCACGATCACGTACGCATTGTCGAGGATGTCGGGCTGCTCACCCTCGTAGCGCTCGTCCAGGTGGTTGACGTCCTGTGCGCCGCTGGCCATCACTCGCACCGGCGGCGACCCAACCAGCAGGTTCATCAGGTCGAAGAAGTGGCAGCACTTCTCCACCAGTGTCCCACCGGTGTTGCGAGTGAATCGGTTCCAGTTGTCGACCTTGCGAAGGAAGGGGAAGCGGTGCTCACGAATCGCCACCATTCGCAACTTCCCGATGCTGCCACTACGCACCTCCTCGAGAACTGCCTGCGTCGGGGGCATGTAGCGATACTCGAGACCCATCCACACCACCCGCCGCGGCCACCGACGGGCTTCGGCGTGAGCGACATCGATCGCGCTGCAGCAATCGGCCACCGTGGTGCACAGCGGCTTCTCGACCAGCACGTGGTGAGGCGTGCGTAGCACGTCGAGCAGCACCTCGTGATGAGTGTGGTTCGGGGAGGCAATGACCACCACATCACACAACCCCGACTCGAGCAGCTCGCTGTGGTGCTCGAAGCGCTGCAGCGGCACCTCCAGTCCAACAGCCAGCTGCGCCCAGTCGCGGCTTCTCGCGTTGGGGTCGGAGATGGCGGTGACGGTGGCACCGGGCAGGTGGAGCAGGTTGTTGATGTGCTCCACGCCCATCATGCCGGTACCGATCACGCCGTAGCGCAGGCTGGCGGACATCGTCGCTAGCGTACGGCAATGCCTCGCGTGCCACAGCCATGAACAGCCACCTCGAGCTCGCCTGGTTTGCGGCCTTGTGCGACGACGACTACGAGCAGCTGGGCGTGCCGGCCCCCCAGCTGGCCAGCAACTACGAGCACTGCGCAGCGATCGTGCATGCTGCCGACCGGGCCGGCTTCGACTCGATCCTGATGCCCTCGGGCTATGCGCTGGGCATCGACACGGTTGCATTCACTGCTGCCGTCGCCCGCACGACGCGGCACATCCGGCCCATCGTTGCCGTGCGAATGGGCGAGGTGTGGGCACCCCAGCTCGCCCGTCAGATGGCCACGCTGGACCAGCTACTCGGTGGACGAATGGTGGTCAACATCATCTCGTCGGATCTGCCAGGTCAGTCGTTGCCATCGGCTCAGCGATACCGACGCACACTCGAATACATGCGTGCCCTGCGCACGCTGCTCAACGGTGAGTCGCTGGATGTTGCCGGTGAGTTCATCAATGTCTCGGTCGCCCCTCCCCGCGTTCGTACCGTCAGCGGCCATGCGCCACCCCTGTACTTCGGCGGCCTCTCCGACGAGGCACGCGCGGTGGCTGCCGCTGCCGCGGATGTGTACCTGATGTGGCCCGACACAATGGACGGCGTTGCGACGGTGCTCGCCGACATGCGTGAGCGGGCGGCGCGCCACGGGCGCACACTTCGCTTCGGGTATCGGGTTCACGTCGTGGTGCGCGAGACAGAGGCATTGGCCCGCGCCGCAGCGCAGCACCTGGTCGCGGCGCTGGATCCGGAGGTGGGCGAGGCAATTCGGGCGCAGTCGCTGGACCGTCAATCGGTTGGTGTGCGGGCGCAGGCGTCACTGCGCGGAGACTCCGATCTCGACGGCTTCGTCGAGCCTCACCTGTGGACCGGCATCGGTCGCGCCCGCAGCGGGTGCGGCGCCGCCATCGTTGGTGACCCCGGGCAGGTGGCGGCGAAGATTCGCGGCTATCAAGCGCTCGGTATCGATACCTTCATTCTTTCGGGCTATCCGCACCTCGTGGAGTGCGAACGATTCGCAACGCTCGTGATGCCGCTACTGCGCGGCCAGCCGCCCGGCGCGTAACGTGGCCGGATGAGTACCGACCGCTTCTACTTTCGCCAGCTTCTCTCGGGTCGCGACTTCGCCGCCAACGATCCGGTCGCCCAACAGATGGTCAACTTCGTGTATGCGATCGGCGACCGCGCTACCAGCGAGTGCGTGCTCATCGACCCTGCGTATGCGGTCAACGATCTGCTCGACATCGTCGAAGCCGACGGGATGAAGGTCACCGGCGTGCTCGCGACTCACTTCCACCCCGACCACATCGGTGGTTCGCTCGGCGGGCACCACGTCGAGGGTGTGGCGACACTGCTCGAGCGTTGCAGTTGTCCCGTGCACGTGCAGCGCGACGAGACCCCGTGGGTGATGCGCACCAGCGGCCTCGCGGCCGATCAGCTGGTGCAGCATGACGGTGGCGATGTGGTGCAGGTCGGGGATATTGCGATCACTCTTGTTCATACGCCCGGCCATACGCCCGGGAGCCAGTGCTTTCACGTCGATGGACGTCTGATCAGCGGCGACACGCTGTTCCTGGACGGCTGCGGCCGCACCGACTTCCCTGGCAGCGACCCCGCCGCGATGTACGACAGCCTGCAGATGCTGGCCAAAATGCCCGAGGGCACCGTCGTCTTCCCGGGGCACCGCTACTCGGCACCGTCCAGCGCCACCATCGACGCGATTCGCGAGAGCAACTCCGTCTACAGTCCGTCCAACAAGGACCAATGGCTGGCGATGTTCAGCCGTTGACCCGGCCTGCCCTGCCCCGTTCCCCATGCGAGTGCCAGCCCACCAATGCGAGTGCCAACCCGCCGGTCCGAGTGCCACATGACCATCCGAGTGAGTACTCGCACCCCGGGGTACGAGTACCCACTCGGATGGCACCCGGATGTGCCTATAGACCGAGGCGCTTGAGTTGCTCCGACGGTGCTTCCAGCTTGTGCAGCGCTGCCCGCAGCAGCTCCTGCATCGTGCGCTCTCCGGCCTCGCCGACACGGTTCTCGCGTTCTTCGGGGTCGACGGAGACGTCGTAGAGGTGATGCTGCCCCACGTGCGCGCCTCCGCTGACCCAGAACGGCAGCGCGTCGCCGGCGCCGAACGGCTGGCGGATCACGGGCGTATCGCTGCCCGGCATGCGGTCCAGCCATGCCCGATCGTCGGGCCTGGGCAGCTCGGTGATGCCCTTTACGTGCACCGGCATCGTGCTCCACCGGTTGCTCCACATGGACAGCGGGAAGTTGTCGACATGCGGGGCACGGGCGTACTTCATCCGCCCATCGGTGACCTGCACCCAGTTGCCGAAGACGCCGCCGACGGCGTACTCACGAACGGATGTCGCTTCGCCTCGTATCAGCGGCGCCAGCGAATGACCGTGAGTTCTGTGTTGTGGTGACACGTCGAACACTTCGGCCAGGGTCGCGTGCAGGTCAACGGCGGTGGTGAGCGCGTCGCACACTCCCCCGCCAGCGACGCCCGGCCAATGGATCATCAGCGGGATGTGGCCCAGCGGTTCGAACTGCGGCACCATCGGCTTACCCCACAGATCGTGCACTTGCCTGCCTTGACCTCCAACAGCGTGAACTGTGCGTTCTTCGCCGAGGAAATGGCCGTGGTCGGTGCACACGATGAGTGCTGTGTCGTCCCATAGTTGGTGCGAGTCGAACTGGTCGATGATGCGGCCGAACCAGTGGTCGATCATCGTCAGCTTGCTGCCGTAGTTGGAGCGGATGTGGTGCGCTTCGGCGTCGGT
>Ga0105047_10019563_pt1 | contig 10438 bp, 10 predicted proteins | sample MAT04_FD_78384 | JGI IMG/M metagenome (GOLD analysis project Ga0105047, IMG submission 78384) | Freshwater microbial communities from Lake Fryxell liftoff mats and glacier meltwater in Antarctica - MAT-04 (megahit assembly) | ecosystem: Environmental > Aquatic > Freshwater > Ice > Liftoff... | reverse complement strand
GGCGAAGACGCACCAATGGAAGGACGTCGGCGCGGTATAATCAGCTATAAGGCCGAGCGCAAAAGGAGAACGGCATGTCGACCGCGGCCACCAAACCGATGACGGCGGAAGAGTTTTTTTTGACCGAGGAATTCGAGGACGGCAAGTACGAGCTCGTGCGAGGGGAGATCGAATTCATGCCGCCGCCCGGAATCCGACATGGCGAAGTGCAAACCAACATCGCGTTCACGCTCAAGTTATTTTTGACGACGCACCCTATCGGCCGCCTGGTGACAGAAAGCGGAGCGATCACCGAGCGTGACCTCGAATCCGTGCGCGGCCCCGATGTCAGTTTCTACAGCGCGGAGAGGCTTCCTTTCGGAAGGTCGAAGTCATCGCTTACCATGACCTGCCGCCCGATCTCTGCGTCGAAGTGAGATCGCCTTCGGACAGCAAGTCCGCACACCGGGCCAAGGCTCACGAATACCTCGCGGGCGGCGTGAAACTGATTTGGGTCGTCGATCCCGAAGGTCGCACCGTCACCATTTACGACAGCAAATTGAAATCGACAGTGCTGGAAGCGGAAGCGACGCTCGCGGCCGAATCGGTGTTGCCCGGCTTCAGTTGCACCGTCGCCGATTTCTTCACCGGGTGATCGAAAAAGTCGCCGATTGCCCGGTCGCTTCTTCGATTTCGACCAGCATCTTTTCCGGCGTGTAGCCGTATTGCTTCTCCAATTCCGCGGTCAAGCGTCCGGCGAACCACTTGGCCAGCAGTTCCGTCGTCGTGTTCGCGATGGGCAATGCCGCACAATCCTCTTTAGGGAAACTCCACGTCTTCGCACCGAACTTCACGGTGTAATTCTCCCCGGCATCGGCGACCGGCAGCAGCGGGTTCTCCATAGCCAGCAGCATGTGGTGGTCGAGTTCATCCACAATCGATTGCGTCCGCCGTTTGAGCGCGACGAAATCGAACACGTAATGATTCGGATCGAGCGGCCCTTCGACCTCGACAGCGACTCGGTAATTGTGTCCGTGCAAGCGCTCGCAATCATCGCCGTTGTAGGTGATGAAATGCGCGCAGCAGAATAGGAAGTAATCCTTGTTCACGCGGATGGAATATCGCTCGGCGGGCATGGGTCACAACCAATCGGGTACGGACCAAGGGAACGGATCAGTAGGCTTCAATTTACCGTCTCGCAACGCGACGAACAGGCACGCCGTGACGAGATCGGCCGTCGTGCCAGGGTTCAGCCTGTTGCCGTCGGTACGGAAGTAGGTGTCCAATCCGAGTGCGGCGGCGCGTCCATCTGAAGTTCCTATTCCCCCATATCCCAGGACACTCGCCGCCCGAATCCTGATTTCAAGAGCACTCATCCCGCCGCACTTTCGCTGGATGAGCGAATCGGGGAACTCCGCGAGCCAGCGCAGTTGGCAATCGACGATCGCCGCTTCAATCGAGCCGAATCGCTCGAAAGCCTGGAGTAAATGCGGCACGCCGAAGTCGAAGATGTCCGCGAAGCCGTTGGCGTATTGCTTGGCGATCGTATCCCGATCCGCCGCGAGGCGCATCGCACCGAGCAGCGTCACCGTCGGTTCGTCGTCGACCGATTGCTCGGGGACATCCCCCAACCCGCCGGCCGAGGCGAGGCGGATTGCTTCGAACGCGTGCTTCGCATCCCCGATGGTCAGCGAGGCCAAGAGTGCTTCGAGTTGCTCACGGTTCGCGGATTTCGCCAGCGGTACCAGCAGCAAGATGATCCCGAGGTTCGTGTTCGACGGCGTGACCTCTCGCCGCAATTGCACGGCGCGCAGGATCGTTTCCCCAACGCCGTCGCCTTCCGTCAACGCCATCATCAGCGCCCCGGCCGAGTGGACGAAGTCGAGGTAGTTCAAGTCGGCGAAGCCCGCGCCGGGATGGACGTTGCCGACCTTGCGGGCGAGCACTTCCCAAACGCAAGCGGTGTGCGCGGCCAGTGCGGCATTCATTGGTGCCCCTCGGCGATGGCGCGGATCACCTCGGCCGCCACGTCGATCTCGCACGTCGCCGCGAGGGCCTTCCACCCCGGCACCGCGTTCACTTCGATCACGACCCAACGACCGGCTTCATCGCACATCAAATCGACTCCGGCAATGGTCGCACCGGTTGCCTGTGCGGCGGCGAGCGCCAACTCCCTCTGGGCCGGAGCCAACACACATGGCTCCGTTGTTCCACCTTGGGCGACGTTGGTACGCCAGTCGCCGTGTCCGAAGCGCTTCATCGAAGCGAGGACTCGTTCTCCGAGAACGAACGCCCGCACATCCCATCCCGGGTGTTGGATAAACTCCTGCAAATAGTGCACTCCGCCGGTTTGTTCGATGGCGTGGAACGTCCGCCAAGCGACTTCCGGATCGGTGAGGCGCACCATCCCGCGCCCCTCCGACCCGAAGATCGGTTTGACGACGACGTCCCCGCCGAGGTCGGCGAAGGCTGTCATCGCGTCATGCGCGGTCTGCGTGCAGATCGTTCGTGGCACCGGCAATCTAGCTGCACTCAACCGCGATGTCGTCAAGAATTTATCGACGCAAGTTTCGAGTGCCAGCGGCGGATTCCAGACGCCCGTGCCGTCGGCGAGCACCGCATGCAACGAGTCCATTCGGAAGATGATTTGCTCCAGCGATCCGGCCGGCATGGTGCGAACGATCAACGCGTCGAAGGAAGATCGCGTCGCGGGCACCTCAGCTTGCACCCGCCGAAAATCGATAGCCTCCGCGCGGTGCCCGGCTTCGCGGGCGGCGCGCAGTAGATCCTGCACATGCCAGCCGGTGCCGCCGCAGAGGATGCCGAGGCGCATGGATTACGTTCCGAAAAAGGACTTCTTCAACAGCGCCGCATCCGTGGTCCCGAACGTGCGAGCCCGGCCGGTTTGGAGATTCACGAACGTCACTTCAGCCGGGCTGAACAACAGCGGATCGATCTTGTAGAAGTCGCCGTAGCGGGCGAACAAATCGGCGAAGAGTTCGCCGTGATCCCTCGACGAATTCGACGGCACCATTGGCCCGATCTCGTCGATGGTGTCGTCGTCGCAATTCACCCACAACGTCACTCGGCCACCGTACAAAATCGCGTCGTTCGTCCGTCCGATGGCGGCGAGTTCTTCCTTGGCAATCGGTGGCAACGGCGCGACCCCGAACCCGCTGACGACGGTATTCACGTCGAACTTCAATTCGTGTAGTTTGTGGAGTGCGGTTTCAACGGAGCGGGCCACGACCTGGATCGCCCCCGCGATGCTGCTGGCCGGGGCGACCAGCAGTGTCAACCGGGTGACAGTGGCCGGGAGTTTTTCCCGGATCGCGGCAATCACACTTTCATCCGGCAGCTTGCGGCTTTCGAGCACGCCGACGGCGCAGTTCGAATCGTCCGATATTTTCAGATGTTGGATGATGTCTTCGCGAGCGGCGAGCGCCCGCATCGGGCCTGAACCCATGGCGAAAAACTTGCCGGCTTTGACCTGCCAACCGGCGTATTGCGAGCCGAGGCAGGCGAACACCGGCGCGTCGGTCGTGATCGCGATGGTCGGCCCCATGTGCCCGTTGATGAGCGCGACCTCGGCGAGATCGGCCATACAGATGCGGGCCATTTGCAAACCCGCTTGCAAGCCCCCGGTCGCGGCGATGCCGCAATCGAGGATTCGCGCACCGCCGATTTCGGACACCTCCACGCGGATCGCCTCGGCGAGGTCGACCATCTCGTCGGCGAGGGCTTCGGCGCGTTCGTTCAAGCGGATCATCGCGGGGCACTCGTGCGGGCCAGCTCCATCAACCGTTCGCGACACTCCGGTTCAGTATCGGCGGAGGCGAACAAAGTGACCACCGGTTGCCCCGCCGGAATGACCGAACCGACCGCCGGGATGTCGGCGAACTCCGGCCCGCGCCAAGGGTGGTCGGCACGGACGACGAGGGTGCGCTCGGCGTAGAGGATCGCCTTGCCGTAGATCCGGGTCGACCGCGGTCGAGCTTTCAATTCCGGGTCTCCGAAGCATCGTTCCGAAACGACGTGGCCGATCAACGCGACACCGAAGGCCCGTTCGTACAGTTCCACGGATGCGGTATATCGCGGATTGACCTCGAGCACCCGCACGCCGTTCGGTGTTCGGATGAAGTCGATCCCCGCCAATCCACGGACTCCCAATCGACGGAGCACCTCGCCAACGGAACTCAGTTCGACTGCGAGCCCGTCATCCATCGGCAGCGGCCCAATGTTGCCGCAATAGCGAAAGCGGGGTGCGTTCAACCACCGTTCACCCACGAGTTGTGAACAGACACCGATCAATTCCGCGGGCCATCGTTCAGAGCAGAGGAACAACGCGGAATGCGACTCGCCGTCCAAGAATTCTTGGGCGTATTCGCGTTCGTCCAACGGTGAAGCCCAGTCGTCGATCCCGAATCCACCCGCGCCGCGGAGAAGTTTGCGTAGCCAACGACTCCCCGGTTCGATGGGTTCTCGAAATCGCCTCAGCGCCGGCATCGGCACCAGCGCGGCCAACTCGAACGGATCGCGGACTCGCTTCAATACGTCCGGTGGCGTGCCGTAGAGGATTCGGCTCTGCGAGATCGCTTCGACCACAGCCGGGTCATTCTCCAACCCTCCTGTGTACATCCACGGCCCCGGCGGCGCCCGCTCCGCGAGTGCGATGAATCCTTGCGGATAGTCGTCCATCGGGCATTGGAGTACCGGGCCCAACGCCCGCGTGTCGTCGTCGGCGAAGAGGTCGAGCACGAAGGGTTGCCAGCCGGCGCGGACGGCGGATGCCGCGGCCGCGCGGCCGCTGGCGCCAACGATCAGCAGGTTGCGGCTCACTCCCGAATCGGCGTCGGCAAGCCGAGCCGCCAGCGGAGCGTCTGCAATTCCTTCGACGCGATGATGCGCAAAATATCTTGGTAGTCGTCGGTCCACGGTGGGATTTGTGGGTTGACCGGGATCGGCTTCCACGGCGATTCCACCGTCGATGAACTCGACTCGACAAAGGCCGGGCCGAGGTGGGCCTCCGTCGGCGCGAGTACGATCCACGACGATTCCGTTTTCCCGGGCATCGCGTTCGATTTGTCTTCCCAAATCCGGCATGCCATGCCGTGCTGCGCTGCGATAGCCGCGACGATCGGTTCGAGGCGCAAGTAGCGGTTGGAGACGTGCATGGCCAACAAGCCGTTTTTGGCGATGCGCTCGCTGTACAACTTCACCGATTCGACCGTCAGCAGGTGCATGGGGATTGAATCGGAACTGAAGGCGTCGATCAGCAGGAGGTCGTACTTCGGGCCATCGTATTTTTCGAGCATCAAGCGGGCGTCGCCCATGACGATGTCGACATTCGCCCCGCGCTTGCGGGCGTCGGTCACATAGGTGAAGTGCTTGCCGCCATCGATCATCGTTTTGACGGCCGGATCGATTTCGTAGAAGGTCATCTCTTGGCCGGCGATGGCGTAACCCGCGCCGGAACCGGTGCCGAGGCCGACCATGCCGACCTTGGGCAAACCCTCGCGGGCGAAGGCTTCGCGGAACATTGCCCCGACCGGGCCGGTGCGGTGGTAGTACGTCAACGGATCCCCGCTTTGCTCCCAAGATTCCTTCGCTCCGAGCAGGGCGATACTCTCCCACATCGAGAACGCCCCGAGGGCGCGGAGGTCGTCGCGCAGCATTGGCGCGACGGAGTATTCGCGCGGTTCGTATTCCCGGATCGCTTTCTCGTCGGCTCGTGGCAGCGCTACCCGGTAGCGCCCTTGGAACTGCCGGCCGTGCAGAGTTGTACCGTGCGACATATCGCGCGTATCGATGCGCAACGCGAGGGCATCATCGTAGAATCCGGCGATAGCCTCGCCGTCAGACATCACGATCCGCAGCGGATACAGATAGTTGGCGGGCGTGACGGTGTTGTCTTGCGGGTAACCGTCGAGCCGCATGATGCCGAAGTAGCTCCGGATCGATTCGCGGGACATCTCGGTTTTCGGGTCGTAGCCGCGCGCCAGATCGCGGAACGCCGAACTCGCGAGGATGGCTGCGGCGCAGAGGCCGAAGCGAAGGGGGCGGTCGATGAACAAGAAGCAGAAGAGGCAAGGCGGCGCGAAAACTGCGAACAGCACGACGATCTTGCCGTCGACCAAACGCGTCGCGTCGGCGACCCAGTTGCAGGCGGTGCCAAACGTCTGGTAGCGGCCGAGTGAGACCAACGCGGCGCAAACGGCGAGCATCGCGATCGGGATCAAGATGTCGAGGAACAAGGCGATGCCGGCCGAATCGACCGAGCTTTCGGCGCCGGGTTCGGCGGGGACTCGTTTGGCCGCGGGGATCAGCATGCAGCCGATGGCGATAGCAATGGGATACTCGAAGGCCTGCGGAAATAAGAGCGGGGCGACGATGGCGTTGAAAAGGCCCCCGAGGACACCGCCGAACGAGATCCAGAGGAAATAGTTCGTCAGGAACTTCGGGTGCGGCCGGTCGTTCGCCAATTCGGTGTGCATCAAAAGTGCGAGCAAGAAATAGGCGGTGAGGTGCATGGCCAGCATCAAGAAATGCGACACAACATCGTACTTCGCCACCATCGTGAAAATCAACAGCAGCATGGCGACGGGGGCCGCGTTGCCGAGGATCAGCTTATACCACGCCGGTGTTCGTGCGAAAGCGATGATGAACGTCAGCAGATAGAGAGCCAACGGGATGACCCAGAGCAGCGGCACGGAGCCAACGTCGGTGGTCATGTGCGTCGTCACGCCGAGCATCAGGCTCGACGGCACGAACGCCCGGCCGAGCCAGCGCAATTTCTGGCCGAGCCTCGGTTCCGCCACCGGTGCTTCGGGAAGTTCTTTCCCGGCGGGCCGCAGCGGGTTCATCGCCGCCCGACCGCATTGGATCGACAGGCCGATCAAAATCAAGAAGCCGCCCGCGAAGAGCCACGTTTGTTGGACGGTGCGAAACGTCGGTTCGGTGAACAGCGGGTAGCCGAGCAGCGAGATCAAGCTACCGGCGTTGCTCGCGGCGTACAGAAAGTACGGGTCTTTCGCGCTCGGGTGCGCCGTGGCCGTGAACCAGCGCTGCAGTAGCGGGGCGCTCGTAGAGACAGCGAGGAACGGCAAGCCGATGGCGACGGCGAGCATCGAAATGACGGCGAAGAACGGCAGAGAACCGCCTTCGGGGGCGAGGGACTTTAAGATCGGCACCGCGGAGTGCCCCGGCGTCAACAGGGCCGCGACGGCGAGGACCGCGCCCCCAATGGTCAATACGCCGATATGGATCGCGACTTGTTTCGCTTGGCTGCGGAGGCCGGTCAATTTGTGGGCGTACCAATAGCCGAGGAGCAACAGCGCTTGGAAGAAGACCATGCAGGTGTTCCACACGGCCGGGTTCCCCCCGACGTGCGGCAGCACCATCTTCCCGACCATCGGCTGGACCATGAACAGCAGCGTCGCACTCAGGAACATCGTCAGGGCGAACAGTGCGGGCACGATCCGGACTCCGTTAGAGATGGTTCACTCGTCCAAGCCGGACCCGAAGCCGTCGTCTTCCAGCGGGGGTTTCGGCGCGGGCTTCGGTTTCTCGATGACTTTAATCGTTTCCATGACGCGCGGCGCCGGCTTTTCCACGGCCGCCGGTCTCGGTTTCACGGGGGCTCTCGCAGCCGGCTTCTCGGCTGGGGCCGCCTTCGGTTTCACCGGCTCGCGCTTGACAGGCGGGGCTTTCGCGGATGCCGTTTCCGCCGGGGCACTCCGCTTCGGAGAATAAGACGGGATCTCATCGAGGTCGTCGTCCACGTCTTCGATCAGCGACCGCCCGAGGGGCATCCGGTCGTCGTCCGCCGCGACGCGAGCCGGGGCCGACGGGACTTTCGGTTGCAAAATCGGTTGCGGCGGCAACCGGTTTGGCGACTGCAAAACCGGCCGCACTTCGACCGGCCGCTGCTGCTGAACAATCGGCGGCGGCGGTGGCGAAGCCGGACGGGGCCCGCGATCGTTCCGCAATGCCGGGGGGCGTTCGAGCGAAGGCGAGGGTAGCAATGGTTTCGGCGCCGGGAGCGCCAACGGCACGGGCGGCGGCAGTAGCAACACCGCCGGGGGGGGGCCATTGCGGCGGAGTTCGTCGCCGAAGCGGTTGACCACGTAGGTTCCGCTCGTCTTGTGCTTTTCGATTTCGATCAGGCCATGCCGCTGGCCGTCTTCCAACAGTTCGCTGAAGGTGCGGTAGCCATGGTACTCTTCGTTGAACGACGGCTTCTTCCGCTTCATCGTGTCCTTGACCATCGACGAGAAGATGACGTCCTTGTTCTCGCGGCGCAGGGCGACGAGCGAATCGACGAGCAGGTTGAATACCTTGCGTTTGACTTCGGGCACCTGCACGCCGCCGTGGATCTGCAGCACGTCGGGGCGGTCGAGGTCTTCGTAATAGATGAATTCGTCGCAGTTGTCGCGCAGCAGGTTCGACGTCGCTTCCACCAAGCCCAACCCGATGACGTGCTTGCCGAGTTCCTTCAATTTGGAAACCAGCGGCGAGAAGTCGCTATCTCCGGACACGATCACGAAGGTGTCGATGTGGTCTTTCGAATAGGCCAAATCGATGGCATCGACGACCAAGCGGATGTCGGCGGAGTTCTTCCCCGTCATCGAGCGTTTCGGAATTTCGATGAGTTCGATGGCCGCTTCGTGCAGCGACCCGGCATAGGTGCCGAAGCGGCTCCAGTCGGCGTAGGCCTTCTTGGCGACGATCTTGCCCTTTTCGACGAGGCGCTCCAAAACCTTTTCGATTTGGAAGCGATCCCGGCGACCGCCGAAGCCGAGGGCGAGGTTTTCGAAATCCACGAAGACGGCCAGCGTGCGTTCGCCGTCCCCGGCGCGGGTATGTTTCATGTCGCGATCGGCTCCGCCAAGTCTCCGGGCGGCTCCCCGCCCTCCGGTCTCTGCACTCATCATGCGGGGCGGACGCGCAAACGACAACCGCGCCGCGCGGGAACGGGGCGGTTCGCCATCACGGTCGGTGCGACCCCGGAATACAATCGCAGAATGGCCGATGTCACCCAACTGTTCGACGCGGCTACCGCCGGCGACCGCCAGGCTGCGGCCGAATTGCTCCCGCTCGTGTACGACGAACTGCGGAAACTCGCCGCCGTGCGCATGACCGGCGAGAAGCCCGGTCACACACTCGATGCCACGGCGTTGGTTCACGAAGCCTATCTCCAGCTGATCGGTTACCAATCGTTCGAGTCCCGGAGCCATTTCTTCCGGGTTGCCTCCGAGGCGATGCGGCGCATTCTCGTCGATTATGCCCGGTCGCGCCGCGCCGAGAAACGCGGCGGCGACGGGAAGCGCCTGCCTTTGGACGACTACGCCCGCTGGGCCGAATCGCCGGAGGAACTGCTCGACTTGGACGACGCTCTCGCCCGCTTCGCCGCCGAAGAACCCCGAAAAGCCGAACTGGTCGTCCTGCGCTTCTACGCTGGTCAGACGACGGCCGAAGCGGCGGCGGCCCTCGGAATCTCCTTGCCGACGGCCGAGCGCTGGTGGGCCTTCGCCCGCGTTTGGTTGTTTGCCGAACTCGACGGAACAAAATCCGAAAAAGGGTGATGGGTGCGGGGCGCCGTTTCCGCCTGATGGGTAACGATGTCTGAATCCGGAGTTCCCGATGACCGAAATGTCCCCCGTGGAAGCGGTCTACTTCGCCGCTCTCGAACAAGCCACACCCGAAGCCCGCGCCGCCTATTTGGACGAAGCCTGCGCCAATCAGCCTGAACTCCGTTCACGTGTCGAGCGGTTACTGGCCGCACAAGGGCGAGTCGGTGAGTTCCTCGAACCAATCTCCGCGAACGATGCTACGGCCACGTTCGGGGCCGCCGCCGATGCCCCCACCGCCGACTACCCCGGCAAAGACGAGTACGCCGGAGCCGTCGTCGCCGGCAAGTACACGCTCGTCGAAGTCGTCGGCGAGGGCGGCATGGGCTCGGTCTGGCGGGCCAAGCAAACCGAGCCGGTGAAGCGGTACGTCGCGGTCAAGCTGATCAAAGCTGGGATGGACTCGAAGCAGGTGCTGGCCCGGTTCGAGGCGGAGCGGCAGGCGCTGGCGCTGATGGACCACCCGAACATCGCCAAGGTGCTCGACGGCGGCTTGCACGAGCACCGGCCGTTTTTCGTGATGGAGCTGGTCAAGGGCGTGCCGATCACCGAGTACTGCGACGCGCGCAAGCTAACCCCGAAGGAGCGCCTAGAACTGTTCGTGCAAGTCTGCCAGGCGATTCAGCACGCTCACCAGAAGGGCATCATCCACCGCGACATCAAGCCGTCGAACGTCTTGATCGCCCTCTACGACGACAAGCCGGTCGTGAAGGTGATCGACTTCGGCGTCGCCAAAGCGACCGGCGGGGCGCTGACCGAACACACCATCGACACCGGCTTCGGCGGCATCGTCGGCACGCCGCAGTACATGTCGCCGGAACAAGCCACCT
>Ga0105047_10019561_pt1 | contig 10439 bp, 9 predicted proteins | sample MAT04_FD_78384 | JGI IMG/M metagenome (GOLD analysis project Ga0105047, IMG submission 78384) | Freshwater microbial communities from Lake Fryxell liftoff mats and glacier meltwater in Antarctica - MAT-04 (megahit assembly) | ecosystem: Environmental > Aquatic > Freshwater > Ice > Liftoff... | reverse complement strand
TAGTTAATATGTTGATTAATAGTAATTTGACAAGGCACTGGCGTATTAAAAAAATCTACGTACCGCGGCTTGTGTATGTTACAGGGCTGTACACAAGCCGCGGTACGTAGGCATTCGGTAAATGCTTATCCAGAACTCACGTTAATTTTAAGGAGATATTAATGGCAAAGGTACTGGTTCTCTATTATTCAAGTTATGGTCATGTGGAAACAATGGCTGAGGAAGTGGCGAAAGGGGTTAGCGAGGTGGATGGCGTTGAGGTGGTTATTAAGCGAGTTCCGGAAACCATGCCGGATGATATTGCGCGAAAAGCGGGTGTGAAACTTAATCAAAAAGCCCCAATTGCTACCCCGCAGGAGCTTGTGAATTACGATGCTATCCTTTTTGGAACCCCCACACGTTTTGGTAATATGGCAGCGCAAATGCGTAATTTTCTTGATCAAACCGGTGGCATATGGGTGAGTGGCGGTTTGATAGGCAAGGTCGCCAGTGTGTTTGTTTCAACCGGTACTGGTGGTGGGAATGAGTCAACCATTACCTCTTTCTGGAATACGCTTATTCATCATGGCATGATTTTGGTGGGCATGCCTTATTCAGAAAAAGGGCTGACTGATTTGAGTGCCATGCGCGGCGGTTCTCCTTATGGCGCGGGGACGATTGCTGGAGCCGATGGCAGCCGCACACCCAGTGATATTGAGCGACAAATCGCTCGCTCACAGGGCAGACATGTGGCAGGCATTGCCAAACGTCTGGCAGGTTAATTCCTCTGCGGTTTTTATTCAATGTCAGGTGGTGAGACTTTGGCTCCCTCCTGACTTATGCGGTTGTTGGCGGCTGATTCAGCTGATTTTCGTTTTGACTTTGGCGTACCCAGAAAAAAATTACCTGCTTTCTGTAATAGTTTTTTGCCCTGGTTTTTAACCTCCAATGTACATGCTTTCACTTCTTTTTGTAGTTTATTGGATCCCGTCTTTAATCCGGACACTGAAATACCATGCGATTTCAAAAAGTCAGGGGAGGGTGTTGTTTCAATGGAGACGGTTGAGTTTTCATTTGAGATGCGCTTATTGGTTGTAGCACTGGGCGAAGGCGAGGAAGCTGTTTTGGCCGTGGTCGGTGCATCTATTGAGCGCTTGGCAGGTTTTTCCGGTAGTTGACTGGTAAAGGATGTGCGTGGTTTGCAGGTTGTTGTAAGCGGCTCACTGTCAGGAAATTGCAACAGATAGGCCTCTTCCAGCTCTTTGCGAAAAACAGCCACATTAAACGTTTGATTCTCCTTTAAAGCAACGCCATAAAGCCGTTGTTGAGGATTAAAGGCGGTCATTGTTTCCACCATGCATTGGATAATAAATTTTGCTGTATGATGAAGATTGGGGATCGCATTAAACATTTTCTCATAATTATTTTCCCGCGCGTTATCAATCACTTGCTGGGAGCTTTTAGGATCGTAACTGGTTAAGCTAACCCGCCAAATGAGCGCAAGAATACGCCCTAACGAGTAGACATCACTCAGTTGAGTCGTTTTTTTCATTTGAAGCGACTCAGGGGAGGCGTAAGCCAAAGATCCTACATCATCATGCAATCGGTTTGCATTCATCCGTTTGGCTAAACCCAAATCGATAATGTAGGCTATAAACTGATCGTGAAGAGTCCGGTTAACAATAATATTTTCAGGTTTTAAATCGCAATGGACAAGATTGACATCAAAAACCTGGTATTGCAAGGCATCAATTACTGCAAAACTTAACCGGAAACGTTGCAGAATGGAAAGGAAAGAAGCGCCGTTATCATTGATTATGACCTGAAAAAGTTCTTTGCCATGCAGACGTCTCATCACAATATAGAGATTGATTTTATTCCAGACAGGCTTTTTGACATGCATATGCGGCGTGGCCTGACATAACCTAAACTCCTCCTCTGCTGCCGCCAGGGTTTCGCTTATAGTTCGGTGCTCAGTCGCGACCAATGCAACAACTTTAATCGCACGCTCGTTATTCCCGCTTTTTCTTTTAACCTCCAACTCATCCTGTTGATTAAGTTTTAAGGTGGCTTTACTGCCATAAACCGTACCAAACGTTCCTGCCCCCAGGATATTATCAGGTCTAATATCGCTTAAATCAAAGCGCTCCCCCCCTTTTTTACTTTCTCGGCGGATAATGGATTGCTTAAGGGCAAGCTCAAGTTTTTTGCCCTGATAATCGATGGTGTGGTATAAGTCTGCAGACCAAAAAATGGTATCATGCTGCTGCTTAAACAGCAGTTTTAAATAGTCTTTTTGTTCCGGGGTTGGCGAGGCGGGTTTAATTTTGATAGTCATTTCGCGTCCTTGTTCTCATTTACCACTATAAAAGTATAGGTTAAGTATAAAATTTAGTAACTATTCACCACGTTCACCAAAAAGACATATTTGGCGCAGGTTGAGCGATCTCGATTCAACCTGAACTCAAATCTGTCTTTTTCCCTAAAGCATTCAAAATGTGGTGAATGGTTACAAAATTTATTCATAATGACCAAGGCAATTTCTTAATGTGGTTTGCTGCTTAATTTAAATAATGTATAATCGATGTTCACCCCGTTGTTTAAATAGAAACTTTTCAAGTTTTCTGGGCTTTTTTAATGCGATCATTGAGGGCGGTATGGCCATTACTGTATTGATTTATCTCATTTTTTTATTAAGTTTTATCTGTGTTACCGTAATGATTCATCAATTACGCAAGCAAAAACCGGTGTACGTGTCCTTCAGCGAAACAATAAAGCTTGGCATCAGCGGTATTATTGCGTTCATTGCGGATACGCTTGGTGTCGGCAGTTTTGCGGTGAATGTGGCCTTGGCCAAATTGCTGGGGACTTTTACTGATGATGAGTTGCCGGCCGTTAATAATGGGGCGCAAGTGATTCCAGGAACGATAGAATCGTTGTTTTTCATGCAGTTGGTGGATGTGGACTTAACCACTTTGTTGACACTGGTGATTGGTACTTGTGTCGGTGGCCTTATCGGTGGTGCAATTGTCAGTCGTCTTAGCAAGCAGGCGATTCGGCTTGCCATGATGTGCTGTTTCGTTTTAATCATTACCTTGTTAATCTGTCATCAATTCCGTTTGATGCCTATGGGTGGTGATATTATTGCCTTAACGGGCAATAAATTGATTATCGGCTTTCTGGCCATGGTTGTTTGCGGCGCGTTAACGTCAGTAGGAATTGGTTTGTTTGTGATGGTGCAGGGCGTTTTATTTTTGCTCAACGTGTCGCCGATGGTTGCTTTCCCGATTATGACCACCGCAGGTGCCATGCAACAGCCGCTAACTACCCTGGTCTTTTTGCAGCAAGGTAAAATTCCTTTGAAAAAAACACTGATATTAAGCATTGCAGGCTGTATTGGCGTTTTAATTACCTTGCCGGTTTTTAGCCATTTGACAATCTCCTGGTTGCATACCTTATTATTGTTGATTGTGATTTACAATCTTATTGCCATTAGCCGTACCTATTTTGCAGTGCGCGAAAATCGGCGTAAAATACTCTTTGAAATTGAGGGAAGCAGTGCTTAAAAAAACAGGCCTGTGTTCCAGCCAGGGTACATAGGGTCTGTTGACAATTCGATTATGCCCTAAAGTTAAGGATAACTTTTATGAAGAAGAGGCTGTTGTATGTGATGGGACTTTTGCTAACAATGGCAAGCCATGCTTATTCACCACAGTTTGACACGGTTGTCGTTTTTGGTGACAGCCTGTCAGATAATGGTAATCTCTACCGTTATATGCTCCACCTTCTGCCGGTGTCTCCTCCTTATTATGAGGGACATTTTTCAGATGGCCCCGTGTGGGTTGAGTATTTATATGACAGTTTTTTCCCCGAAGATTATCGGGCAGGGTTTCAGAATTATGCGGTGGGCGGAGCTGGAGCTGTTTTGTCTTATAAAGAAAATTTGCCCTATACGCTTACCTTTGAGTTGGATAATTATCTGTATTGGCATACCTATGATCACCAGCAAAGTAGTTTATACAGTATCTGGATAGGGGCTAATAATTACATTAATGAGCCCACTAATGTTGATGAATTAACCTCAGGCGTTGTGGCCGCAATTGGCAGTGTCACTGAGAGTTTGATTGCAAACGGTGGCGACAAGTTTTTAATGACCAACTTGCCCGATTTAGCTCAATTACCTCAGGCAAAAGACTCGGTGAATCAGGCCTTATTAACCCGTCTGACTTTAACTCATAATCAAAAGCTTGCCACGCTAGTTGATCAATTACGGGACAAATATCCTGAGGTTTTGTTCATCTCTTTTGATGCAAACCAGTTTTTTGAAGAGGCCAAGGGACACGCTCAGGATTATGGGGTTGATAATCTGGTTGATCCCTGCTATTTAGGCAGTTACAGTGGCTGGTTATTGTCATTAGTGCCTGATGATGAGACATTGCATGCCAGTTTGCAGCAACAAATGCCAGAATTAAACGACCAACAATGGTTAATGATTAAAAACAATCCCCAGTTGCATGAGGCAGCCACCACCGGCTACATCTTCGCATTATTGCCTAAAACTGAGGAATTGCAATGCGCCAATTATCTATACTGGGATCATGTGCATCCGACAACCAATGTGCATCAGTTGATTGCCAAAAAGGTAAAAACATTAATAGATGAAGCCGGTTTGCAGCCATTTTGGCCGCCAACCCTTACAAAAGGTCAAACCGATGGAAGAACCAATAAGCAAATCGCAAAAAAAACGCGAAGCGGATCATTTACAAAAGATTGGGATGCAACTGGTGGCTTTGCCCCATCCGGTGTTGGATAAACTGCCGCTGCCAGACAGCTTGCGTTATGCCATCGATCAGGCAAAAAGCATTAAAAGTCATGGGGCTACGCGGCGCCAGGCTCAGTTAATTGGCAAGCTGATGCGTGCCTCGGAACATGACACCATTGTTGCAGCCTATGAGGCATTGATGGCCGAAGACAATGCGCAAACAGCCGCATTTCATGATCTGGAGCGTTGGCGTGATCGTTTGATTAATGAAGGAAAAGAGTCATTAACCGAATTTATCGATCAATTTCATCCTGCCGATGTGCAGCATTTAAGGCAGTTAGTAAAAAAAGCGGTTGATGAAAAAAGCCAGCCCAAGCCCACAGGGGCAAGTAAAGCGCTGTTTCGTTTTTTAAGGTCGTGCCAATTATGAATTATTCTGTATTTATCAGTTGTGCCAAAGGCCTTGAGTATTTGCTTGAAGACGAGTTGCGTGCCTTGGGTTTGCAATCCGTTCGCGTCAGTCCGCAAGGGGTGTATGGTGAAGCCGGATTGGCTACCATTTACCAATTTTGTTTATGGTCACGACTGGCAAATCGAGTGCAGCTGGTTTTGTTTAGCGGTGACGCTCATAATGAACAAACCTTGTATCAGATTTGTCATGATTTTGCCTGGCAAACGGTATTTACCGCCGACAAATCATTAGCCATTGAGTTTCATGGTTCCAATGCGCATATTCGTAACTCGATGTTTGGTGCGCAAGTGATTAAAGATGCGGTGGTTGATCATTTCCGCAAACTATCCGGTGTACGACCTTCGGTGGAAAAAGAAAATCCACAAATTCGTCTTCATGCTTATCTTAAGCATGACCAGGTGACGGTTAGCCTTGATTTAACCGGTTTTAGCATGCATCAGCGAGGCTATCGGACTCAGGCTGGTGAAGCACCTCTTAAAGAAACTCTGGCCGCAGCAATGCTCATTCGTGCACAGTGGCCGCAAATGGCTGCTCAAGGGTATTCATTGCATGATCCCTTTTGTGGATCGGGAACGCTGGTTATTGAGGCTGCCATGATGGCGGCACATATTGCACCTGGCTTGTTACGTCATGATCAGGCGCTAATCCACTGGGTAGGGCATCAACCTTCTTTGTGGGACAAGGTGCGCCTGCAAGCGCTGCAACAGGTCAAACCGATAACCGGCAAGCTGGTTGGCACTGATGCCAATGCCAAAGTTATTCACATTGCTCAGGCCAATGCCGAGCGTGCTGGTGTGTTGCCACTGGTTCATTTTCATGCAATGGTTGTGAAAGAATGTAAACCTGAAGGCACGCAAGGTTTGTTAATTGCCAATCCGCCTTATGGTGAGCGCTTGGGTAACAGTACTGAGCTTATCGCGCTGTATCAGCAATTTGGGGCGATGGCGCATGAAAATTTTCAAGGCTGGCAAGCGGCTTTTTTGACTTCCAATCCCTTATTGGCAAAGGCCGTTGGTTTGCGAGCTGCCAAGCAGTACACCTTATTTAATGGTGCGTTGGAATGCAAGCTCTATTGTTTAAGCCTCGATTCCCATAATCAATTAAAAAACACCAGTCAGCAAACCCTGTCATCGGGTGCGGCGATGCTTGCCAATCGTTTGCGTAAAAACCAGCAGCATTTAAAAAAATGGGCGAATAAAAACGCCATAAGCTGTTATCGTGTTTATGATGCCGATTTACCCGAGTACGCGTATGCGATTGATCTTTACGGCGATTATGCGGTGTTGCAGGAATATGCAGCTCCAGCTTCCATTGAAGTCCACAAGGCCGAAAACAGAAGTCTTGAAGTAATGCAGGTGGTTCCTTTGGCCTTAGGTATTGCTCCCGATAAAATGGTTATCAAACAGCGTAAGCAGCAAAAAGGAACCAATCAATATCAAAAAATTGATGAAAAGCAGCGCAGCATGACGGTTCAGGAGGGGCAGGCCAAATTCAAGGTCAATCTCTACGATTACCTCGACACCGGCCTGTTTCTTGATCATCGCCCATTGCGGTTGCGATTTTCACAATTACCCGCTGGCACGCGATTTCTGAATTGTTTTAGTTACACCGCAACGGCGAGTGTGCATGCCGCTTTAGCGGGAGCACTCACGACCAATGTGGATATGTCGCGTACCTATTTAAATTGGGCCGAAGAAAACTTCCATCTTAATCATCTGGATGTTTCAAAACATCAGTTTGTGCAATTTGACTGTTTAGCGTGGTTTAAGCTTGCCCGCGACAAGTATGATGTTATTTTTCTTGATCCACCCAGTTTTTCCAATTCCAAGCGGATGACGGAAACGCTTGATGTACAACGGGATCAGGTGATGTTGGTAGACGCTGCAATGCGTTTACTGGCTACCGGCGGAGTTTTGTATTTTTCAACCAACAACCGTCAGTTTAAACTGGCTCAGGACATTGAGGAAAAATACAAAGTTGAAGATATTAGTGCCGAAACCATTGATGAAGATTTTAAACGCAATAAGCGAATTCATCGTTGTTTTAAAATTACCGCAGTGGTTTAGGCCTCCATTATCCTGTCATCCCTCGCTGTACTCAGGAGGATGCGATTTCTAAGTCCCGCGGCTTGTCCTTAGGCATTATTTTTCTTAACGTTAACTTAATAGCAGTAAGGCGTAAGTTAACGTCAGTTCTGGATAAGAATGTTTGTTTTTGCCCCACCACCGGCCCGTTCGTGCTGAGGAGGCGCGTCTTTTTGCGCCGTCTCGAAGCATTCTCACAGGGTTCGTGTCTTGTGGATGCTTCGAGACTTAGGTTACCACCCCTCTCAGCACGAACGGCTTCAGTGCGGATAGGGTTTCTTTCTTTACGCCAGTGAGTCGTAGCCTGGATGCAACTACTTTTTTATTCAGAACGGACGTTACTTAATATCCTCAGCTGGTGTAACAACTGCCTCAGGTGCAATGGTTGGATCGCCATGGAGCAGGGTTTTCAGTTTGGGCATAAATCCGAGCATAAAACAGACTTCTGCTATTAAAAATAAGGGTGCCACCAGTGCTTGTCTCGCATTGGTCAGAAAGGCTGGTTTTTTACCTTCTATAAAATGACCTATTAATTGAAATGTCCAGCCAGTAACAAAGATCACGATAAAAAACCACACGCTAAAGTTGGTCATCCCCTGATAACTAATCAAGGCACTTATCCACAGCAACACTAAAAATATCGGTATTAGCATTAATCCTAACCGCCAGTTGAGAAAAATATAATAGGCTAGCATGAGTAATGTGGCTATTTCTGCGAGTGAAATGTCAAAAAGATTAGGCGAAATGATACGAAAAAAACCCAAAAAAATCATAGAGCTTAATATTAGTAAGGGGACACCAATGAGGTGAGTGTATAAGTTGGTTTTGTTCTGATGGTAATCTCGGTAAAACATCGCTTGTTCAGCAAAAGATTTCATTTTGCAATTTCCTTATTGATTTTAATCCGTAATGGTGTCATTTGAGAAAGCTCATTTTTTTTAGTGTAGCACACTCATTAGGGTCTAAGGCATCTTGCCGCCTAATTCTTGCCCGCGAAAACAGGATTGCACATGGTCATTGACCATGCCTGTTGCCTGCATAAAGGCATAGCATGTGACCGGACCTAAAAAAGAGAAACCGTCTTTTTTCAATTGCTTGGCCATTTGTTGCGATTCAATAGTCTGAGCCGGAATTTCACTTAGCATTTGTCGGCAATTTTGTACCACCTTGCCGGAAGTAAATTGCCAAAAATAATCAATAATATCTTCACGCTGCTCTACTGCTAAAAATGCCTGGGCATTTTGTCGCAAAGCTTTAATTTTAAGACGGTTACGAATAATACCTTCCGCTTTTAAAAAATCACCCAGCTCGGTATCGCTCAAAGAAGCCAGGCGCTCCACATTAAATTGATGAAAGATTTTGCGCATGGCCTCACGCTTGCGTAATACGGTAATCCAGCTTAATCCGGCTTGCATGCATTCCAGCACCAGCATTTCAAACAAAGGCTGGCGCAGGCGCAACGGCTTGCCCCATTCAAGATCATGATAGGCCATGTAAAGGGGATCCTTTACGCACCACTGGCAGCGATTCAAATCAGAGTTTGTCAAAGGTCCATTTCCCAAAAATAAATAATACATTGCCCGCGCCACTAGCTCCAGGAATGTATGTGGCGAATAATGCGACTTTTTTATAGCGCCACGATAATAAGGGCAAAGCACCGGGAAAAGGATAGCCGTTGAGGATGTCCGGACGCATAGTCAACAATACGGTATATCCCGCTCCTACTTGCATATCGCGGGTCATGCTGGCCTGTTTTAAAAAAGCATAACCGGCGGCAGGTTCGAAGTTTTTATGGGAATCCAGAAAGCCAATGGCAACGAGCCCGTGCCAATCGCCATCTTCATCAATCAACCCTTTGCCCAGACCGCCACCCCATGCTTGTTCATTGTAAGTCTTGATGCGATCCGCGCTGTATTTATAACGATTATGCCAAGCGTAGCCGCTAAAAAACAACTCCGTATCGCCCTCTTGCCATACTTGTTTGAGACGATGGCAAGCTTTTTGCACGAAACCAGGAAACGCGGTACACGATTTGGTTTCTTCGGCGTTAATCGACACTGGCAGCAAGACCATAAAAAGCAGGAAATAAAGTTTTATCATGTGCTAATCCTGTTTCGCTCCCTGGAGGACTTGCTGCGGAAGATAATGAGCAGTCGTATTAACGGTAAGATTTACAGCGGCTACCATAGTGAGAGAATAATATCATGGACCTGTTTCGTAAAAAAGCTATTCATGATTGTGAGAATGGAGAAACCCCGTTGGCGAAATGTTTAACAGGCTTTGACCTGGTTTTCATGGGGGTTGGTGCCATCATCGGCGCGGGTATTTTTGTTTTAACAGGGATAGTTGCTGCGACTCAGACAGGACCCGCTATTGTTTTTTCATACATTGTTGCAGGTTTTGCTTGTGCTTTTTCGGCCTTGTCTTATGCGGAGCTAGCGGCAGCGATTGGCGGCTGCGGCAGTGCCTATGGCTATGCCTATGCAGGTTTTGGGGAGTTACTTGCCTGGATTGTTGGTTGGGATTTGATCCTTGAATATGCTATATCTGTCTCTGCGGTATCTGTGGGCTGGAGCAGCTATTTTAATGATTTTCTACGCTCAATGGGAATTCATTTGCCGCAAAGTATTCTTTTGGCTCCTGCCAGTGGCGGGTGGTTTAATGCACTTTCACTCAGTATTATCCTCATTTTGTCGTTTTTATTGTATTGGGGTGTAAAGTCTAGTACGCGTTTTAACAATGTGATGGTCATGGTCAAATTGTCAGTTATCCTTTTATTTATTGCCATTGCCAGTACGAGTGTCAATGAGGCAAATTGGCATCCATTCATGCCCTATGGCTGGAATGGAGTAATGGAGGGGGCTTCCTTAATTTTCTTTGCCTATGTGGGATTTGATGCTGTGTCAACTGCTGCCGAAGAGGCTATCAATCCGCAGCGAGATTTGCCGCGAGGAATTGTAGGTTCTTTACTGATTTGCACCACCATTTACATCATTGTTTCAGGTCTTTTAACCGGCGCTGTGCATTACAGTGAGTTAAATGTGGCTTCACCCATTAGTCATGCGATGCTGCTTTTAGGACACAAAATGGCGGCGGGTCTAATTGGTGTCGGGGCAATTGCTGGGTTAACCACAGTGATGCT
>Ga0105047_10019560_pt1 | contig 10439 bp, 7 predicted proteins | sample MAT04_FD_78384 | JGI IMG/M metagenome (GOLD analysis project Ga0105047, IMG submission 78384) | Freshwater microbial communities from Lake Fryxell liftoff mats and glacier meltwater in Antarctica - MAT-04 (megahit assembly) | ecosystem: Environmental > Aquatic > Freshwater > Ice > Liftoff... | reverse complement strand
GTGTCACGCGGCGTCAACAATGTGAATTGGGCCAGACCATAGTAAGCCCAGAGTGCGCCGCACTTGGTGCAGAAGCTGCATGTGCAGCGCGTGACGGTCGCCGGTATCTCCGTGACTTCGAACTTTGTACTGCCGCAATGGCAACTGCCCTTGAATGTCATTGATGTCTCCCATGTGGTTGCCTCGCAGCATAGAACCACATGGTGACGGAATACGGCAGTATGTGATCAGAAGTCGGTGGCGACGCCGCCTTCTTCCTTGCGCCTGGCGACGAAGGCATCGAGTTCTTCCTCGATTGCCGGATCCAGCGGCGGCTGCTCGTAATTGGCAAGCGTCGACCTGGCAACCTTGCTGGCCTTCTGGTAGGCGGTGGGGCTGCCGGCTTCCACCCAGGTCTCGTTGTTGCGCCAGTCGGAAATGATCGGCGAATAGAAGGCGGTCTCGTAGCGCGCCAGCGTGTGGGCCGTGCCGAAGAAATGGCCACCCGGGCCGACTTCGCGGATCGCATCGAGGCCGAGCGCATCTTCCGACACGTCGATCGGTTTCAGGAACTCGGCGACCATCTGCAGGAGATCGACGTCGAGGATGAACTTCTCATAGGATGCCGTCAGCCCGCCCTCGGTCCAGCCGGCCGAGTGCATGACGAAATTGCCGCCGCCTTCGATGACGCCCCAGAGCGAGAAAACCGACTCGTAGGCCGCCTGCGCATCGACCGTGTTGGCGGCGTTGGTGCTGGAGGTGCGGTAGGGGAAACCGTAGCGGCGGGCGAGCTGGCCGCCGGCAATGACGGCCTGCATGTATTCCGGTGTGCCGAATGCCGGCGCGCCGGTCTTCATATCGACATTCGAGGTAAAGCCGCCATAGATCGCCGGCGCGCCGCGCCGCACCATCTGGGTGAACGCGATGCCGCACAGCGCCTCGGCATTCTGCTGGACAAGTGCGCCCGCAATCGTCACCGGCGCCATGGCGCCCGCCAGCGTGAACGGCGTCAGCACCACGACCTGGTTACGCGACGACATCTCGATGATGCCTTGCAGCATCGGTCCATCCAGGCGTAGCGGCGACGACGAGTTGATGATGGTGAACAGCGACGGTTCGCTGTCCATCTGCTCGCGCGAGATGCCGCGGCCGATGCGGGCGATTTCCAAGGCGTCTTCATTGCGCTGCTTGCCGAGTGAATAGGCGTGAAAGGGCTTGTCGGTCAGCTTGACGAGATCGGAGAGGCAATCGAGATGCCGGATCGAGGCATGGATATCGACCGGCTCGACCGGATAACCGCCCGTCAGATGGATGATGTCGTAGGATTGCGCGAGCTTGATGAGATTGCGGTAATCCCGCTGGTTGCCGGTGCGGCGCCCGTCTTCGAGATCCGAAACGAATGGCGCCGATGCGACCTGACCGAAGGCGAGACTGTTACCGCCCATGCGGACATTGCGCAGCGGATTGCGCGCATGCAGCGTGAATTCCTTGGGAACCGTGGCAATCATGTCCATGATCAGGCCGCGATCGAACCGCACCCGCTCGCTGCCTGGTGTCACGTGGGCACCTGCAGCCTTCATACGCTCGCGTGCTTCCGGCAGCATGATGTCCATGCCGATTTCTTCCAGCACAGTCAGCGAGGCATTGTGGATCGCCTCCAACTGGTCGGCCGACAGAAGCTCGGTCCTGGCACGGGTGTTTGTCAGGTTGGTATAGGATGAGCCGTTTGTCTTGCGGGAGCGATCGCCGCCACGGCCGCCCGGACGTCTACGGCGGGCGCCATCGCCCGACTGCTCTTCATGAATGGTCGCTGCTATCGTTCCCTCAGTGCTCATATTCCGCCCATTTCACATGTAATCTCAATGTTTGTAACTTGTCAGATTCAGCATTGCGCGGCCGTCGCCAGCGCGACATCGGAGCGCCGGTGGCTGGCGCGAAATGAGCAGCCGCTATTCTCGATGCGGCACCGGACGCATTCCCCGCATATAGTTGTCGCATTAGTACCTATGGTTAACCAATTGTTTAAGCGCCTGCTGCTATCAGGGTATTCCCATACGGTCCGCGAAACTGCGGGAGAGAACCTTGATCTATTACCGCGATCCATTGCTCGACAAAATCTGTGATCGGATTAACAATCTCACAGAACCCGCATTCATCAAGAATAGCGAGCTGGTCTATGTTGCGGTCAACGACGCCTATGCCCAGCTGTTCAACGTTTCGGTTTCAGATCTGGTCGGTACGGGACGCGGCGACCACGAGGAGATCGAGGCGGTTCTCGGGATCGAGGACAAGGAGCGGGCTTGCCTGGTGTTTGGCGAAGAGCAGACGGCACCGTTCTCGGATCCTTTCGGCAAGGGTCGATTTCACATCGAACTCGAGCGTTTCACGCTCGCCGACAACCAGACATTCCTTTATGGCGTCTTCGCGGCTCAAAAAGCGGTTGTCGCGGAGCCTGTGATGCCCGCCCAAGTTCGTCTGCAACAGCGCTGTTGCATGGAACATCTTCAGCAGGGGACTTGCATCGTTGACAGCGACAGGAAGCAATTGGAGCTGTTGACAGAAGAGCTGGATCTCGGCCTCTGCATCTGGGATAAAAACCACACGCTGGTCTATTTCAATGAGCGGTTGCGCGGATATTACGACGGATTGATCGACGATCTTCGTCCCGGCATGGATCTGAACGAGAGCGTGGCCATCGTCTATGATTCGCTGTCCCGTCTCGATCCAGGGCGTTTTCCTCCTGACTCAAATGCCAAGCGCCGTTTCATCGATGACAGGATGGCCACCTACACCCAGGAACGGAGTTGCGAATATACTCTTCTGCCGAACGGGCGCTGGTTGAGTACGATCAATCGCCGTCAGCCGGACGGCTCGATCTTCGGGTTGCGTCTCGACGTCACCGACTTGAAGAACCGTGAATTCGCGCTTGAGGAACAAATCGAGCATGTCAGCATCTATCGCGAACTCCTCAATCGTCTGCCGGTTCCCGCTTTCGTTCACGGTCAGGACGGCAAGCTGGCTTTTTTCAATCAGGCCTATGCAGATTTGTTCGAGCGTAGCTTCGAGGATCTGATCGGCCGTGGTGTCGAGGACATCTTCCCTCACGACACGGAGTTTGCCCTTCAGGCCCAGTTGGCGACCCGCCGTGCATTGGAGACTGGCGAGGAATTTACAATCGAGCAAGACATACCGATCGGCCACGGTCGGACGTTGAGCGCCATCGTCAAGGTCGGACGAATGGTGACCGCGAAGGGAACATCCCTCGTTGTCTGCACGATCGCCGACATTTCGCCGATACGCCAGCGCGAACAGCAGCTCAGGGAAGCCAACGAGCAGGCGGAAGTTGCCCGGCAGGATATCGAAGACATCATGTCGAATGTCGATGTCGGTCTGATCGTGCTCGACAAGGATTTCAACATCCAACTGATGAACGAAGCCTACAGGCGGCTGTTTACCGACGAAAGGGGCGGCACGGTCATCCCTGACATGGTTGGCCGCCCGTTCCGCGACCTGATGTATGAGAACTACATCAACGGGCGTCGGCCGGCCTTGGTCGAATCCTTCGAAACCTATTTTGACGGGCGCATGGTGGAGATCTCTAGTGGGCGTCTGGAACCACGCGAGAGCCTGCTGCAGAATGGCGCCTCCTTGCTATACTCCAGTCTTCCATTGTCCGGCGGACGCTTTCTTCTCTGCTATGTCGACCTGACCGAACTCAGGAAGCGGGACGCCGAAGTCGCCGAAGCCCATGGCGATACCGAAAAGGCGTTGCAGCTTGTTCGCACGGCGACCGACATGATGCCGGAAGGCTTGCTGGTGCTTGAGGGCGAGCACATTGTCTTTGCCAATGGCGGTTTCGCGACACTGGTCGGCGCGCCGGAAGAACTTGCCGCGCCGGGTGCGCGCTGGGAAGATCTTTACCGGGCAACTGCAATACAGAACCGGCAGAATAGCCCGGATGACATCAATCAGGGTGTCGCACGGTTTCGCGAAGCGATCATCGACAAGAAGGACGTGTCCTACGACTTCCCGGTGGACCACGAGCGCTGGGTGCATCTGGAGATGCGCGGTGCCGCAGACGGCCAGACGGTGGTGATTTGCAGCGACGAGACCATGGTCGTGCGACGCGAGGCGGAGCTCAAGCATCTGGTTGCAAAGGCCGAGGCTGCAGACCGGGCGAAATCGGAATTCCTCGCCAACATGACGCTGGAAATCCGCACGCCGATGAATGGCATTCTCGGCATGGCGGAATTGTTGTCGAAATCCAATCTCGATACCCGCCAGAAGTCATTCACCGATATCATCGTGAAGTCGGGCAAGACCCTGCTGACCTTGATCAACGACATTCTGGACATCTCGGAACTCGACGCCGGCAGTATGGAGTTCAAGCATGCGCCGTTTGATCCGAGCGAGGTGATCGAGGACGTGGTGTCTTTCTTCACCTTCAAGGCGGCAGAGAAAGACCTTGAGTTCATCATCAGCCATGACGATGCCATGCCGAAACAGATTATGGGCGATGCTGCCCGGTTCCGGCAGGTCGTCAGCAATCTCGTCAGCAATGCGTTGAAATTCACCGAGCGCGGCCATGTCTCCATTCGCAGCCGAGTGACGCGCGATGGTATGGGCCAGCCAACGATCGCTGTCTCAGTCGAAGACACTGGCCCAGGCATTCCTCCGGACATGATCGCTTCGATCTTCGAGAAATTCTCGCAGGTCGCGGAATCCGGTTATCGCCCCGAAGGCACCGGCCTCGGGCTCGCCATTGCTCAACGTCTCGCCCATCTTCAACGCGGCACGATTTCGGTGCGCAGCAACAAGGATATCGGCTCGAATTTCACGTTCAGCATCCTCGCAAGCGTTGCCGAAGAGCGGGCGCCCCAAAAACCGATTCCGGCCAGCACGGCCGGCGCCAAGGTGCTGATCGCCGACGGCCACGACGCGACGCGCGACCAACTCAGCGAACAGGTGTCCGGTTGGGGATTTGATTGTGTCGGTGCTGCCGATGGCGAAACTGCCTTTTCCATCCTCGCCGTGGCCGCCGAGAATGCGGTCAATGTCGACGTTCTTCTGGTTGACGACAGGATGCCGGATATGGATGGGGCGGAACTTGTCCGCCGCATTCGGAGCAATCCGGATCTCGCCGGTCTCGCAATTGTCACGCTCACTGGCTGTGATCTTGGATCCGGCTGCAATCCGGCGAGTAACCCCGAAGTGCAAGCGGAACTGATGAAGCCCGTTCGTTCCTCGTTGCTCAGGGACACTCTTGTCGAGGTGATCCGCGTTGCGAGAATGCCGAAGGCTACTGTCCGCGAAACCACTGTTCAGCAGTTGCGACCTATGGCTGCCGCAGCTGATTCAGGTGTCGGAATTGCGGCGGCGAATACCGTTGCGACAAGCGTGGATGAGCGCGCGCGCAACCGGCCCTATGTGCTTGTTGCAGAGGACAATGAGGTCAATCGGATTTTCCTGTCCCAGATTCTCGAATCCGCCGGCTTTGAATTCAAGATGGTGCACAATGGCGAGGAGGCGGTGGAGGCATGGCGTCGCGAGGCGCCTCTGGTGATCCTGATGGACACTGCGATGCCTGTGCTCGACGGTTTCGAGGCGACCGTGCGGATTCGCGCCATCGAAGCAACGAAGGGTGGCCATACGCCGATCATCGGCTTGATTTCCCATGTGCATGACGCCGAGCTCGAACTATTCCTCGCCTCCGGCATGGATGACTATGTCGCCAAGCCGGTCACTCCGGAACGCATCGAGGCCAAAATACGACAATGGTTGAGTGAGGGCGCGGCTCCTCTTGAGATCAAGCACGAGCGCAGTTGAGGATTTTTTCAATCAACAGGTCTGGCTTTGCAGGGACGTACCTCGTAATGCTCTAGTGGAAACGGGCATTTTGCCCATGTCACAGGGCATCGCGGAATGGCACTTTTTCTCCTAGGACTTGTTCTCTTTCTCGGTCTGCATCTCGTCGGCCCGCTGATGCCCGAAAGCAAGGCGCGGCTGATCGGCGCTATTGGCACCGTAGGCTATCGCGGCCTGTTCTCGGTTGCGGCGCTGGCGACACTGTCGCTGCTGGTCTATGGTTTCGGCCAGGCGCGGCTCGATACGGGCATTCTTTACACACCACCGGTGTTCTTCGCCCATATCACCCTCCTGCTGGTGCTTGTCGCGATGATCGTGCTGGTCGCAGGCTTCCTGCCCGCCGGCTATATCGCCACCTATGCAAAGCATCCGATGGTGCTGGCGGTGAAGATCTGGGCGCTGGCTCACCTCATGGCGAACGGCGAAATGGTTCAGGTCATCCTGTTTGCTGCGTTCCTGGCCTGGGGTGTCATCCTGCGGATTTCCTATAAGCGACGTGAACGGCGGGGAGAACTTGTTCGGGCCCCGTTCAAATCGTGGGCCTATGATGTTGCCGCGGTCGTGATAGGAACAGCACTTTATGGGCTGATTGCCATGAAGTTGCACACTCTTCTGATCGGCGTTGCCGTTCTGCCAATATGAGAATCTCCTGATTCCCCCTTACATTGGCGGCAAAATCGTTTAGAAGCGGCAATTCGAGACAGACCGCGCCAAAACGGACGATGATATGACGATGATGAATGACGACGACGGGTTTATCCGCGAGGTGAACGAAGAACTGCGTTCGGAGCAGATGCAGTCCATCTGGAACCGGTTCAAGCCCGCTATCATTGGCGTCGCACTGCTGATCGTCTTCGGCGTCGCGGGCAGTTCCTTCTATCAATGGTGGGAAAGCAAGCAGTCGTCGGCGTCCGGGGATCGTTATCTCTCGGCCATCAAGGATGCGGAAGAAAACCGCAAGGACGAAGCGGCAAAGGTACTTGAGGCACTGACCAAGGATGGGTTCGGCGCCTATCCGGTACTTGCCCGCATGCGCCTGGCGACCCTGAAGGCCGAGAAGGGCGAAGCCGCGTCGGCCGTGGCTGATTTCACCGCGATCGGCAAGGATAAATCCATCCCGACGGCTATCCGCAATGCCGCGCGCCTCAGGGCTGCGTGGCTGCTGGTCGATGTCGGCACTTACGAGCAGGTGGCGGCTGAAGTCGAGGAACTGGCAGTGCCATCTTCGCAGATGCGCCATGGTGCCCGCGAGGCACTGGGCTTGTCCGCCTACAAAGGCGACGACTATGCCAAGGCGCGCGACTGGTTCCAGTTGATCGCGGACGATGCAGAAGCACCGGGCGGTGCCATCAATCGCGCCCGGACGATGCTTGCTTTGATCACTGCCAGCGGCAAGCTGTCCTGAGATCCGGCAAACCGATATTGACCGATAAGCGGAGCGTTTCATGACATTCACTGTGGCCATTGTCGGACGCCCCAACGTCGGTAAATCGACACTCTTCAACCGTCTGGTGGGCAAGAAACTCGCGCTGGTCGATGACACGCCCGGCGTGACCCGCGATCGGCGACCTGGCGACGCCAAGCTGATCGACCTCAGGTTTCGCATCATCGACACCGCCGGCCTCGAAGAGGCGGGCGAAGACACGCTCGAGGGCCGCATGCGCGCCCAGACGGAAATGGCCATCGATGAAGCCGATGTGTCGCTATTCCTCGTCGATGCGAAGTATGGCCTGACACCCCTGGACAAAACATTCGCCGAGATGCTGCGCCGTCGCGGCAAGCCTGTCGTGCTGGTTGCGAACAAATCCGAAGCCAAAGGCTCTGATGGAGGCTTCTACGACGCCTTCACGCTTGGGCTTGGCGAGCCATGCCCGATCTCGGCCGAGCATGGCCAGGGGATGATCGACCTGCGCGACGCGCTCGTTGCCGCCATCGGCGAAGAACGGGCCTTCGAGGACGAGGAGGATGTCGCCGAAACCGATGTCGACCTGCCTGAGCCCGCCGAAGGCGAGGAAGAAGACGAGGATTTCGAGCCGGTCTATGACGACACCAAGCCGCTCAGGATCGCTGTCGTCGGCCGCCCGAATGCTGGCAAGTCTACGTTGATCAACAAGTATCTCGGCCAGGACCGCTTGCTGGTCGGGCCCGAAGCCGGCATCACCCGCGATTCCATCTCGGTGGAATGGTCCTGGCGCGGCCGCACCATCAAGATGTTCGACACCGCGGGCATGCGGCGCCGCGCCAAGATCACGGAAAAGCTCGAAAAACTGTCGGTTGCCGACACGTTGCGCGCCGTGCGCTTCGCCGAAACCGTGGTCATCGTCTTCGATGCGACGATCCCGTTTGAAAAGCAGGACCTGCATATCGTCGATTTTGCCGCCCGCGAAGGCCGTGCCGTGGTGCTGGCCTTCAACAAGTGGGACCTGATCGAGGATCGCCAGAAGGTGCTTGCCGACCTGCGTGAGAAGACCGACCGGCTGTTGCCGCAGGTGCGTGGTATCCGAGCCGTCACCGTTTCGGGGGAAACGGGCGAGGGTCTCGACCGGCTGATGCAGGCGGTCGTGGACACCGATAAGATCTGGAACAAGCGCGTTTCGACCGCCAAGCTAAACCGCTGGCTGGAATTCCAGACGCAGGGTCATCCGCCTCCGGCCGTGTCAGGCCGCCGTATCAAGCTCAAATACATGACGCAGATCAAGGCCCGGCCACCCGGCTTCATCATCAGCTGCTCGCGTCCCGAAGCTCTGGCCGAAAGCTATACGCGCTACCTGATCAATGGCTTGCGTGACGATTTTGGCCTCACCGGCGTGCCGATCCGCATCGCTTATCGCGGTACGCTCAATCCGTTCGAGGGCAAGAAGAACAAGACAGATTACCCGGGACGTCGGGCTGCGGGCGAGAAGAAGCCGAAGAAGTAGGGGCACTTGTCCATTCAAAAGTGGAAGATTCTTTACCAGTCGATCCGTGGGTAGTCATAGAGAGCGATCATTGGGTCTTTGGAGATGAGATACATCGGTTCCGATATTGCCTGCGCGATCAACAGGCGGTCAAACGGATCACGGTGATGTGCTTCCAATCTATCGATTTCCATTGCATGCTGCGGAGTCACTGCCAGAAACTGAAAACCGGCGGCTCTGAAATATTTTATCGCATCAGATCCGCCGAAAGGTGGTGAATCGTACCGCTTGAGTTGGTATTTGGTCGCAATTTCAAAAATCGTGATCGATGAAACGAAGATATCCTTGGAATTGCTGACCAGCACATCCCGTATGTGGCGTGGTAACATCTTCGACTGCGCCACAGCCCAAATCGCCGCGTGCGTGTCGAGTAGCAATTTCAATCGTCTTCCCCATAAAACGCACGCTCGATTTCTTGGTTCGAAGCGTTCAGGTCTTCCAGTGACATCGGCGGAAACTTGCCATCGAGAAAGCCCAGCGGCTGAACTGGTTCAGATGCCTCGGTGACAGCAACAAGCCGCGCGGCCGGTCGGCCATTGCGCGCGATGATGATCTCGCTCTCGTCGCCGCTTTCGACGGCATCGACGAGTTTGGAGAGATTGGTCTTGGCATCCAGCATGTTCACGACACGCATAGGCAATTCCTTGGCTAAGCCTGACCAAGCTAGTGTAGAACAAATGCAAATGCAATGTTTCGCTTATTCCGCCGTCAGCGGCAGGCCATTGGCGCGCATCACATTGGTCAGGAATTGTTGCGTTGCCGCCTCCCAGGTGAAGGTTTCGGCCAGGGCGCGGGCGCCTTCGCGCGAGCAGTCGAGTGCCCTCATGCAGGCCGCGCGCAGGTCCTCGTCGAGCGCTGCGGCTTCCGGGTGGCCGCCGAGGATGTCGGCGGGGCCGGTCACCGGATAGGCGGCGACCGGAACGCCCGATGCCAGCGCCTCGAGGATGACATTGCCAAAGGTGTCGGTTTTCGAGGGAAAGACGAAGACATCGGCCTGCGCGTAGTGCTCGGCCAGCTCCGTGCCGAATTTGGCGCCCGTAAACAGCACATCCGGATGGGCTCGTTTCAGCTTTTCGAGATCAGGACCGTCGCCGACCACGACTTTCGAGCCCGGCAGATCCAGGCTCAGGAAGGCGGGAATGTTCTTTTCCACCGCCACCCGGCTGACCACCATGAAGATCGGCCGTGTGAGGCCAAACGGCGCTTCCTGCAGCGGCCGCGGCGCGTAGAGAACGTGGTCGATGCCGCGCGTCCAGCGCCTGAGATTGCGGAAGCCGCGACCGGCCAGTTCTGTTTCGAGACTTTGGGTGGCAACCATGCAGACATTGCCGGCATTGTGAAACCAGCGAACGAAACTGTAGAGCAGGCTTTTCGGCAGCGGGACACGCGCCGATACGTATTCCGGAAAACGGGTGTGGTAGCTGGTCGAGAATGGCATGCCGTTCTTGAGGCACCAGCGGCGCGCGTAAAAACCGAGCGGGCCTTCCGTGGCGATGTGCACATAGGACGGCTGGAACTTGTCGATCTCGGCCGCCACGGTCCTGTAGCGCGTCAGACTGATGCGAATTTCCGGATAGGAGGGCAGAGGCACGTTGCGGAAGCGATCCGGCGTTACCAGCATGATCTCATGGCCCAGCC
>Ga0105047_10019558_pt1 | contig 10440 bp, 6 predicted proteins | sample MAT04_FD_78384 | JGI IMG/M metagenome (GOLD analysis project Ga0105047, IMG submission 78384) | Freshwater microbial communities from Lake Fryxell liftoff mats and glacier meltwater in Antarctica - MAT-04 (megahit assembly) | ecosystem: Environmental > Aquatic > Freshwater > Ice > Liftoff... | reverse complement strand
TCCTTCCCTCTATCCTACCCATTTTTCCCTTGTTTTTACTTTTTCAACAGAATCGCTTGCGTCGTCCGCTGCTTGCGCCAAAATGAAATGCACCTCAACGACGATACGCTCTTATGACGTGCGCCAAAAATCACTGCGTTTCGTACAACCATCGCTCTTCAGTATTGTGTTCCGACATCACGCCCTCATTGCCCGCCCATCGCCCATCCAAAACACGGATGTACCAACGCCGGACATTGAGTTCATCGTTACAGAACGGTCCGCCTAAAATGTGAACCCTTGTGCCGTTGCCAACAACGCCCACGGTATACTGAAGATCCGGGCTACGCCACAAGGTGAAACCACTGGGGACATTATCTGTGATCGCACGATCCCCAATTTCAAATAAGGTGGGCGGAGCAAAAGTGCAATCTTCGGTTTCCAAAGGCGTCACGGCGCGCTCAAGGTTGATCGGCGCGATGAGATAGTAATCTTCCCCTTCAGCGACCCACCCCGTTGCGCCACTTTCAACCTGAATCTGCCACCAGTTCAATGGAGCGGTACATTCTGGTCCGCCAATCACGGTGAACTCGTCCCCTAGTTCCAGCGTGGCAAGCTGATTCGATTGCGATCTGGGTTCAGAGCGCAAGAACAAGCCCAAGTTATAATTAACATAGCCCTGCGCGCCGATGGCGAGACGTTCGGGCCATGCCCCCGCACAAAGCGGTTCAGGAGTCGCCACTGCCACTTCGGGTTGCGGGAAGGTCACTTTTGGTTCTATGATGACCTTGGCGACCAATAATTCTGATAAATCACGACTGGGCGGTTGTAGCAACAAGAATACCCCAGCCCCATAACTATCCGAATCCGCCGCCGTGACGCTGGTCAACAAAAATCCGCGCAACGCATCGGAGAAGTCGTATTGTATCGGATTTTGCTCTGCCACGAGCGCGGCAACCCCCGCGATCACCGGTGCCGCCGCTGAGGTGCCCACAAACTGCCGTCCATCTGTTAGGATGAGTTCACCGGGGGCGGACAAGTCGGGTTTATCCCAATCGTTGGTGGAACGCACCCCGCGTGAGCTATATACAGCCAGTGTGTTAGTAATCCCTTGCACTGCACCCACCGTCAGCACATCCTCAGCATCAGCGGGGGCAATCACTGACCCGCGAATTTCAGCGCCGTCAAAGCTGATGAACTCCGCAAACAACAAAAATTCAATGGGCGTGACAATCGGTTGCCCTCGGTTGACGACCCGAATCCCAAACGGGACATCCGCGCTCACGTTCACAAATTCGAGCGCATCATCCGTGGGATTATCGCGCTGGGGACGATTCCCCGCCGCCAAGATGCGATTAGGATTGGCGAGATCAAATATTTCCAAGTCCAAATCGGCTTGTGAACCGCGCGAGTTGCCTTGTGCGTCCACAGATTGTAGGGGCGTCTTCTGCCAAGACAAAATGATACTACCGCGATATACTATGGGATTGCCTTGATCATCTAACTCGCCAATCTCGGTCACGCGCAGTTCTTGGCGCACCGTTTGACCCGTCGCAAATTCGTGGATGTTGTCTTGATCGGCATCGCGGAAATTATCAGCAATGAAACCACGATTGAAGTTGCCCGCCGCATTCACCCACAACGGACCCCGGGTATAGGCATCGGTCGCCCGTGCTGCCCAAGCATTTAAGCCGTTCAAGGGCAAAGCCGGCACCCCGGCAGAATGGTTGATCACGCCGACATCGGCAGCGAGGAAGAAATCAACACAGGCTTCAAATTCCGCAAACACGCCATTGTAGTCACAAACATACAAGGCTGCCCCCGGCGCAACTATATGAATGATCTCCAAAACTTGGGTGCCATGATCATTCAAGTCACCGGCGTAGGTTTCCACAGTCGTATTCGAGGGGGTATTGATTTCGATCCCAAACTGTTGTTCGAGCGCGGTTAAGCCGCCAAAACCGGTATCCAGCACGCCGATGCGCTGGTTATCCCCTTTCCAGCCTGCGTCATGCCATGCCCGAATGCCATAATCGACCAACATGCGGTCGAGCGTGATGGGCGAAGTGTCGATGTTGAAGACACTCGAATCGACCGAGATCGCATCTGGATCAGGGGTGGGCGTGGGCAGGAGCGAGGTCTCAACCTCGACAATGGGGGGGGTATCAATGGGAATAGCCGGTTGCCACGCTGGCCCAAAGTCGGCATCAAGGTCTTCGGTCAAACGTTCCACGCTCGTGCCATCGGCATCCATCACATAAAGTTCATCACTGTCGTCACGGTCACTGACGAACACGATCCGCTCACCCGTGGGACTGACCGCTGCCCGCCCGCTGTTTATTTCAAAGGGGGTCAACCGTTCCGGATTGTTGCCCACCGGATCAGCACTGTAAATCCCCCATTCTCCGTCACGGTCGCTGTCAAAATAAATTAAGCTGCTATCTGGTGCCCATGCGGGCATCCCGTTGTTGAGACCGCGAAACGACAAACGGGCAATACTACCACTTGCCACTGTCAACCGAAACAGATGAATTTCGCCATTCACCTGTCGTTCCCAATACACCAGACTCAATCCATCCGGCGACCACGCGGGATCGCCCTTCAGCAGTTGATTGCGTGTGATTTGTGTCAACCCACTACCATCGCCAGTAATGAGGTACAAATCCAAACCGACTCCGGCGCGATCACTCACAAAGACGATTTGTGCCCCATCAGGCGACCATGCGGGCGCGGTATCATTGGCGATCACCCCGTCTTGGATCAAGCGCGTCTGACGCGAACCATTCTGGTTCATGGTAAATAGGCTATCGGCACCGTCGCGGTCACTCACGAATACAATCTGCGCGCCATCGGGCGACCATGCCGGATCGATATCATGGGCCGGGTTGCGGGTCAAATTCACCGGCGCGCGGCTGGCATCCTCGGGAATCACATAAATTTCATCATTGCCCTCCAAGTTGGAGGTAAAGGCGATCTTGAGTTGAGTCTCAAGCGTATTTTCTTGTTGAGCATAGATGGATAGCAGCGAGACTGGGGTGGCAATTATTAACACCGCGACCAACCCCAGCACAAATAAGCGACTACGTGACAATAGTTTCATGGAAAGCCTCATGGGAATTCGCAAGCGGAACGAGCGCTGAAACAAACAAATGTGCGCTCGGCAAAGCGCACCACAATATCGCGCGGGGCATTAAAGTCGTCGTCATACCAAAATATATCAAATGCCGGAAGCGTATGTTCATAGAGGCGAGCCGGGTCACATTGGCGCGACGGACGATAATCGGTATCTTCGCGCACATAAATCACGCATAAACCGCTTTCCCATTCCAACGCCGCCAATGCCGGAAAATCGGTCAGCAGCACAAATTCGCCATAAGGATAGCCCGCCCCTGCCAGCGTGAGATCAGACAAGTCGGCGTTCCCTAGTGAGATCAGGGTGATGCTTTCGTCGGCATTTATCGCGATGGCAAAGGCACTTGATGGAACATCACCGCCGTCAGGCAACGGGGGCGGTTCCGGCGTCGGTGATGCCGCTGGAGCGACCGTTGCAGCGGCAATCACTTCTACTGTGAAGCGATAATTGAACACCTCAAGTTCGGCAATACTGCCATCTGGCTGTACCTGTGGTGCATACACCCGCGCACCCAAATAATTTACCCCAATAGTGTTGGCGTCGCGGGCACGCAATGTCCATTCCCAATAATTGACATCGTTCAAATCCAAGCGCAACACATAATCGGTCGGGTTGGGTTCAATACGAAAGCGTTCCAGATCGACCCCCATGAGTTCCGCACCCAAGATTTCATACACATCCACCGGTCGTGTGATGATCGGTTGGCTGGTGGGATCGCTTCCACTTTGCGATGTAGGCGTCGGGTTTGCATCGGGCGGGGCCGGTTCAATTTCGAGGCGGATCACGATGAGATCATCTAGCGTTACCGGTTCGGTCGGCGCGAATAGCCGCCCTTGTCCTTCGCTGGCATAGCGATTGCCGCTGAGATCACTGCCAGAGGACAACTGCAAGCCATTGAGGACCACCACCGCTGACGCTTCGGTCGGCAAAATCACGGCAGGAATCGGTTGCCATGCGGGCGAGCTATCTTCGGCTGTATTGAAGGTCAAGCGTTGCGGAGAAGCCCCTTCCGCCCCCATAACATAAATTTCAAGATTGCCATCGCGGTCGCTGGCAAAGGCGATCTGAGCATTGCTGGCATACGCCGGACGAACATCCGATGCCGCATTCTGGGTCAAATTCACGATCCCGCCCGTCGTTACATCACTGGCGAGTATGTCCGACGCACCATCGCCGGAAATTTGCGAATAGGTGATGCGCGCTCCATCGGGTGACCATGTGGGCCAACTGGCAGGTGTGCCCTGCGTCACGATTGTGCGCTCATTCGTCTCTAAATCGAGGGTGACGATCTGCTCTGCGACTTCGGCACCCGCCCAAAATGCGATAGCGTTGCCATCGGGCGACCATGTGGGTGCGCTCTTGCGTTCGCCATCGGTCGTCAGACGGGTCACCGCCAATGTGGTGACTTCTAGCGTATATACATCAAAGCCACCATCGCGGTCACTGATGAAGACGATGCGTCCCCCGTCGGGCGACCAATCGGGCGAATTATCATTGGCGGAATTATTGGTTAAGTTGCGGATATGTTCGCCATTGTTGTCCATGGCATAAATGTCGTTGTTGCCTCCACGATCCGAGGCAAAAGTGATCCGTAAGCCGTCGGCTGACCAATCGGGGTGCCGATCTGCCGCGGTGTTGGCAGTCAAATTACGCACGCCATTGCCGCTGGCATCCATGATAAAAATATCGTCACTGCCGTCTCGGTTCGACTGAAACGCCAGCCAATATCCAGATTGCGCAGCCCTTGTGCCCCTACTGAGCAAGCCCATTAGTAGAATGGCGATGAGCGCGATCATCATTTTCATATTCGCCTCCGGCTTACCATGAAACATTACAACGAGTGCTGGCGGCGCTACACAGATTGACGTTTTGCCCATCTCGCCGCACGATGATATCCAAGGTACGATTGGTGGCATCGTCATACCAAAAAATATCAATCGCGGGCAGTTCGACTTCATAGGTTTGTGCCGGCACACATTCGCGCGGCAGACGGTCAGCCGTCCCTTCGCGCCGATAGATCAAACATGTGCCCGCCTGTAGCCTGCCCCCCAAGAAGCTGAGCGCACCAAAGGTCGTCATCGGGGAGTCGCTGCCACCGCTGGCATTCGCCAAAGAGAGCGCGTTCACATCCGCCTCGGTAGTGACGACGATCATCAATGTATTTTCGGAGCCAAGCGACAAGGATAGTCCCGCGCTCCCCACGACCAACGGGACGAATGTCGCAGTGGGCGGGACGGGCGTGGCGCTCACCGCGGGACTCACCGTCACCGACGGCATGAGCGTATTACCGCCCGTACCACTGACGACCGTTTGCGTCGGCAGATCGTCGCGCACCAACCAATCGGCGATAAAAGGTTGAGCAAGCGTCACCACTGCCCCAATGACGAGAGCAAAAGAGGCGACGATGACTGCCCATTTGCCCCAATTGGGGGTCAAGACGGGTGTAGATATAGATACAACCCCAGACTGGGCAGTAGAACCCAGCGGTTGTTGAAAACGAAGCCCCGACCGTTTCAACTCATCCACCAAAAAATCGATGGACGCATCAAATGGTTGCTTATCAAAGCGCAGATAATTGAGGTGTTCAAGCGCTTTCGGCAAAAGTGTATCGCGATGGACAATTGGGTAGATGGGTTTTTGCACCTTTAAGAATGCACGCCACTCGCGTTCGACATTTGCCGAACGCATTGAGTCAGGCGACACCACCAAGATCAAGACTTCAGCATCGCGTAAGCCCTCATTGATGCCCCTCCGCCAGTCTTGCCCTATCGCGATATCATACTGATCCAGCCAAAAGCGGGCACCCCGTTGGTGTAAGGCGTCCGTCAGTTGTTTGACAAACGCCTCATCTTTACGGGAATAACTCACAAAAATATCGCTCATCATGCCCCCTGCACATTGGCGCAGTCGCCGGCTACGCGCACGGTATCTTCGCGCACCCATGTGTCATCAATGAGTTGCCACCATAAGAAGCCGGAGGTACTTGTCCGCTGTCCGGTGACCTCTAGGCGGGCGCTGCTTTGCATTTGCCCGACCAAATCATAACTAGTGCCGGGGCCATTGCGCTTGTTGACAATGCCGTCGGCAATCGCGAAACAGATATCAGGCGGCACCGTTGGCACATTCTTGACATCCCCACGCATAGCAACTGGTTCTAACCAGTAATTGCTACCATTCCCTTCGACGGTCCAGCCGGTGGTGCCGCGATAATTGACCTGGAACCATGTGAAGCCATCAGCACACACAGGACCGCCAATGACGGTGAACTCTTCGCCGCCTTGGAGCAAATCAATTTCGCCACTTTGACGAGAAGCCTGTGAACGCAAGCGATTGGCAGTCCCCCCCGGCACCACGCGCCCTAAAATACCCGGATACAGTCGTGATTGCAAAGCGTTCGGGCAATCCACTGGCGTGGGGGTCGGCGTCAATGACGGCAACGGCGTGGCGGTTGCCGTCGGGTGTGGCGTATTGGTGATAGACGGCGTGAATGTCGGGGTGAACGTGCGCGAGGCGGTGAAAGTCGCCGTTGCGGTTAAGGTGCGCGACGCAGTAAGGGTCAGGGAAGGCGTGACCGTCAGCGTCAGCGAAGGGGTGTGCGTGGGCACTTTGGTCTGCGACGCAGTAAACGTCGGGGTGATCGTCGGTGCGGATAGCGTCAGAAATGCATTTTGGGTACTGGCAAAGGCGGTTTGGGTGGCGAAAAAGGCGACTTCGCCAGACAACGTGGCGGTACTTGAAGGGGTATAGGTCGCCACCACCGCTGTTTGGGTGACGGCAAAGGCAGTTTGGGTCGCGGCAAATTCCTCCGCCGCCCGCGTAAAGTCCATCGTCGGCGTATTTGTTGGCACGAGGGTTGCCGTCAAGGTTGGGGTATCGGTGGGTACAGGCGAAAGCGTCGGTGAAGACGTGGCAGTTGCCGTAGGCGATAGCGTCAACGTCGGTGTGAAGGTCGCCGACGGCGGGAGCGTGGCGGTGGGTGGCAAGGTTGGGGTGAGGTCAATCGCATTGATCGTCACTGGTGTGTAGGCGATAGTATAGTCGACCCGATATTCAAAGTTGCCATCCTGTGTATTGCCGTTGAAGGTGTATTCGCCACTGAGGGCTTCGGTGGCGGGTTCGCCATCAACTAGGATGGGCACGACCACCTGCCCACCCATGCGGGTTTCAATCCGGCGAAACGGGGTGCTATCATCTTCGACCAGCGATAATGCGAAACCGACTTCCGGCTCACACAATACACGCTGGATGGAACCGATACTGCCATCCTCGATCACCTCGCCACTGGCGAGATCGGATTCCCAAACCAGTTGGAATTCATCGCGCAGCCCAGTATCAACGCTCCCACTCTCAAGAAGGGCACCCAAACCCGCCGTCAAGCGAATCTGATCGCCATCAAAATCAAAATCTACGCCTGTGCCCGACTCTTCGGCATTCACCACTTGTAGACGACTGATGGTCACAGTGACATCATAACTGCACAAACGGCCAGCGGCTCCGGCATCACCGACTGCACCCCGCACTTCTTCCAAACGGACAGAATCCAGAATAGCGAGGTAAGTCGCTTCGCTGTCCGCGAGCAATTCCAACGGAACTGCCGCTTGAAGCACGACGGCATTACCACCTTCCAACGCTTGGCTGGCGATGAAGGTGGCGCGTTCGTCAAATAATGTCCCCCGGCGGACAGTGATATCACTTTGCCCCACGCGCACGATATCGGCATCCAAATTAAATGCCTGTACGGGAAAGGGATACAGAGAATCACCCGTAGCCTCCATTTCCTGTGCGCCAATCACAAACAGGGCAATCAGGCTTTCAGGCTGCCCTTCGCTTTTGGCAAGGGAGGCAAGCGCTCCGCCGCCGGTTGCCACCCCCGCTAAATCGATCACTTGCCAGCCATCGGGGTAGGCAAAGCTAAAATCATAAATGACGCTCTCGCCAGAAACAGCGCGGGCGCTATTGGGCAGTGCTATGGTTTGTGCCCATAACCGACCCGCTATGATGAGGATTAGCAATCCCCCAACTATCATGAGCAAAAAAGACGCGCGTTTCAGCATGTTTAGCCCCCCTCGAAAAGTATTCTCGCTATTATTACGGCGCAAGTGGCTCCCAAAAATATCGCGTTGCGTTTCCCTCCGCCACCCAACCTCTTTGATTTTGGTTGGTTGTGGCGTACCACCATCGACCCGTTGTCCCATCTCGCAAGATGGCACAACGGGGACCATCACTGACATTGATCACCGTATTGGGATAGAGCAAATATTGCGTGACTGAGCCGCCCGGCACATCGAGCATTCGAACGGGTTCCCCTTCCGTTAAGTTTTGCATGGCACGGGCACCAATCGCGAGAACAGCGGGGCGGGCACCAGGGCAAGACTCGCCATTTCCGCCACCAACCAATAAATCACCGACTTCATTCACGCGCGGAATATTGAAACAGTCCCCCACTCTGTCACCCGTGTTGGCACGAGTCCATTCGCCATTTCCGAGAAAAAACCATTCATAGCCATCTAAGCCATCAAAACGTCCTAAGACATTCACGCGCCCATTGGCAGGAATATTCCCTAAATCAGGATAATTGGTGCCCGGACCTGAACGAACATTGGTATTGGCGTAAACTTCAAGCTCGCAACGTGCTTGCAATGTCGGTTCCGGCAAGGCTGCAAAGCGATCTGTTGGCATTTGCAAATACCCAAACCCGTAAGCGGCATCTGGTCCCGGAATGCCTCCATCTTGGACCGCATACGTGGTCAACGCTTGACCCAATTGGTCCGCATCTGTTAATCCAGAGACTTCTCGCATCAACGCCGCTGCTGCTGCAACCACCGGAGCCGCCGCTGAAGTGCCGACAAAAAGTTCTCCACTGGCTAGAATAATTTCACCAATGGTCACCAAATCTGGCAATAATGAATCACTCTCCAATGTGCCACGAGAGCTATATGGTGCGATTTGCGAACCCTGCAATGAGCCAACCGTAAACACCCGAGGATTATCGGCTGGCGCAACCACCGAACCTCGTTCAGTACCCCCATCCAAACTCAAAAACTCGGTGAATAAAGCAATTTCAACCACACCACTGACCGGTTGGGCAGACCGAATACGAATGCCAAAATCTGTGTCGATATCCCGTAACTGGACGACCTCGAATAGTGAACCACGGCTATCTTCAGCTTGTAGTATATTCGACATACCCAGCAAATCACCGCTGAATAAATCGACAACTTCTAAATTAAGATCAACAACTGTGTCATTGTTAGACTGCCAACTGAGCAGAATATTGCCATTGTAAGGCTGCATTAAAGCCACTCGAAGTTCTTGTTCGATACGTGTACCTGTACCACGAAACTCGTGCAAATTATTAGCATCACTATCCGTAAATTGATCGAGGAGATACCCTCGCGCAAAGTTTCCGGCTGAATTGATCCAAAGAATATTGGCGTCCACTGCGTCATCAACGGCTTGCGCCCAAACGTTACTACCGTCCAATGGCAACACGGGTACACCCGCCGAATGATTGATGATGTCGACTCGTTGGTTGACCATATACTCAATACAACGTTCAAAACTAGGAAAATCAGTATAACGACAGGCATATAGTGTCGCCCGCGGTGCCAATCCATGAATCACTTCAAGGACATTGGTTCCATGCGTCCCCAGTGCTTGGCTCAGTTCCACGCGCGACGGATCGCCAGATTCACTAGGTAACAACACAGTCATGCTATTGGTAGCTTCAAATGCCGCTAATCCACCAAATTCATTGTCTATAATGCCCACCCGCACCCCTGTCCCTTGCCGTTGATTGACGTGATATATATTCATGCCAGTACGAGTCAAGACTTGTTCAATGGTGCTAGGGGTGACTACCCCAGTGTTGTCGTAACCTTGCAAAAAGATAGGTCTCGGCGTAGGGGTCAAATCCTGTGCAGACAATGGGCAAGCTGCCAGCAGGGCGATTCCTATCAAATATATCACAAGGAGCTTATAATTTCTTGTGATTATAAACATCACATTTCTCCTTAACGACTGATATTTACTGAACAATAAACCAAAAGATAACACGATATCAAAAAAAAGACGATGGATTCAGTTAATATCTCTCCTTTTGTATTCAACAAGGGGGAACTGTTAATAGAGCAATTACGTGTACAGGGACACGAGGTGGTGGCTTTTTGGCGTAACTACTACGCCGATGCTGTTGGCGAATCGGGATTTATGAAACGGCAAGGCGAGCAAAGGCGGATAAACGGGTGGTAGAGTGCTTTTTGCCCGCTAACCAATCCAAGACCCGCATGAGATTCATGGCTGCCGCTGTGACGAGGTGTTGAAGGTGT
>Ga0105047_10019556_pt1 | contig 10440 bp, 8 predicted proteins | sample MAT04_FD_78384 | JGI IMG/M metagenome (GOLD analysis project Ga0105047, IMG submission 78384) | Freshwater microbial communities from Lake Fryxell liftoff mats and glacier meltwater in Antarctica - MAT-04 (megahit assembly) | ecosystem: Environmental > Aquatic > Freshwater > Ice > Liftoff... | reverse complement strand
TGCTTCGGCCTCTCGAATGTCATGGGTAACTAAAACTGTCGTGATAGTCGATGTTTGGAATCGCGCCGATAGCTCCGGTAGCAGTGTTTCACGCGTCTCTGAATCAAGTCCTGCGAATGGTTCGTCGAGCAGGAGAATTGCCGGTTCAATCGCAAATGCCCGGGCAAGACTCACCCTGCGCGCTTCTCCTCCGGAGAGATGATGAGGGAACCTGTTCGCGAGATGATCTACACCAAATTGCTTCAACCATTCGTGTGCTCGTTCTTCTGCATCACGTTTGTTCACTCCGCGGAAGCCCAGACCGCTGGCAGCGTTGGCCAATACACTGGTGTTAAAAAGGAGTGGTGCCTGGACGACGACCGCCATTCGGCTACGGAGTCGCCGAGCGTTGTTCCTATCCGCTCGTTCTCCTTCGACCATTACTTCCCCAGAATCGGCCTGACGAAGTAGAGCCATGACCTGCAGCAATGTACTCTTTCCGGCACCATTTGGACCCAAAACGGCAAGTCTCGATTGGTTCGGCACCGCCAGCGCCGGGATCTCCAGAATGACTTTCCCCGAGACATGAACCCGTATTCCTTCTAGCTCGATCGCGGCGTCACTCATTTCTCAACGTGGCCGTCGCTGCTGGAGCAACGTGAGTGAGAGGCTGACGAGATAGGTCAGAAGCAGAAGCACTACGGTAAGTGCGACCGCGACCTCGAAGTTTCCCCGTCCGACTTCGAGTACGGTCGCGGTCGTCAAAACTCTCGTCTCTCCTTTGATGTTTCCGCCGACCATCATGGCCGCGCCGACTTCCGAGATAACGGCTCCGAAGCCACCGATGACGCCTACGAGCATGGGGATTCGCGCTTCTCTGAGAAGCCACCAGGTCATCCGCCACCGCGATGCTCCGAGCGCCAGAAGTTGAAGTTTCAACCTGGGATCGAGTGATTGAACCGCAGCGACCGTCAGGCCAGTCACAATTGGAGCAGCGATCAGTGCCTGGGCAATGATCAATGCCGTTGGTGTGTAGAGAAGACGGAAGGCACCAAAGGGGCCGTTTCGCCACCACAGGATACTGACAATCAATCGCACGCTCACCGGTGGCAGACCCATTCCCATATGGACGAGGCCGATGACCAACGATCTTCCTGGAAATCTTAGAAGCGCCAGGGCGGCGCCAACCGGAACACCTACGAGAAGACTGATGATCGTCGCGCTGACGGATATACGGAGGGAAAGAAGCACGATCTGCCAGGTGTCGGAATCTCCGGTTGCGAGCAACCGAAGCGCATCGACCAAACCCTGCCACAGATCGCCCATTTTGGAGCTGTATCGAGTCTAGGAAGATGCCGGACTCGCAACCGGAGTCGCAGCAGGTTCAATACGACAGCTGTTGTCGCCGCACGGTGTGAACAGCGGCTGACCGAACTCCTCTTTACCAAACTCGCCGATGATCGACTGGATTTCAGGGTGGAGCAAAAACGAAATGAACGCCTGCGCACCCGGGGAGTTGATCGTGGTGTAATTGTCCGGATTGACGGCTATCACATGATAGACATTGAGCAACGAAGCGTCCCCTTCAACCAGAATGTCGAGCGAAAGTCTGGACTTCAGAGAGAGATAAGTGCCCCTGTCCGCAATCGTGTAGGCGTCCCGCTCACTGGCTATGTTGAGCGTATCACCTATTCCTGACCCGGATTCGACGTACCAATCTCCCCCGGGTTCGATGCCCGCCGTTTTCCAAAGACGAAGTTCTTTTTTATGGGTGCCGGAATCATCGCCGCGACTGCCAAATCTAGATTTGGCAGTCGCGATCCTGCCCAAAGCCTCTGCGGCCGATGTGGTCCCTTTGATTCCCGCTGGATCATCAGCGGGACCGACGATCACGAAGTCGTTGTAGAAGACCAAATGACGGTTGATCCCGTGGCCTGCAGCAACGAATTTCTCCTCATCTGCAGGAGAATGGACAAGCAGGACATTGGCTTCCCCGGCTTCTCCGAGCTTGATTGCCGCGCCAGAGCCGACCGCGATTGGTTTGAGGTGATACTCGGTTCTCTCTTCAAACAGGGGAACGAGAACGTCAAGCAGTCCAGAGTCCCGCGTGGAGGTTGTCGTGCCGAGGATGACATCCTCTGCCCCGCGATGCTCCAGGGATACCTCCTGGGCTTTCGCCCAACTTCCGGTCTGCGCCAGAAGCGCAAAAGTTATCAGCGCGACCGCTATGAACGCTCGAAAGTCGAGGCGACTGGTTGCTCCCGCGGTTTTCACCGATTAATGCTCCCCAGATCTGGCCGCCGCGCGAACAAGCGTTCGGCATGACTGTGCATAACGGACCGGGGAATCTTGTCGCGTTTCAGAGAATGCCGCGGAACTCAACTTCAAAACGTCGCTCTATGAGCTCGCGAATGTCGACTGTCAACCGACGAAATCGCGCAACGAGATCTTCTGCTTCCGGAGTGATGCGGCTGGAGCCGCCGGTCGAGCCGCCACTTTCGGTCAAGACCAGAGGAAGTCCAAGTTGGGTTTCCATTTGTCGAACGCGTTCCCAAACTGTTCGAAAGGGGACTTCAAGAAGCGCCGCCGCACGGGTCAATGACCCTTCTGACGCGATCGCTTCCAGCAAGCTGATGCGCCACTCCGAGAGAAGTACGACCTCCCGTCGCTCGATCCATACCTTGCTTCTGACTTCGACTAGCCCGGGAGTTTCCATAGATGTGCCTCGCTTCGCTGAACTCTCGCCTGGGACTAAAATGAGCACTTCTTTCTTGCTCAGACGACGCATGTGAGAATAGCCTGACATATCGGAATCGACAGGGTTCACGGGCAGGCGATTGAGTTTGGCAACGTATGAGAAGAGTAGACTTCCTGAGATTCGGATCAATTGTCCGGTGTTTTGAGCGTTTGTTTGAACTTGAGGAGCATTGGAGGGGGTAGGCGATGCGGATTGCGATTCGATTCCACGGAATAGTCGGTGACATGATTCGCCCGAAAATCGACTCCCTGGAGCTACCCGAGGGTGCCACGCTTGCCGATCTGGTTGACGTGGTCGCTGAAAAGAATGCGAAAAATGCTGCTGTGCTCCGACAAACGCATTTTTTCATCGACGGACAGATGGTCGATCGGAAGGCGTTGCTGGTTGACGGTTCGGTTGTGACTGTGATGCGGCCGATGAGCGGCGGTTGACAATCGGCTATCCGGCCGGAAAGGAGTTCCGATTGTCCAACCCAGGTCATCTTTCCCTGCTCGGCGGAGGCGATCCCCGGGATTTGATCAGTGTGGTCGATGCGCGAGACCGCGTATTACGGGCATTTGCGCCGACATCAGTCGTCTCGCTCCCCCTCCTTGATGCGCTTGGGCTTGTGCTCGCCGAGGATGTGATTGCCACCCGGGACGTTCCGCCCTTTCCGAACTCGGCAATGGATGGATTCGCCTGCCATGCACTGGATATTGCATCTGCGACCAAGAATACGCCGGTTCATCTTGAAATCGCTCAGACCATATCGGCCGGAGATGAACCTACGGCAACCCTCGAACCCGGTTCTGCCGCCCGGATCATGACAGGCGCACCGATTCCATTCGGCGCAGATGTCGTCGTGGCATTTGAACGCTCAGTGGTGTCGGATGACGGGAGTGGCGTCCGCATTCGTCATGCTTATGAATCGGGGACGAATATGCGGTTCGCCGGCGAAGATATGCGCGCCGGTGACATTGTCTTGCGCGCCGGAAAAAAAATACGGCCCGCTGAAATCGCGCTTCTTGCCGCCATTGGTCGAACGCATGTCGACGTGCATCGGCGTCCTGTCGTCGCGATTCTCGCGACCGGTGATGAAGTAGTAGCGCCCGGGGAGACCCCTTCTGCGGGTCAAATTTGGGATGCAAATTCAGACGCAATCGCGGCAATGGTGCAGCAGGCAGGCGGGGTTTCCGTCAGGCTGGGGATTGCAAAAGACAACGCGCACGAGATCCGGTCCCGGCTTACGTCAGAAACAAACATAGATTTGATCCTTACGTCTGGAGGCGTCTCAGCTGGAGATTTCGACTTGATCCAGGAGATTCTTCATGAAGACGCGAAGATGGAATTCTGGCAGGTACGAATTAAACCAGGTCGGCCACTTGCCTTCGGATCGTTTGGCGGAACTCCCCTTCTCGGACTTCCAGGCAACCCTATCGCAGTCGCGGTGACTTTTTTGCAGTTTGCTCGCCCGGCGATTCGCACCATGCTTGGTGAAACCGATCTTACCGTTCCAACGGTTCAGGCTCGAATGATGAATGAGGTCGAAAACGGAGGGAGGCGCGAACATTACATCCGGGTTCGGCTCACCCGGGGCGCCGAGGGGTTCGAAGCGAGGCTCGCCGGATCGCAGGGGGCCGCGATTCTCACCGCACTTTCGAACGCCGACGGACTGCTCGTCATTCCTGAGACAATGGAATACGTCGAACCAGGCACAGTTTTGACGGTCGAGCTACTAGACTGAGAGGGCGGAAACATCTTTCCGTCCTCTCAGTCGATCAAATTAATGATCTCTAGTCGCCGGTTGCGGCTGCCCACTGCAGACCGTACCGAGCAAGCGACTCGTTGGTTGGATGGCCGGTCGTCGAGTCCCAGCCCGCCTGATCAAAGTACGAGCTGATTGCGCGATCCAGTTCCTCGTGGGTCACTTTATACCCATCGGATGGACCACCGGTGAGGCCTTTGAACATCTTTTTGGGAAGGGTGTCCTGATTCCGTCCGACTCCGTCACGAGCGTTAAACCAGCGCATCATTGTCAACTTGCGGCCGCCGATATCCTGCATCTCGTCGATTGTCAGATCAGTCCAGCCGGTAACTGCCTGAAGTGCCGCGAGCAAGTGATCAGGTCCGTAGAGTTGCCACGACGGTCCGTACACGAACTGGCAAACCGACGCGGAATCCGCAAGTGAATAGAACTTCTGAGTTTCGAGCGCAAAATGGACTTTTTCATCACTGAGATTCAATGGGTCCTGGGGATCGTTCAACCCGAGCAGCGAAAGTCGTCGCAAACTCTCTTCGTCGGATCCGGGTGTATAGCCTGGATCGTGTTCGTGCGATTGATGATCAGCACCAAACGGGTTGACGGCATAAATCAGCGCGAGTGAACGCTTTACCTGCGGCATGTGCGCTGGCAGCGCGTTGCCCTTCACTTCGGTCAGGAGTTCTTCGCCACGTCCAAGTTTTGCTGCCGCGCCGCGCATGCCCTCTGCCAGCGTATCGCCGAATCCTTCACGGCGGGCAACCAGTTCCGTCAATTGGAGGAGCATCTCGGCGTCACCCCAGTTGAGTTCGAGTCCACCGGTATCGGCCGCGGTGATAGCTCCTTCAGCAAAGGCATCCATCGCCCAGCCAACAGTCGCCCCGAGGGCGATCGGATCCATTCCGTAAATATTGCAAAGTTGATTCGCAAGTGCGATCGCGCCGAGGTCGTTAACCATGCAGTATGAACCGAGCGTCGCCAGGTTTTCGTACTCGGGTCCGCCGAATCGCCCTTCGACACCGCGATTCTCATCCTGGACGACACGCTTGCAGCGAACCGCGCAGGCGTAACAAGTATCGTTTTTCAGATGAATCGTTTCGTACATCCGTTCGCCGGAAATGTCTTCAGCTTTGTCGAAAACCCCACTATCCCAGTTGTGGGTCGGAAGTCCTCCGACGGATTGCTGGGCCAGAACGGTTTCCGCGGTGCCGTACTTCTGCAGTCCCGCCATCGCCAGATTGATCCGGACATTCTTCGCTCCCCATTGGGTCAGCGATTTGAGGGCTTCGGGGTCGGCGACTGAGACTTTCGCCTTGCCGCGGCACGCGATGAATTTCAGATTCTTACTTCCCATCACGGCACCCATACCGGTTCGGCCAGCCGCGCGGGACGCCATGTTGACGATGCAGGCGTACTTGACGAGATTTTCCCCGGCTTGCCCGATCGCCATCAGCTGCACTTTGGGATCACCAAGATCGGCTTCGACGCGATCCTGAAGCTCTCCCGTACCAAGTCCCCAGTATGCAGTTGCATCACGTAACTCGGCTTTGCCGTCTTTGATCCACAGGTAAGTTGGTTTCGACGCCTTACCTTTGACCACAATCGCATCGAACCCTGAGAATTTGAGTTCGGCCGGGAAAAATCCTCCGACCTGCGCGTCGCCTATTACCCCGGTGAGCGGACTCTTTCCGTTCACGCTCATGCGGCTTTGGCCGGATATTGCCGTGCCGGTGAGCGGTCCAACGGCAAAAACCAATACATTCTCTGGTCCTAGTGGATCGGCATGAGGGGGAACTTCGCGAAGGATGTAATCCATACCGAGCGCCGCACCACCCAGGTACTGTCGATACCAGGATTCGGTGCGAGTATCGATTGTGATAGAGCCGACAGTGAGATCTGCAATGAGAATGTTCCCGGTGAAACCGTGCATAGTGGGTCCGTCCTTCAGTTGAAAAGGCGCTCCAACCCTACGAGCGTGATGTGAGTATCTTACTCCGGTTTCGAATTTTATTCGCCGTTGATTGGCGGTGCTATTCGAAGCTGGAATGAAAGCGAATGTTGCAGGACGGCGCCAAAAGTTCGTAGCGCACGAGTAATGTCGGGACCGCTGAGCCGTACTCAAAAGAAGCGACACCGGCCAGCGGGTATGATTGAGATTGATTGAAAGGACGATCTGTGGATTCCTTCGTCATTCTGCTGGCCGTTTTTGCTGTCATTCTGGGTTATCGCTTTTTTAACCGCAACCGCGCGAAGAGGCACCTGATGTCGAATTCCGAAAACGTAGAACTCGCTTCTCTGACTGATCTCGAATCCCTTTTCACCTCATCCGAACAGTCCCAAAAACTTCTCTTCCTGCATGATCCCTGGTGTCCGATCAGCGGTGCGGCCGCACGCGAAGTGTCTGAACTCGATGGTGTCGTACACCTGATCGATGTTAGTAAGCGCCACGACCTCTCCAGAGCGGTCGAATCGCGCACTGGTGTTCGGCACGAATCGCCGCAATTCTTTGTGATCTCGGGTGGACGACAGATCTGGAATGCTTCCCACTACGACATTCAGGCAAATGACATTCGTGAGTTACTCTCCGTTGGTGGCGGCGAAGAGGTTGCGGAGGCCAAGGTTGTAAAACAACGAGCCGAATTGACTCCTGAAAATGGTGATGGTGCGTAGCCTCGGAACGGAATTGGAGCATAAGCGGTGGTGGCAAATGACAAGTTCAAAATCGCTGATGTTCGTGTCTACACACCGCTTTCGGGGAGAGAGGGTGGCGACTACCACGCCCAACCCGGCAGGCACTGGATCGTTGACTCGATTATCGCGAACCCGATGTCGCGTTACCCGGAGTATCGCGAACGGCGGACGAGCTGGGGTATCGACGTTCTTGGCGGATTGATCGTCGAGATTGAAACTGAATCGGGTGAGATTGGCATCGGCATCAGTCACGGCGGCGAGATCGGCGGACTGATCGTTCTTCAGCATCTCTCCCGGTTCCTGATTGGCTCAGACCCGCGCGATGTCGAGCGATTGTGGGATCAGATGTGGCGCAGCACGCTCTACTACGGTCGTAAGGGGATCGCGGTTTGCGCGATCAGCGCGGTAGATCTGGCGCTGTGGGATTTGTGCGGCAAGTTGCGAGATGAACCGGTTTACAAATTGCTCGGAGGGGAATCCAAGGCGACGATTCCGTGTTATGTCACCGGTGTCCAGCCTGCCAGATACAAGGAACTCGGGTTCTTCGGCGCGAAGATGCCCCTGCCGTTCGGTCCAGCCGACGGACGCGAAGGACTCAAGGCGAACGTCGAGATGGTGGCGAATGCGCGGGAATCGGTGGGCCCGGACTTCGATCTGATGCTCGATTGCTACATGGCGCTCGACGTGCCTTATACGATTGAACTCGCCAATGCTGTGCAGCCGTACCGGGTTCGCTGGATCGAGGAACCGCTTCCTCCAGATGACTACGACGGACACGCCCGGATCAAATCCGCGTGTCCGTGGCAGCGGATTACCACCGGAGAACATGAATACAGCAGGTATGGTTTCCGCGAACTGATTGCCCGGTCCTGCGTGGACATTCTGCAACCGGATTTGACGTGGGTGGGCGGTGTCACCGAGGCGCGAAAGATCGCAGCGATGGCATCTGCGCATGATATTCCGGTCGTTCCCCACGGTTCGGGTGTGTTCAGTTCCCATTTTCAGATGGCGTTCACCAATACCCCCTTTCAGGAAGTATTGGCCATGAGTCCCGACGGTATGGAGATCGTGCCGCTTTGGGGAGATCTCTTTGCTGGCGATCCAATGCCCGTGAATGGAACGATCAGACCGCCCGATCTCCCTGGTTGGGGGATTACGCTCAATCATGAGAGCGTGGTCGAGATCAATCCGAAAAGCAGCAGATAACTCGGCAAATCGAGCGGGATCAACGAGTGGCACTCGGCTTCGCAATGCCTGCTCGGAATTGCCGGGTTGTTCGACCTGGAGAACCCGAGCAGGCGCCTGATCTTTCTGACCCTAGCTCACTGGCTTTAACGTGATCCGATGTTCGGCAGTGGCTACGATCTCATCCCATTGAAGTGAGATTGTTCCGTATCCCCCACTGAGATGGGCTTCGACCTGATCGCGATAGTGCGGGCTGCCGGGGTTTCCTGATTGCCCGGGCCAACACACAGCGCGCGATACCGAGGAACTGGCCAGGTCGGCAGCAAAGCGGTAGTTGGCACCGAGTCTGGTGTCGAACGATCCCGCCGGCACGTGATACGCGGCCGCAAGGGTGCTGGCGCCGCCATTGTGCGGCCGGGGCGGGATGTCCAACATTTCATGCTGCAACGGCGTCCGGGCTGCCGGGTGAACTGCTCCCAGCCGGTGCAATCTCCCCCACCTCCATTCGTCGACGCCGCCGCCAAAGCGATCCGCCAGCCAATCGATCGCCTCTGCGAAAGCCGTCCTGATTTCCGCGTTGCGGATCGCATCACTTGCAAACCAATCGGCCACGTTGGCGTGGAGCAGGTCCGCGCTGAGTCCCCAGCCGGCATCAATGACAAGCGGTTTGAGATCGTCATTGACTCTGGCGCTCACGACGTGCTGGTGCCATCGCCACAGGAAGACGTAGTAAAGGGTCGGTCCTGCGGATGCGGTCGACATTTCGAAATCCCACGACTGGAGGATAGTCCTTGCCGCAATCGCCCGTTCATCGATCGTATTCGAGGTTGCCGTGAGCAATCCCGGGGTTCCGCGTTCAGCTCGACCGGAGTGAACGTCCAGCTGCATGCCGAGGAATCCCTCAAGACTGTGTGGTTGGAGGGTTTCGAGGAGGCGTTCAGCTCGTGGGGCTCGGTCTTCTGGCGCCCAGGTCCCGGAGAGAGGATACGGAAAGTCGTCCGGCGCCGTCTTATTGTTGGCGCTGGCAATCCATCCCTTGGCGGGGTTGTCCACCCGTGGAAGTCTGTCGAATGGAATGGTTCCCTGCCAGGCGTCGACCGGGTCGTTCGCGGATCGATAGCCGCGTTTATCTCGCCCACGAAGTGGAATGGCGCCGGTCGCCTGATAGCCGATATTCCCTTCACCGTCGGCCAGAACCATATTGAAGGTCGGGCAACTCCACTCCCGGAATGCCTCCCGCGCCTCGCTCACGTTTCTCGATCGCGCCACATTGATCAGCGACTGCAGTTCGTCACTCTCTTCGAAGCCGACCCATGCGAGCGAGAGTGATGTTGCGCCGAACTGCTCGGCTCCCCAAAGATTCGCTGGCATCGCTGCGGGAGGAATGAGGTGATCCACCAATGGTCGACCGTGAGCGATCCGTGTCACGTGAACATATGTCTCTGCGCCCTTGATCTTGATCTCGTCGATCCGCTCATCGACTGAGATCCAATTGTCGCCACTTCGATACTCGCTGGGTTTTGCCGGGTTGAATTCTTCAATGTAAAGATCGCGCAACGAACAGATGTTGTTCGTCAGGCCCCAGGCAACCTCCCGGTTCCGGCCTATCAGGACACCTGGCACCGAAGGATACGACGCGCCCGAGGCATCGATTCCGGCGCCGTGCAGATGAACTTCGTACCAGTCAGCGGGAACAGTGAAGTAGACATGCGGGTCGGATGCGAGCAGGGCACCGTCTCCGGCTGAAATCGATGGCGACGTTACCCAGTTGTTGCTGTTTCCTGGATAGCTGCCGATGCCGAAGCCAGTGCTGGCAGGATCCATCAGTTGTAAAGGCCATGGATTGGAGGGGTCGTAATTTCCTTCCGGCACTATGATCGCCACGGGGGCATCGGGGGCGAAGAAGGCCTCATAACGCGAATCGCACTTGAGCGCGACCCTCAGTACTTCCGGCGTGGTGAGCACACCCAGTCGGCCCGTGAGATACCACCACCATCGCTTGAGAACGGCAATGCTATCGACTGGACTCCACGCTGCTGGTTCGTACCCGAGTAGTTCGAACTCAACCGGCAGACCACCGGGAAGTGAC
>Ga0105047_10019553_pt1 | contig 10441 bp, 2 predicted proteins | sample MAT04_FD_78384 | JGI IMG/M metagenome (GOLD analysis project Ga0105047, IMG submission 78384) | Freshwater microbial communities from Lake Fryxell liftoff mats and glacier meltwater in Antarctica - MAT-04 (megahit assembly) | ecosystem: Environmental > Aquatic > Freshwater > Ice > Liftoff... | reverse complement strand
GGCTTGGTGTTAGGCAGCGTCGTAACTTCGGAATCGAATGGTCAACCGTCTGCCGGGGCCAACTCCGATGTCGGCGACGATGGCGTTGTGTTCAATTCGGTGATCATGTCCGGCACGACCGCCACGATTACCGTCACCGCCAGTCAAGCGGGCAAGTTGGACGCCTGGATTGACTGGGACGGCAATGGCAGTTGGGTGGACGCCGGCGAGCAAGTGTTTGTCAGCCAAGCACTCGTAGCAGGGGCCAACGTCCTGACGTTTGTCGTTCCGCCAACTGTGTCGACCACGACCTTTGCTCGCTTCCGCCTCAGCAGCGCCGGCGGCCTGGCGCCGACGGGCCTGGCGCCGGATGGTGAAGTCGAAGATTACAAGATCACCATCACGCCACCGGTCGCTTACACCACCAAGCTGTTCAACTCCACCACGGGTGTGGAACTGCTGAAGGATTCGAGCGGCAAGTACGTGGCTCTGGCGGGCACAACGATCCAGGCTCGCGTCTACGTCAACGATCTACGGAGCGTTGGCGCCGCTGGCGGCGTGTTTAGCGCCTTCGCGGATCTGACGCGCGACACGGCCGGAATCACCTGGGGATCATTGGTCGTTAGCGCCAATTTCCCCAGTGCTCAGAGCGGCACGATTGATAACATCAACCAGATTGTGGACGAAGCGGGCGGCCTCGCCGGCGTCTCGCCAACGGGCGCCAATGTCGAACGACTGGTGTTCTCGGTCAACGGCACGATCGATCAATCGCTTGTGCCAGGGACGGTTGTCAACATCACGCCAGACCCGGCGGACCTGGTGGCGGCCCACCCAACGACCGTTTATGGTTTTGCGGGCGCTGTCTCTGCCAGCTACACCGGCGCTCAGTTTGTCATTCCGCTGAAGCCATGGCAGAATCCGGCAAATAATTTGGACGTCGACGGAAGTGGTTTCGTGGTTCCGTTGGACGCCCTGCTGATCATCAACAAACTCAACTTGGGTTTGGGTGGTCCATTACCGCAGTCCCCAATTCCTCCGAACATTCCGCCTCCTTACCTCGACGTGAACGGCGACGGAAGCCTAACGCCTATCGACGCGTTGTTGATCATTGCGTACCTAAATTCGCAATCGTCGTTGCTGGCCGGCGGACCGCCACCAGCGGCTCCAGCTTCGCTCGTCGCCGGAGGCGCGGCGCCAGAGCAGGTTGTGCAACTGGTCGATACCGCCCCGCAGCAGGCGCCCATGATGATTGCGGAAGCTGCGTCCAGCGCAGCGGCCACGGCAGGCAGCCTGTCGCTGGCTGCGGCGCCAATTGACGCAACTCCCGTCAACTTGGTGGCAAGCGCCAGCGCCAAGTACGTCAACGCGGTTTCGACCGTCGACCTGGCGCCGCAAGCGGCCTACCTCACGGCGGGAGGCGTGACGCAGTTTGCTTCGAACAGTTCCACGATTGGATCTTCGACCGCGCTGGAAACTGTCTACCCGAGCGAAGACGAGGTTTCGGACAACGTCACGCCAACCTTCCAGAAGGCGAATGACGTGACGTCGACACTGTCGGTCGCCCAGGCAGCCGCAGGGCGAAGCGAATCGGGTCGTGGAAGCAAGTCGCACACCGTGGTCGGCGAGGACGGGGCGAGCAGTTCCGGCTACGACAGCCTGCGTGAGCGAGTGCTGGCTCAATTGTTCGGGGGTGTCGAGGACGATTCCGACGCGCTGGAGTTGGCGGACATCGGGCCCCGGCTCGAGCACGCCTGGCGCCAGTCGAAGGGTCGTTTTAATCGCGGTTAATACATCGCTAGGGCGGCTCGGCCGCGCCGGCGGACGCCACTACCCTCCCGGGCCAGGGCAGGGGGCTCCACCGGAGAGGCACTGCGCGGCCGGGCCGTCCCTGATGTGCTGGGCGTAGGAGCGGTTACGCCCATTCAAGGTCGCCTATGCACTGACGCGCGCCGCCGATCGCACTGGGCGGTCTTTCAAGCGGGCAATTCAGGGAAGTTGCGAACTTTCCCGTCCACGCCTGCGTAGGGTGGATTGTTCTTCGACCGCAACTCGTTATGACGCCTGTAACAGTCGCGCGGGTCGAGGGTGAAAAGGTCGGAATTCCCTGGATTCTTCGCGTTGGAGCCTGCACGTCGGCAGGCGCAAATTCCTTGCGATTTCCCCTTGTCGAGGATAATCTGAGTGAATCACCCGAAGAGATTCGCTCGTCGGTAAGGATTCACCAATCGGCGCCGCTGACTCCCCTGCGGATCAGCCGGACCGACCTTACCTCCGCGAGCAGGAACAGAGTTTTCTCGGGCGTGACTGAGCTTCGATTTGGGCATCTTGGAACAGAGTCCTACGAAGCTTTTGCGCGCTCGTTCAATAGCGTCGATCGGCGGTCGTTGCAAATTGAGGCCCACGTTCAGGGACTTCAGCGCGAGTTCGCTCCATTTCACAAGGCATCTCGTCGCTACGAAGTCCGGCGTAACCCTGGCCTGGGGCTTGCGACCGCGGACCTGAGTGGCAACCCGATGTCTTAGCAGAGGCATTGACCATCTATGAAGCTGCATCGCCTGTTCTCTCGTCGACGCGCCAAACCGCAACGACCGAAGGTCCGTCGACTGGGCATGGAGCATTTGGAGCCCAAGGCACTCGTCGCCGGCGATATCTTCTCGATGGGCGCCGCGCCGCTGTTCGGATTGGACAGCCTGTTGAATTCCAACGCGGCGCTCTCGCAGCAGTTGAACCTGGACACGGCCCAGATCGACGTCCGCCTGAAGATCACGGACACCAATGGCATTGCCATCACACAGATCAAGGCCGGCCAGGACTTTATCCTGCAGGTCTGGGTACAGGACGTTCGCCCCGGCGCCTCGGCTACCGGCGTTTCGGCCGCCTATACGGACATTACCTATGACTCGTCGATGTTCTCGCCCGTCGGCTCCATCGTCCACGGCGACGATTTCAAGAACGGCACAAGCGGCAACAACCTGACGCCGGGACTGTTGGATGAGGCGGGTGGTTTCCAGACCAACTTCTCGCCGCTGGGCGCCGCGGAGCACATGCTGTTCAGTCAGCAAATGCACGTGGACGCGGCGGCCAACGGCAACACCAGCTTTATGGCGGACCCGGCGGATAACCTGCCGTCGAATGATTCGATTGTGGATCCGGCCACCACGGTGCCAACGTCGCAAGTGGGCTATGGCGGGATTTCGCTGCTGGTCGTGGGCCTTCCGAATCTGTCGAGCGCGAGCGTGCAGCAGGCCGAAGGCGATTCGGGCGATTCCACGATGATGTTCACGGTCAATCTGGCCAGTGCGGCCACGGAGACCACCACGGTTGATTTTGCCACGGTGGACGGCACCGCCACGGCCGGATCCGACTACACGGCCGCCAACGGAAAGTTGACCTTCAACGTTGGTGAATCCTCGAAGTCGTTCAATGTCGCCGTGCATGGCGATAGCACCCACGAACAGAACGAGCAGTTCAGCGTCGTGTTCTCGAACGCAACGGGCGCGATCGCACCGGCGGCGGTAACTGGAACGATCCTCAACGACGACGCAATCCCCCAGATTTCCGTCAATGACATTTCGCCGGTCGAAGGCGACGTCGGGACGTCGCCAGCCAACTTTGTTATCAGCTTGTCGAACGCCAGCGATCAAGCGGTCTCGGTCGGCTACACCTTCGCGCCGGGCACCGCCGCTGCCGGCACGGATTATGAAGCCGTGGATGGAACCGTCATGTTCGCGCCGGGTGAGACCAGTAAGCAGGTTCAGGTCGGCGTGGTCGGCGATACGATCTACGAAGGCAACCAGACTTTCACCATCGCGCTGCAAAACCCTGTCGCTGGCGAGATCCTGAAGGGGACAGGGACGGCCACGATTGTCGAAAACGATGCGCTTCCGCAATTGACCGTGAACGATCCAACGCCGGTCACCGAGCCATCCGGCGGAACGACGACGATGACTTTCACGGTCACCCTTAGCGCCGCGACCGAAGTGACGACGACCGTCGATTGGGCGACGGCCGACAACTCGACAGTGGAAAACCAAGACTATGTGGCCGCGTCCGGTAGTTTGACCTTCTTGCCGGGCGAGACGACCAAAACGATTAACATCACCATCCTGGACGACAACCTGAATGAGGCCCAAGAGCAGTTCGTGATTGCGCTCAGCAACGCGACGAACGCTACTTTGCCTCTGTTCCCGTTGGGTGTCGGCAATATCTTGGACGACGGCGACGCGGCGCCTACTGTGTCCATTGAGGGCTTGGCGTCCGTTCTGGAAGGTGATTCCGGCGTCACGGCCTATACGTTTAACGTAGTGCTATCCGGGCCGAGCGGTCAGAACGTGATCGTGAACTACACCACCGTCAACGGTAGCGCTATCGGCGGCGTCGATTACGAAACGAATACCGGTTCCGTCGAGTTCGAGCCGGGCGTCGTTACCATGCCGGTCACGGTCAATGTGATCGGCAACACGGCGGATCAAGTGGATCGCACGTTTAGCGTTCAGATTACCTCAGTCGAACAAGCCAGCGTGAACAATGGCGAGGCCATCGGCACGATCATCGATGACGATGATCCCCCGATCCTGTCGGTGCTGCCAGTATCGATATTGGAAGGTGACGTCGGAACCAAGACGCTGACGTTCACCGTCAGTCTGTCGGCGGCCAGCGGCAAGACGATCACCGTTGACTACGCGACCGCCGGAGACACGGCGACCGAAGGAACCGACTACAACGGCGTCAACGGCATGCTCACATTTGCCCCCGGCGTCACTTCTCAAACGATCGAAGTGCAGATCATTGGCGACACCGACATCGAAAGCGTCAATGAATCTTTCACGCTCAATCTTTCGAACGCGGTGAATGCTACCCCCGCCAATCTGCAAACGACTGGAACCATTCGCGATAACGACGGATTCGTCGTCACGCTCTCGGACGCTCAGGTCGAAGAAGGAGACTCGGGCGCCAAGACAATGACGTTTGACGTCACGTTGTCTCGCGCGGCTGAAGAGCCGCTCACGGTCGACTGGGCAACCAGCGCCGGGACCGCCACCGCCGGGTTGGATTACCAGACGGCTAGCGGCACGGTCACGTTCGCCACGGGCGCAACCACGGCTACGATCATCGTGAATATCCTCGGCGACACATTAGACGAAGACGACGAGACCCTACTGGTCACGCTGTCAAACGCTTCGTATGGCGCGATCGGGAACGAAGGACCTGCGACCGGGACGATTGTCGATAACGACGTCGCGCCTGCCGTTTCGATCACCGGTGGCTCGATTATCGAAGGCAATTCCGGCACGAAGACTCAAGACTTCACGGTGACGCTTGCCGCCGCCAGTTCCAAGACTATCACGATGGATTACGCGACGGCCGACGGAACTGCAACCGCGGGCACAGACTACGTCACCAATAACGGAACGCTGACGTTTGCCCCAGGTGAGACGTCCAAGACGATCAGCGTGGTGATCAACGGGGACAACGAAGTCGAATCGGACGAGACGTATACCGTTGGGCTCTCGAATCTCGTAAACGCCACAGCCGGCACGACGCAGGCAACGGGCACGATCCGCGACGATGACGGGTTCATCGTCACGGTCGCTAACGCCAGCACGACCGAATCCGACACAGGCACGACACAGTTGGTGTTCACACTGACGCTCGCCCGCCCGGCCGTGGGACCGCTGACGGTGACTTACGTTACTGCGCCGGGAACCGCCACGTCTTCCGGAACGCAGAAGGATTTCGAACTTGCGGCCGGACAGGTCACTTTTGCCGACGGCGAGACCACGGCCACCGTTTCCGTGACGGTCAACGGCGACACCATTGACGAAGATGACGAGACGATGCAGTTGGTTGTCACCAACCCAACGTATGGAACGGTCACAGGAAGCCCGGCGACAGGAACGATCATCGACAATGACGCGGCGCCTACCATGTCGATTGCGTCCGCGTCGAGCGCCGAAGGGGACGCCACCGGCAATCCGGTTAACTTTGTCGTCACGCTGAGCGCGGCGAGCGGCAAGACGATTACGGTGAACTACGCCACGGCCGGCGGAACGGCGACCGAGGGGACAGACTACACGGCGGCCGCCGGCATGTTGACGTTCGCCCCCGGCGAGACCACCAAAACTATCACGGTCAACACCATCGGTGATACCAAGACGGAAGACGACGAAACCTTCACGGTGAATTTAGCTGGCGAGACCAACGCGACGATTCCAGGGAGTCGGTCCGCCACTGGGACGATTCTCGACGATGAAACGCCAACGCTCACGATCACCAACTCCAGCGTGATCGAAGGGAGCGAAGGCACGACGCAGATGAAGTTCACCGTGACGCTATCCAAGGCGAGTTCTACGCCGGTGATTGTCAAGATCGACACCGCCGACGGCACCGCCATCGCTGGTGTTGACTACCAGGCGACCAGCGGCGACCTGACGATCGAGCCAGGCGAGACAGAACGAGATTTCGGAATCAATATCGGCGGCGACAAACTGAATGAAGATGACGAGACGTTTACCGTTAAGTTGTCCAATGCGCGCGGCGCCACGATCGCCACGCCGGAAGTGACCGGCACAATTATCGATGACGATCCGGTGCCGCAACTCTTTGTGAGCGACCCGGCTCCGGTGGCGGAAGGTGATACGGGAGTCCGAGCGATGACTTTCCAGGTGTTCCTGCTGGCAGCCAGCGGTCGCCCAGTCACGGTCAACTATTCCACCGCGGATGGGACGGCCGTCGCGGGCTCGGATTACCAGGCGACCAGCGGCGCGCTGACGTTTGCGCCGGGCGAGACGTTCAAGTCAATCACCGTTAACGTGATTGGCGATCAGGTGATTGAAGCCACTGAAGCATTCTCGTTGAATCTGACCGCGACGAATGCCACGTTCTTTACTGGCGGTGGCGCGACCAGAGCCTTGGTCGGCACGATCACGGATGATGATTCGCCTGGTAGTTTTTCCGGACACGTTTACCAGGACACGAACGACGATGGTATTTTTAGTGGCGTCGAAGCGCCGCTGCCAGGCGTGACGCTCATGCTCAGCGGCATTGATAGCCTGGGAAATACGGTCGTTCGTTATACGACGTCCGCCGCCGATGGAAGCTACAGCTTTAGCAACATTCCCAAGGGAACGTTCACCGTCACGGAAACGAATCCCAGCGGGTATTTGGATGGTGAGGACACCGCCGGAGCAGGGGTCAGCAAGCCGGCCGGCGTGAACGATCAGTTCCTGTTCACCATGTCCGGCGGACAGAGCCTGACCGGAAACAACTTTGGCGAACGAGGCATTCCGCCAACGGCGATCTACAAGGGGATGCTGAGCGGCTCGCGCACGAATCCCAAGTAACTTCGGATTACGTGAGCGTCGCGCTGCGAAGTGAATCGGGTCGGATCTAGAGGTCCGATCAGCGAACGGGCGCCTTGGGGTAAGCGCCTCTCAATTCATTGATCAGCTCCGGAACCATATAGATTCGGCCTGTCGGACGGTTGAAGTCCTTGCCGGTTGGCGTGTTCGAAAGCATGCGCCCCATGGCCGCGCCCCCCGGATCTTCCGTCATGTATTGCAGCAGCCAGACTCCGTCTGGGCCCTTGATCAGTCTGGCGACGGCGCTGCGACCAGTCGGCATGCGGATCAGCCGATCGAGCCGATCGTAGGCGTTGGGCAGTCCCGATATTTGCTTGGCGAATTTACGCCCATCCGCGGTGCGCATATCTCGCACCAGCGTCTCGTTGTCGCCGGGGACCAGGTCCAGAATCTTCTGTGGCTTGGGCAAGGTCCAGCCCATGCGTTTGAGTTCCTCGAAAAGACCACGCACTTGCGATTGCGAGATGATCTCGCCAGCGCCGAAATTGGGCTGCTCGTCAAAGAACTTGAGCGTCGCCTGGTCCACTTCGTCCCAGGTTGGGAACCGTGGCTTGGCCGGCGCTGCGTGCGTGGTGGCAATCAGCAGCGCGACACAAGCCAATAGCACGGCCGCGCGATAGATGGCTTTATGCGTCATGGTTCGTGTCCCCAACAGCCGCGGCTTGTGGAGCATGGCCAGTGGCCATGAAAAGGAATTGGCGCCCATAGAAACCATAGCTCGGACCAACCCGGCAGGCTCCAGCGTCAGCCGCAAAAACCTTCGCTCTACTAGATGTCGGACCGTGCGGGCGCCCGGAATGCGGCTTTCTGGCGCGTTGGACGAATATGGACTGAATATGGTCGCCGCAAAGGTGCATCTAGAAACGATTTGCGGCGGTCCCCAAGGCCGCCAATCCAGCCGACTGAAACTGCGCGAACCTTGCAGCTTGCCTGGGGGTCCATTCAATCCTGCGTGTTTGTCCTAAAGCACAGCTAGCAAGCGGTTTAGAATGCGTCGGCAAAGGCGAATTTCGCTGTTTTTAGTTGAACAATGTCCAAGGTCGGCTAGGATGACGTGGTCATTTCTTAAAGGCTGGCCAACGGTAGAAGGAGATACCGAGATGGCGAAGTCAACATACTTCGTTCAAGAGTGCCCAACCTGCGGTCGTGCATTGCACGTTCGCGTTGAGTATCTCGGTCGCGAATTGGTGTGTCAGCATTGCAACGGCAAGTTCGTTGCCGCTGACAGTGAAGGGGCTCCAAGCTCAGGGATCCGCCTGTTGGAGCGAGCTGAAGAGCTATTGCAGTTTGCCGCGGCGCGTCGTCGCTCGACGTGTTTCTAAGCATCGACCGGCTGCCCGGCGTTTCGCGTCGACTTGCATCGAGCGATTGCCGTGGACAGGCGTTGTCGTGGCTACCATTTCAGCACTTGCCACAGGCTCCCGTAATCATCGGTCCACAAGACGCTGGGAACCTCATCCGTAAGAATGCGGCCGCCCAGACGAAGTTCCGCCTGGACTTTCGTGTCTTGTAGAAATTCCTGGTTGGAAGTTACCAACACCCAGTACGCTCCGGACACGCCGTCCGCGGGGACATCGGGCGAATTGATCTGAAGCGCGGTCTTGCCGACTTCCTTAGCCATTGCGTGAACGACCGGGACCAGATCGACGTTTCGGTTCGAAACGTGTACCGCCAATATGCCGTCCGGTTTCAGGTGCTGCCAGTAGATCTCGTTGCACTCGCGGGTTAGCAGGTGCATGGGAATGGCGTCGCTGCTGAATGCGTCGATCACCAGGACGTCGAACTTCTGCGGACCGGTCGACTTTAACTCGTCCTCCATCACCAGACGGGCGTCGCCAATCGCGACTTCGGTCTTGGCCGGACTGTCTTTGAGGTAGGTGAAATACTGTTTGGCGATCCGCTCAACCTCTGGATTGATCTCATAAAATCGTACGACGTCATGTGGTCCTCCATAGGCCGCAACGGTTCCGGCGCCCAGGCCGACGACTCCAATTTTCATCCCGGGCGCTGGCTGACCTGCGACTTCTTCCGTCTTGCCATAGAGCGGATGCCGCAGAATGGCGAGACCGACGCCAGACTCCCTGGCATAGTACGATATGGGCTCGCGGCGACGCGCGCCTTCGCGAAACTGCACGCCATGCGTGATGGCGCCATTCATCAGCACGCGCGTCATGCCATTGTGGGTGCGACTGTCGTCCGAGACACGCAGCTTGCCGTAGAAATCTCGCGAGGTTTCCAAGGCCAGGGTTTTGTAGTCGCGCATATCGTACATCAGCGCTGACCCAAGCCCCATCAAACCCAAGAGCGAGACGATCCAAACCCAGCGTGTTTCCGCACGACGGTAAACGGATTGCGGATCGTGCGCCAGGGCGACAATCGCCAAGACGCAGGCGGCAAACAGCGACAGGTGATATTCCCAGTAGCCATTGAACAGCACTGGCGCCACCACGGCGACGAACAAACCTCCCGTTGCGCCTCCCACGGCAATCAACAAATAGAAGAGTGTAAGCTGCTTCGCCGGTGGCTTGGAGCGAACCAGCTCCCCGTGACAGACCATTGCACAGGCGAATAACGCCATCGAGTAAACGATGATTTGGGCCAGGATGGGCGCTTCGACTCCCAGCAACATCACCGTCACGGCGAGGATTACAAATACTGCCAATAGCCCAATGAACAGGCCGCGATTATACCAGCGAGGGCTGTCGAAGCAGATGATGAACGAGAGGAGATAGAGTGTTAGTGGCAAGATCCACAGGAATGGAACTACGGCCACTTCCTGGCAGATTTGATTGGTCGTCGCCAGCAGCATGGCGGAAGCAGTTGTCGCCAACGCCAGCCACAAGATCTTCACGCCACGCGTGACTGGGACGTCGCCCATGCCAGGCGCGCCCTCGGTGACCATTCCCACGACGTCGCCGACCGGGGGATCCGTCTCTTCAGAAGACTTCGCAGATGTCGATCCGTCCAGCTTTTTCTCACCGCGCAGAAAGAGTTGAATGGCGCAGACGCCACAGAAGGCGGCAAAAATCCAGTAGCCCCAGGACCAGTTGGACGTCTGCTCGCCGAGCTTCAGTCTCGGCTCGACGATAAACGGATAGCTC
>Ga0105047_10019551_pt1 | contig 10441 bp, 8 predicted proteins | sample MAT04_FD_78384 | JGI IMG/M metagenome (GOLD analysis project Ga0105047, IMG submission 78384) | Freshwater microbial communities from Lake Fryxell liftoff mats and glacier meltwater in Antarctica - MAT-04 (megahit assembly) | ecosystem: Environmental > Aquatic > Freshwater > Ice > Liftoff... | reverse complement strand
GGCTGTTGCAAACGGCCGGCGGATCTCCGGGCGCGTGGGCGGGGCGCGTTTGTCCATTCTTGTTGCTGCCGTTTGGGGTCTTCATCGCCGTCGCGGCAAACCCGGAGCTGTGGATTCTGCGGACGATCGATCTGTCGGAGGCTTTGACCAATCCGAGCATCCTCGAACACCAGCTCGGCGCGCTGCTCGTCTTCGTGCTGGCGTGGCTGAGTTGGCGCGATCTGCGCAACCCCGAGCATCTGCGCCCGCTCGGTTACGCGCTGCCGCTGATCATGATCGCGGGCAGTCTTCTGCTCCTCGGTCACGCCCACTCGGCGCTCGCCGTGCCGGACGCCCTCACCAACCTGATCAACGTCCAGCACGCCGTCCTCGGCGCGTGCGGGCTGTTTGCGGGCACCGCCCGGTGGTTCGTCCTGCGCGGGCTCATTTCCCTGCGCGCTGCCCATTTCGCCTGGCCGGGCGGCGTGATCGCGCTCGGGCTTTTCATGGCCTTTTTTTATCGGGAGGTCATTTAGCGTAAAAACGTGAATGGGCATGTCCACGAACGACACGAAAAGACACGAGAGGAAAGAGTTGCGGGGACGGCCGCCTTCCCCCGCCGCGTGAGTCGCCCAAGGACCGGTTACCCTTTTCTTTCGTGTCTTTTCGTGGGTTTCGTGGACCCCATCGCCGGGTTTAGGTTTTAGCGCGATTCAAATCATGTCGTGGTCGCTGCGCGTTGCCGCGGGAGTAGAGGCGGCTCTGTCCGTAGGACGTGCCGCCTGGGCGGGCGCGGCCCCGCAGGCGGCACGTCCCGCGGAGCGGGACAGAGCCGCCTTCACCAAGCTGGCTCGAGAGCGATCCAGCAACGAATGCGGATAGGGCTTGTGAGGATGGGAAACCTGAGTTGTGCTCGCTCCCATCCCCAAAATGAGCCGCGCCGAGTGACGCGACTTCCAGTTGGATGCCGCCCTATTTTCCACATGAAACACCTCGTCCCCGCCTTGTTCGTCATCGTCCTCCTCCTCGCCCTTTCCCTCAGCGGGTGCTCTTCCTACGACGGTGGAGGCTCCGGCTTTACCCAGCGCGACCTCGAATTGCAGCGCAAGAACGCCGAGAGATCGAGGGGCCACTAAGCCAAAGGCGACCGACGCTCAAGTGTACTTGAGCACTTCCTCAATGGTCGTCTCGCCATCGTAGATGCTGCGCAAGCCATCCTGGCGCAGCGTCGTCATTCCGAGTTCGATGGCCTTCTGCTTTAGCACCACGGAAGGGGCGCGTTTGTTGATCAGTTCGCGCAGCGGATCGGTGATGTCGAGCAGCTCGTAGATGCCTTTGCGGCCTTTGTAGCCGGTGTTGTTGCAAGCTTCGCAGCCGACTCCGTAGTAGAAGGTCTTGTCGCCGATTTCGTGCGGACTGATGCCGAGTTGGGCGAGAGTGGCTTCGTTCGGCTCGTAGGCCGTGCGGCAACTGAGGCAGATTTTGCGGATGAGTCGCTGGCCGAGGACGCCCTCGAGGGAGGAGGAAATCATGAAGGGCTCGACGCCCATGTCGATGAGCCGCGTGACGGCGCCGGGCGCGTCGTTGGTGTGGAGCGTGGTGAAGACGAGGTGCCCGGTGAGCGAGGCCTGGATGGCGATCTGCGCGGTCTCCACGTCGCGCGTTTCACCGACCATGATCCGGTCGGGATCCTGGCGGAGAAAGGCGCGCAGGGTGCGCGCGAAGGTGAGGCCGATGGCCTCATTCATGGGAACTTGGATGATGCCTTCGATGTCGTATTCGACCGGGTCTTCGGCGGTGAGCACCTTCGAGTCGATCGTGTTGATCTTGTTCAGGCAGGCGTAGAGCGTGGTCGTTTTTCCCGAACCGGTCGGACCAGTGACGATGAAGATCCCGTTGGGCTTCTCGATCGTCTTGAGCAGGTAATTGTAGATGTACTCGGGCATGCCGAGGGACTCGATCTCGAGGTTGACCGTGGAGCGGTCGAGGACGCGGAGCACGACGCTCTCGCCGAACTGCGTGGGCAGCGTGGAGACGCGGAGATCGACCTGCCGGCCGGCGATATTTTTCTGGATGCGCCCGTCCTGCGGCAGGCGGCGCTCGGCGATGTTCAGATTCGACATGACCTTGACGCGCGAGATGACGGGCAGCGCCAGATGCCGCGGCGGCGGGGACATCTCGTAGAGCGCACCGTCCACGCGATAGCGGATTTTGAACTCGGTCTCGAACGGCTCGAAGTGAATGTCGGAGGCGCGATCCTGAATGGCCTGGTAGAGGATGAGATCGACGTAACGAATGATCGGCGTGGCATTGGCCTCGGCTTCGAGCGCCTTCATGTCCAGCCCTCCGCTTTCGGTGCCGAATTCGAGCTCGCCACCGAGCTGGGCGAGGATCTCGTCCATGCTCCCGATGTCGGTGCCATAGTGCTTCTTAATCAGCTCGTCGATCTGATAGACGGGCGCGACGACGGGTTGGATTTCCTTGCCGATGGAAAACCGCAATGACTCGGCAGTCTCGGGATTGAGCGGATCGGCGAAGACGGCCTGGATGGTGCCACCTTCCACGCCGATCGGAAATACGCGGTTCATCAGCGCGAGCCCGGCCGGAATAAGCCGGATGACCTCGGGAGGCGGCTCGAAGTTCTGCAAGTCCACGCAGTCGAGGCCAAGGTAGTCGGCGATCGTCTGGTAGAACTGCTCCTCGGTGCAGATTTGAAAATCAATCAGCACTTCGATGAGCGACTTCCCGGTCGAGGAGATTTCCTGAATGACGTCGTCGATCACGACGCGATCGATGACGCCTTGATCGACAAAGATTTCGAGGACTTGCTTCGTGTTCATGGAGTTATGGTTTGCGCGGCTGCTGGCCGCCGATCAACTGAATCGCCGCTGCCGGATCCTGGGCCTTGCCGATCACCTGGTCGTAGCTGATGGCGCCGTTGAGGTAGTGCTGCACGAGGGATGCTTCGAGCGAGACCATGCCGAACTTTGATCCGGTGAGAATTTCATTCGGGACGCGGAAAGTCTTATTGTCGCGGATCAGCGCGGCGATGGACGGCGTGTTGATCATGAATTCAAACGCCGCGACCCGTCCGGTGCCATCCAGCCGCGGCAGGAGAAGCTGGGAGAGGACGGCCTTGAGGTTGCTCGCCAGTTGCACGCGGATTTGCTCCTGCCGATCCTCGGGAAAGGCGTCGATAATGCGGTCCACGGTGCGGGCCGCGCCGGTGGTGTGGAGCGTGGAGAAAACGAGGTGGCCGGTTTCCGCCGCGGTGATCGCGGTTTCCATGGTCTCGAGGTCGCGCATTTCTCCGACGAGGATCACGTCGGGATCCTGGCGCAAGGCGCGCCGCAGGCCTTCGGCGAAACTGGGCACGTCCACGCCGACCTCGCGCTGATTGACGATGCCGAGCTTGTGCGGATGGAAATACTCGATCGGGTCCTCAATCGTCATGATGTGCCCCGCCGTCGTGGCGTTGATCACGTCGAGCATCGAAGCCAGCGTCGTCGTCTTGCCGGAACCGGTCGGACCGGTGACCAGGATGAGGCCGCGCGGCAGCGTGAGGGTTTCCTCGACGGCGGGCGGCAGGCCGATCTCGGCGAGCGTCATCATCCGTTTTGGAATGGTCCGCAGCGCCATGCCGAGTTGACCCTTCTGCCGGTAAACACTGCCGCGGAATCGATCCTGCCCGCGGAAGGAAAACGCAAAATCCACGCTCCCTTCCTCCGTCACGCGCTGGAGATTCGCGTCGCTCGTCACGGCCCGCGCGAGCACTTCGGTATCTTCGGCGGTGAGTGGCGGGAGTTGGAGTTTCACCAGCTTCCCATTGATCCGCAGCGCCGGCGGAGCACCGACCGAAAGATGCAAGTCGGACGCGCCTTCATCGACGACCAGGCGCAGCAAATCCTCCATCGGCACGAGCTTCAGCGGCATCGCGGGTGCGGCGGGCACGGGAGGCGGCTCGGGTTTGCGGCTGGGAAAGATGGCCATGCGCTGTGGAGCGGCGGCTAGTGGGCGTCCGACATGGTGACGCCGATGACTTCCTCGGCGCTGGTCAGGCCGGAGAGGACCTTGCGGATGCCATCCTCGCGGAGCGTGCGCATGCCCATCTCGCGGGCGCGTTTGCGCAGCTCGATGGTCGAAGCCTTTTCGTTGATCATGTGCCGCACGTCATCATCGATCAGGAAAATCTCGAAGATGCCCATCCGGCCCCGATAGCCGAGGTGCTTGCACTTGTCGCAGCCGATCCCCTTCATGATCGTGGCCTCGGAAAGTTGCGTGGGATCGAGCCCGAGCGACTCGATTTCCGACTCCATCAATTCCGCGGGCTGCTTGCAGTTCTGGCAGAGCTTGCGGACGAGCCGCTGCGCCATGATCGCGCGCACGGCCGACGAGACGAGAAAGGGCTGCACGCCGATATCGACGAGACGCGCGATGGCGCTCGGGGCATCGTTCGTGTGCAGCGTGGAGAAGACCAGGTGGCCGGTGAGCGAGGCATTGATGGCGATATTCGCCGTCTCCAAGTCACGAATTTCACCGATCATGATGATGTTCGGCGCCTGGCGGAGCATGGAGCGCAGCGCCGCGGGGAAGGTCATGCCGATGTCCGCATTCACCTGCACCTGATTGATGCCCGCCATCTGATATTCGACGGGGTCTTCGACGGTGATGAGCTTTTTGTCGGGCTTGTTGATGTAGTTGAGGCAGCCGTACAGGGTCGTCGTCTTGCCCGAGCCCGTCGGGCCGGTGACGAGCATGATGCCGTCCGGCAGTTTGAGGAGAGATTCCACGACCTCTTGATCGTCCGAGAGAAAGCCCAGTTGCGGCAGACCGAGCGAAAGCGAACTCTTGTCGAGGATCCGCATGACGACGCTTTCGCCGTGATTGGTCGGAATGGTCGAGACCCGCAGGTCGATCTGCCGGTTCCTGGCCATCTTCACCTGGATGCGTCCGTCCTGCGGCAGGCGCTTTTCCGCGATGGACATCGAGCCCGTCATGATCTTCAGCCGCGAGATGATCGCCGTCTGGAGTTTCTTCGGCGGGTTTTGCATCTCGTGGAGCACGCCGTCGATGCGGAAGCGCACCCGGAAGCGCTTGTCCAGCGGTTCGAGATGAATGTCCGAGGCGCGCATGTTGTAGGCCTCGAGGAGCATCATCGAAACCATCTTGATGATCGGCGCGTCCGCCGTGTCCCCTTCCGCCATGGCCATCCCGCCCTCGCCCTGAATCTCGATCTCTCCGCCCAGACCCGCGGCCAGATCATCCGCGGCCTCGTCCGCCGTGCCGTAATATTTGCGATAAGCCGTGGCGATGGCTTCCGGCGTGGCGCACACAAACTCCAAGTCGCGCTGCAGCAGGTGGTGCAGCGAATCGAAGGTGTCAAAATTCAGCGGGTCACCGACCGCCACCATGAGGCCGGTATCCGACTCGGCGAGCGGGATGACCCGGAAACGCTTGGCGACATCGCGCGGGACCATCTGGATGATCTCTTCGCTGATCGTCAGCGCCGAAAGATCGACGTAATCCATGGCCGCATGCGCCGCGAGGGCGCGCGTCACGTCCTCCTGGGTCACGATGCCGAGACGGATGAGCACCTCGATGACCGTCTCCTCGCCCTGCCGTTCGGTCCGCCCGCGTTCGAGCTGGGATTTGGTGATCAGGCCCGTCTCGAGCAGGATTTCGAGGATGTAGTCGTCGTTTTGGGCCACGGGGAAAAATTCGGAAATTACGAGAGGGGAAGCGGAAGCCCGGCAGCGAAAGTCGTCAGCGCCCGCCCTGCCTGGCCTGTGTGCGCTAAGTAAAGGAGCGCACTCCGCGATGTCAAAGCCCAACGCGAAATTTCCTGCGCCGAAAGGCCTGGCGGATCTTGCCCCTCGCGCGGAACGGGATTGATCGAGCGGTGGTCCAATTCCGACAGGGAACTTTCCGGTCGATGGACTCAGATCGAGTGGGTGAACGAGGTGCAGCCTGCCCGGCCGCGGTTTTCCGAGTTGTCGGGCCGGACTCGGCACCGTATTAGCGCACGACGTTGCGAGCATGGCCAGTCCGGCCACGCGCCGCGTGCCGGAGATGAACGAACCCACCACTGCCATTTCGACGCTGCGCCTCTTCCGCCTGCTCCTGTGGGTGCATTGGCGGACGTGGCTGGCCCGCTGGCGCGGCGTGTGGAAAAAGTCGCCACTCCTGATTCTCGTCCTCGCCGTCTTCGTGCTCGGTTATCTCGCCCTCGGTTACTGGCTGTTTTTTGAAGGGCTGAATTTCCTCTACCGATTCCCGCTCGTCGGCAGCCTGCTCTCGCAGCGGATCCTCTACCTCATCTTTGGCTTCTTCTTCGTGATGCTGGTCTTCTCCAACCTTATCATCGGATACTCGACGCTCTTCAAAAGCCGCGAGACATCATGGCTGATCTCGCTCCCGCTACCGCCGCGCAATATCTACCGCTGGAAATTCCTCGAGGCGCTCGTCGTCTCGAGCTGGGCACTGCTCTTCCTGAGCGCGCCGATGATGATCGCCTACGGCCGGGTGCATGCCGCGGAGCCCATCTTTTTTCTGCAAGTCGCGCTCGTCTTCATCCCGTTCGTTATCATCCCGGCGCTGCTCGGGTCGTGGATCGTCGTTTTCCTCGTGCGCGTCCTCGGCCAGCGCGACGTGAAGAATTACATCCTGCTCATCGCGCTTGGCGTGCTCGCGCTCCTCATCATGGGGGTGAAGCCGATCAGCGACGTGGATGCGGTCACGCAGCAGGATGTGCTTTCGTTCGATCAGCTCCTGCGTCACACGCGGCTGAGCGTGAATCCCTTTCTGCCCAGTGCCTGGCTCGCCCAGACCGTCCTCGCCTGGAGCGAAGGGCTGACGCGCCAGGGCACTTTCTTTTTCCTGCTGCTCCTGAGCTACGCGCTCATGGGACTGCTCGTCGGCTTCGAGATCGTCGGGCGGTTTTTCTTTGGCAGTTGGACGATCGCGCTCAGTTCGCGCGCCGCACGTTTTCAGCAGCAGGCCGTCGCGCGGCGCACCCGCGAACGCCGGCGCTCGCTGCTGGAATACGCCACGGACTTGCTCCGCCTTTTTTCTCCACCGGTCGCCGCGCTCGTGCTCAAGGACGCGCGGCTCTTTTGGCGCGACCCGGCGCAGTGGATTCAGTTCATGATCTTCTTCGGGCTGCTCTGCATCTATGTCATCAATCTGCGCAACGTGGCCTTCAATTTCCAAAATCCGTTTTGGGAAACGATGATCAGCTACCTCAACCTCGCCGCGTCAGCGCTCACTCTTTCCACGCTGACCACGCGTTTTGTCTATCCGCAATTTTCGCTCGAAGGCCGCCGGCTTTGGATCATCGGCCTGGCGCCGCTCGGACTGCGCAAAGTGCTCCTGCAAAAATATTGGATGAGTTGCCTGACGGCGATGACCATCACCATCGTCCTGATGATCACGTCGAGCCTCATGCTGCATCTGCCGTGGTCGAAGGTGGCGTTTTTTTCCGTCGCCATCGGGCTGATGAGCGCGGCGTTGAGCGGGCTCGCCGTCGGCCTCGGCGCGCTCTTTCCGAACTTCAAGGAAGACAACCCGAGCAAGATCGTGAGCGGCTTCGGCGGCACGCTCTGCCTCGTCGCCAGTTTTCTCTACATCACGCTTTTCGTCACGCTCGCCGCGCTACCGGATGTGCGCCGCGTGGTCAAAATCAACTGGCCACTGCCCGACGCCGCGCCCTACGCGCTGGCGGTTCTTCTGAGCGGTGCCGTTCTCTTCTTTCCGCTCATCATCGCGATGCGCCGCGTGAAAAATCTGGAAATCTGAAGCGCGACCACTACGCTCGCGCTCATGGCTGAACGCACCCGCTCCGACGACCAATATCTTGACCTCCCCGAAGACGAATCGCTGGCGGGAGAGCATCTGGACAACCAGGTACAGAAGGCGCAGGAGCAGCTTCTCTCGCTGAAGCGCCAGCAGGAAGCGATCGAAAAACAGAAACGCGAACTCGAGGAACTCAGCCGGCGGCAGGATCAGTTGCAGGCCGGCAAAGCGGAGATGGTGGAAAAATTCACCCGGGCTCTCGTCGTGGTCGAACGCGAAAACTATGACGCCGGCAAACGGGTGGAGCTGCTCAACGCGATCCACGATTCGTTCAACAGCCACCTCGAATTGCTCGACTCGCTCAACCCCAAGGCTTGGGAAGGGCTCGATATCAACAAAGAGCTGACCAAGGCGCTGAGCGCGGTGGATGACGCGCGCGCCGAATACGCGCGGTCCCTGCCGAAAATCACCCCGGCCAAGGAAACGGATGGCGGCGATCCGGTGGCGGCGAGCATCGGCTATCAGGCCGACTACGCGCCGGTGGAGCAGAAGGATTTTGTGTATTGGCTCAAGGCGGGCTTCGCCTTCACCCTGCCGCTCTTCGGTCTCGGCGTCATCCTCATCGTCGTCCTCGTCGCGGTCTTCAATCGCTAAGCGAGCATGCTCCCCAAGCGCCGCACCCCAGGCAAAGAGAAGGCTCCGACTCCGCTCGACGAAAAGGCGCGCGCGCTGGCCGAAGCCCAGGCCAAGCTGGAGGCTGAGATCGCGCGTCAGCAGCAGGTCATCAAGGAAGCGCCGGAACGGGCCAAGGAACTTCAGCAGCGCCGCCGCGATGAACTCATTACCCGCGCCAGCCGGACTGCGGCGCGCCCCGGCTCCCACGCCGCCCTGCCCGACCGGCGTTTCAATGAACTAAACGTCGCCGTTCCCGTCCGCCAAAAAGGTCTGCGCGCCGAACGCCGCCGCGGCCGGCTGATGTTCTTCGTCCTCCTCTCGACGTTCTGCGGGCTGGTCTATTGGCTCTACTACACGGTCGCGCATCCGTGACCGGTGGCATCCGGCGGCCGTAACGGCCGTAACGGCGGGTCAGTGCGGGCGCAGCGCGTTTCTGGCAGAACGATTCAACCTCCGACCAAGATCAGCGGGCGAAGAAAGTGGTGACGGATCGCGGCGGAAGCATCCAGGAATTCAAGGCCGACGCGGACGCTTCCGGTTGAGGCTGCCAGTGTTCACCGGCTTCGCTAGTCCGGCGGACTTCCCACGATTTTGCGGACGTGCCGCTCGGAGCCACCCGGCAGGTGATTTCCGCGTCACTGCCGTTCGCGAGAATGAAGGCATCGGGGTACGGGGTGCCGTTCCGCGCGAAAGCCATCGCCCGCACGCGGGCATCCGTGGAGGCGGTGGACACCACCCGCATGCCCGGCTGGCCAGCGCGGCTCATTTGCTTGAGGAAAAAATACGGGGCCGCCAGGGCAAGGCCGCCGTCCTTCTGCTGCATGATCGCGGCGTGCGGATTCTTCGGCGCGGGCCGCCATTCGCGCAGGTTCTTGCTCACCTGCCAGGTGATAATCCCATTGACGCCGACCTGATCAATTTGCGTGTGGGTGTGATTGAAGAAATCCACGCCGCCCTTCTTCCAATCATGCGAAGTACACCAGACGGGGATGCGCGGTTTTTTCTCTCGAACCTTTTGCACAAAGTCCGGCCCCCATTGATCGCTGCGGCCAAAGCTGTGCGCCGCCATGATTCCGAGCGCATCCGCCAGTACCCTTTGGCGCACGAACGGAAAGTAATTCGCGCCGTCCCAGCCGGTCGGCTCCGTCGGGGTGAAACCCACGCCGGGCAGCGCTGCCCGCATCCGCCGCATCATGTCCACCATTTCCTCGGTCTTCCACGCGATGTTGTAATCCGCGGGTCCCTTTGGCCCCAAGCCATCGCCGGTAAAAAAATCCGCCTCCTTGGCTTCATTGCTCAGGCTCAGGAACTCCACCTGCACCCCTTCCCGATCCTTGAGGAATTGCACCCAGGAAGTGAGGTAGCGCACCAGCGCGTCGGCCTGCGCCGGATCAAAATCGCGAGCCAGCAATTTCTTCTGCCGCGTGGCCCATGCGGGCGGACCGTAGAGCGTGGTGATGACGCGCAACTCGCGGCCTTGCGCCTTCGTGCGTTTCCTCGCCTCGCGCAAAAAATAGCGCGACCACTGCGAGCTGCGCTCGAAGTCGAACGGCGCATCCGGGGCGGCCTGTCCCCACGGATCGAGGAATATCTTGTGCAGCGCGAGGCCCAAACCGTCCGGCCCGTACAGCGCCTCCATCAACTCCTGCCGCTGCCCTTCGGCGATCTGGCCAAAACCGCCGTAGTCCTGCGGCCATACGTCGTAGTCGCGCGTCTGCGCCGTCTCGACGTAGTTCACCCCGAAGCCGTGCCACTCCTGCCGGGGTGCGGAAAAATCCACCATTACTTCCAGCGGACGAGCGGCCAGCGTGAGGGAAGCCAGCACCGCGTTGAGGCCGGGAAGTAGCGCGAGAAGAAGAGGACGGATGGATTTCATAAAGTGGAAAAATTTCCTGTGGCGCTTCACGGCAGCGAGTTCAGCACGCGGAGTTGCACATCGTCGGCATAGTGACCGATCAAATTGGGCGCCGCTTCGTCCTGCCAGTGCTCCTGGAAG
>Ga0105047_10019546_pt1 | contig 10443 bp, 9 predicted proteins | sample MAT04_FD_78384 | JGI IMG/M metagenome (GOLD analysis project Ga0105047, IMG submission 78384) | Freshwater microbial communities from Lake Fryxell liftoff mats and glacier meltwater in Antarctica - MAT-04 (megahit assembly) | ecosystem: Environmental > Aquatic > Freshwater > Ice > Liftoff... | reverse complement strand
TCGCGCAAGAGCGCTTCGAGCACTTGCGCGTAGGCCGCCGTCGATGAAATGTCCGAACTCTGCGCACGCCAGAAAGCGATCTCCGAACCGGCCGGCTTCTGCTTCCATTCGCGCCAGCGGACCAGCGTGTCGGCCACGTGCTGCGCTGCCTCGGCCCGTTCGCCGCCGCCCAGTCGCGGCACATCGCTGACGGTGTAGGTCGCGAAGCGGTCCCACCAGGTGGCCAGGCGATCGACCCCCTCGCTGAGCCGTTGATGCAACAGCGTATCGCCGGTGAACGCGGCACCTGCCAACAACCGGGCGTACAGGTCGAACTGCAGCGTCACCCCTTCGATCAGTTCTTCATTGCGCGTATCGTGGACCGAGTCTTCCTTCGATTGGAACAGGGGATAAAGGCCCTGATAGCCGAGAATGTTCCACGGATCGGCGAGTGCCCCGCAATCGATGCCACGTTCGATGAGTTGCTCGATCTCCGGCAGAATCACCGCGGCCGCACGCAGCCGGCCCGCGTGAATGTCCATCTCCGCACTTGTCTGGCGAACGCGGATTTCGCTCAGGAACCGCAGCGAGATCGTCGGGATCTGCCGGGCCCGCTGCCGGCTCGCCTCGGGGAAACCCATCTCGGCAAACAGCATCGCCAGTCGGCGTTCCTGCAACTGCAGCGCCCGCTGCATGGCCAGCGCATGGTTCAGATGCTGCCGGATGCCGCCGAACGGCTGGCGGACGCGTTTCGCTTCCGCACGCAGTTTCTCTCCCAGTTCGTCGGGGATCTTTTCGATCCACGCCTCATAAAACTCGTCGCGGTACTGCGCGATGCGCGGGACCAGCGTCGCAAGCTTCGTCGTTGAGTCGATGGCGGTCGGCCCGTCCCCGCTCATGCCAGCGGCCATCAGGATCGTGCCGGCCAGCACGGTGCCTGCCTCCATAGGTGTCGGTGTCGACCCACCCAGCTTGTGCCGCAGGCTGTCGATCAAGGCATCGAGAACAGTCTGCCGGATGATGAATCGACGGTATCGGCCCTGCCGGTCAATCAGGTGCGGGTCCCATTCACCGAAGAGGTAGTTGGGCCGACGGTTGGCGGGATGGCCATGATCGTAGGAACGCGGGTCGATCGCCAACTCATCGAGTTGTTGCGGGTCGAACCCGGCCTGATGCAAAAGAGAAGAGTCGGTCGCCAGTAGAACTTCGATCGACTTGCCGATCACTTCGCGGTAGGGACCATAGCAGGCTCCGACACCACGGATGTACAACGGCACCGGGCGGAAGCGTTCGTGCGGGTAGAAGTCGGTCTGGGGTCGGGTTTCCAGCACGGCGATCGGCCGATAGCCGACGTAGTCGTTCAACTTGCGGATCGCGCCGGAAACGATGCGATCTTCTTCTTCCCACGGGCCGCCCTGGTTCAGGACCGCTTCGCACACCCGGGCGAGAAAGAAGGAGTTGAAAAGGGCCGCATCGGGCTGATGCGCGAGCAGATCCGCGTGATGCGAGCGGTACTCCTTCAGCACCTGCCCGAACGCCAGACGCAGCACGGCCCGGACTTGGAGAGTATCCTTGAACGCGGCATTACCATTTTGCTGGAGCAGGTCGCATTGACGGAACAACCATGAGCGCAGAGCAATCCAGGGCGGGACGTCGCCACGTTCGACCAGATGGGCGAACGCATCATCCATGGCCCGCTGGAACTTCGGGTCGGGTCGACCATCGGAGAAATTCAGGTAACCCAGCAAGCTCGCGGGGGGCACGCGGGCGGCCAGATCCTCTGCGGGAACATCCATCCGTTTATAAGACCTCGAATTCAGGCTCGAACTTCGCTCCCTGCATCATACCAAATAGTCATTGGTCATTGGTCATTGGTCATTGGTCATTGGTCATTGGTCATTGGTCACTGTTTACTGGTCATTGGCGTGTTCTTGCTGATCGAGCACTGCTGCATTCACTGGGTCTACTGACTACTGACTACTGACTACTGACCCGGGACGACAAAATCCGCGATGTACAACTGCGTCGGCGAACGGCCGTCGCGGCTGCTGGTCCACATCAACTTCGCGTAGTCCGGACTGAAGACCGGCAGTACGTCCTGCCCCGGGGCATGCGTCAGGCGTGTGGTTTTGCCCGTTTCGGTATCCATCCAATAGATGTCGTAGTTGGGACGAGCCTTCTCGTCACTGTGGTCGGCCGCGGTATAGATGATATGGCGGTTGTCCTTGTACCAGAACGGAGCCCAGTAGACCCATTTGTCGTTGTCGGTCAGGGCCTTCTCGCCGGTGCCGTCGCTGTTGATCACGTAGAGTTGCAGGCGATCCTTTTCCTTGCGATCGCTGCGGAAAATGACTTTCTTGCCATCGGGCGAGAAGAACGGGCCGCCGTTGTAGCAGTCCTTCGTCTTTGTCAACTGCCGCACGTTGCCGCCGTCGGCATCCATAATGTACAGGTTCAAGCTGCCGTCGCGCTTCGAGCAGAAGACGATCTGCTTGCCGTCAGCCGAGTGCGAGCCTTCCGCATCGTAGCCTTCCGCCTTTGTCAGGTTCTTCAAACCGCCGCCGTCCGGATCGGCTTCGAAAATCTCCATATACGGGTCGAAGTCCCATGAATAGCGGCGGCGGACGCCGTTCTTACGGTCTTCTTCCCGCTGCTTGTACTCCGCTTCCTGGTGCTTCTTCGCGTCAGGATCGAGGTGGCTGCTGGCGAAGATGATCTTCTTGCCGTCCGGTGAGAAGTATGGGCAGGTTGTTCGGCCGGTGCCTGGGCTGATCTTGCGGTAGCTGCCCGTCGCCAGGTCCTGGATGAAGATCTGATAGAACGGGTTGCCCTTATCTTTCTCCTCGGCCTGGTAGATGATCTTCTTGCCATCGGGAGAAAAGTAGCCCTCCCCGGCCCGCACAAAGTCAGACGTCAGTTGCCTGATGTTCTTCAGGTGAGCATCTTCGCGGGCCGACCAGTCGGTCGCGGGATCGGCGGCAAGGGCAACGGACAGCAATAGGGACAGCATGAAGGCCTGCTCCTGTTCGGGGTTTCCATCGTTGTCGCGGGCGGGGCTACCGGTAGTCTACCGGAGCCTACTCATCATGATACGCGGGGGGTGCCGATGTTCGGCCTGGAAATTCGGGAACTGCTGATCGCCGGTGGTGCCGTACTGCTGGGATTGATGATCGTCGTGCTGTTTCTGAAGTCGCTGCTGGGCGGCGGCCGTAAACGGGGCAAGGTGAAGAAGGCCGCCGAGCTGCGCGAGTTCCTTGATGAATATCCGCCCCCGCCGCCGCCGGGTCGGGGATCGCGGCTGTGGGTGGACGGCGTACCGGCCCGACTGCGGTTGGTCGTCGTCGTGCCGACCGGGATGCAGCAGGAACCGATCACCGCCGACGACGTCCCGGAACTTCTCAATGCCGTACTGCGCGGCCTGGGCGGGTGTGTAGCCGCTGACAAGCCCCGAATTCGCGTCTGGCCGCCGCAGTTGAGCGTGGCCGGGTTCGCGCCAACATTCTTCCGCAACGTGGAATCACCGGATGCCGATGGCGATCCCTCGATCTGGGTACGGCTCGCCGGCCCGGCCAAGGCACGCGGCAAGCCGGTACTGGTCGGGCTGGCGCTGCTGACCGAAGAGGAAACCGACATCGGCTCACTGGCGCTCGAGCCGAACGAATGGGTGCATCATCTGTCGATTGAAAAGTGACGGGGGGCGACAAGCGAGGTGGTGACGCCGCACAAATTGTTTCCGGTTTCACGCTATCGACGCGATGCCGTCAAGGCGAACCACGCGCGGGGCCGATTCCCCATGAGCAATAAATGAAACGACAAGCGAGTTCTCGCTGCCGAATTGAAACGAGAATGGCACCCCATTAAACGTTGTGCCGTCCTTCAAAGATACTCTCGCCGGCGGCTGCTTGATTTCACCAAGATTCATCAGCTTGAAAATGTACTGACCGACCTCCTCCGTCGTCATCGGTTCGGACAGGTAGTGCGTGAAGACATGGGCCGGGTACACATAAATCTGCTCGGCATCCAGGTGACCCACCGATGTTTCAGTGAGCCGAATCGCCGTTTTCCCGGGGTAGCGACGCATGACCTCCAGTATGTCAACGGCGATCGGATTCGAAGGGCTGATCATCTTGATTTCCGAGCCGGCGAGCCGGATATCGCTCAGTTTTTGAAGCGATGCGTGAGCCGCCCGATATGCAGCGAGAGGCCCATCACTTTCGACCACTTCGGTAACGACATAGAGAAACGATTGGCCGTCTTCCGCCGTTCGCATCCAGAATGCGGCGCGCACAGCATTGCCATCAACCGCGAATCGTTCGACGAACCGCTTGCCATCAACAATTCGGTTGTCTGCCGTCGTGCCTTGATCCACGGCAACACCTCATTATGAATCGCGTCGTGGAAATTCTGCTTTCCTTCTCGGTCTTGCTGATCGTGTAACGCGTTTGCTCGCTCCAATCCTTCACTGTATCCCAGAACGGACTGACGGCCCCATCAGCATCCATTGCCAAGTCGAGCCCGGCCAACTTTCGCAGATCCGTCAAATCGTGCTTATAGTATCTTTCGGCATCTTTTCGTTCCGGGTAGCTGTTCGACTTCATCAATCGGGAGATCACGCACACCTTCAGAGCGAACTCAACAGCATTCCGCCCAGATAATAGGACCCGTCCCAATCGCTGTCATCGAGAAGCAACTTTGCCTCTCTCATGCGGACGTCGATCAGTTTCTCGAATTCTGCCCGCGTCGTCACGGCTGCCATGTCCGAATAGTCCTCCCGCCCGAAGTGTAGTCGACAACTACACTCGTGATCTTCTCAATTTCCATGCTACTTCCGCACCTGCGCATACACAACACGGAAGCCGACGTCCGGCGCTGTCGTTTCTTCCTTCAGTCCCCGCCGACGGGCGCTGCGGCACTGGTTGGCCGGTTCCGGGTAGCTGCCGCCGCGGACCACGAAGATTGACCGGCGGCGGTCCGGGCCACGCGGGTCGTCGCCGGGGCTTTCGCTGTAATAGCCTTCGTCGTAGCAGTCACTTGTCCACTCGGCCATGCTGCCGTGCATATCGTGCAGGCCCCACGGGTTGGCCGCGAATCGGCCGACGCCCTTGGCGGTATCGCCGGTTTCGTCGATGAACGCCTGCTTTTTCGTCAGGCTGTTGCCCGTCCAGAAACGCGTCGTCGTGCCGGCCCGGCAGGCATACTCCCACTCTGCCTCGGTTGGCAGGCGGTATTCCCAACCGGGCTTGCGCGCTTCGGCGTCGGCATTCAGTTTGTCCAGAAACGCAGTTACGTCGCGCAACGATACATGCGCGACAGGGGCATTCGTGTTCTCCGGATCGTCCCGGTAGGCACGCGGCAGCCGGCCCATCACCGATTTCCATTGGGCCAGCGTGACCTCGGTGTTTGAAAGGTAGTAAGGTTTCGTGATGCGCACTATGTGTACCGGCCCTTCGTCGATGCCGCGACCCAATTCATTTTCGGGCGAGCCCATCTGAAAGCTGCCCGGCGCAATCAAGTTCAGCGTCATTCCATGATTGTTTGTCAGTTCCTTTTCGAGGTTGAGCGGCGGCGGAACATCGTTTCTTTTGACATAGAACCAGATGCCGGCGGCCAGCCCCGCGAGTACCAGCAGGCCGATCACCGCGGCGATCGGCTTGTTCCAACGAGTCTTCTCACGCAGTTTGCCCTTGCGCGCCACGGGTGCGGGCAGTTGGAAGTTGCTGTCGGTCGGCGGGGCGACGAACTGCTTCGCGGTCGGGGCGAGCGGCGTTGCTTCCGGGGGACGCCGCGATTGCTCGACTGTCGGTGGGGCGGCATTGGGCGTGGCGGAGGTGCCTGCGTGCAGATTCTGCAGCGCGTATGCGACGGCATCAGGAGTCTGAAAGCGGTCTTCCGGCTTCTTCGCCATCATGCGTTCGATGAGCGAGGCCAGCGCCGGCGGCACGTCCGGACGGGTCAACGGGGGAGCGGGTTGCATGGTGTGCTTGAGCATCTTCTCGGTCGGCGTGCCCTGCGGATACGGCGGGTGCCCGCAGAGCAGGAAGTAGAACGTGCAGCCGAGCGAGTAGATGTCTGCCCGGATGTCCGCGGTACGGGCGTTGCGGGCCTGCTCCGGGGCCAGGAAGTCGGGCGTGCCGACCACGAGGCCCTCCTGCGTAATGCGGCTCTCGGGTTCGCCGTCGGGCGATTCGAGCAGTCGTGCCAGGCCCATGTCGAGGATCTTCAATGTGCCGCGTTCATTGAGCAGCAGGTTGGAAGGCTTGATGTCGCGGTGGACCATCCCGCGCTCGAAGGCATGCTGCAGGCCGACGGCTGCCTGGCGGATGCAATCGCAAGCCTGTTCGATCGGGATCGGGTGATGCTCGCGCACGAGCTTGGAAAGGTTGATGCCTTCGATGTATTCCATCGCGAAGAAGTGCCGGTCCCCGGCCTGATCGGCATCGTAGGCCATCACGATGTTCTCGTGCGCCAACTGCGCGGCCGCCTGGATCTCACGGCCGAAGCGGCGAACGGCATCGGGGCTTTTCAACCGTTCCTTGCGGATGACTTTCAGCGCGACGAGCCGATCCATGCGGCGATGTTTGGCACGGAAGACTTCACCCATGCCGCCTTCACCGAGTTTATCGAGAAGGACATACTGCCCGAGAAACAGTTCGCCGCCCCGGTTCTTCCAGAACAGCTTGACCTGAAAGGCAGTTAGCCAGCCGCGTTGCACGATCTCGCGCGCGATCGCCTGCGGATCCGGCGAATCGTCGGTGATCCATGACGTGATCTGTTCGATCTGTGCCGGCTTGAGCAGGCAACTGCACCGAATCGCGTCCAGAAAGGTGACGAGTTGTTTCAGCATTGATAATGTCGGTTCCGTCAACCGGTCTTCAGCCAGCGGGCGGCATCTTTGGCGTGATAGGTCAGGATGATGTCCGCCCCGGCACGCTTGATGCTTGTGAGAATCTCGAGTGTGACCCGGCGTTCGTCGATCCAGCCGTTGCGAGCGGCCGCCTTGACCATCGCGAATTCACCGGAGACGTTGTACGCTGCGACCGGGATCGCGAAGCGGTCCTTCACGCGCCGGATGATGTCGAGGTACGACAGCGCCGGCTTGACCATCACGATGTCGGCACCTTCATTGATGTCGAGGGCGACCTCGCGCAGTGCCTCGTCCCCGTTGGCCGGGTCCATCTGGTAGCCGCCGCGGTCGCCGAACTGCGGCGGCGACTCGGCCGCCTCGCGGAAGGGCCCGTAGAAACCCGAGGCGTACTTGGCCGCGTAGCTCATGATCGGCAGATCGCTGAAACCCGCTTCGTCGAGCCCGCTGCGGATCGCGCCGACCATGCCGTCCATCATGCCGCTGGGGGCGATCATGTCCGCCCCGGCCTCCGCATGGCTGACGCATTGCTGCACCAGAATCGGCAGTGTTGCGTCGTTATCGACGTCGGTGCGGCCGGTCTTCTCGTGAAGAATGCCGCAGTGGCCGTGATCGCTGTACTCGCAGAAGCACTCGTCTGTCAGGATCAGGATGTCCCGCTGAAATTCCTCACGCATGGTGCGGATCGCCTGCTGGACGATGCCGTCATCCCGCAGGGCGCTTGAGCCTGTCGCATCTTTTGTCGCGGGAATGCCGAACAGGATGAACGAGCGGATGCCCAGTTCCTTCGCCTCGGCAACTTCATCGTTGAGCCGATCGAGGCTCAGTTGATAATTGCCGGGCATCGAACTGATTTCCTGCCGGATGCCGTGGCCGGTACGCACGAACAACGGCAGGATGAAGTCGCCTGCATCCAGCGACGTTTCGCGCACCAACTCGCGCACAAGCGGATTGGCGCGCAGCCGGCGCGGCCTGGTCGTCGGGAAGCTCGGTGAAACGTTATTGTCGGCCATATTTGCTTGACGCATTCCAGCCAATTCAGGCGATACCGGGATGAAGTCCCATCATGTTTTGCTTGCCCCGCCGCTCCCGACCTCGCCGGCCGCTCCCGGCAGGCGAGGCTTGCGCGGCTGCAACCCCTGGGCGGTGCGGATCGCCTTGGTCAGTTCTTCCATGCCCGCGTTCGCCGGCGGCAGTTCGCCATTCGTCGATTCAAGTGGCTCGACTTCGATCGCGCAGCCCAGCAGATACTGGTTGGCATGCACGTGATAGTACAGAAGCCCCCCGCCGTGCTTGGGGTCGTAGATAACGCGGTGCATGTTGCCCAGCTTCAACTGCCGAAAGCGGATGTTGACCATTTCAACTTCATGCAGCACATGCCCGCCCAACCGCCGAAGCTCCTGCAGCATCGTACGCTCGGAGATGTCGATTCCTTCGTTCGCCAACTGCTTGCGGATCAGCACGATGTCATACGCTTCGAGCACGACGCCACGGTAGTTCATCGCAAGGTAAGTCAGGCCGTGCGGACGGGACAGGGCATCCTTGAGGATGCCGCGAATCACATAAACCTGGGCGTCGGTTCGTTCGAGGACCACTCGCCAAATTACACCGATGATGCTGAAGATCACCACCGGAACAACGAGGGCGATCAGCATTGCCCCGACAAGAACAGCACTGGCGAAAAACAGGTGGGCATCAATGTCAACGCCGAAGAAATGCCTGCTGGGCAGTTCCAACCGCTGCCAGGCGAAACCGACGAGTGCCAACAGCAGTGAAATGCCGGCAACAATTGCAATGCGGTAAGGGGCCATCCATAAGGCCCAGACGAAGCGCATCGCCCCGAAACCGAACTTGAGTGCCAACGGATTGGGCATCGATCACGCCTCCGGCCGGAGTTCGCAGACAGCCATCTGCCCGGGGCCTTCTTCCACTTCCACACGCATCACGGCGGGTACGAAGCCATGCTGGTCGCGCAGATCGCTTTGCAGTCGACCCGCGATGTAACGGGCCAGCAGTTCGGCGGTCGTGTTCTCGATCGGCAGCAGCACACAGTCCCCTCGGGGGAACAACCATTTCCGTTCCTTGTAGCTCACGTGAACTTCGCTGTCGCGTTCGACGACATGGATCACAGCGTTTCGCGTGGGCAGGAGCATGTAGTGATCGAGTTCGTCGATGACCTTCTTCGCGGCCGCCTTCAGCGCGATGAAATCGAATACGTAGTAGTTCTCATCCAGCGGGCCTTCAACCTCGACTGCCATGCGGTAGTTGTGGCCGTGCAGCCGTTCGCATTGATGCCCGGCATATGAGATGAAATGCCCGGAGCAGAAGACCAGGTAGTCCTTGGCCACTCGGACGGTGAAGCGGTCAGCCATACAGGTCCCAAGCGAAAGGAAAGTTCACTGTCATCCTACGTTCCCGCAAGGCGATGAACAGGCACGCGGCAATCAGGTCGGCCGTGGTGCCCGGGTTGAACGCATGCCCGTCGCGCCGCAACCAGCGATCGAACTCGGCGTAGGCCGCCCGACCCGCGGCAGTGGACAGGTCGATGCCGCGCGCGCGATCACTGACTTGGCGGGTTGCGTCCGTGCCTCGCTTGCGGGCGATCAGGGAATCGGGAAATGCAACCAGCAGGCGAAGCTGCAGCTGCAGGATTGCCGCCTCAACGCAGTTAAACTGCGCGAATCCATTGAGCAGAGCGGGCACGCCGATATCGAGGAGATCCGCGAACGCTTGGGCGTATTGCCGGGCAATCATGTCGTGATCCGCGGCGAGGCCCATCACCTGTCGCAGCGGCAACGTCGGTTCGTCGGCAATATCCTGTTCGTCGGCTCGACCGAGCCCGCCGGGTACTGCTGTGCGGATCGCCTCGAAGACATGCCGGGTGTCAGCAACATCCGCACCATCGAGGATGGTGGGCAGGTCGTCTTTCCAAAGGTTCGGTCGGCAGCGCGCGAGAGGGGCCAGCAGCAGAACGATGCCAAGATTGGTATTGGTGGAGACGACACTGCGCGTCGCACGAATGGCGCTTAGAATCGACATCCCCAGAGTGCAGGTGCTGTCCGCCAGTGCGGGCGCACAGGCAACGGCACTTTGAACGAAGTCGACATGGGTGAGATCTTCAAACCCGGCAAACGGATGCACGTTGCCGGCCTTGCGGGCATCGACCTCCCAACGGCAGGCGGTGACAATGTCGGAAGTCGAATCGGGAAGGGACATGCGCTGGGGCCAATGAAAAACGCCCGCAGCCAATGCTGGCCACGGGCGTGAAGTTCAATGTTATTCGAGGTGACTACAGGCCCTGGAAGCCGCTGAAGCCGCGTTTGCCGCCACCGCCGAAGCCGCCTTGGAATTGGCCACCGCCGAAGCCGCCGCCGCCGCCGAAGCCGCCCTGGAAGCCACCGCCACCGCCGAAGCCGCCTTGGAAGCCACCACCGCCGCCGAAGCCGCCTTGGAACTGGCCACCGCCGCCGCCGAAGCCGCCTTGGAACTGGCCACCGCCCCGCCGAAGCCACCCTGCATCTGACCGCCGAAGCCGCCGCCGCCGCCGGCGCCGCCACCGCCAAGGTAGCCCGCGCGAATCTGCTGAAACTGGCGACCGTTAC
>Ga0105047_10019544_pt1 | contig 10444 bp, 7 predicted proteins | sample MAT04_FD_78384 | JGI IMG/M metagenome (GOLD analysis project Ga0105047, IMG submission 78384) | Freshwater microbial communities from Lake Fryxell liftoff mats and glacier meltwater in Antarctica - MAT-04 (megahit assembly) | ecosystem: Environmental > Aquatic > Freshwater > Ice > Liftoff... | reverse complement strand
TGAGTTCGATGTCTTCTGGAGCCGCGAAGCGGAAGCATCCCGGAGGGATGCCAGAAGGTAGCCGGGGGTCGAGACCGCAACGCGGTCGAATACCCCCGGTGCGGGGCGATGGCCGACACCATCCCCAGCCCGCAGATCCCCGGTTTACTCACCAGGTCGAATACCCCCGGTGCGGGGCGATGGCCGACACCCCCCGGTGCGAGGAGTTGGCGTTCGATCTCTTCGCATTTGCATCGCAGATCGCTCGCCGAAGTCGAAAGACATTCGACGTTCGCGTGTCGCACCGGGGGTAATCGACCGCGTTGCGGTCTCGACCCCCGGCTACCTTCTGGCATCCCTCCGGGATGCTTCCGCTTCGCGGCTACTTCGAACGCCATCTCCCCGCACCGGGGGGCTCAGACGTGGCCAGGTGCGATGCTCGTCGAAATTAAAGCCGGAAGCTCGACACCGACTGGCGCAACTCGCCGACGAGTTCCGTCAGGTCGGTCGCGGCAATCGCCGCACCCTTCGTCCCGGATACCGACGACTGCGTCACTTTGGAGATCTGGTTCATCGACCGCGAGATCCCTTCGGACGCTTTGGCCTGCAAGCTCGAAGTCGAGGAGATCGACGAGATCAACTCCGCGAGACGCTGCGAAACCGTTTCGATGCGGTTGAGCGACTGGCCCGCCCGGTTCGCCAGACGCGAGCCGTCGACCACTTCCCGCGTCGATTCTTCCATCGCGGTCACCGCTTCGTTGGTTTCGATCTGAATCGACTTGACCAGCGAGGCGATCTTGCGAGTCGCGGAGGTCGAGCGTTCGGCGAGGCGTTCGACTTCCTCGGCGACCACCGCGAATCCGCGTCCCGCTTCGCCCGCCATCGCCGCCTGAATCGACGCATTCAGCGCCAGAATCGAGGTGCGGTCGGCGATGTCGTCGATCAACTGAACGATCTCGCCGATCTGCTGCGACGACTCCCCGAGTCGCTTGATGCGCTTCGAGGTTTCCTGCACCTGGTCGCGGATGCGGTTCATCCCGTCGATCGTGTTCTGCACGTTCTCGGAGCCTTCTTTGGCGGTCGAAAGCGCCTGCTCGGCGACCTTCGCCGACTGGGCGGCGTTTTCCGAAACCTGCTGGATCGACACCGTCATCTCATCGACCCGTTCGGTCGTCGTCAGGATCTGGTCGGCCTGCGACTGCGACCCCTCCGCGATGCTGTTCGCCGTCGTGAAAATCTCGACCGCCGACGCATTCACTTTGACCGACGCATCCTGCACGTTACCGACCAGGCCCCGGAGTTGTTCGATCATGAGGTTGAACGAGTCCGCGATGGCCCCGGTCACGTCCGCAGTCACTTCCGCCTGTTTGGTCAGATCGCCGTCGGCGACGCCGGAGATTTCCTCCAGCAACCGCATGACCGACTTTTGTAGTTCGTCGCGCTCGTCGCGGCTGGAGATCAGCTTGACGGTGTTATCCAGGGTGCGGTTGATGCCCGTGGCGATCTGCCCGAGTTCGTCCCGCGAAGTCACCGCGACGCGGTCGTTGTAGTTTCCTTCGCTGATGCGATCGAACACGTTCGCGATCGACGAAATCTGCTTCGTGATGTTGCGAACGATCGAAAACACCAGCAGTACGACCAGCGAGAACCCCGCGAGGATCGCCCCGATCGACACGTAGATGTAGGTGCGGATTCTGGTGACTCGCTCGGTCAGCAATTTTCGCAGCGCGGGGTGGTCCGCATCGAGGTATTCGTAACCGGCGCGGGTAGTGCCGTCGTAGGCGGCCGCGAGCTTTTCGGGGGTCAGTCGGGCGCGGGCGGCGGCATCGGTCGAATACACCGTCGCCGCCAAAAGCTTCTGAAACTCTTCCGGCCCGCCGAGAACCTTCTGGTACGAGATTTTCAAAGTCTCGGCGACCGCAGCGTTTTGCGTGGCGACGATGTCCCAGTTGTCCGTGAGGTCGGTTTTATTGGCATCGAAGCGGCCCAGCAGACGTTGGTACGTGGCCCGCTCCTCTTCGTTGGCGGGCCGTTTGGCACCGAGGACTCCCCGCGCGTTGAGTTCGGCTTCGCCGACGAGCGTCAGCGTGGTGATCAGCTTTTGCGGCAGGGACATCAGCGCGTACGGGGCGTACTCGGGGTCCAGGGTCAGTTTCGACTGGTCCGCCGACTTGGTCATCATCGTCGAGAGCGCGCCGAGAAAGTCGTCGTGGGCTTCGACGACATCCTCGGGTTTGGCCGGGGTCGAGGCCTCGAAAGCCTTTCTGATCCCCGCCCAGTCGGCCTTCAGCGTCGCCATCCGCTCGGTCGTGTTGGGGTTTTTGCCGAACTTCGCCTGGGCGCGGTCGAGTTGTTCGAGGGTTTGTTCGACCTGCGTCTGCAGCGTGGTCAGTCGGGTCCGACTGGCTTCGGGATTCCCGAGGTACTCGACCGCCGCACGGCGGTGTTCGGCGGCGGGCTGATACGCGGCGCGCACCCCCTCGAAGCACTCGACCCCGATCAGTTCTCCGTTGGCGAACTCGATGTCCCGGTTCAGGTAAATCACCAGGATCGATGCCACCACCAGCACCGGCAGCGACATTACGATGACCATCCAGACGAGCTTCGAGGAAAAGCGCGAGCCGGAGAGGAAGTTACGCATCACGTCGGATTTCATGAACGATTCTCACAGGAGGCCGAGCCGGAACGGAGCATTTTTACACTCGACTGGACGCACGAAATTCAGGAAGAGTAATCGGCGAACGCCGGGGAGAGCAGCAGCCGATCGACATCGAGGAGCACCAGCAATCGGCCGTCGCGTTCGCTGACACCCCGGACGTACGGGGACACCGGGTCTTCGATGGGCGATGTTGCGGTGAGGATCGAGCCCTCGGGGATCACTGCAGTACCGTTGATGCGATCAACGACGATCGCCGCTGCGACCCGGTCGCGTGCGGTGCGGACGACGATCGTGCGGAGGTTTTTCGAGGCCGGGCCGACATCCATGCCGAGGAACGAACGCAGATCGACCACCGAGATAACGTCCCCGCGCAGGTTCGACAGGCCCAGCAGCCAGGGCGCGACGTTGGGCAACGGCGCGATCGTCCGCGAACGCCCGACCTCCATCACACTGCGGATCGGCAGTGCGTACTCGGTGTCGCCCAACTGGAAGAGGATGTGTTGTTCGAGGATGTCCGCGCGGACCCGCGCGTTCGCGGGGACCATCGAGGTCGTCGCACCCGCGAGTCCGATCGCCAGCGCCGACTCCTGACGGTCCATCAGGGCGACGAACTCGTCGATCTGCCGGCGATTCTCACGGGCATCGATCTCCGCGCGGATCGGACGCTCTGCGGTCGTCGGCGGGACTCCCTCCGACGAACAGCCGCCGCGAACGACATACTCCCCCGGCAGGCTCGGACGCAGCGTCACGCGTAAAGCGATCGTCCCGGCGGGAGCGAGGTCGTCGAACCCCCAAACGACCTGACGGCCGACCGGCTTGCCCGAATGATCGGCGCGGACGAACTCGAGCCCGTCGGGCCATTGCAGGTTCGCCCGGATGTTGCGCGCGACCCCCGTACCCACGTTGCGGATATCGACGCGCACGTCCGCGGTTTCACCGACCGGAATGCGGATCGGCGGGAGCAGATCCAGCCGCAGTTCCGGGGCGGCGATGACGATCTCGCACGACGCAGTCTTCGCAGTACCGCCGTCGCTATCGACCTGGAGTTCGACCGCGAGACTCCCGATCCCCGTCGCGCGGGCCGAGATGGCGACGCGGACCTTTTCGCCCGGTACGATCCGCCCCGGCGCGACGACGACCTCGCGCCCCTGCGGGTGTTCGAGGCCCTCGGGAAGTCGGAACGCGACGACCGCCCCGGTCGAGGGCCAGTTGCCGGTGTTGACGACTTCGGCGACGATCTCGACCGCCTCGCCCCGTTCGACGGATGCGGGCGCGGTGAGGGTGGATTCGAGGACCGTGCGGGTGACGCGGGTCTGGTGGGAAGTGGTGTGCGAGTAGAACGTCTCGAACCCCGCGAAGGTGTCGGGCTCCAGCTTCGAGATCCCGGTCGGCTCGACGCGCATCTGGATGCGGTACTTGTCGCCGGGTTTGAGCGTGCCGAACTCCCAGGTGAGTCGGTCGCCTTGTCGGCGGCTGGGCATCGGGTCGCAGCCCAGCAGGCGGACACCCGACGGTATGGCGTGTTCGACCCGGAAGTTAAAGAATGGCTTGGTCCCGGTGATCCCCGCGACGAGCCCGTAATTGAGCACCTTCGCGGTGAGGTCGGACTGGGGCGGGATGCGCAGCGTGCGGACCTCGTCGGCACTCGGGTCGGTTCCGTCGAGCGGGTCGAAGGTCTCCGGGAACGCGGGCATTTCCTGGGCGGACGGAGCCAGTTCCGGCGAAGTGCTGCCGAAGTCCGGAAAGAACCCCTCGGTCGGCGGTACTTCGACGGAATCGGTGGGTTCGGGTTCGGGTGAGGTCGGGAACAGCGCGGGCATCACCGGCATCGAATGCAGGGGCGCGGAGACTGCGACCGCCATCGACGCGACCGGGGGTACGGAAATCTCCTCGACGGCGGGATCGGGGAACTCGGAGAGCAGGCTGGCGAGGACATCGATGGTGTGGGGGTTGCCAGGCAGGTAAAGGTCTTCCATCGAGTCGGGTTCGAGCCGTTCGACGGGGGTATCGGTGAGCGAGCGGTTCCCGGCAGTCGCCTCATCGACCGTGTGCGAGGTCGGAGTACTCCGGTCGAACATCGCCGAAACGCTCGCGTCGGGGTAGTCGCCGAAGTCGGGCATCTCCAGATCCATCCACCCCGCGACTCCGGTCGGCGAGGGATCGTCGCCCGTGCCGAACCAGTCGGGAAATGTCGGCATGAGGGGCAAATCGGCCGACGGCACGGAATGATCCGGGTGTTGGTGAGGATCGACAGGCTGGTTACCGTCTGGCATAGTTCGATTTCCGCGAAACCTCGTCATCGTCGGTCGGACGATTCGGGACGCGGGCATCCGGCCCGCATCAGTCGAGTTTACCCTGGATTTTCGCGCGGGGTCGTCAAATGTACGCAAAATGCCGAATCTACGCATCGTGCTTCGCGGGAGGCACTTCAACGAACCCTAAAAGTGAAAAGAGTCGTAACGGTCAGTTCATCACGTCGATATTCCGCAGTTTGCGGCGCAGGTAGACCAGACATCCCACGACCACGAGCGCGACCGCGAGCGCGGCCTCCGCGAACGCGGGCTGGATCTGGGAGCGGGGGCGCAACTGGTCGTGCGCGGTCCCCATCGCCCACTGTCCCACCAGATACATATCGTTCCACAGGTCGATCAGTCGCCAGCGTTCGGACATCCTCAAGCCGTCCACCAGCCAGCGCTGGATCAGTCGGGCGAGGACGAACATCGTCGTCCAGACCATCACCAGCGGGACCGTCCGGCGGACCATCGTTGCGGTCGCCATCAGCAGCAGACTCAGAGAGACGGTCAGAACGCTGCCGTAGATCAGGATACCGCCGAGCAGGCGAATTTCGTCGAACCAGTACTGCCACGACTCGATAAAGCCGTACTCGAAAAACAGGACGACGGCGGGGATCGTGGTCATGAGGTTGACGAACGCGGCGATCGCCATGCACTTGCCCAGAACGTAGTGCCGCCTCGCCAGAGGCTTGGAGAAGTAGAACGGCAGCGAGTTGTGGTGGAAGTCGTTCCCGACGATGACCGAACCGACCAGCGCGAGAATGACGACCGCGATGTAACCCTCGAACCAGATGAAGTTGGCGTAGGTCTCGGCGGAACCGTTGAGTTGTAGCGCGGTGCGGAGGGCTTTGAGGATCGCGTCGGGGCGGACGTTGCGCGGGAACAGGCCGCCGACGCGGATGGTCTCGTCGGTGAGCTTTTGTTCGAGCCAGACCTGGAGGTACTGCCCGTAAAAGAAGAAGAGGAAGATCACGATACTGAGGGCGTAGAGTGCCCAGAACAGGCGACGGCGGAACATGATCCCCAGCGAAACGCGGGCGATGGCTTCGCTCGCAGCGAACGGGGTGCGAAACCGCCCCTTCCAGGGGCGATAGCGCAGCAGGCTCAGGACGGGCTTATCCGGGGGGATGGACACTCGTTAGCCGACCTTGAGGAGTTCGACCTCGAACACCAGGGTGGCGTTCGGCCCGATGATGCCGCCCGCGCCCCGCGCCCCGTAACCCAGGTGGGCGGGGATGACGAGCTTGCGTTTGCCGCCGACCTTCATACCGGCTACCCCTTCGTCCCAGCCCTTGATGACCTGGCCCCCGCCGAGGTTGAACCCGAACGGCCCGCGTCCGACGCTGCTGTCGAACTTCGTGCCATCGAGCAGTGTGCCGGTGTAATGTACGCTCACCTTTTTGCCGGAGACGGCTTCGTCGCCGGTACCTTCCTGGATGTCTTCGTATTCGAGGCCGGTCGGGGTCTTAATCATGTCGCGGGTTCCTGAGAGGGTGAGAATATCCCACTATCATACGAACTCGGTCGCTCCAGGACTTCGATTTTTCACGCGGCCAGCGGAGGTGGAACAGAGGGCTTCCGTATCAACGCGGGTGGGCGTTGGACCACACCCCCGTCGAATCGTTGTCCCAGGCGTATTCGACGATCCCCGACCAGGTCTCGCCAGGCGCGATCACCCGCCAGCCCGCATCCAGGCCGTGGGCGTTGAGGTTGACCGCGTCGGTCGCGCAGGTGTAAGGCTCCACACAAAAGGCTTTCCGATGCGCGGGGGTGAACAGCAGCAGTTCTCGAAAGTCCGCCGTCGTCGAGATCCGCAGCGCCCCGGTGTAGTCCATATGCTCGATCCGGCAGCGAGTCAGCAGGGCTTCGCCGCTCGGGTCCGTGCGCGGCAGGCCGGTGAATACCGTATCCATCTGGAGGTTTTCGAGGGCCTTCGGCTTGTTGAAGTCCAGGGCAGCGGGTAGCGGTTTGCGATCGCCGGTCGGCAGGCTGTCTTCGAGTTCCCAGATCGCGGAGGCCGGGGCGTGGATCTTGTACTGCGAGATGTCTTCCAGGATGCCCGCCATCGGATGCCTGAGGTACGGGTGCAGTCCGAGTCCGAACGGCAGCAGGTCCTGGGTCGGGTTGACGACGGTCGCTTCCATCCGCAGTCGGTTCTGCGTCAGGCGGTAGGTGATGCGCAGGATGTAGTCGGCGGGCCAGTACGCGAGGGTTTCGGGTGCGTCTTTCGAGGCCTGGAATTCGCCGGTGAGAAACGCGCTGGAGTTGTCGGCCCCGGAATCGACGACTCGCCAGGCGTTGCGCGGAGCGTACCCATGGATGGCGTTGGACTTCGTCGAGTCGTTTTGCGGGAGCTTCCAGGTTTTGCCCCGGAACTCGAACTGACCGCCGCGAATGCGGTTGGGGAACGGGAACAGAATGGGGATCCCGGAACGGGTGGGGACGGGGTTTTGCTCCCAGTCGGGCATGGAGAACAAGCAGTCGAGCGGTTCGTCGAGTCCGCCGACCTGCCACCGGAGGCAGTTGAATCCGCATTCGGGCCAGATTTCGGCGGATGCCCCGGACCGCTCCTGAGACAGAGTCCAGACGGGCCCTTCGCGGTCGCCCGCTCGGCGCGTGCGGGACGAAACCTGATAGAACATGATGGGGAACTCCAGCGCGGCCGATCGCTCGGCCGCAGGCATCGCGGTTGAGGAAGCATATCGTGCCAGTTTTGCAATCCGGACCACTGGAATCGTTCGCCGCATCGCTCTTCGTCGCGGCGGGTATGCCCCCCGGTGAGGCGGGCACCGTCGGCCGGTCGCTGGTCGATTCCAACCTCTGCGGGCACGACTCGCACGGGATCATCCGTGTCCCGCAGTATATCGGTTTTCTCCGCGAAAAGAAGTTGTTCTTCGATGTCCCCCTCCTGCCCGTCCGCGAAACCGTGTCCGCCATCACCGTCGATGCCCGATGGGGTCTGGGGCAGGTTCAGGCGTACCGACTCCTGGACCTGATGCTCCCCAAAGCCCGCGATCGCGGGATCGCCGCAGGCTCGATGCGCCGCTGCGGACACACCGGCCGACTCGGCGAATACGCGGAATGGGCGACCTCGCGCAACCTCGCATTCGTCGGCAGCGTCAACTCGTCGGGGTCGGGTCGTCGCGTTTCGCCCCCCGGCGGGACCGAAGGCCGCATCAGCACCAACCCGCTGTGTATCGGCGTGCCTTCGTCCGACGGCGAACCCGTGATCCTCGACATCGGCACATCGGCGGTCGCCGAGGGGAAAGTTCGCGTCGCCTTCCAGAAGGGAGAAAAAGCACCCGATGGCTGGCTGCTCGACCGCGCCGGGATGCCGTCGAACGACCCCGCAGTGCTGTACGACGAAAAAGCGAGAGGGAGCATTCTGCCGTTCGGCGGGCCGCAGGCGTACAAGGGGTTCGGGCTCGGTTTGATGCTGGATATGCTGTGCGGGGGCCTCTCGGGCGGCGACTGCTCGCGCGAAGATCGGCCGATGCCCGGACTGGGCAACACCGTACTGTTTTTGCTGTTCGACCCCGAAATGTTCGGCGGACGCGAGCACTTCCTGAACGAAACGGGCCGCCTGACCTCGTTCGTGCGATCCTGCCCCACCGTGCCGGGCGTGGATCGAATCACGCTGCCGGGCGACCCCGAACGGGCGATCCGCAAAGTGCGATCGGTCGAGGGCATCCCGATCCCCGATGGCACCTGGAAACTGCTCGTGGAAGTCGCGGGTAGCTCGAAGGTCGCGCTGCCGACGGGATAAAACGGAGCGAGCGGTTGCCTGTCGTCGATCCGTCCGTATCATCTTCCACATTCCATTGATACAGTCAATCGGCTTCGACGGAAGACTCCATGCAAACCGTGACCGCGACAACAGGTCGGATTTTTCAGGTGATCGGTTCGACCTTCGATGTCGAGTTTTCCGAGAACCACCTCCCCGGCATCTATAATGCCGTCACGATCGAGGGAGATGTCAAAGGCATTGCCATTCGCCTCACCGGCGAAGTGCAGCAGCACCTGGGCGGCAATCGCGTCCGCTGCGTCGCCCTCGGCTCGACCGACGGTCTGACTCGCGGGATGGATGTCCACGACACCGGTTCGCCCCTCAAGGTGCCCGTCGGCCTCGAAACCCTCGGCCGCGTGTTCAACCTTCTCGGCGAACCGATCGACGGTCGCGGTCCCGTCAATGCCAAAGAAACCCGTTCGATCCACCAGAAGCCGCCGAAGTTCGCGGATCTGTCGCCCAAAGCCCAGATGCTCGTCACCGGGATCAAGGTCGTCGATCTTCTGACCCCGCTCGTCCGAGGGGGCAAAGCCGGTTTGTTCGGCGGAGCCGGTCTGGGTAAGACCGTTATTCTGACCGAACTTATCACCCGCATCGCCAAAGAGTACAAAGGCTACTCGGTGTTCGCGGGGGTCGGAGAGCGGACCCGCGAGGGCAACGATCTCTGGCTCGAAATGCAGGAAACCAAGACCGGGACCGGGGCCGACGCGAAGTCGGTGATCGATAACACCGCGATGGTGTTCGGCCAGATGAACGAACCGCCGGGTGCCCGCCTCCGCGTCGCGCTGTCCGCACTGACGATGGCCGAGTGGTTCCGCGACTCGACCGGGACGGAAACCCTCCTGTTCGTCGATAACATTTTCCGCTTTTCGCAGGCCGGTTCGGAAGTGTCCGCACTTCTGGGTCGCATGCCGTCAGCGGTGGGTTACCAGCCGACCCTCGCTACCGAGATGGGCGAACTCCAGGAACGCATCACCTCGACCAGCAACGGGGCGATCACCTCGGTACAAGCGGTGTACGTCCCCGCCGACGATCCGACCGACCCCGCCCCCGCGAATACCTTCCAGCACCTGGATGCCTTCATCTATCTGGAACGCTCGATCTCGGAAAAGGGTATTTACCCCGCGATCGACCCGCTGGCTTCCAACAGCCGACTGCTGGACCCGCAGTTCATCGGCGAACGGCACTTCGCAGTCGCCCGCCGCGTGCAGCAGACGCTCCAGCGCTACCGCGAACTCCAGGACATCATCGCCATCCTCGGGGTCGAAGAACTGTCCGAAGACGACAAGAAGATCGTGTCCCGCGCCCGCCGCATCGAACGCTTTCTGTCGCAGCCGTTTTACGTCGCGGAAGTGTTTACGGGCTTCGGCGGCAGCTTTACCAAGCTCGAAGACACCATCCGCAGCTTCGAAGAACTCTGCGATGGCAAATGGGACCACCTCCCCGAAGGCGCGTTCATGTACGTCGGCTCGATCGAAGAAGCCGAGGCGAAAGCCAAGAAGATGGTTTGAAAGTAGTTGACAGTTGACAGTGAACAGTTGACAGTTAAGGCAGAAGACAAGTTAAGGCAGAAGGCAGAAGAAAGCTAAGGCAGAAGACGACAGAAAAGTCGGCGAAGCCTCGAGGAGTTGTCGGCGAGGTTTGGGGTGGCTTTGTTCGCTGGAGCGAAACCTAACCCCCAACCCCCTTCCCTAAAGCGGAAGGGGGAGAAGACCGGACCCGAAG